>ERZ773059.51-NODE-51-length-54831-cov-66.953538_pt1 | contig 54831 bp, 59 predicted proteins | sample MGYA00580514_ERZ773059 | MGnify/ENA primary metagenome ERZ773059 (study PRJEB29015, sample SAMEA2737981) | human oral metagenome | biome: human oral; feature: human-associated habitat; material: dental | place: China | collected 2056 ...
ACCCCATACATGGGACCTGTAAGTGACCCATTCATGGGTCGGTCGGGTACCCCATACATGGGACCTGTAAGTGACCCATTCATGGGTCGGTCGGGTACCCCATTCATGGGTCGGTCGGGTACCCCATTCATGGGTTACCTCAGCGACCCATGAATGGGTAGTATACGAGAGCTATGCATGGGGGGAAGGTAGGCTATAGATGGGGGAGACCTTAGAGGGTAGACCTTCGGCGTCGTAGAGGGCAGGAGGAAATCTCCCTCTGCAGATGGTAAAGGTGAACCAGCTCTCGCCGTAAGGTGTTGTAAGGGTGCATGATTAAGACCATTCGATCCCTTTATCACAAGACGAAGCCCTTATCTTCTCTTGACCTACCTCTTCCGACAGAGCTCTTCACTTTCCCGCTGGGGTTGACGTTTGCATTGCTCTTCTCTCCACTTACCGCTTGGGTAGGTGTAGCGGGGACGCTGGCGCTCTGTGTGGCGGGGCTCTTCGTCGTAGGAGGACTTTCGGCCAATAGATCGATCATGCACCGCTCGCTCTTTGTGCTCGGGCTCTGGGGAATACTTTTACTCTTCGCCTCGGAGACACTCATCGGCCATCCGCTCGGCGTGCAGTCGTTGCTACTGATATCCTATCTCGTGAGTAGCATCGTGGTAGCCCTCTATCGCTTCGTCGATGCTCGAAGGGAGTATCCGAAGCAATGTCTCTGCATCCGTGGACGTATCTTGAGAGCCGAACGCCTGCGCTTCGAGCGTATCCTTGTGGTCTTCTCCTTCATAGCTCTTATCTTCATCGGGCTTTGCACGATGCTTTGCCCCGTGCATTGGCGTATACTGCTCTATGCCGCATCGGCCTTCGTCGTGGTCTTCACTTGGTCGGTCTACGCCGTAGAATGTGCACATCTCGTCTGGGTAAAGAAGCGTCTGGAGCGAGAAGTATGGATCCCCGTGCTCAATGATCAGCAGCAACCCGTCGGACGTGTACCGATGACGACGCCAGAGCCAAGCGAAGGGCGCCTGCCAGTCGTGCGTCTGATCGCCACTTCTCGGGATATGATCTATCTGGAGCAAGCGCATGAAGCTCGCCTTCCTCAGACAGCGGGCTACGATACACCCTTCGTAGCGTGGCTGACCGAAGGCTACCGCCCCGACCAAGTAGCTCAAGAACTCATCGACCTACGCTTCTGCGGTATCCGACGCGCTAGGCCCCGCTTCCTCCTTCACTATCATGAGACGATAGCAGGTCAAGATCTAAGCGTCTATCTCTTCGCTGTCGACATCGCCGATCCTAGTCAACTACTCGTCGACTGTCTCCCCATCAAGGGTCGATGGTGGCCGATCGAGCATCTGGCATCCGAACTAGAGACCGGCGCCTTCGCACGCTACCTCATCGCCGAATACCCTTATCTGGAGCAGACGATTCTGCTAGCGCACCGCCTTCGCTCCACTTCTTCCTCTCATCCCTAAGACCTTATGAATACGCCCCAAGGGAAACTTTACCTCATCCCTGTACCTATAGCCGAAGTCGAGCACAGCCAGTGTCTGCCCGAGCTGAATAGAGCCCTCCTGCCTACTATCCGTCACTTCATCGTCGAGAATGTCCGTTCTGCTCGCCGCTTCCTCAAAGCTGCAGACCGAAGTATCGATATCGATACCCTGACCTTCTACGAACTCAATAAGCATACGCCTGAAGGAAGTATCGAGAGCTTCCTCACTCCCATTGCTTCGGGCGAAGATATCGGGATTATTTCTGAAGCAGGTTGTCCCGCCGTAGCAGATCCCGGCGCCGATGTCGTAGCGATCGCTCAGCGCAAAGGAATAGAAGTGATCCCGCTGGTAGGTCCTAGTTCCATCCTCCTAGCACTGATGGGCTCGGGCTTCAATGGGCAGGGCTTTGCCTTCTCTGGGTATCTTCCGATCGAAGATGCTAAGCGTCAGCAGGCAATGAAGGATCTGGAGCACCGTGTTCGCTCTCGTGGTGAGACGCAGATCTTCATCGAAACCCCTTACCGCAACGTGCAACTCGTGGAGCAACTCATTCGACACTGCTCGCCAGACCTTAAGCTTTGTATTGCCTCGGGGCTAACCTCCGAGCATGCTATCCTTCAGACGAAGAAGCTTTCTGCTTGGCGGGGACACATCCCAGATATTCATAAGGTGCCGACGATCTTCCTCCTTGGACGCTAGCTAGAGAAGCCCCCGAGAGACTATGCCACTCACTACGCCACTACCTACAGGCTTCAGAGAGCAGATCCATGAGCTCCTCCCCGAGGAAGCTCATGCACTTCTCCGTGCCCTTGACGAAGAGCCCTCGGTATCTATCCGCCTCAATGCTCGCAAGACTGAAGGAATCGACCTCCCCCTTCCTCTAGGTGAGGCCGTCCCTTGGGCTGATCCCTTGGGATACTACCTGGATCAGCGTCCTTCCTTCACCGCTGATCCCCTCTGGCATGCAGGTTGCTACTACGTGCAGGAAGCTTCTTCGATGCTACTCAGCCTGGTGAAGCCCCTCTTAGGTGAGGAACCTCTGACCGCCTTAGACCTCTGTGCCGCTCCAGGAGGCAAGAGTACCCTCCTCCTTGATCTGCTACCCGAGGGAAGTATTCTTGTAAGCAACGAGCTCATACGCTCTCGAGCACAGATCCTCGCTGAGAACATCCAGAAGTGGGGAGCTACACAGTCCATCGTCACTTCTACAGAGCCCCGAGCTCTCGGCAAGATCCGCACGACCTTTGACTTCATACTTGTCGACGCACCTTGCTCTGGTGAGGGGATGCTTCGCAAAGATGAAGAGGCCCGCCGTCAATGGTCTCCCGGCCTCGTAACTCAGTGTGCTCGTCAGCAACGGGAGATCCTCGAGGACATTTGGCCTGCACTTCGTCCCGGAGGTATCTTGGTTTATAGCACTTGTACATTCAATCGGAAGGAGGATGAAGCTATGGCCGGCTACCTCGTCGAAGAGTTCGGCGCAGAGCCACTGGCATTACCTGACTGCCCTAATGAAATCACTCCCTCTGCGCTGAGCCCCTATCCCTGCTATCGGATGATGCCTCATCGAGTGCGAGGTGAAGGTCTCTTCCTCGCCGTCGTACGTAAGTCCGAGGACGAAGTATCGACGAAGGGAAAGCCTTCTAAAGGAAAAGGCCGGGGAAGTGCCAAAGTTCCCGCAGAAGTACTTGCTTGGATCACCGAAGACCTAGGCCAAGACCTCATCCTCCAGCAGGTAGGAGACGACCAACTTGTAGCTTATTCCTCGTCGGTCTTATCGCTGGTCGAACAGCTACAGGCGCTGAAGGTCCCCATCCTTACCTCGGGGATACCGCTGGCAGAAGTAAAGGGGAAGAATTATCTCCCGCATCCCGCCTTGGCACTGAGCTTGGCGCTGGCCGAAGAAGCCTTCCCTCGGGTAGAAGTTACCCAAGAGACGGCGATACGTTATTTGGCTCGTGAAGCGATCCTCCTTCCCGAGACGACGCCCCGAGGGTTCGTTCTGATCTGTTATCAAGGACAAGCACTGGGCTTCGTCAAGCACCTCGGCAACCGATCCAATAATCTCTATCCGCAGGCTTGGCGCATTCGCCATCCAGAGTTAGTGCTGGCCACGCTGGCCGAAGGGAAGTAAGCGCCATGTCTTCAGCCTTCCTCCTCCAGCGCTTCAAGATCACCCAGGAGCGAGTAGCGCAGCGTGTCGGGACAGATGCCCTTCTCCTCGGCGCTTGGTCCTTCAGTCATCCCTTGCCCAAGACGGCACGTCTCCTCGATGTGGGGACGGGCACGGGCATAGTTGCTCTGATGCTGGCCCAACGTTTCCCTGAATCCTCCGTCGAAGCATGGGAAGTGGAGCCCAATGCCCTTCTAGATGCCGAAGAAAATTTCCGCACTTCGCCCTTCGCCTCTCGTCTCAAGCTCCGAGCGCAGGACTATATGGAGGCGCTAACAAGTGAAGAAGCGCCCTTCGACCTCATTATTTCCAATCCGCCCTACTACACGGAAGGGATTCTCCCCGAAGATCATCGCCTGAGCCTTGCCCGTCATGTGGAGGAAGGACTCTCGCCGACGGTGCTCCTTCGCACGGCAACCTCGCTCCTCACACCAGGAGGAGCTCTTGCGCTCATCACCCCAAGCACATCGCTCGATCAGTTACGTCGGGAGGCTGTAGAAGCAGGTTGGCGACTGGCCGAACTGGTCACCGTCTTCTCCAAGCCCAACCAGCCGGTACGAGTTCTCACACTTTGGCGTCGTCTCTCCTCAAGTTCGGGTTACATTCCGACGAAGACCTCGTCCCTCACTCTCCAAGATGCCGACGGCTCTCCCTCTACCGCCTACCAAACGTGGGTAAAAGACTTCCTCCTCTAAACGCACTTCGCCCCGCCCCCATCAACAGGAGGCGGGGCGAAGTGATTGGGATTGGATTGAGATTGGATTGGATTTCTTTCTTGGAATTGATTGGATTGCTTGGAAATTGACTTGATTTCCTTCTTGAAGTTTCTTGATTTCTCTTGGGAAGTTCCTAGGCTTTTCGAAGGAACTTCCTTGGCTTGCTTTAGAATCTTATTATATTACTTTCGATCGAATGTTATATTACTTTCCGTCGAATGTTATATTGCTTTCGTGAGGAAGTGCGGTGGACCTTGGCCATAATAAAGAATGCAGAGCACACACTCAGCACCATACCTACAATGCCTATAAGTCCCCACAAGCACATTTGCGAGGGTGATAGGAGCGAGGCGTGAATAAATTCGCTCAAAGCATAGATGCAATAAGGAAGGCTTAAGATGGTAGTCACGATGACAGGGACGTACTTCCGATACACGATCCACTGGATGATGTGTATGATAAGATGTACAAAGTGTGCGGAAAACACAGCAAACCACCATGCATATCTGCCCTGCCATACGGCCAAAGTAGAGATGACTGCGACCAGAAGAAATTCGTGAGCCGTCCCAATCGCAAATGTAGAGGTAGAATAATCGAAGTGTCCGCTCCGCTCAAAGAACTGCGCAAATTGGGGGAAACGCCTTCTTAGCTCCTCTCTATTGGAGCGTAACCAAGGCTCAAACATGATGATCTCCTCGTATTCATGCACCATGAATACGAGCGGGAGAACTAACATCGTCAGATCTAATTTGCTCATAGCTGATACCATCCTATAGATAATTGACCTCATCATAGGCAACTTACTCGACCAAATGTAATGGATTTGCGATGAATGAAACGGCAAGCAGCGGTGCCAATAGGGTTATATGCGAGTAAAACGGATGGTACTTTCGCCACAAAACCAAGCCTTCTCGCTCGCCTTGAACTTGCACCCCGTGAACCTTCTCAACAAACCTCGGGTTGTAAGCCAAACAATCCGTTTATTCATCCATCTAACAACTGACTTAGACAACATGCAGAAAGCATTCATCTCATTCCTCGAGTGCGCCAGCAACCTCGGCAGCCTCGGACGCAAACTCATCCGTGTAGCCATCCTGATCATCTTCGTTTGGATCGGTGGCTTGAAGTTCGCCAACTACGAAGCCAATGGGATCATCCCCTTCGTAGCGAATAGCCCGCTGATGAGCTTCTTCCTCAAGGACGCTAATAATAAGGTCACCAACGACGAAGGTAAGACCGTCAAGGAGTACACCCTCAACAAAGTGCCCGAAGGACAGTACAATCAAGCTAAGCACGATTGGCATGTCGAGAACCGCACCTACCTCTTCTCCCACGGCCTAGGTATTCTGATCATGACCATCGGTATCTTGGTCTTCCTCGGGCTCTTCTCGCCCTACCTCGGCATCGTAGGCGAACTTCTCTGCATCATCATGACCATCGGGACGCTGAGCTTCCTCATCACCACGCCCGAGACGTGGGTACACGCTTCGCCAGAAGCCTTGGCTGCCGGCGAATGGGCCGATGGCTTCCCCTTCCTCTCCGGTGCTGGTCGCCTCGTCATCAAGGATACTGCGATCCTAGCCGGCGCTGTCGTCCTGCTCTCCGAATCTGCATCGAAGATCCTTGCACGCCTGAAGAAGTAAGCCTTCTACCTGCAGTCCAAGGGATCTTCCTTAGATCTTGAGAAGCGAGTCTGAGCCTCTGAGCGCTCAGACTCGCTTCTCTTTTTCCCCCCCCAGCAGGATTCGCCTCGGAGAAGAGCAGGCTCAAGCTTGACGGGGATGATGCTTATTCGTATCTTAGCTGAAGAATTTAGAAAACCTCCTGCACAGTCCGCTCTCCGAGCCTTCTGATGGAGTCCACCTCATAAGCGAAATCTAGCATGAGTTACCTCAAGTTCGACCGAAGGCTGATGGCTAATCTCGATGAGTCCACACAACGAGAATACATCCGCACGAATCGTAAGGGCGCTTATTCTTGCTCAAGTATTGTCGGCTGCAATACCCGCAAGTACCACGGCCTCCTCGTCATCCCCGTGCCCTCCCTCAGTGCTAATAACCACGTCTTACTCTCTAGCCTTGATCTGACCATCATCCAGCATGGCGTCCCCTTCAACGTCGGGATACACGAATACGAAGGCGACGTCTTCAGCCCCAAAGGCCACAAGTACATCCGAGAGTATAATGTCGACGTCGTATCCTCTACGACCTACCGCGTCGGTGGCGTGATCCTCGAGAAGCAATTCCTCTTCTGCCACTACACCAATAGAGCTATCACCCGCTACACCTTACTCGAAGCACACAGCCGGACGACATTACGTCTGTCGCCTTTCCTAGCCTTCCGTGACGTAAAGATGCTCACCCACCGCAACGATCAGATCAATGGCGACTACGGCGTAGCACATTCAGGCGTGACCTTCTGCCTCTACCCCGGTTACCCCACCCTATATCTTCAGGTCTCCAAGGAACATGAATTCGTCTCCGATCCCCATTGGAACGAGAAGAACGAATATATCAAGGAGCGGGAACGTGGCTACGAATACACCGAAGATCTCTATGTACCCGGCTACTTCGACGTAGATATCGAGGTAGGCGAATCAGTCTACTTCTCAGCAGGTATCGAAGAGGCCGATCCCGCTTCTCTTGCACAGCTCTTCGACGAAGAAGTAGCCATGCGCATCACCAAGGACGACTTCCGAAGCTGTCTGCTGAATGCAGCACTCCAGTTCTATTACCGCCCCGACGCCACCCACGGCTACCTGCTGGCGGGATATCCTTGGTTCGGCGTGCGAGCTCGAGATCTCTTCATCGCCCTCCCCGGCTGTACCATCTACGCTGATGCGCCCGAGCGCTTCTACCGTATCATGGATACCGTCCTGCCCGAAGTGCGGGCCTTCATGAATCAGATAAGTCTCTCCACCGAAATCCGAGATATAAACGAAGGCGACGTAGGTCTCTGGGCGATCTGGGCACTACAAGAATACGCCCACTGGTCGACTCCCGCCGACATGGTCAGCCGGTATGGCGACTTCCTCAACGAGCTCATTCACTACTACCTCAAGAACATTCACCCCAACCTACGCATTGACCATACAGGGCTCTGCTACATCACCGGTGACGGGAAGCCTCTATCCTGGATGGATGCGAAGATCAACGGGCAGGCAGTCATCCCTAGAGAAGGCTACCTTGTCGAAGTGAATGCTCTGTGGTATAATGCTCTTTGCTTCTACAAGGAAGTGATGCCCAGCCAGTGGACCGATGAGATGGAGACGCTCCTACAGCTCGTCGAGAAGAGCTTCTGCAACATCTTCATCAACGAGCATGGCTACCTCTTCGACTATGTCAACCCACATAGCACCCGACGTGACTGGAGTGTGCGGCCGAACATGATCTTCGCCACCTCGCTTCCCTATTCACCCCTTCCCAAGTCTACCCGTCGCTCCGTCATCGAGATCATCACCCGAGAGCTCCGTACTCCTAAGGGTCTGCGCTCCCTTAGCCCCAAGAGCGACGGCTACCAACCCCAATGTCACGGGACGCAGCTACAGCGTGAGCAAGCCTATTATAATGGCTCCGTCTGGCCTTGGCTTCTTGGGCCTTACTTTGAAGCTTGTCTGAAGCTCTACGGACGTAGTGCCATCTCCTTCATCGAACGTACCTTGATCGGCATGGAAGAGGAACTGCAACAGCATGGTGTAGGTACCATCAGCGAACTCTTCGACGGGAATCCTCCCTTCAAGGGGCGTGGTGCGATCTCCTTCGCTATGAGCGTCGGCGAGATCCTCCGATCGCTGGAGCTTCTCAAGGTGGCAAAAAGCAAGTATGATACACAAACCCTTCCCATAATTAGATACGAATGAAAGCACTCATGTTTGGGTGGGAGTTCCCCCCCCACATTCTTGGAGGTCTAGGTACAGCTAGCTATGGCCTGACTAAGGGGATGGCAGCTCAGGGAGATATGGAGACGACCTTCGTCATCCCCCGACCCTCAGGGGACGAGGATACGAGCTTCCTCCGTATCATAGGAGCAGGAGATACCCCCGTAGTCTACCGTGATGTGAACTATGACTATGTGCGTGACCGCCTCGCTGGGAAGATGACTCCCGAGCTATACTACCATCTGAGGGATCATATCTATGCGGACTTCTCCCACATGAGGACGAATGACCTCGGATGCTTTGAGTTCTCGGGGAAGTATCCCGACAACCTCCTCGAAGAAATCAATAACTATTCGATCGTCGCAGGGGTGATCGCTCGGTCAGAGACCTTCGATATCATCCACTCTCATGACTGGCTGACTTACCCCGCAGGTATTCATGCCAAGCAAGTCACAGGGAAGCCTCTGGTCGTACACGTTCATGCTACCGACTTCGACCGTAGCCGAGGGAATGTCAACCCGACAGTCTTCGGCATAGAGATGGATGGGATGAACCACGCAGACCATATCATCACGGTAAGTGACTTGACCCGTCGGACGGTGATCGAGAAGTATCATCAGGATCCAGCGAAAGTCACGACGGTACACAATGCCGTCACTCCGCTTGCTCCCTCTATCCTTGCCCTCCCCGACCGTCGTGGGGTGAAGGACAAGGTAGTCACCTTCCTCGGGCGTATCACCATGCAGAAGGGCTGTGAGTACTTCGTCGAAGCTGCCGCTAAAGTACTTGAGCGCACCAAAGGCGTACGCTTCATCATGGCCGGTAGTGGAGATATGATGGATGCTATGATCCGCCTTGCCGCCGAGCGCAATATCTCCGACCGCTTCCACTTCACAGGCTTTATGAAGGGACAGCAAGTCTACGAAGTCTTCAAGGCCAGCGATGTCTATGTGATGCCCTCCGTGTCAGAGCCCTTCGGTATCTCCCCCCTTGAGGCGATGCAGTGTGGGGTCCCCTCCATCATCTCCTACCAGTCAGGCTGTGCCGAGATCCTCAACTATGCCGTCAAGGTAGACTATTGGGATATCGATGCCATGGCCGATGCGATCTATGCACTGATCACCTACCCCGAGATGCACACCTTCCTCAAGGAAGAAGGTTTGCGTGAAGTCAATAGCATCACTTGGGAAGCTGCAGGGCGTAAGGTCCGAGCTATCTATGATCGCTATGTCCGCTAATCACTACTCTACTATACGCAAGATATTATGAAAAAGATCTGTCTCTGCTTCCAGATTCACCAGCCTTATCGTCTCCGTCGATATCGCTTCTTCGATATAGGGAACTCCCACTACTATACCGATGACTACCTCAACGAGGAGGTCTTCGAGCGCATCGCTGATACCTGCTACATCCCTGCCAATAGGATGCTCCTAGAGCTCCTGAAGGCTTACCCAGAGTTCTCAGTCAGCTTCTCTATCTCGGGGCTCGCTATCGAGCAGATGGAGTACTATAAGCCTGAGCTTATCGAGAGCTTCAAGGAGCTCGTCGCTACGGGACGTGTAGAGCTGATCGCTGAGCCCTATGCGCACTCCCTCTCCTCGCTGTTTGACCCAGTAGAGTTCCGCAGTCAGGTACGTATGCAGCAGGCTAAGCTCCGTGAGCTCTTCGGAGTGGAGCGCTCACGTGTCCTCTGCAATACCGAACTGATCTACTCCGATGAGATCGCCTCTGAGATCGCAGCCATGGGCTACGAGGGGATCATCACCGAGGGAGCAAAGCACGTCCTCGGGTGGAAGAGCCCTAACTACCTCTACGAAGCTGTCTCTGCCCCCAAGACCAAGCTACTCCTCCGCAATGCTCAGCTCTCAGAGCTCATCACCAACCACTTCTCTGACTACGGATCACCCGAGTATCCCGTCACCGCCGACAAGCTCCTTGGGCGAGTCAAGTGGCTACCCGAAGGAGAGGACTTCACCCTGCTGTACATGAACTACGAAGTGCTAGGCTCCATGAATAGACCTGAGACGGGTATCTTCGAGTTCTTCAAGGCGCTTCCTCTCCTAGCACCAAGCTATGATGTGAGCTTCACTACTCCCTCTGGCCTTCTCGATGAGCACAAGTGTGTCGCTCCCCTCTCTGTAGCCTATCCCATCAGCTGGGCGGGCGAAGAGAAGAGCACCAACGAATGGACGGGGAATATCCTCCAGCAGGGAGCTATCGAGAAGCTCCGTCTGTGGGGAGAGCGTATACATGCTCTGGAGGATCGTCGCCTGCTTCAGGATTGGCTCTACCTGCAGAGTGCTGACCACTTCTACTATATGAATACCATCAACTGGGGAGGTCATCCCTTCAGCCCCTATACCTCGCCCTACGATGCATTCAACAACTACATGAATGTCCTGAGTGACCTCCTTCTCCGAGTCGAAGAGCAGGCACCTAGCAGTATCGAGACTGAGGAGCTCAACTCCTACCAACAGACCATCCATGCTCAGGATGAGCGCATAGCCCTCCTGGAGCAAGAACTATCCAAGCTGAAAGCGGCGAAGGGGTAATCTACTCCCCTTCGCTCTAAATACCTATCCCTATGTCTAAGGATCTCCATCTGGAGAATATACGGCGAGAGTATTCCTCGAGGAGCTTGAGCCGAAAGGATCTACCCAAGGATCCTATAGATCTAGCTAGCTCCTGGATCGACCAAGCCATCGCTGCTCAGGTCAACGAGCCGACAGCCGTCATCGTCGGGACTGCTACACCCGAGGGACACCCCAGCATGCGTACAGTCCTCCTGAAGGAAGTGCTGGAGGGGAAGTTCGTCTTCTACTCCAACTACGATAGCCGTAAGGGGAGACAGATCGCAGCGAATCCCCATGTAGCGCTGACCTTCCTCTGGCACGAACTAGAGCGTCAGATCCATGTCGAGGGGACGATCAAGCACCTGTCCCCCGAGGAGAGTGATGCCTACTTCGCCATGCGTCCCTACAAGAGTCGTGTAGGAGCACGTATCTCACCTCAGAGCCAGCCCATCCCATCACGTGAGTACATCATGATGCGCTTCGCCGCCGAGAGCCTACGCTTCGTCGGGAGAGAAGTGCCTCGCCCAGAGAACTGGGGTGGCTTCGCTGTGACGCCCTCACGGATAGAGTTCTGGCAGGGGCGAGACAGCCGTCTGCATGACCGCTTCCTCTACGAGCTCCAGGAGGACGGCTCCTGGAGCATCCACCGCTTAGCCCCCTAAGCCTAGAGAGGTCGATGTCCGAGCACTCCAACTACCTTCAGACCTTCCTCGACTATCTGAGCTATGAGGCGGATGCTTCACCTCTGACGGTCAGCACCTACCAAGCGGATCTACAGAGCTACTTAGCCTATGTCGAGGAGCGTCTGGGCGAAGCCTTCGTCCCCTCGGAGGGAGACCTTGACCTCGTCCGTGGGTGGCTCTCCCATAAGATGGATCAGGGAGTCAAGGCCTCTACCGTAGGGAGGTGCCTGACCTCGCTCAAGAGCTACTACCGCTATCTGCTGAAGACCGAGCGCATCAAGTCCAATCCCATACAAGCACTACGCCCCCCGAAGGCAGCTAAGCCCCTCCCCGTCTACGTCCCTACGGAGGAGATGGATCAGATGCTGAGCCCCGAGATCGATGAGCATGACTGGCGGGCGGTACGTGACCGCCTCATCCTCGTGATGCTCTACGAGTGCGGGCTACGACGCTCCGAGCTTGCGGGGCTCAAGGACCAAGCAGTCGACACCCAAGCACGCCAACTCAAAGTCCTCGGTAAAGGGCGGAAAGAGCGTATCGTCCCCTTTGGTGAAGGGCTGGCCTCTTCGATCGAAGCCTGGCGCCATCTACGCACCTCGGTCTTCGGTCTTACCGAGAGCTTCCTCGTCAATACGGAGGGCAAAGCCATGACTCCCGAGGCGGTCTATGCCGTCGCTCACGAAGCACTATCTGCGGTGCCTAACCTCGCACGTCGTGGGGCTCACGTCCTACGCCACACCTTCGCTACCGATATGCTCAACTCGGGAGCTGACCTGATGCTTCTCAAGGAGCTCCTCGGGCACAACTCGGTCTCTACCACTGTACGCTACACACACACTTCCTTCGAGCAGCTGAAGAAACTCTACGCCGCCCATCCTCGAGCCGCACGCACGCCCCGAGCAGAGGATACAGGCGACGACTGATCCCCCCTTGCCTCAAGGATGCTCACCAAACGCTCTATGATCTCCTTGCGCATCTCCCTTCTCTCCCTCCTTTTCCTTAGTCTACATATCCCCACCTTACTCCGAGCCCAATCCTGGCAAGCTGACTTCTCTTCGGAGGGGACACCTTCCGAAGAAGTATGGCGCTACGACCGCTCCTACTTCGTCCTACACGAGGGCTGGCTACAGCTTCAGGCACCCGAACCTGAGACTTCGGACCAAGCGACCATCTAAGGGGGGGAGAACGAAGCGTACATAATAATACCCCCGCTCAATACCCCTTAAATCGCTGATTTTTCGCACGTTCGTGAAGACCACAGGCGAGTGCGCCCGCAAAACGAAGTGTTACTTTGATGTTACTTTAATGTTACTTTTACGGGCTTCGGACGGCCTCAGAAGGCGGATCATGTTACATCCGAACGCTGATATGCTGGAATAGCCCACAATAGCCCCTCTGGCGGGCGCAAACGCTTGAAATAGGCGACTATAGCACCTTATCCGTGTTGTGGTCGCCTATGCTGTATTATGCCCTCTATATCGTCGCTTCTTCCTGGTCTTGGAGCCTGCTGTTCTTCACCTCTTTTGTGTTTAGGGGGACACTTAGGGAGACAGTTTAGGGGGGACAGGTGCCCAAAGTTTGGGGGGACACTTAGGGGGACAAAATGAATAAATTCATTCGTCGAGTTTATGGGGGGTAATACACGAAAAAGAGGAGAAAACGTGCATAAATAGCTTGAGTTGAAGGGGGTAATACACGTGCAAAATAGGTGTAATGGGCTGATATTCAGTGGTTAGTCCGTGTTATCTTCTTGTTATGGCTTGGATTAGCTCGCTAATTTGGGTCTCTTTCGTTCTGATCAGCTCTTCCAGTATGTCGATTGTCCGCTTCTGCGATGCGATCAGGCGCTCCTTACTGGTTAGTATATCTTCAGAGGTGGCAGCTGTGGAGGAGGATTGGTCTAATGATGGTGTGCTATCCCTATGTCCTATGCTGCCTCCGTTCATCGCTATTTTCACACTCCCTCGGTTCCCGATGACAGAATGGGTGATGCTACTATCGGAGAGCGATGAAGAATCACACAGCATTCCGCCCCTACCTGTAAGAAGCCAAAGCGGAGATATGTCAGGATAATTATCCGATATAGCGGTCAGCCACTTGCTCTGTATGTCTGAATTCTGGGCTATCGCCTTCCGTATAACTCCACTGCTAGCTCCTATCGATCGTTCGAATTGTGCGACATTAGTTCCCTTATAATCAATGATTTGAGATAAGCGTGAGGCGATAGTGTTGGACATAAAATCAGAGAATTATCCTATTTGACTTGGTTTATCGGAAAATTATCCGTTACTTTGCAGTGTTGTTAAGACTTAACAACGTGTAAAGATAGATAGAAACCGATTAGAGACAATAGTCACATGGCAACAACTGTTCAACGGTACATTGAAGTGGGTGCCGATGTCCGCAAGCGCATCATGCAGGAATTGGGCATCACAGAGGGTGGACTATCACTTGCCCTCAATTACAAGAGAGATGGAGAAGATGCAAGGAAGGCACGTGCCCTGGCTCTTGAGTTGGGCGGTGAGGTCTACTGCACTATCCCCGAGTGCGAGACGATACATGATGCAGATGGGAAAATGATCCAGGTCTTCAGCAATGGGGCTCGACTCATCATCGATAAAGGAAACAGCGAAGGGCGCATTGAGCATAATGGGCAATTAGTCAGTCTGCACTACCACGTAACCATCAATATGCTTGGTGGTCTGCAAGCTCTAGCCTCCAATCTCTAAGAAGTATGCTCCAGCACTACGGAAAATCCACGGTGATAGACCTTGCCGACCTCATTGAGGACCGACGGACTGCCGAAGATCAGTCCGAGTGTCTGGCCCCTGTGGTTACCTATTCCAATTATAAGAAGCTACTCCTTCGAGGTAAGATTAATGTAGTACGTCAAGGGAGAGGGAAGGGAAATTCGGTCCTCATCGACTACGATAGCCTCCCCATAGAGCTACGAGACAAGGTAGACAAGCGCATAGGCACTGATGCCGTCCACGTGGCTACGCTGCGCAAGTGGTTCAGCGACCACTATCGCCGAGACCGAGGCGCAATGGAGTACTACCCCAAGCGCCTGAGAGAGCTTAATATCTCGCTACCTCTAGAGCGTATAGCGCAGCTTACCGAGGAGTACACGGTGAACGCCTCCGTGCTGATGGCCGTGAAGAACCTCCAGGCTGACATCCGCCTCCTTAAGCGAGTGATGGGCGGCAAGAAGACGATCCGCTGGGAGCAACTTGCCAGCGCTATCAGCTACTACCGACAGGAGGTGGGGCACACGCTCCCTCAGAGCGCAGCACGCTTCCGCAAGGCGCTGCGTGAGTTCGACGATCGTGGCTACGAGAGCCTGATCAGTAAGAAGTTCGGGAATCAGCAGACCCGTAAGGTCGACCGAGATACGCTATACCTCCTCTTGGCTCTGGATAATGACGACACTCGCCCCTACAACACTACGGTAGCCGAGCGGTATAACAACTTTGTCGATGGGCTCCTGGCGGTCTACAATCCTGAGACGGGTGAGCTCTACGACCCCCATAAGTATAAGAACCTTAGTGATACGACGGTGGCAAACTACCTCAGTACCCCCGAGGCGAAAGCCCTGCGAGGGAAGGTGCATGACGACTACCAGACATGGAGAGGTAAGAACCAGCCCTTTGTGCTGCGCAAGCGCCCGACGATGTCCCTCTCTAAAATCTCCCTTGACGACCGTGACCTCAAGATTAAGATCAACTGGAGGGAGCAAGGGGTCAGTGAGATTGTCAGCCTGAAGATCTACCTCGCCTATGACTTGGCCAGCCAGGCGATCATTGGCTACAGCTTCAGCGGGAAGAAGCGTCATGACATCTTTATCGGATGCTTGAGGAGTACGTTCCGCACGCTACTAGCAAACAACCTCCCCTGCCCTTACGAGGCCGAAGTGGAACAGCACCTGGTGTCTGACTTTAAGGAGACGCTTATGCGCCCTGGAGCTCTCTTCCCAGAGCCTAACTTCCTCGCCCCTGGTAACTCTCAGGCAAAGGGAGCGGAGCATATGAACCGCCTCTTTAAGTACCAGACGGAAAAGGAATACATCCCTAACACGGGACGACACTATGCCCGACTGGATGCCAACCAGACGAATGAGGAGAAGAGCTTCGACGAGCATAACGACCGATTCAAGGCGAAGGTGTGGGCTTATGAGGATGCTGTGGCGTTTTACGAGGGCCTCATCCACGAGTACAATCACTCTCCCCATAGCAATGAAGCCTACTGGGGTGGCCGTACCCGCTGGGAGGTCTTGATGAGCTCCGTGAACCCTCAGCTCGCAGAAGTCGATCGCCATAAGCTCGCCACCCTCCTCGGCGAGCACCGATCTACCTCGGTACGCCGAGGGCATATCAAAGCGAACTACAGGAGCTTTGCCCTCTCCCCTGAGGGTATCAGCAAGCTAAAAAGCCGAGATGGCAAAGTCGATGCCTACTGGTGGGAACAGACCGATGGCGAGATGGGGGAGGTGTACGTCTACGAGGGTGGTCGCTACATCGAGACCGCTGAGGAGATCATCCGAATCAATGAGGCTAAGGCTGAGCAGACGGAAGAAGATCGCCACCAGCTACACAGACAGCTCCAGCGTGTGAAAGCCTATGACGCTCACATCGCTGAGCGTCTGCCGAGCAAGGCACGCCTCCTGAAGGAGGACCTACATCAGAAGCTTACTGACCTGCGACCCGTAGAGGTCGTCACGATGAGGCGAGGTGACGATGGGGAGCTCCTCGATGGAGAATATCTGAAGACAAACTCCGACGACGCTCGCATGCGAGCTATGGCGGACCTATAAATAGCATACGAATACTAATCAAACGACACTAGAATGAAGAAGAAAGCAAAGAAGAAGGAGAGCAGAGTTGTCTACTCAAAGGATGGGCTTATGGACCTTTTAGGGGTAGATAAGTACAGCGAACTGAACAACAACGGGGAGTTCGGGCAAGAGGAGATAATCTATAGCGGAGATATGTGTATAACCATATACCGAGAATCTCGCTTTTCCGAAAACGCACTAAAGGCAGTACTCCATGCAGCTAAGTAACGAACTCAAAGAACGAGACTAGAATGAAGAAGTACGACAATACGATCCTCTATACGATGGATGAGCTTGTAGACCTCCTCGGGGGCGATAAGTACAACGAACTTAACCGTGATGACGAGTTTGGGCTGGCGGAGTGCTACCCAAAAGTTTGCGGACTACAGATCGTCTTTCGAGCGGATCGATTCACCGAAAATGCACTAAATGCAGTACGCCATGCAATTAAGTAGCGAACTCAAAGAACGTGCGCTCAAGGCGATCCTCGCCGACCGAGTGAACTACCCCAGCGATAGCAAGCATGCGACGGCTCTCGGTATCTCGCCGAGTGTCTACTCCACTATCAAGAAGGGGAAGCTAGACAAACAGCTGAGTGACTCGGCTTGGCTGAGCCTTGCCCGTCGACTGAACGTCCCCCTCCGAGGGGAGATCGAATGGAAGGTAGCTCAGACCGACACCTACACCTACATCACTAGTCAGCTAGAAGCCTGCCAAGAGCGAGGCATCAGCGCACTGCTCTGTGATATCCCCAACATTGGTAAGACCTTCAGCGCTCGGCACTATGCCCGCACGCACAAGCACATCGTCTACATCGACTGCTCGCAGTGCAAGACAAAGGTCCGCCTAGTGCGCTCGATAGCCATAGGCTTCGGGTTGGAGGCTAAAGGACGCTATGAAGATGTCTACGCCGACCTGGTGTACTACCTCAAGGGGCTAGATAGCCCGCTGATCATCCTAGACGAGGCTGGGGACTTGCAGTATGAGGCCTTCCTCGAGCTCAAAGCGCTCTGGAATGCTACGGAGCGTGCCTGCGGATGGTATATGATGGGAGCCGACGGCCTGAGGGCGAAGATCGAGCGAAGCATCGACTGCTGCAAGGTGGGCTATACAGAGCTCTTCAGTCGCTTCGGGGATGCTTACCGTAAGGTCACCCCGCAGGATGGTGAGGAGCGTAAGAGCTTCCTCCTGAAGCAGGCGGTAGAGGTCGCTAAGCTCAACGCCCCCGAGGGGGTAGATGCCGTCAGCCTCGCCCGAAAGTCGGGCGGGCTCAGAAAGGTCTACACGGAAATCGAAAAGCTGAAACTGCAAGCGGGGGCATAAGATGGCAAGAGCATACTCCGCCAGCGAGGTGCTGGCAAAGAAAGTCCCTTCGATCCCCTTCGAGGGGCGCTGGAGGGAAGCCTTCGGCGAGCCTGGAAGGGCGGGGGTGTGGCTCATCTGGGGGCAATCCGCAAACGGTAAGAGCTCCTTCGCAATGCAGCTAGCCAAAGAGCTGTGCAAGTATGGTAAGGTCGCCTACAATAGTATGGAGGAGTCGCTCTCCCTCTCCTTCCAGAAGAATATGGAGCGCTGCCGTATGGACGAGGAGGCGGGTCGCTTCATGGTCCTCGACCGAGAGAGCATGGAAGAGCTTAATGCTCGGCTGAAGAAGCAACGTAGCCCCGACTTTGTCATCATCGACAGCCTCCAATACACAGGACTCAACTACAACGACTACAAGCGCCTGAAAGAGGCGCACCCCAAGAAACTCTTCATCTTCATCTCGCACGCTGACGGGGACAAGCCCAAAGGGGCGACCGCCGATAAAGTGCAGTACGATGCCGATATGAAGATTCTCGTGCAAGGCTACCGAGCCATCTGTAAGGGTCGCTTCATCCCAGAGGCGGGAAAGCACTACAGCATATGGGCAGAGGCCGAAGCAAAGTACTGGGGGATAGAAACAGAACAAGACAATGAACCTCAATACTAACTAGTAACTAAAAAGAATTATGGACTACGTAATCGTAAGCGCCGTAAGCGGGCTGATCGCTCTACTATTCTCAAGGCTACTATTCGTCAGACCTCTCAAGGGGAAGATCGAAGAGATGAAAGAGAAGGCTGAACATGACCTGCGAAAGCTCCTAGAGGAGAGGGATAGCCTTAAAAGGGAGTGTGATAAGAAACATAAACTCTACACCTTTGTGTCTTTCGCCCTTGAAGGTGCCCATATTATGCGACAAGATGCGGAAAAAGAAGTCAATGAGCTGCGTGTGGAGAATGAGGCGCTCAAGAAGGAACTCCTCGAGCAGATCGAAAATCAGACAGAGAAGAGTGATGCTGAATCGTGAATCCTACGCCGTCTTCTTCGCTCTGCTCAAGAGGATGCCAGGGGCGACGAAGGAAGATCTCGTCGATCAGTGGACAGGTGGGCGCACCTCCTCCTTGAAGGAGATGACCGACAGAGAGTACAATCAGATGATCTCGGCACTCCGCTCTCAGGTGGAGAACCTCGAAGAGAAGAAGGAGGCTCGATCGGCCGTCTTGAAGCAGATGCAACTCTACGGCATCGACACGACCAACTGGGAAGCTGTCGACCGCTTTTGCAGTAACGCTCGTATAGCAGGTAAGCCCTTCCGCTACCTCGACATCCCCGAGTTGAAAAAACTGCGTGTAAAGCTCCTCAGTATGCGTAATAAGGCCGAGGCGAAGCAGATGACCGAGCGTAGGGAGGCAATAGCCATCGAACGAACAAAAGGGCAGATGCCTAGCTAGCTATGACACGAGTCGGTAAATCAATAAGTCTCCCCCTGGAGAAGACCTACCTCGACGACATCGAAAGATACGAGGAAGAGAGGCAGGAGCTCCTGAGCCGTATAAGAGCCGATACAGCTACCCCCCGAGAGGTGACCCGATATAGGGCCCTCACCTGGAAGATAGAGGCCATCCGTCAGCGTATCGACAAGCGCTACCGAGAGGGCATAGACGAACCAATAAGAATCCTAAAATAGTATGGAACAAGAAGCAAGAACCGTCCAAGTGACGGAAGCCGAATGGCAGGAGTTACAAGAGATGAAGATCGCTAAAGAAAAGCGAGAAGAAGCCCAGAAAAGGAAGGCTAATAGGGAAGCTTATCGACAGCTCAGCGAGGATGCTGTAGATGAACTCTTCCCCGAAATTGAAGCTCTTTACGAGCATATGCAAGAGGTAAAGAAGAAGGTGATGGAGCGCTTCCTCTCGATCCTCAAGATGAGAGACGAAGCCTTCGGCACGGACAGCAAGCAGGGGCAGTACACCTTTATGAACGGAAAGCACTTCAGGCGCATTACTGTAGGGCGATACAAGAAGTTCACGCACGATACTACTGCGGAGCCAGGCATCGAGATGGTGAAGGCGTACCTGGAGAAGCTCGGCACTGATAGTAAAACTCAGAATCTCGTGCGTATGATCCTCGATCTCCTTTGCGAGAATGCCCAGGGAGAGCTTGAGCCTGATAAGATCCTTCAGCTCGACAGCTATGCCGAGGAGTTCGGGGATGAGGAGTTCTCCGAAGGGGTGCGAATCATCAAGGAGTCGCTGATCTTCGACTGGACGAAGTATTTCTTCCGAGCTCAGAAGAAGACCGAAGGCGGGGCCTGGAAGAGTATACCACTGTCAATGACCGATGTAGAGTAGGAAAGATGGAACAACGTCATTTGAGGCTCTCTGCGGATGATCTCTGGAATGAATGGATCGTTTCACGGGAGGTCGGCGATAAAGGGGATATCCTCAGTGCTTATAGCCCTATGGGGCTTGTTCGTCTTGAGGAGCGTAAGGACATTGGGGCTTGGTTCATAAGGCTTGGCTGGACTATCCAAGTGTATATGGCCAAGACAGAACGTCGAGCAATCCATTTTGCAGTGATGTCCTATCTACAAGATCTACGGTCTGCCGTCAAGGAATTCATCTGCCTAGCTAAAGCGAAAGTAGATGATGACGATGCCAACGAGGAAATGTGTGACATCCTCGACCTACTGTCCCCCAACGAAGAAACAGAAGAGGATTATGAGTGTAACGAATAGGCTCTCGGATCGAGAACTATGGGAGAGCTGGAAACCATTCCAGCCTGCTGAAAGAAAGGGTGTCCTTTGGTCAGCAGAAACCTCTCTTGGGAGTGTCTCAATCGAATCATTGGGTTTAGTGAATCGCCTGATGATATGCCTCGAATGGGATTCTGGCGTGTTCTTTGCATCGAGTGAGGAGGAAGCCATAGGGATAGTAGTCGAATCCTATAAAGCGGGATGTCGGCGAATCATAGAAGGCTATGTAAAAGGCCTGAAGGTCGATCTCGGGGCAGTTGATGAACATGGCTATGTGCACACTCATACGTCAACCTACACGATTCGAAAAGGGGTGGAGCTGATCTGCGACCGTAATGGTCGGGAGATTGGGAGACTAGATACCTATGTCCTTTGGTGTGGTGATCGTAAGATCGATAAAAACTCTGACTACCACGTGTGGGAAGAGAAAGTCACAGAAGCTTACCAGTACGAGTTGCTGAAAGCTCTTAACTTAAGATAAGACGAGTATGAATAAATGGTATTTGTGTAAAGTGTCCTATGAGCGTCAGGCAGACTCCATGGGCATGAAGAAGGTAACGGAGAGTTACCTCGTCGATGCGCTAAGCTTCACGGAAGCAGAGGCTCGTATCGTCCAGGAGATTACCCCCTTTGTCTCCGTGGGAGAGCTGGAGGTGGTCAATATCCGCCCGATGCTTCTAGCAGAGCTCCTCCTGGGTGAGGTGGTGGCGGGTAAGTACTACCGAGCCAAGGTAGACTTAACCACCGTTGATGGTAACGGTCATGAGCGCAAGACGGGCTCGGCGATGATCGTACAGGCCCATAATCTCCTCGAGGCAACAAGGAGGCTCATAGCGCATCTAGACGGCAGTCTGTTTGATTATGAGTTAGTGAGTGTCGTCGAGCTCGACATCCTCGACGTGTATCAATATGTAGCCCCGCCTGCCGAATGATCATAGCAGTAGACTTCGACGGGGTGATCTGCGATAGTGCCTACCCCGCCCTGGGCGATCCTATGCCGGGGGTTAAGAAAGCGATTAAGGAGATCAGGGACCGAGGCCACTACGTCATTGTGTGGACTTGCCGTACGGGCGACCAGCTCGTCGAGGCGGTCAACTGGATACGAGATAATAGGATCGGCTTTGATCGTATCAATGATCACAGCCCCGAGAATCTCGCCACCTATGGACCTGGGGGAAAAAAGATATATGCCGATGTGTATATCGATGACCGCAATCTCGGCGGGTTTCCTGGGTGGTATGAGTCTCTAGAGATCCTCAAGGCTATGCCTGAGTACTAATCACTAACAACCGAAATAGACAAGGGGGTGTGCAACAATCGTTGCGCACCCCCTTGTCGCTTGCTCAGTGTTACATATAGGTGGTATCTTTGTAGTGTAAATCCCCTCATTATTATGCCTAAAGGACGTAGCAAAGAACTCATCGAGCGACGCAACCGAGACCTCTATAAGGATTATCGACACCTTATGGATGTAAAAAAAATGCGCTACTCGGCGGCCATCGCCCAGCTCTCGGAGAAGTATTACATCTCCGAGTTCACGGTGCTGGACGTGCTGCGTACGTGCATACAGGGGGAGGAAGAGCCTAAGGAGGCTAAGAAGGAGTTCACGGGCTTCAGGGTCTCCCGCTGGAAGTCTCGATCCCAAAGCGCACAGGAGAGCTTAGGCGAGCTGTTTGCCGAGGGGTGAGCTCAGCTACCCGACACGTATAGGTCTCTTGATACACCTTGATGCCATGATCAAACGTGTAGAACTTACTCTCTACACGCATTAGCCCCGACCCCGACTCACCCGATGGGGAGAAGCCCTGTAGTGCCAGATGCATGCGCCGTCGGAGCTCCTCCCTTGTCTGTATGAAAAGCTCCGTACCACTACCGATGTGGGTGTCGTCGTAGCAGTCGACGAGAAGGCGGGCCTTAATGCGGGCCTCTCCGATTTGATTGCCCCCTTGCAGGGAGCTCCAGTCGACCTGCTCAAGGTCAACGAGGACGGCGGGGAAGGTGAGGGGGTACATACGCTTGCCCTCCTCGTCGATGACCTCCAGCTGGCCGTAGTCCTCGTCCACGACGCTAAGCTCGGGCAATGCCTCGGCTAGGTGCTGGATTATGGGTAGGATTAAGTATTCCATCGTTATTCGTTCATTGCGTTGTTAGTGACTTTGTTGATGCTCTTGATTAGCTCCTTCTCGATCTTATCTCGTAGCTCCTTGCTCTCCCCGATGAATTGACGCTTAGGCATGCGCACGTGTATGTGCAGCTTCTCCTTCGGGGAGAGGGCAAGCCTCCGCCACTTCTCCGCCTCCTGACTGCCCTTCTTGCCTCCGAGCTCGTAGTATCTTGCCCAGGCGTATCGACGCATCTTAGGGGTGAGTGTCGGGTAGGTGTCGAACTCCCCTCCCTCATTGTGTATGCGGGCGTAGGCGACGGGGTTGTAGACGAGTACGGCCGCCTTACGGGGGGTAGCCTCGACGCTACTCATCAGATGGTTGCGGGCAGAGGTGAGGGTGCGGTACTGCGCCGAGGTGCTCGAGCCGTATTGTCGTATCGCTCGTTGCCAAGGCTGTAGCCCTCCGTCGACAAATCCCGACCGACGGAAGTTGTCCTTAAAGTGGTTCTTGGCCACGACGGCAAGCTTACGAGGGAGGCGGATGTTTAGCTCCGCCTCGACCTCCTTTGTAAGCTTACCCATGAGCTTGAGTAGCTTGGCGGATTGCATTTACAGACAAATTGATTACATTTGTGGTATCCCGAAAGGGGGAGGAGAGGGGTCGTGAGACTCCACTCCGATATCCACAAGGGGCTGGAGCTTGCTGCTTCAGCCCCTTATTTTATTTTGACAATCTGACGGCTGGGGAATATCTCCAGCTCCTCGGGGGTATCCATCCAGAAGAAGTAGATCGTCTTATCCTTAAGTAGCTTCTGCGTTTTGAGGCAGGTCGTAAGTTTATCGTATGCACGTCCGCCTCGCTCCTCTAAGCGCACAACAACCGTCTCAGCCCCCTGTTCCCTGAATGCATACTTGAGCTGATCTTCGATCGCTCCCCCCTGCTTACCTGAGAAACACTTGATCTCACATCTGATCCCATCGAGCAAGATATCGTAGGTTTCCCCTCGTGTGCGACCGCTCTCTCCAAGGTAGACTATTGCGTGGCCATGCTTGGCCATGACCTTAGCCGTCTCCAGCTCCTTGATGAATTTGTCTCGCTCGGTGGAGTTGACCTTACCCTCTTTGATCCTTGAGCGCTCCGTCACAACGTACCCTCCAGAATCCGAAACAAAGGTGTGCTCCCATCTATCGAGGGGGTATTGCTCGCTGAGCTTGGCCTGGAAGAGCTTAAGATCAATGTAGGGGCAGTTATGGCAGTCCTTGACTCGATTAGAGAGATGCTTGCGGGCCCATCCCTTAATACCCTTGGAGGCGTAGAACGGGCACTTAGCGCAGCTGTCGGGGTAGTACGGGTGCTTGTCGGTGATAAGTCCCTTGGTGAGGGGGCTACCCTCTAGCCCTCGCTGTGCCCCTCGCTCGGGTCTCTGTGCCTCCTTGCTCTCCTCGGTGTCTAGACGCTGCACCTCGGCATCTGTTGCCTCGAGGGAGCACTTGCAGTTCCACCGATCCCCAGGGCGATGGCTTGACCAGAAGGGGTCGTCGATGGGGAGGATGACGGGCTTGCGCCAAAAGACCTCGTGTCCCACCTCGGGGGAGGGGGATGTTGTAGGCATCCACTGCAGGTTGGGCAGGATGTCCTTGTTGGCCTCAAACTCGATCCAGTCGGCCGCCTGATGGGCACGGATGACAGCAGTGTCGTACTCCGTACGTAGCCACGAGCCTACCTGATGGCGAGCGATAGGGGCTACCGCCTTGCGCCACTCCTCGAAGGAGCGCAGCTTACCATCCTCTCCGAGGAGTCGCTCGGCCATCTTAGTGCTCATGGAGTGGACCTTGAAGGCGGAGAACACCTCATTGGAGTGGCGTAGGCTGTGCAGGAAGCTCTCCTGGTGGGTGGGGATGAGGTTGCCGTCCGAGAGCCCTTGCACTGCCCCCATGTTGATGATGCGCAGCACCTCCCTCCAGGCCGTCGGCTCAATCTCGCTCGACACGTCGAAGCCATCATAGATCTTGCGGAGGTAGTCTTCCAGCACCTCAGGGGAGAAGACCACCTCTGCGGGCGTGGAGTTAGTTATGGTAGAGCAAGAGGAGCAGGGACAACCGTAGTAGAGCTCGTTGATTAAAAGTCGTTGTCCGCCCCGAGAGGTATCTCCGCCCCTGGGGCTAAACCGAAAAAATGAGCTAGCCTGTCCTTAAGAGACTTGTCTCCCTTCTCTTCCTCCTTCTTCCCCTTTGAAGGCTCTTCGGAGGGCGTTTTGTTGCCCTTAGAAGACTCTTCGAGCAGGTCGGAAAGAGCCTTGCTCTGCTCCTCCTTAGCCGCCATCTGCTCCTCGAAGTCCTCGGGCTTTTTGACCCCGAGGGTCTCGTACACGTCATCGGGGTCGACGGGTAAGCCCAGCTGTTGCACCTTGAGGTAGATATCCGCTTGCTTGGTGACATCGATCTCCTTGCGCTTGGCGTTGACGAACTTGCCTCCAGCAACGTTGTATCCCAGCGCCTCGAAGATGTGAAGCATGTAGTAGTTGAGCACGTCGAGCACGGTGTTGCAGTCGTCCTCGTTGAGCTCCTCCTCTACCTCCTTGTGGATCGTACCGAGGGCTTGCGTGCCCGTCGTGGAGGTGGAGGTGGTGAGGGTGTTGCCGAGCACACGGATAGCGATCTGATCGTCCCAGTAGTCGGTGAAGTCCTTGAAGAGCTCCGACGTGCCCGACTTGGCCGCACTCTCGACGAACTGGAAGTTGCTTTCGGCGGGGTGGATATAGACGGCGTTATTACCTCGCTGACGGGCATCACGCAGGAGCTGTTGACGGGTCTCTTCGTCGCCTGCATTGTACGTGTACTCTTGGATAGGGATAGCGTAGAGCTCGCAGTACTTGGCCCAGTCGGCGTAGTTGTTGCGCTTGTAGAGCACGGCTACGAGGATCTGAGAGAGGATGCCAAGGTCTCGCTCCGAGCCGATGAAGAGCATGTTCCCAAACTCCGAGACGGGTGTCCCCTCGGTGTCCATCTGCTGGTGGAGGATTACCTGACGTATGGGGTCGTAGTGCTTGCGAGGGACGGAGTAGAAGCGGATATCCCCCTCCTCATCCGTGTAGAACTGCAGGAGAGAGAAGCCCCAAAACTGAGCGAGGATGATCTCCTCACGCAGCTGCTTCATCCAGGGGGAGGCGAGCTGTCTGTTGATCTCTTCGTCGGGTACTCCGTCTCGATGGAACTCGATGGGGATCTTGGTGACCCCCTTGAGTCGCTTAGCCAGCACCCCCGCCAGGTGGAGGTCCATCAGCGCCGACTCATACATATCGTAAAGTCGGGAGCGGAAGGAGAAGCTTACGCTCTTGGCTGAGTTGACCGCCTGGATGTACTTCTGGATGTCGAAGTAGAAGAGCTCGGGGGCGCTGAGGACGATGTCTACAAGCTCCTTGCTGTCGTACGAACCCTCCGAGATACGTCGAGCGGGGAGAGGTGCTGCCTTATGATACTGCTTCTTCGTCTTGCGTGCCATTGTCGAGGGTGTAAGGGGTGTAGTCTATCGCTTTCTTTGCGGTCCAGCACTCGGAGAGGCACTGCTTAATGTGCCCGAGTGCCGAGAGAATAAAGTGCTTGTATTGGTTGACGGTGGTGACCGTGTAGTAGTAGGCTTCGTCTTCCGTGAGCCCCATCTTGATCACCGTCGGGAGGTTGATCCCGTCGAAGAGCTTGGCGAAGGTGAACTCTCCGAGGAAGTTGCGCTGGTTGGTCTCGTCGAGCCACACGTGGCGAGTCACGGGAGTCTCCTCCAGCGTTGTGTAGCTAAAGCCATTCAGGATCTTCTCGTCGCACGCCTCGTTGTAGGGCTGTGTGATGAGCTGCGCTACCTCCTCGAGGGAGGGACGGTGGTCAAACTCCCTGGTGAGGTAGGTGTAGAGCTCGGTGGCTTCCGCCTGCCCCTCGGCCTCGACCTTCTTCAGGTCGTAGGCCAGGAGCCAGCGGTCGCCGTGGGGGTCGATGCAGTAGAGGAGCTTACCTCCGATGTAAGGGTTGCCGAGTTGGCGATCTGTTGCTACCATTTGCTTAGGTCTGGTTTTTCTTCGAGCAGGAATCTATAGTGCTTGAGCTTGCGGAGCTCTTCGGGAGAGGAGGCTTTGATCACCTTGCCACGGTAGATGGGTACTATAAACTGTCTTTCCCAGCTCCAGTTATTAGACACCCCACCGTCTGATGTTGTGCCCCAATAGTGAGCGTCCGATGCATAGGTCTCGTTATCGTTGAGTAGCTCTCCGAAGAGATTGACTAGGGCGCAACCTGTGTTAGGCGTAGCCCCATTGCGTCGGGTGACAATGTCTAGGTATCTCCCCCCGACTACTTGGCGTACGTTACCATTGAGCGCATGTCCCTTGCGTTCGTATCTCCCCAGGGGGTGTATGCGACGCTCTTTCCCTCCCAGCCGTCTCCACTCTCGCATCCATGCTAGGCTGTTGTAGAGCTCGCCAATGCCAGCTTCTTTCCTTCGGGTCGTTGTGGCCCCACGCACCCCATCATTTTGAGTGTATGAGCAGAATTGACCATCCTTGTTGTACGTAGAGAATGAGAGTACTATGCGGGCGGGTAGCCAGATGTATCCAAAGACCGTAGGGCAAGCGCAGGTCTTAAAGGTCTGGTTCTTGTTTCCGTCGAGGAAAATCACCCCAGGGAGAGAAGATACCTTGCCTTGTGGATTACGAGACGTTGTCCCTCGCATACCCGCCTCTGGGAAGGAGAAGAAGCCCTTGAAATGATCGGGCTCTTGGATACCGTCTCCCCACCCGTAGATCTTTCGAGGGCTGAAGTCACCGTGGTAGGACCACATCAGGTTGCGTAGGTCTTTGTACTCCTCATAAGAGACATAGTCGTACATCCCATGCGCCTGAAGGAATCGATACTTAGTGAGGTCTTGCCTTCCGAGCTTCTTGTCCTCCCCGATGGTCAGCTCGGGGAGGCTCTCTCCCTCTTGCCAGTGCATAGGCACCGCTGCTATCCACGTCTCCTTGTGCTCCTGCCAATGGGGCTCCCAGTCGGCAGGGTTAGACGACTTGGTAAGCCAGATCTCCATCTCCTCATCGATGAACTCGGTGAAGACCGAGGTGTAGAGGTGCGTTGCCCCATGAGGGATCGCTGCCACATAGTCCAGGACGAAGAGGGGGTAGTCATCGTTGGAGAGACGGATGACCTTGAGGATCTTACCCTCGGAGTCGGTGAATACCGCTGAGATCATGCACCCACGCTCCCACTTATATCTATCTTGATAGGGCGCAGGTTGTAAGTGGTCGGGGTATCTTACCTCGTCCTTTGGGTCGTCGCTGTTCGAGAAGCCATTATTACATAGCGGGAATTTCACTCGCTTATAGCCCTTTACCGGGATTTTGATGTAGGAGTAGAGGTTGCATGACATCTCGTTGGTGTAGGCCGCTCGGTACTTGTAGATGCACTCCGAGATGTTCTTGCCCTCCGAGCCCTTGGGGCAACGGATGTAGTGCTGGAGCACGGGCTTCAGCATCCCTTCAATCGCCTTCAGGTCGTAGAGCTTCCCCTCGGGGCGACGAGGCTCGTCGAGGAGCGAGCTGTACACCTGATAGTCGGTGCCCGTCTCGCCGTCGTGGATGCCCTTGTACCAATAATGTGGTTCGTTTACCCATACGCCCCCCTCCTCGGTGTCGGCAAGGTTCGTGGGGGTCGATAGCTCTCGAGTCAGCCCGTCGGCATAGTAGCCAAAGTGCTCGTCTCTGAGGGGGTATACCACCATCTCTCCTCGCTTCTCCTCACGTCCACGCCAGCGGTGGCGGGCCTTGAAGATGCGCTGGAGGTGACCCGAGGGGACGTAGGGCTTGTCAAAGCCAAAGCCCGTCTGATTGTCGAGATTGAACCAGCGGTCAGTGGCGAGGACCTCCTGGGTTAATCCCAACTTGTCGACCGTGCGGTTGACGTATCCTACCGTCGTGTACTCAGGTTGGCGGATGGAGAGCTCGGGGAAGTGCGCAGCAAGCTTGTCGTACTCCACGTCCGAGATGAACTGAGTCAGGCGATACGTCCCCACGAGGGAGCAGGTCGTGGTGAGCGATCCTGAGGCGGAGATCCCCCCCTTGCCGAGGAAGCGGTTGAGCCAGGCGACATCGCCCGTTCGGTCGATACCGACGATACGTAGGTGCGTGACGGAGGTGAGCGACTCCAGGAGCGTCTCCCAGTCGATGAGCGGACACGCCTCATACCAGAGACGGGTGATTGTCTCCGAGTGCAAGCCTACGAGCCCTTCAGTGGTGAGCTTAGGTAGGTAGCGTAGGCGGAGCGTCGTGAGCGTCTCGGGCAGGCGTAGCTCGGTGATAGGAGCTCCACTAGCTAGCACGATGTCCGTGAGGATCGTGTTAGACGCATCGAGCCTCCTGAGGCGAGGGTTGCCCGTCAGGTCGAGCGAGCGGAATGAGGGGGAGCGTAGCCCCGCCACACTCAGCTCCTCAAGCACACGGCAGGCGGCGACGGTGACAGCCGTCAGGGTCGTCTGCCCCGTAGCACAGGAGACGTTGAGCTTGGTCAGGCGGTAGCACTTGTCAAAGTTGGCCGTGCCGACGATGTAGGCGCTCACATCGGAGAGGTCGAGCTCAGCCATACGGCTTGCCCCGTAGATATTCTGCGGGTCGTTGACGATGAGGTCGATGTCCAGCTCGAGCGAGACCTGAGAGCCCGTGCCGTCGGCTCGCACGCCCGAGACGTGGGGAGCCTTAGAGGTGTAGCCATAGCCAAAGTAGTAGCGCTCGCTGGCCGTGATGCTGATGCGCTTGCGGTCAGAACTAAACTGATGGGCAAAGTAGAGGCGTAGCGCATCGGCTCGGTACGTACCCGCCAGGTGCTGCGCATCGAGCAGAGCGAAGCGGTCGTTAATCATCGCCGTGCGGTGAGCGTAGCGTGAGCCCTGCAGACAGTAGAGGTAGTCGATGCCTTTTGAGATATAGGGATCGAGGTACTTGTACTCCCCGTCCTTATTGTACACCCGCTCGGACCAGTTGTGCATAAACTGACCGTTGAGGATCTCCAGCACCCGCTCCTTGCTCATCGTAGCACGGATTTTCTGCGCCGTCTCGTGGAGCTTGTCGGGTAGAGCCTCTCTGACGAGTTGCCAAAGGAGTGAGTCGTGGCCAGCATAGGCGTAAGAGCCGATCGTCTCGTCGAAGGTGGTCTCATCGATGGTGTAGTCGTAGACGAGCTTACCATCATTCCGCTCCCCGAAGACGGTGTCGTTGTCGTAGGGGAGGAAGTGCCAGTGCAAGCCGTCCCACGTGGCCAGCATCATGTTCTTAGCTCGCTGGTCCACCATCATAAAGTACTCGGTGAGGACGTACCAGCCCGTGAGGCTATCCACATCAAAGTAGTCAGCGACCTCACGCTTAAACTTGGTGGGGTTGCCCTTGCAGTTGATGATCCACTTCCAAAGGCGGCGCACAGCCGTCTTTTGCGTTTCTGTGGCCGTGTCCCACTCTACCCCGTCGGGATGGCGAAACTCGAGCGCCGTCTTAAAGCTCGCCATGTTATCGGTCGTGAACAGGGCTAGTGGCTCGGAATTGTTGAGGAACTCCAGACACATACACTTGTCGTCCTTGATGAAGCCGAAGACCTCCTCACTACCACTCTTGTCGTTGTTGAAGTTGTACTTACCGAGGTAGGTGTTGTGGCCAGACCCGTCGAGGTCGAAGAAGGCATCCATCGGGAAGCCGTCGATAGCGATTCGAACGCCCTGCGAAGCCTTCTGGGGAGGGGTGAGGATACCCGCTCTGCGGAAGGTCTCGTCGATGAGCTTCGCCAGCCCCGTATTGTGCGTTGAACTCGACTCGGCGAAGTCCGCCTTAATCGTGAAAATCGACACGGGGACAGCTCCAGGAGTAAAGGCATACTTAAGCTCCTGCTGTTCGACACCGCCCACCGTGAGGGTGGTATTGTACTTTTTCTTGCGGTCGAGGTAGATGCGGTAGTTTTTGCGGGGGTAGGTCGTGGAGGATGTCCCCTGGATACGTAGCCCCGCCCCCTTGCAGACGAAGTCGTACTGCTTACCGAATCCGCTATAGAAGTAGATGTCTACCGATACCTCAAACTTTTTGGTGTTGGTCTCATTGACCAGAGGAACATTGCCCACGATGCGCAGCACGCTCTTACCCTGGCTGCGGAGCTTGTCAAGGGAGACAGCCCCATCGTCGCCGAGGACATCGTTGCGCTCGTAGAGCGTCACGACCTCGGAAGCATCGGGGCGGGAGGCTATGTAGTTACTGAGTACCTCGTCGTCGGAGAGGGCACGGCCATAGAGGCGCACGGCACGCAGGCGTACGTCGGCATGCTGGCTGGTCACGTCGATGGGCTTAGAGGCAACCTGAAGGAGGGTATCTGCCTGCCCGTAGCTCACCGCCCCCGAGCGGATACCATTGACGTAGATCTCCAGGAGGCGACTCCCCGACTTAGGCTGCACGACAAAGGCGATGCGGTAAAACTCACCCGTGGCAAACTTGGTGACGACGACAGCCCCTGAGGCCGTGCGCAGCTCAGCTTGCTTACCCGTGACGACAAATCCGACCCCCTTGTCATCGACGCAGGTGACTACCGCCCCTGTCGAGGAGAGGACGTTGTCGGTGCGTAGCTCCAGCTCGATCGTCCCCCCGAGTCCCATCGGGTCGGTGGAGAAGAAGGTGGCGGGTATGGTGATGGCCGAGCCATTGACTAGGCGCAATGATGAGCCATCCCATCCTCCCGCCGCCCAGTCGAACTGACGGAAGGTGGTAGCGATACCGCTGTTTTTCCACGTGGCGGGGTTGGCCTCGGAGTTACTACGGCCAAGGGCGGAGAGGGCGAGGGTTACGCCGTCGGTGACCTCCCCTACGTTGACGTGCCCCTCACGTACGGAGATCGTGAGGTCGTAGCTTACGTCAAGACGAGTGGAGAGGCGGGCGGGTATGTCCCCAGCGACAACGCTACGTGAGGTGTAGACCTCGACACCTCGCCCGAGGGAGAGCGATAGGGCCTCAGCCTCGCCTACCTGGAGCGATAGGTCGGCAGGTTGGCGTTGAGGGTCGTAGAGGGCATAGCTGAAGCTATAGCTGGCAAACTGCTCAGCGTCGAGGCGAGGGGATAGATGGTCCTCGGCGGGGAGGATGTGGCCATCGTGGCGACGTAGCATCACGCCGATGCGAGGTAGGTCCTCCGTCTTGCCGACGTAGTAGTCAAAGTAGATGCTCTCGCTACGTATCTCCTTAGCTCCGATGGTGAGCTCGGCGATGAGCTGAGCCGTATGACGGCCCTCGTGCGCCCCCTGCAGGGGAACCTGGAAGGTGCCGTTAGTCGTACCCGCACGGGTGACGCTCTGCACGCTGTGGCTCTCCCCGTCGATATAGAGGGTGATGGTCTTGTTGCCTACGCCCGTCACAGCGTAAGGGATAGCCAGGATGTCCGTCGTGGCGTAGCCTGGGAGCCCCGAGGAGAGTGAGTAGCTCGAGTTGAGGGCAAGGGCGTAGACGGCCACAGAGGTGGCGATCGTACGCTTTTGCGTCTTGCCCTCGGCATTGGTGGCCGTGGCGAGGATCTGCACGTCTACCGTCCCCGCCGTGGTAAGGTAGGGCGTGAGGTCAAGGGTGTACGTCCCCGCAGACACATCGGGGATGGTCTGCTCCAGGAGCTGCGTCGCCCCTCGACGGATGGTCAGGCGGATAGTCGCTTGCACACCCGTAGGTGCCTCATCGTTGTCGGCAGACACGTGGCGGTAGGTGTAGGTTAGCTGGGCGGTGTCGCCAGCCTTGACGGCCGACTGAGACACCGAGGAGGTGAGGATGATGCGGGTGGTCTGCTGATCACCTCCACCACCGCCCTTGCCCCCTGCAGGGAGCTCTACAGAGGCAACCTCTCCCCCCTGCTTGTTGGTGAGCTTGAGCGTGACGGTCTGCTCGTCCTCGGAGAGCTGAGCGTCCATCCCTGAGATGGTAGCTCGCTCTACCTCGTTGAGCTTGGTCGTCACGGCTGCATTAGACACAGCATTGGTGCTCTCGGTGCTGAGGGTGTCGTCGACGGCTACCTCGTCGATAGAGATCGCCACATTGCCCGACTCGTCGGGGAGCGACTTGACCCCATTGAGTGTCACGCTTTGCACCGTCCCACTCTTGGTCTCGATGTTGACAATCCCCGAGGGGTTGGGTGAGATAGTCGTACCATTGACCGATACCCCCTGCACGGGAGCCTTAGGGATCGTTAGGTCGACGTTGCCGTGCGCATCGGGTGGGAGGTTGGTGCCACCTACCGAAATACTCTGGATAGGAGCCTCGGGGACGTGGATAGGCTTATACGTGCCGTCGCCAGCGAGGTAGTGATCCTCGCCAGCGTCGGTCTTAATGAGGTTGACCTTGCCCTTATCCTCGTCGGAATACTCGTTACCGAGGCGGATGGCCACGTGCGCCACCTGTGACCAGGAGGAGCCCGTATAGACATAGATACGCCCATTGTCCTCAGCCTTGGGATGCTCTCCGTCGTAGATGGCGACCAGGTTGCCTCGGCGCAGGGGCTTACCGTCGTCCCCCTGAGGATCATTGTCCGCCTGCATGGCCGTGACCGAGGGGTAGACCTTGCGCACGCCAAGGGTGCCCCCCTCACGCTCCACCTCGGAGATGTAGGTGGCGACATCTCGGATGAGGTATCCGACCTCTTCGGGGGTGATCGACCCCGATGCGGTCTTAGTGGCGAGCAGCTCTGCTCGCTTGATGAGGTCTATCTGGGTGTTGCTCATAAGGATGAGTAATATGGGTTGATGATACCAAAGGCGTTGAGGCCCTTTCCGTTAAATTCAGTCACGGGAGCTCCGTCCTTACGGAGGGATATGGATCCGTTCACGATGATGATGTCATATCGGTCCAACTGGATCTGATCGACTACATTAGTTAGGGATATGTTCCGTGAGCTCGAGTATTGACCCTTAAGCCTGTACATCTCATGGGTAGAGGAGTCGATCTCCCTAATGACTTTGTTATCAGCCCCCACATGCAACTCGCAAGCTCGGATATCTTGGAGCCCTTGGATGTAGTGCAGCTTTAGATAACCGATCTCCTCCTCCCCTCTTATGATTGGATAGACCTCCACTCTCCCCGATCCATTGCGAGGGATGAAAGGAACAGGTTTGTCTGACACTACCATCTTATAAGCGAGGTACTCTCCATTCACGGGGCGCTCACGGACCACGACCGCTTTCTTCTTGCTGCGTGTGGGGTGTGTGCTCCCGTCAGCGAACTCCATGGTACGGCTCTCTTCTGTCGTTGGTACTAGGTAGACTTCTGGGAGGTCTGGGAGACCAATCCCCTCGAAGTATAACTCCGTTCGGTCAACCTCATAGATGACTCCTCCAATGATGACGTGCCCTTCTGTGATGCCTGCAAGGGAGCCAAGACCCTGAATCCGTCCGCCCGATTGGCATCCGTCAAAGATGCCGTCGCCACAGAGCTTCGCAATTAGGGCGAGCCCCTCGTTGATGTTGTCGTTCAGTTGCTTGAGATCATCGAGGGAGATAGGCTGTCCACCCTCGGAAAAATGAAGATTATTCATAGTCGTAGTACTCTATCTTATATGTTCTGCCTGCTGGTTTGTACAGGTTGATGAATCGGCGGATTTCTTCCTCCTCACTGCGGAGGAAGGAGGGGATGTGAACAGTGAAGTCAGGCTTATGCCTACCCTCGTGGGTGAAGCCGAGCTGGAAGGGAGGCTGATGCTCCTCCTCTAGGTGTAGGTGTAGAGAGGTGTCTCGCTCGCTGGCAAAGTAGAGGTAGAGCTGCCTATCCTCGGAGTCGGTGATGTAGATCGCCCCTGGAGGGAGCTGATACTTATCATTAAGCGCCCCCTCGAGGGAGAAGGTCTGCCCCGTAGTATTGAGCCGTCGGTACACGTCCTCACGGAAGAGGCGGAAGTTATCGAGCAGTCGCTTGAGCGGGGTGAGCATTGCCCTGAGGATGGCCAGGAGCACCTTAGAGCGGAGCAGGGGCGGAAGCATTGCCTCCGCAAACTTGTGCGGGTCGAACTTATACCACATAGCTGATGGTTGAGGTGAGGTCGTCAGCGACTATCGAGCCACTGAAGGCGGTGTAGTTATTGCCTACGACGAGCTTGTAGTCCCCTGCGTGGGGGCGGGCAGAGCAGTCGCCGAGGATGACATCATTGACCCCCTCGACGGCTTGGATAGCATCGACGAGGCGGGTCTTGTTAAACGTGCCCCCGAAGTCGATTCCCGAGAAGTAGGCATTGATAGCCGTCTCTACGGGTCTCGAGCCGTCTCGGTAGCTCACCCCTTGAGGGGATAGGATGGTGGGGTCGGCGTAAATGGTGGCCACTATGCGTATATGGTCAGTGGGAGCAGAGCGGACAGAGACCACAACCCCCGCAGGCTTAATCTTGCGGATATAGGCTTCGAACGCCCTTAGTACGTCACTCGAAAGCTCTACGGGTCGACCATCCTTAGCCCCCGATATCAGCACCCTGATACTGTTGCCGAGGTCACGAACGGCCGCATACTTGACGACCCGCTTAGCCTCGTCCACCTTTTGGTAGTGGTACTGCATGGTCTGCTTGTTGAGGGCAAGCTTGTCTCCGTGCTGATACTCAAGCGCCTTGTGCTTGTACCAGGGCTCGGTGGCCACGATCGACCGCTCGAGGGTCTTGTTGACCTCCTCACGGAAGCCGTCGAAGAGGCGCTCAACGACGTGGAAGGCGGCCGCCACGATGAAAAAGAGTATGCTCTCTAGACTCACCAGAGAGAAGGCGGAGCGGAAGGTATCGCCCTCTCTGAGCTCGTAGCGCTCTCGGATGACTGGATCGCTAGTGAAGGCGTCCGTCATCTCTTTCTTGATTTCTTCGGTACTTCTTGCCATGCTAGAGCTGGGTTGGGCGAGGGCGGTCGCTGTCCATAATAAATCGGGCGTTCTCTCGGGCGTCCTCCTTGGGGAGGCGGGGAGCTCCTCCGATGGTGATATCTCCTGCTGCTACCATCTTAAGCCACTCCATAGCCCTGTCGTAGCGGTCTTTTCGGATGCCCGACATCTTGGCAGGATTGTGTATCGAGAAAAGGTGGTAGAGAGTGATGTCGACGGCATACATGATGATCAGCGAATGGCGGTCTACCCCTCGGGCGCTGAAGATTGCCTCTACGTCGTATGTCTTGTTGAGGTAGCCCACCATCTCGGCAATAGCTCGGTCTTCGCAGGTCTCGATGACCTCAGGGTCATAGGCGGGGTTAGGTACTCCAGGCTGAGTCTCTTTACGCACGAGGGCGTTGAGGATCTCCTTATGCATGGATGCATCGTAGTCTTTGAGGTCGATGAAGTTGTCCATAGGGTCTAGAGTCTATAGTTGTTGTTGCTTCGGATTTCGTCGATGGGGATGGTGAGGGTCGGCTCGAAGGCTCGTAGCTTATCGTCAAGAGCTCGGATACCGCCTTCGATGGAGTCAGGTCCGTCGGCAGGGTAAGGCAAGGAGAGATCGAAGAGCAAGAATTGCTCACGTAGCTCGAGCATCATCGGGTTGTCCTGCTCCTCCTCGTTGAAGACCCAGCGGGCCTCTCTGTCGATGGGCTCCAGGCGGGACTCAATACGTGCTGCCTTATCAGTCTTCTTCTTCTCATCGGCACGGATGTGGAGGCTCATCTTCCGCCTCTTGTTGGCCTCGGCAAGGAGCGGGCGGAAGACCTGCTGGAAGAAAGGATCCTGGAGCTTATTGTTTTCGATGTAGTGGTAGACGGGAGTGGCTCCACCTACGTACTGCTCGAGTTGGAAGTACCAGTCGATGAAGGTGGCGTTGGTCTCGTGGGCGAGGAAGCCCTTAATGATGTAGTAGCGCTCCTTGTACTTACCAAGTAGCCAGAGGGACTTAGTCGAGCTCTTTTTGCTTCGGCTGTCTGAGTAGGCGGGGTCGCCGTAGGTAACGAGGAACTTAAACTTATGCAGGGGAGGCACCTTGCCCCAGGGGAGGAGTTTGAAAAACTCGCCCTCCTCGAGGGGGTTGTTGAAGTACTCCGTCTGTGCTGCACGCTTGCTAATTTTGGAGAGTGTGCGGTTGATATGCTCCTCACTATTTTTCTCGGGCCAGGTGCTCCTGCCGTTTTTGTCTCGGATATTGACCACGTCCCAGCTGTTGGCCAGCTTGCCTGCACGTGTGATGCAGCAGTCTTTGGCGATGATGTTACCGCACCAGACGACCAGTAGGGGCTCAGAGATGGATCGTGTACCATAGAGCGCCTGCTCCCACCATTCCCACTTTTTCTTCAGCACTTCGGGGTTTTTGCAGTCGGCATCGGTGTCAAAGTCGTCGGTGTAGATGACATCGGGTCGGATGTACTCATTACGTAGACCACGAGGAGCCGACCCCGCCCCGATGGCGAGGAACTTAGCGCCACAGCGGGCAGTGAACTCGCCTGCCGTCCACGCTCCCAGCGTCTGCTGATCTCCGTAGAGCTGACGGAGACGACTGTTGCTCTCGAGGTTGATCTTAAGGGGGGTGAGTAGGCGTATAGCAGCGTCCTCCGTGGCGGAGGCGCAGACGACGAAGCGCTTGCGCCCTGTAAGCGCCAGATAGAGGAGTACGAACATCACCGTCGTGCTCTTGGCTAGCTCACGAGACCAGGAGAGCACCTCGTACCACTCGTCGTGCTCGATGAGGCGAAGTATGGCGCTGACGTGGAATTTTGAGAAGGGGTACTTAGCGTATTTTGGGAAGCAGTGCTGTATCCATCGTATGGGGTCTGCCTCCAGGTCTCGACGTAGCTTATCGACCTCCATCTGAGAGAGGGAGGTGTCGGTAAACACGTCGTTCAGCATCGAGCGGTGGAACTCCGACCACTGCGCTAAGGCTCTCTTTTCTTCGAGCTTCATCGCTTCGCCCCTCCCATGACGTATTGTATATAAGCGTTAAATAGGTTGCTGAGATCCTTGGCTCCCTCGGGGTCAGAGGAGCGCATCCAGCTCGTCATGCCCATACCCACTGATACGATGTCCTCAATGCCGACGTCTTTTTGGAGCTTTTTGATGGCGGTGGCGAGCTTATTGATGGAGTCCGACTCTGCTGTTGTTGCCCATCGATCTGCGGGGGGACGTGCAAGGACCGCCTCATTAATGTTGTCGATTTGCTGTCTCAGCTGGCGTATCTGCCTCTCGGGAGACACTGAGGTTGCTACCTTAAGCTCTTGCCAGTGGTGCTCTTTGGACCAGCGCACAATCGTCTGGCGGGTGACACCGATGATCGTTGCTACCTCCTCCTGCGTGTATTCGCCCTCTACATAGAGACGCTGCGCCATCTCACGCCTAGCGGTCTTATTGGTGGAGTCTATCTGCTTTGCCATTGATACTGTTTGTGGTGATTTGCTAAGGCAAAGTTCGCCCCGAAAACACCCACTCCGCAAATCGAATTTTACTCACTGTTTACCGCTGGTAGTATCACACTATCAGGCAGTTGCGTGTGTAAAATTCGATTTGCGGAGTGGGTGTTTTCGCTTCTAATTTTGCCTGCAAACAACGACGCAGATATGTCAAAGCTCAACCAATTTTTCAACGTGATCCCCTCCTCTGGGGGGCAGGCTACGATCCTCCTCTACGGAGAGGTAGGTGATTGGTCTGAGGTCTCCGCCCGAGAGGTGGTGACCCGCCTGCTCGAGCTCACCCGCACCTACAATAAGATCGACATCCGCATCAATAGCGGAGGTGGTGAGGTCTATTGTGGGCTTGCCATCTACGAGGCTCTACGCAACAGCCCTGCCGAGTTGACCATCTACATCGATGGTATCGCCGCCTCGATGGCCGCCATCATCGCCCTCTGCGGCAAGCCCCTATATATGTCCCCTTACGCCCGCTTGATGCTGCACAACGTCAGCGGAGGCTCCTGGGGCAATAGTAAGGAGCTCCGCCGAGTGGCCGAGGAGATGGAGCAGCTGCAGGGGACGCTGGCCAAGATGATTGCGGGTCGACTAGGTAAGAGCCCCGAGGAGATAGAGTCCGCCTACTTCGACGGCGAGGATCACTGGCTCACTGCCCAAGAGTGCCTCTCTATGGGACTCATCGATGGGATCTACTCCATGGAGGAGGGCGATGATGCCCCTCTAAACGACTCCTCTACGAGTGAGGAAATCCAAAAATATTTCCAAAACCGCCTGTATAACCAGGCACTAAACGAAAACGATATGCCACTACTAGACGAACTGCGCAAGCATGTCCCCACCATCACCGCCTCGATGGGGGAGGTGGAAGCTGTGCGTGAAGTTGCACGCCTCTCCTCTAAGCTCCAGGGCACTGAGACGGAGAATGCAGCGCTGAAAGAAAAGCTGAACGCCCTGGAGGCAGAGCAAACGAAGACGATCCTCGACTCTGCCGTCGAGTCGGGGAAGATCACCCCAGAGCAGCGCCCCTATTATGAGGCTCTGCTGAAGTCATCCCCCGAACAGACAAAGAGCCTGCTGGCAAGTCTCCCCGAATCAAAGCCGAAGAATAAGCTCCCCCGAGTGGCGGACTACCTGGGCGGGAGCGCCCCAGCCCCGACGAACAAGTTCGAGGGTAAGAGCTGGGATGAGCTCGACCGAGCTGGTCTCCTCCCCGAGTATAAGGAAGCCGACTTCGAGGGCTTCAAGGCGCTGTTCCGTGCGGAATTCGGCTCACCTTACCAGGAGTAACCAGTCCCAGACCACTCCATCCTATTAACCCAAACATTAACTAGAAGAAATTATGGCATTACAGACACAGGTGTGGCTGAAAACGCTACAGGAGAACTTCTTCCCTGACGACTCCTTTGTTGCCAAGTCGGAGAACGACTCGCAGTACGTCAGTAACAAGACGGTGCACATCCCTAATGCCGGGAAGCCCTCGGGCGTGAAGGTCAACCGAACGACCCTCCCAGCAGAAGTCCAGGAGAGAACAGACAACGAGCTCACCTACGACATCGATGAGCTTACGACTAATCCTATCCGCATTTCCAATGCGGATCAAGTAGAGCTCTCCTACGACAAGCGTGCGTCCATCCTGAAGAACGACAAGGAAGAGCTCCAGAGGGTGGCCTCAGAGCTTATCCTGCATCGATGGGCGAAGGGTGCAGATGCCTCCAATCCCATCCTTACCGATGGCGGTGAGCGTGAGGCTCACACCGAGCAGGGTACGGGTAAGCGCAGGAAGATGACGGCAAACGTCGTGCATCAGGTGGCCTTGCGCATGGACAAGCAGAACCTGCCTAAGACGGGTCGTTACCTTATCCTTGATACGGATATGTATGGTGACCTTCTGGATAGTCTCACCGAGGCTGGGCGCTTTGCGTTCATCGCCTCTGCAAACGTGACAAAGGGCACTGTCGGACAGCTGTATGGCATCGACATCTTCTCTCGTAGCGAGGCGCTTCGCCTCAAGGCTAATGGCGAGCTCGTCGCCGAGGCTAACGGCGGGGGCGCTACCGAGGTGGCAGCAGGCTTCGCTTGGCAGTCGGGGTGCGTTTCCCACGCATTCGGGCAGGCGAAGATGTTCAGCAAACTGGATGACCCAACCTACTTCTCTGATATCTACTCCTTCCTTATGCGTGTCGGTGGTGGCATTCGCCGATACGACAAGAAGGGGGTCTTCCTCATCGCTGAGGGTAACGTCTAACACTGATCAATCATGGCACAATTACCAAGAGTTAAAATCACCTTTGCCCAGGGCAACCTCGGCAAGGTGGGCGACTCCCCTGATGGGCTTGTCGCCCTGATGGTGTCCGCTGCTGCCGTAGGGGATACGTTTGAGCTCGGAAAGCCCTACTCCATCCGATCGGTCGATGACCTCAAGACCTTTAAGGTCACCGAGAAAAACAATGCCGTGCTGGTGAAGCACGTGCGTGAGTTTTTCGACGAGGCTGGCAAGGGCACAGAAGTCTACATCTACGGAGTCGACAAGGCTAAGACGATGACCGAGCTCTGCACCAAGGGGGCTAGTGAGGATGAGGCGGGTGAGCTGCTCAAGCTCGTCACCCTGTGTAAGGGTCGCCTCAGGGCGGTGGCCATTGCCCTGGACGCTCAAGATGAGCCCGAGGCGACCGAGGGGATTGTCGCTGATGTCCTCTCCACTATCCCTAAGGCTCAGGAGACGGCAGAGTATGCTACGGTAGAGCTCTTCGCCCCGCTCTTCGTCATCCTCGAGGGCCGAGGCTACAAGCGTCAGGGGCTCAAGGATATCACTGAGCTCGGGTGCAACCGTGTGAGTGTGTTTGTCGGCGATACCCGTGCTGAGGGCAAGGGCGCAGCAGTCGGCTTGCTCGCTGGCCGTGTAGCCAAGTCCGCTGTACAGCGTAATGTAGGTAGGACTAAGGATGGCAAGATCGCCACCGATGCTCTCTACCTGGGCGGACAGCCACTAGAGACTCAGCCAGGGGCTGTGGACGACCTCTACGACCGAGGCTACATCTGCCCTCGTCAGTTTGTGGGTCGGGTTGGCTTCTTCTTCTGCGACGACCGCCTGGCCACGAGTAAGTCTGATGACTATGCTCATATCACTGCCCGCCGAACCATCGACAAGGCTTACCGCATAGCCTACGATACGCTCCTCGACTTTAATCTCGATGAGCTCGAGCTCCAAGATGATGGCACACTGCACCCTGCAGAGGTGCGTAGCTGGGAGGAGCAGGTCACGTCAGCGATTGACCAAGCTATGACCGACAAAAAGGAGCTCTCAGCTGAGGAGGGTACGGGGCGTGGATGCCGATTTAAGATCCTCCCATCCAATATCCTTGCCACCTCTAGGGTGGTGGGTAAGATCTCGGTACGTCCCTTCGGCTATGCCCGCTACATTGATGCCGAGATCGGCTTTACCGCCGTAACAATCAAGTAACCCACCCGCTATGAACATCTACAACGGAAGAGAATACGAGTGGATGAGCATCACCCTGCTCCTCGGCGGTCGTCGTGTCACTGGTCTCCGTGGCATTGAGTACACCGCCGAGCAGGAGCAGGAGGCTCTCTATGGTGCTGGTGGCCTCCCCATGGGCATCCAGCGAGGTAACACTAAGTACACAGGTAGCATCACCCTAACGGGGAGCGAGTTCCTCATGCTGCGACAAGCGTGTGGTGGTAGTATCCTCGGTGCCTCGACGACCATCGTCGTCTGCTACGGCAACCCCAAACAGGGTGATGTCATCCATACTGACACGCTCATCGGATGTACCTTCAGCAAGGAGGAAACCAAATGGAAACAGGGGGATAAGTTCACCGAGTACAGTATCCCGTTCAGCTTCCTCCGCCTCGAATAACCCTCAAACCCAATTAAAAAGCGAATCAAATGGAATTCAAACAAGAGCAGATTGATGCCTGGAAGAAGGAGCATGGCGAACTCTTCCTCATCTCGGTCGAAGATAAGAGCTGCGTCCTCAGAAAGCCTACCCGTATGGAGCTCAGCTTCGTCTCGGGGGTCACTGACCCAATGCAGTTCACCGAGACCCTCCTTAAGCAACTGTGGCTCGATGGCGACAAGGAGATGCTAGAGGTCGACGACTACTTCCTGGCCATCTCCAGCAAGCTGGACCAGGTGATTAAGTTTAAGGAGGCGGAAGTAAAAAAGCTCTAAGGGGTGTAGGTGTGCTGGATAGCGATCTGGAGGAGCGACAGACTAACTGGCAGTCCTTCATCTTCTACGACACCTATCTACGCTACTACCTACACATAAACCCCGATACCCTCCCTGATAATCAATGGGCGGCGACCATCGCCTGCCTCAACGAGATACGTAAGCTAGAGAGTAATAGTAACAATGCATAAGGCCCTCGAATTTCTCATCGTCCTCACTGGCCAACAGCGAGGACTGCAGACGATGCTCCTGAGAGCTCGGCACGACCTGGACGAGGTCGAGCGTCGAGCTAAGCAGGTTAGTCAGAGTGTGGCCAAGGCGTTCAGCTTCTCTAACCTGCGTAGCTCGCTCAACTCCATCCCTGGCTTTGCCCTGCTCTCCAACCCCTACGCTCTTACGGCAGGGGCGCTGACGGGCATCGCTAAGGTGGGGATGGAAGTTGAGTCAGCCTCGGTATCCTTCCGCACCCTGGTGGGGGATGTTGAGCTGGCCAACCAAAAGCTATCAGAGCTCTACGACTATGCGGACAATAGCATCTTCTCTCGCCTCCAGATAGCTGACAATGCCAAGCTCCTGATTAACTATGGTGTCTCCGCCGAGGATGTTGTCCAGGTTGTCAAACAGCTGGGGGATGTCTCGGGAGGTAGTTCCGAGCGCCTCAGGTCGCTTGCTTTAGCCTTTGGGCAGGTCACCTCTAATGGTCAACTCATGGGGCAAGAGGTTAGGCAGCTCACAGAGGCTGGCTTCAATCCGCTCCAGGAGCTTGCTAAGATGACGGGCAAGAGCTACAGAGAGCTTAAGGATATGGGCGAAAAGGGGCAGATATCAGCTCATAACGTGGCCCAAGCGCTCCGCCACGCCACAAGCGAGGGCGGTCGCTTTCACGGGGTGATCGATAACCTGTCTAAAACCGCTGGTGGCCAGTGGAATAAGATGATGGGTGAGATCATCAGAGAGGTGACTAATCTCTACGAGCAGCTACGCCCGACGATTATGGACTTTTTCCAGACGATTCGGGAGCACCTGCCTACGATTTTCGGCTACATCGGTCAGTTCATTGGCTTTGTCTCGGGGGTGATTAAGTTCGTCTCTAAGTGGCGTGATGAGATCTTATTGGTGGCGGGTGTTGTCATGGTCGTTAGTGCCGCTGTCGGGGCTAATAGGATTGTTGCCCTGGGCTCGCTTGTCATCTATCGCCTCCTGCGTGCCGCCGTCATCGGGGTTAAGGTGGTCTCTCTGCTCTATGCGGCAGCGTGTGGTGTCTTGTCGGGGACGATGACTCCATTGACGGCAGCACAATGGTTGCTTAATGCAGCTATAGGCGCTAACCCCGTCGGTGCTTTCATCCTCCTCATCGGGTTGCTCACGGCTGCAGTCGTGTACTGCTGGGTTAAGTTCGCAGGCTTCAGAGCCTTCCTCCTCACCATGTGGGATGTCATGCGGACCTTCGGTACGATCATCCGAGACTACGTCGTTAACGCCATCAATGAGCTCCTCGGGGCTATTGGTAATGTGGGGCGAGCTATTAAGCTCCTCTTCTCGGGGAACTTCGCTGGAGCGGCAGAGGCGGTAGGTAGGGCGGCCGATGGCTTTACCCTTACGGAGACTCGACGCAAGGACGCTGAGGCTTGGGCGGGATTTAAGGGCTGGGAGGAGACGTACAATGCTCACCTCGCCATTGAGGAGGCTAAGCAGGCTACCTCGGGTAATGGGCTCACCGACCTCATCAAGGACCTTAACCTTGCCCAGCTTTTAGGGATTGACCAAAACCAAGGGCAAGGGGGGCAGGGAGAGTCTGTCATCTTTGGGCCTGGCAAGGGCAAGGGTAAGGGCAAGGGTCATGGCCGAGGTAAGACGGGCGATGCTATTGCCACGGGCGGGACACGTAACACCCAGATCACGATGCATATTGGTAAGCTCGTCGAGCGTATCGATGTCACGATGATGGATAAGGCCGACACGGGAGAGCTTGAGCGCCATGTGCTCTCAGCTATTAACCGATCGCTAGCCATAGCAACAAGTACTGACAGATGACGACCTTCCAACTGACCCAGCTGATTCAACGGCTTCCCGTGCCTCCGCCTCACCTCTTCGATCACCCTCGGGTGCAAGGAGCTCTAGGGGACTCTCCCGAGGTTACTCAGCTCCTCTCGCAGGAGGATCTCGAGGAGGTGCAGACCAACGCCCTCGGCCTGCCGATGATGTTCCACCTCTCCCTTGCCCTGGAGGGTGAGGAGGCGTGGCTGATCCCCCAAGAGGCTCAGCTGACCATTACGGGGCAGCACATCCTCGTCAAGCGACAGGTGGCTAAGGGTAAGATCCGAGGCAGCATCAAGGAGCGCTGGTCACTTGATGACTACATCATCCAGATCGACGGGGTGCTCGTCGGCGCTGATGGTCGCTACCCTAAGGACGACGTACAGAGGCTCAGGGGCTACTTCGAGGCCGCCAAGGTCACCGCTTACTGCCCCCTGTTGGAGCTCTTCGGGATTACCCGTATCGTCTTCGAGTCTTGGGAGTTCCCCCATACTCCAGGGGTGGCTAATCAGGCCTTCAGCGCTCAGGCGGTGAGCGATGATACGTATAAGCTCCTCCTCACTCGTCGAGACCTAACTAAGTAGACCGCCTCATGTACACGATGGATTTTGACATACAGGTAGGTAGCTATCAGCTTGGGATGATCGGCAAGGTGGAGATACACTCCTCTGTGGAGCTCCTTGCGGACACGGCCAAGATCACCCTCCCTGCTGCCGAGTACAATAAGGCACTCGACGTAGAGGACGAGCTCCATCGAGGAGATGCCGTCACGATCCGTCTCGGCTATAAGGAGACGGGCCTCGTCACCGAGTTTAGGGGCTACCTGCAGCGCATCGATACGGATAATGGCGACCTCACCCTCACCTGTGAGGATGACCTCTTCCTCTTCCGCAAGCCTCTCAAGGATGCGGTGCTCAAGCAGGTCAAGCTCTCAAGTCTACTCACCCGTATCGTGGGGGAGATCGGCTTGGACATCAAGGTCTCCTGCACCTACTCCTGGACGTACGACAAGTTTGTCATCAAAGCCGCCTCCGCCTACGATGTGCTCAAAAAAGTGCAGGAGGAGTGCGGTGCGGACATCTACCTCAAGGACGGAGTGCTACACCTGCACCCTCCAGGGGAGCACATTGGCAAGGAGCGCCTCTACGACTTTGGCTACAATGTCGAGTCGGCCGACCTCACCTATCGCAGAGCTGAGGATAAAAAGTACCTCATCACGGTGCGTGCCCTCCTACCAAACGGCAAGGTGCGTGAGTTTGAGGTAGGCACTCCAGGGGGCGAAAAAATCACCCTCAAGTGCCCGACATCCGACGAGGTGAGCATGCGCCTCCGAGCCGAGACTGAGATACGCCGTCGCACGTTCGACGGCTACGACGGGAGCATCGACACGTGGCTACTCCCCGAGTGCCAAGCGGGAGACTCCGTCGAGCTCCACGACCACGACTACCCCCATAAGGAGGGGACATACTTTGTCCGAGCTGTGACGACCGAGTTCTCCGACGAGGGGGGCAAGCGTAAGATCGAGCTGGGATTTAGACTGAGTTAGACAATGGACCCATACCGACAGCTAAGAGAGGGCCTCAGCAGTATCGCTACAGGTCGATCAACGACCCTCTATCAGGGGGTAGTCACCCATGTGTCAGACCTTACTTGTGAGGTCTCTATCGATGGACTGAGCGTGCCAGACGTGCGCCTAAGGGCATCTACCCAGGTGGATGGAGCGCAACTACTTCTGCGCCCCGCCGTAGGCTCAGTCGTCATCGTGGGGTCGCTCACGGGAGACCTTGACCACCTGATGGTCCTATCGATGGACCAAGCTGAGGAGATTGTCATCAACGGGGGCAAGCTCGGCGGGATGGTCAACGTCAAGGAGCTCACGGACAAGCTCAACACCATCGAGGATGAGATCAACGACCTCAAGGATATCCTCTCTAGGTGGTTCCCCGTCAAGGGGGATGGGGGCGCTGCTCTTAAGGTTGCAGCATCCTACTGGGCGGGTAAGCGACTCATCCCCTCGAGTCGGTCGGATTACGAGGACACTAAGGTCAAGCATTAACGATGATAGGACTGCAACTAACCTCTGACTATGCGCCAAGCATCCAACTTGTACGAGATGATGAGGGGCGTATCGTCGAGGGCCTCGCCCTCGGGGAGACACTCCCCCAAAATCAAGCCCTCATACTCCTCTTGCATCAGGGGGAGCTCAAGGAGGCTCCAGCAGTGGGCTGTGGCATCTCCGATATGCTACTCGACCACAATCCCCTCTACTGGAGGGCTCGTATCCGTGAGCAATTGGAGATGGACGGACAGACCGTCGACTCCATCAAGATAACAACCTCGGGTATCTCTATTGATGCCCACTATTAACTCTATTTTATGCGCAAGCGCCTCTCTGTCCAACTTTGGATAGCCGTCGTACTCACACTTTCGGGCATAGCTCTCGTCTGGACGGCCTTCCTCGTCGTCCCTCGAGGGGAGATACACAACTCCGTGCTACTCGCATTCGGTGAGATGTCAACCTTCGCTGGGGCGCTCTTCGGGATCGACTACAAGCATCGACTCAATAAGTACATCTATCAACCACCTAAGCAAGACAACCAAGACCAAGACCAACATCTAACTCACGACAACAATGAGGACAATTAACTACATCGCCGTGCACTGTACGGCTTCCCCCCAAGGGTGGGGTGTTAAGGAGATCCTGCAGGTCTTCAAGCAACGTGACTTCAAGCGCCCTGGCTATCACTACGTGATCACGGCCGACGGGGGCGTGCATGAGCTGCAGCCTGAGGAGCTCATCAGCAACGGGGTCAAGGGATACAACTCGGAGACCATCAATGTCGCCTACGTAGGTGGCATCGATAAGGCGGGCAAGGGTATAGACAACCGCACTGAGGCGCAGCGTGCCTCTCTGCGTAAGCTCCTGGGAGAGCTTCGCTCCCGCTACCCTAAGGCTAAGATCCAAGGGCATCGGGACTTCTCGCCCGACACCAACGGTAACGGTATCGTCGACCCATGGGAGCGTATAAAAGAGTGCCCCTGCTTCGACGCTATCCCTGAGTACGCAGACCTGTAGAGCTATGAGACCAGTAACAGCCTATCGAGCACTAGCAGTGCTTGCCTTTACGGCCTTCCTCGTCCTCGTATTCGCCCTCTCCTCGTGCGGTACGACACGCACCATCGTCAAGGAGGGGGAGGTGCGTACTGAGTGGCGTGACCGCTTCACCGAGCGCCGAGATAGCATCTACGTACACGATAGCGTGTACATCCACTCCAAGGGGGACACCGTCTATCTGGAGCGGTGGCGTACACGCATCCGAGACCGCACCCTGCGAGACACCGTGTATTTGCAAAAAATCGACAGCGTCTACGTGGAGACCCAAGTCAAAAAGACGAGTGCAATAGCCGACATCAACTCCACTCTGCGGTTGCTCGGCTGCACGGCCATCATCATTGCTGTCGTCGTCCTCATCCTCAAGCTACGCAGACGATGGAGGTGACAATTGCGGTCGGGCAGACGCTCTGGGACATAGCTATCTCTAGTAAGGGATCGTGGGAGGCTGGTATTGATATGGCTCGCTCTGCGGGTGTGTCGATGACGGACCAGCCTCACCCTGGGGCTGTCTATACCGTGCCTAGTCGGACCTACGACCGTGCAATGGAGCGCTACGCCCTGACGCACCGTTTAGACCCTGCTACCGCAGGAGCGTCGTCAATCTCTTCAGTACGTATATTCTCCTCTGCATTCTCTGCGGAGTTCACCTAACGAGACTATGGCCACAGACAATAAGGTTAACGGATGTGGAGCCTGCTCAGGCTTCCTCGGCTGGCTTAAGCCACCGCATCACGAGTTCTTCAGGCACGAGTGCGCCCTGCACGACGAGCTGTATAATATGGGCGGTAATGAGCAGGATCGCCTCAAGGCGGACTTCGCTCTCTATCAAGATATGGTAGCGCACTCCCTGGACTACTTCAAGGGGCGTAAGGCGGGATCACAGACGTGGTTTGTCGTCCTCTCCTACCTCTACTATAAGGCTGTTCGCCTCTTCGGCAAGAGCCAGTTCAACTACAAGTAACTCCCCCTTTTGGTCGGGGGATAAGAAAAGCCCCCGACCTCTGTAAGTGGAATCTCACCTCACACTTACAAATATGCGCTGACACGCAAAGGTCGAGGGCTTAATGCCTTTCCTTTCGTGTCAGCGCATTGCTTTATATGAGTGTGAGGTGAGAGACCACAAAAGTACAACGATTTATCTGATATGCGCACACCTATTACCTACTACGGGGGCAAGCAGACGATGCTTAAGTACATCCTCCCCCTGATCCCTTCGCACACCCTCTATACAGAGCCCTTCTGTGGGGGTGCAGCAGTATTCTTCGCCAAGGAGCCCTCCGAGGGCGAGGTCATCAACGACCTTAACCAGCAGATGACCAACTTTTACGAGGTGCTCAAGACCGACTACGACCTCCTCAAGGCTCGTATCGAGGTCACGGTGCACTCCAGAGATATGCATGCCCATGCTGTGCACATCCTGGAGTACCCCCAGTTCTTCACCCGTATGGACCGAGCTTGGGCCGTCTGGGCGCTCTCTAAGATGAGCTTTGCCAGCATGCTCGACGGGACATTCGGATACGACTTCGGAGGAGGGATGCCCAAAAAGCTCCGCAACGCTAAGGCTGAGTTCGGTGAGCACCTCTCCCAGCGACTCGACAATGTCACGATCGAAAATCGGGATGCCCTCGAGGTGATCCGATGCTACGATACGCCAGACACCTTCCACTTCGTCGACCCGCCCTACATCGGTAGTGACTGTGGCCACTATGAGGGCGTGTTCGGCGAGAGCCACCTGCTGGCTCTCCTTGACCTCCTCGCTGAGGTCAAGGGTAAGTTTATGCTCACCATGTTCCCCGACGCTCACATCGAGAGGTACGCTATGGAGCACGGGTGGCACATCCACCGCATCGAGCGCACGATATCAGCCTCTAAGACCTCTCGACGTAAGCAGGAGGAGTGGATGGTATGCAACTACGTCAAGGAGGAGGAGCCGTCGCTCTTCGACTGACGTTCTAAGGCTCTTCGAGCTCCCTTCTGTCGCCGTTTGGTTTGCTCAGACGCTTTGCCTACCTTTGTGGTATCGGAGGTTTTCGCCATCGATTGTCGACACCCCTCGGGGTGCCGTGAATTGAAACGAGCGTATAAGCTCCAAGAGTTTTGTCATCTGTTCGCAGTGCGAAACTTATTTTTCTTCCGAGCGGGGGAGTCGGCAACGGCTTCCCCGCTCATCTTTTGCACGGTCCACTACCGAGGAGCCAAGATCTTCACCAAAAATAAATAGCTATCCATCAGTGAGTTACGAAAAACTTTGGGGGAAATTTGCACTATGTAGAAAAATCTACCTATCTTTGTAGTGTCGAAAGGGTCAAACCTGAGACAAGGAAGAAAATAAGTAACACGGCGAAAGCCACAAACAGAACAAAACGATGAACAAGACAAGCAAGTTCGCAGAAGTAATCAGCGTCGACCTCAACCGCCTCGTGATCCCCGCAGGGGAAGGATTCTCTCAGGAAGTTCGAATCTTCAGAGGCCTCTGGGACGAAGATACCACTGTAGCGCAGATCAAGGCTCTCGGTAAGGGAATCATCTCCGAAGCACTTCGAAACACACTGACTGACGAAGTCTTTGAGAAGGGGGTGCGCATCACTAACCAGGCTGGTAGCCTCGGCAACTACAACGTGAAGCTCACCCAAGAGGCTGTAGATGCTCTCATGGGAGCTACTGAGGATTGCCGATATGGCTCTGTTTCCTCCCGCCTCGACTACGCTATCTGGTATAACAGAGACTAATATCAGTACAATCCCAACAATCGCCTCGCCTCTGCGTCTGTGGAGGCGAGGCGCTTAATTAATAGACGTATGCGAGAGAGATTATTGCAGTACATCCGCTATAAGGGGATGACGGGATACCGATTCAGCAAAGAGGCTGGTCTATCAGGTAACTTCATCCAGTGGGGGACAAAAGGGATCAGCTCTAAATCGATGCACAAGATTGGGCAAGCTTTCCCCGATCTCAACCTCCAATGGGTCGCCACAGGTGAAGGTGAGATGCTCAAGGGTGACACAGCTACAATCCTCCTATCAGTGCATCAGGCTATTGTCCAGGGAAAAGACGAGGAGATAGCTTCTTTGTCCGCTCAGGTGCACCTGCTTAAGAGTCAGCTTGCAGAGCTCACCCGAGAGTTGAGCGATCCTGGCGAAGGCATGAGAGCTAGAGGTGCGGAGGTAAAGGTTTTGCTGTCGGTTAAGCCTAAGTTTGTCAATCTGATCGCCTCTGGCGTGAAGCGTTTTGAGTATCGGAGAGTCTTATACAAGCACCCTGATATCAAGCGTATCGTCGTTTATGCCTCAAGCCCAGTCTCTCGTGTCGTTGGTGAGATAGAGGTAGGAGAGCTGCTAACTGATACGCCTGAGGCTCTGTGGAGGCGTACGAGAGGCAAGGCTGGTGTCAGTAAGGAGTTCTTCTTATCGTACTTTGCCGACCGATCACAAGCTCACGCAATCGAGATAAAGGCTTTCCATCCATATCCTTCGCCCAAGCGGTTAGCCGATGAGTATCCAAGTATCGCTCCTCCACAGTCCTTCTGTTACCTATACGAGTAACACTTACAAGAGAAAGCCTCCCAATGCTAAGGCGTTGGGAGGCTTTCTCTTGTAAGTGAGTATCTTGGTGGTGAACGAAATTGCTTGAAAGCGTTACGCTTCGTTTCTTCTGAGGATGAGCGGATTTAGGTCGCTTCGTTTCCTTTGTGCCTTACGGCTCGTTTTGCCGATTATACATCATGACGAACGTCCACCTGCCCGCGTCGCCCATATGGACAGGACGTGTGCGTCTCGATCTAGAGCCTACGAGTCGCAACTACAGCTATATCCTTCTGGCCGTGAGCAAGGTGATCGACTCCCAGACCTTCGAATACGTAGCTCTGGACTTCGGGGGATACCGTAGGGGTTGCCTAGCACTCCTCCGGATCATACTCACCCGTCACCCTTCGCCCACCCACCCTCAGATCACCTACCGCTCCCCCAGCTCTGTCCTCATCTCAAGCAAGGAAGTCCTCTCCCAAGGGCACACCTACGACTATAGGGTCAGCTATAGCCCATCCTCGGGCTGGGAACTAGCACAAAGAGATGTGACCCGTGGGGGGAAGTTCGAGTCTGTGGGCACGAATGAGGCCTTCCTCCCGGAGCTCGTGCGTAAGAATACCTTCGGGCTGAGCTGTACCTTCACCATGCGTCATACCAAGGACTGGGCCTTCAGGGATATCAGGATCTACCCAGCAGGCGAAGGGACTCCAGACGAGGGCGAAGCACCCCAGCCACCCCATGATCCCAACGAGGAGGATCACTCAGCCCCTACCCTCCTGCTCTCCGAGGTCATGCCCCACCCCAAGGCTAAGAGCCCCGAGTACATCGAGCTATATAATGTGGCCGATACGGACTGCGAACTATCGGACTTCCTCCTTGCCGTCGGCCGTGATGAGCAGTCCTACCGCACCATTGCCCTCCCCCAGAAGACCATCTCAGCGAAGAGCTACATTGTCATCACCAAAGATCCCGATGCACTCGCCACGACCTACCCTCAAGCCCCTCGGGAGAAGTTCGTCCAAGCCCCTCTTCCCCGTCTGCTGAATAAGTCCGGCCTCATAGCGCTCGTCAAGGGAGAAGACCAGGTCATCGACCTCCTCCACTACAGCGAAGCACTCCTCCCTCGTGGGCTGAAGACCAAGGCGGGAGTTGCCCTAGAGCGAATGGACTACACGAAGGCGGAAGAAGAGAGTAACTGGAAGGCGGCCTCTGCTTCCTCGGGCTATGCTACCCCAGGGATGCCTAACTCTCTAGAGAGCTCTTCGGATACCTCCACTTCGGACAAGGGCGAGCGTACTACCCTTGCCGACCTACTCCAGACGCTGGAAGCTTCCCCCCTGGCTACCTGCTCCTTCGGCATATACACGATGATGGGGATGCTCCTTGCCCGAGGGAACTCCCTTGCGAAGGACTCCTGGCTGATGAACCTACGCACAGCCCCTCTCGAATCGCTACGTCTCCTCGTTCGCTCAGCCTCCGGTCCCTTCATCCTGCACGTAACTCTGCACCCCAAAGACGGGGAGAAGATCGAGAGAAGTCTAGTCTTCCGTCTTCCTCCGAACTAGCCCCTTCCTTCACTCTTCCCTCCTACCCCCTTTCTTCTCAGTGAAAGGTAGGCTCATCGACAGCCCTCCCTATCCCCCCAAAACAACCCTACGGTAGGTCGTCGAAAAAACCTACCGTAGGTCGTGATGACGACCTACCATAGGTCGCAAGAGCGATCCACGGTAGGTCGTTTTTGTACCCTCTGAAGGGCATCCACACCACCCCTACCGGACGGGGCAAGAGATCGGCTGTTCACCTTCCCAGGAGAATCCCCTTCGGCTACTTGATTTGTATGGTAGAAACCCCTAAATTTGCTCTACACAATCAATAGTAACGCAAGAGATCAACATATAGTGATATATCTGACCTTAATCCGACGGACACCATGCCAGATCCCATCATCGCACACACCAGAGAAGACGGAAACATCCAGACCCTCCCCGAGCATATAGAAGGTGTAGCCCACCACTGTGCCCTCTTCCTGGAGGAGGCCGGATTACCCGAGCTCGCTCCCTTAGGGAGGCTACTAGCCCAGCTCCATGATGCAGGGAAGGCTCAGCCAGCCTTCCAGCGCTACATCCTAGGGAAGAGTGATCAAAAAGCTCCGCATAGTGCAGCGGGAGCGCTTCTAGCTACCTGTATACTGTACGAGCTCTCCGAAGAACTTCAGCTGAAGAAACTACCCCGCACCTCCCAGCTCCTAGCCTATGCCATCAGTGGACACCATCGAGGGCTATATGACTATATAGAGTTACGAAAGGAGCTTGAAAAGGAAGAGATCAAGAAGCGCTATGCTAAGACTAAAGAAGAGCTCCCCAACATTAAGTCGGAGCTACGAACTTGGGTCGAAGAGCATGCTGAGGCAACAGAGACTTCACTCAAAGAACTTGCTAAGCAAGTGGAGGCAACAGAGCAAGCCCAGGCCTTGATCCGACTACTCTTCTCCTGCCTCGTGGATGCTGACTTCCTCGACACCGAAGCCTTCATGGACGAAGAGCGAAAAGAGCGCCGTCAGGAGGCGACCAGCGGATATGCCCCCCTCGAGCTCTTGAGGGATCGGCTGACCAAACACATGGAGGGCTTCTCGACGGAGGGCAAGATCAACGAGGCTCGTAGAGCCTTCCTCAACCGATGCAGAGCACATGGGCAGTCCTGCCCGAAGGGCTATTACTCGCTCTTCCTCCCCACAGGTGGCGGGAAGACGCTCTCCTCAATGGCTTGGGCACTGGAGACAGCTCTGAAGCACGAAGCTCAGCGCATCATCTACGTCATCCCCTATACCTCGATCATCACCCAGACAGCAGGGATCTTCCGTGAGATCTTCGGGGAGGAGAATGTACTGGAGCATCACTCAGATATCTCTTTCTCTGCGGATGAAGCCAGCCAAGAGGCAGAGCGCTACGAGCGCACCCGCCTACTAGCGGAGAACTGGGACGCTCCTATCATCGTGACGACGAACGTACAATTCTTCGAGAGCCTCTTCTCCCACAAGGTATCACGGAGCAGAAAGGTGCACAGCATAGCGAACTCCGTTGTGGTCTTCGACGAGGTACAGATGTTCCCGACCGAGTTTCTGCATCCGATGCTTCGACTCCTCGAGGATCTAAGGTGGATCTACGGCACACAGCTCCTCTTCTGCTCGGCTACACTCCCTCCCTTCGACAAGGATCATAGTAGCTCCTTCAAGAAAGTAAATGACTTCCACCAGCTCAGCGATGCCATTCAGCCGATCGTCCCCGAAGATCCCGAGCTCTTCAAGGTATTCGACCGAGTCATCTACCACCTTGAGGAGAAGGAGTACACGACGAAGGAGCTGGCCGAAGAGCTAGCTCAGCACGACTCTGCCCTCTGTATCGTCAATTCCCGCCGAGATGCCTCACGGCTCTACCAAGCACTGCTGGAAGAGGGGAAAGAGGCTCAGGATGTCATCCACCTGTCTCGCAATATGTGCTCGGCTCATCTGAAGGAGCGCATCGCAGAGGTACGCCATCGTCTGAAGGCTGGCCTTCCCACGCTCGTCATCAGCACCCAGCTGATAGAGGCAGGAGTCGATATCGACCTCCCCATCGTCTACCGTGCTATGAGTGGTCTTGACTCGATCGTCCAAGCAGGCGGGCGCTGCAATAGAGAAGGAAAGCGCCCAGCTCCTGGTGAAGTCTACGTCTTCTCTCTAAGTGACGGAGGTAAAGCCTTGGGTGCTATAGCCCAAGGGCAGAATGCGACACGCTTCCTACTCGACAACGACAAGGAACATACCCGACCCAGCATGCCTCTGGAGCTCATCGAAGCATACTACGACCGCTACTACGCCTCGATTGAAAGCTTTGACACCAAGGGGATTGCGGAGAGCCTTTATGATGTAGACGAGGCTAAGCGCTGGCGATTTGACTTTGAGCAGGCCTCCAAAGACTTCCAGCTCATAGACAATGTAGATCATGACCTCTTCGTCCCTTATAGCAAGGGGAAGGAGCTCCTAGAGGGGCTTGAGAAGCATACCCTCTACCTCAACCACAGGACGATGAGGGAGCTCCAGCAGT
>ERZ773059.56-NODE-56-length-53002-cov-15.301830_pt1 | contig 53002 bp, 55 predicted proteins | sample MGYA00580514_ERZ773059 | MGnify/ENA primary metagenome ERZ773059 (study PRJEB29015, sample SAMEA2737981) | human oral metagenome | biome: human oral; feature: human-associated habitat; material: dental | place: China | collected 2056 ...
AAGGGCCAGGCCCTGAAGGCGCTGAGAGCCTCTCTGACGGCCTAACGCACCTCCCCTGTATGACGGCCCTGCCAGGCCCTGAAAGTCCGTCAGAGAGGCTCCTAGGACCCTTCACGGGCATGAAACGGCCCCGCCCACCTCCTCAGGTGGGCGGGGCACTGCTCGACGGGGCCTCCCGGCCCCGGCCGTACCGGGACGTCCTCGCAGGTCAGGCCCACCGCTCGGCGGCGACCTCGCGCAGGGCCCCACAGCCGAGCCCCTGCTCCCAGCGCATATCCACCAGGTCCGACACCAGGTCGAAGAACGCAGCGTCATCTGCGACCACCTCGGCGCTGGTCGGGAGGACCAGGACCTCTCCGTCCTCCTCGTCGCAGGGGGTGTCCTCGGAGGCGGGGCCGGAGATGCGCACCAGGACCGGGGCCGTGGCCTGGATGGCGTGGGTGGAGATGTAGGCGGCCAGGTCAGGGAGGGTGAGGCAGCCGCTCACGCCGTGGCGGACCATCTCGTCATCCTCGTCCATCGGGAAGGAGTACTGCTGCTCCGGGTCGAGGAGGTCGGCGATGTCCCGGCCGGCGGACTGGATGCGGTAGGCGGTGATCTCCGTGGTGCTCATGGCTCTAATGTATGCATGCATACAGGCTGGGTGCAAGTCCCTGCGTCTGCGCAGGTCAGGCCCGCGAGGAGCCCTCCTCGCTCACCCAGCCGCCGCGGCCGGGCACGCGGCCGGGCATGCGCGCCGGGCCGGTGACGTCCTCGCTGCCGAGCAGGACGTCTGGGCTGTCCGTGGCGGGGGTCAGGGCGCGGCCGTCGCGGGGGCGCGGGGCCCACAGGCCGCTGCCGCCCTCGCTATGGCAGCGGGGCGAGCGGGGGGCGTGCTTGCAGGTGGCGCTGTCCGCGCCCCGCCCTACTGAGGGGTCCAGGAGCGGGGCGGTCGCGGCGGTCGAGGAGTGGGGGCCCTCCTTCGGAGCGGAGGTCCCCGCCAGGTAGCAGGCCAGGGCGACCACGGCGGTAGTGACGAGGATGGTTACGACCGCCGCGGCGATGGCGGCGACGAACATGGCTGCGAGGGTGGGACGGCGGGTGGGGGAGGCGTGTCGGGCGGCTGGGCGGGCGGTGCGGTTCGTTCTCATGTTGCTAGCGTATGCACGCATACGCCCCGCCTGCAAGCCGCAGACGGAGCGTATTCAGTGACGTGCGTCACTCAGAAGACGTTGGCCTGGTACAGAACCTCCTGCACCCGAGCGGCGTCCCGGCCGTGAGCGCGCAGCGAACCGTTGTACGGGTCCAGCTCAACGGCGGCGATGGCAAAGGATCCCCACGGCCGGGCCTCCCTCAGGACGATCCGCGAGCCGCAGTGCTCGGCCAGGAACCCGGCCCTCCCCAATGCCTGCACCGCACTCCTCATCCTCCCCTCCGCCACACCCAGGCGGATGACGAGGGGGAGGACGTAGATAAGGGTGGGGTGCTCCTCGGTATCCTCGGAGCAGTCCATGCGGAGCGGGCCGACGGCGGTCCGCGGCCTGGAGTCCTGGTCACCGCGAGTGAGGCGGGCCGAGTACTCCCGCACGTAGCCGGAGTCGGTCAGGTGCGCGGTCACCTCGACTCGACCGTTCTTCCCGTCGCGCACGGTGACGGAGTGGTCCCCGTAGCGGGCGTAATCGGTGCGGGCCTCGGGAAGACGGCGCCCGGGGCCGAGGACGTCGCGCAGGACGTCCAGCAGCTCGGTGGCAGTGCGGTCCATCTTCTCGGCGTAGGTCTCAGTGTTGCTCATGTCACTTTCCTTTTGTGAGTTGATTGCCTGTCCGGATACAAGATAAGGCTAGCGCCGCCCATACGGACGGCGCTAGCCTCCCTATCCCCACATTCCAGTGATCTCGGTCACTCACCCCCCTGAGACAGCCTGTCTATCTGCCGGCCAAGGTACTGACGGGCCTTGCGCAGGTCCTCCAGGCGCTTCGCCTCACCGCCCTTGCGGCCCTGCCTCAGTAAGTACTTGCCCGCGTTCCACAGCAGCGGGTCCGATGGGAAGGCCGCGTCGAGCACGTCCCACGACTCGACGTTGACCACGTCGCTCAGGCCGAGCGCAGACAGCGACTGCCCGAGCCACGTGTAGTGGCCTGGGGACTCCACGGGCTCGCCGCCGGGGGTCTCCTGAGAGGCCGGGGCGGACGCCGTCGGAGGCTCGTAGTCCCAGATCTCCAGGTAGCGGCGACTCGGGGTCCCCCACTCGGAGAACCCCTTGTCGCGGTATGCAGGCTCCAGGCTCTCCGGAACGTACAGGGTCACGTCACCGTAGCCGTACGGGTTCTGGGACGGGTCGTCCAGGCCTGCGGGAGGGGTGGGCGAGGACCAGTAGAGGCGGCGAGACCTCTCCGAGGCCGTGGGGGACTGGTCCAGGGCCTCGACGTACTCCTCCGGGAGGGTGAGCCGGACGCTCGGCGTGAGACCGTCGCGGACCTCCAGCCACGCGCCGTCGCCAAGGTAGAGCTCGACGCAGGGGCTCAGGCTCGTAAATTCCGCCGAGTCGATGACGAGGTTCCCGTCCTCCAGGAGGATGCGGCCCCCGCCCTCGGCCGAGATCTCGCGGTACGCGTCCACGAGGGAGTCGGTATCTCGCACCAGCCAGTCAAACGATCCGTACCTGCTCATGAGATGTCCTTTCGGGTGGTCGATGTGTGCGGGCCGCCGAGGCGGCGCTCCCGCGAGGAGCGGATGCGCTCTCCGAGCGCGAAGATCGGCAGGCCGATGGCCAGGGCGACGGTGGCGGCGGCGAGTGAGGCAGTCATGCTGCTGCCCAGTCCCGGTTGCTCAGCCAGATAGTTACGGCCTCCAGCGCGGAGGCGCCGAACTCGGCGGGAACGGCCAGGTCGGCCGGGTAGACGCCCCAGCAGTGACGGCCGCAGCGCTTCAGCTTGGCGGTGGCTCGGTCTCCCTCGTAGACGAGGCACGCGCGTGCCTCGTGCAGCGTGGTCGCGTCCAGGGGCTCGATACGGGCCTGCGGGTGCTGGAAGACGCGGGTCCGGGTGGCCTTGATCGGTGAGGTCTCGGTGTTCATGGTTCCTCGCTAGGTGGTGTAGGTGTCTGCCCTGCGGGCTTGCCCTAAGCGTATGCCGTCATACGGCCTAGAGCAAGCCCGCGGCGGTCAGATCAGTGTGATTGGCGTCTCGTCCTCGGGTCGGGTGACCTTCGGCGGCTTGCGCTTCCACTCCCCGAGGACGCGGTCCACGGTCTGGCGGGTCATGCCCGAGACCTGGCTCAGGACGGCCTTCGACACGCCGCGCGAGTAGGCGGCCAGGACCTCCTGCTGAAGGGCCGCGCGGGCCAGCTTCGCGTCCAGGCGGGCCTTGCGATCGAGGCGAGCAGCCTCCTCCAGGGGGTCGTCGAGCGGGGGCTCCGGCTCCAGGTCGTCTGTCTGCGAGGTCGGAAGGCGCTGCTCCAGGGCGTGGGCACGCTCCTGGGAGTCCCCCAGGGCCTTGGCCTGCTGGACGGTCAGGGAGAGGAGCTTGCGCAGGTCGTCGGCCATCGCGCGCTCGGCGTCGATCCCGAAGGCCTCGCGGTAGCCCTTCCCCCCGGCCCACTCCTCCAGGCGCTTGGGCAGGTCGGCAACGTCATTGATGGATGTCATAGGTACCTCCTATAGAAACTTGGTGAATGAGTACTGATCGGCAGGCACAACAGCCCACCAGGACCTCCTAGATCGCTGGCAGTTCTCGGCCACCGCACGGACTTTGTCCAGAACCTCCCGCATGTCTCTCAGACCGGAGAAACTCTTCCGAGCCTCACCGTCCTTGGAGATCTTCACGGTAATCCCAGAATAGTCCCGGTCAAGGCGTACCAGGAGACCGCCGTCTCGTAACGTCAAGGCACGCGCCCCGGCCGTCCGTACCGGGGAAGTGGTCTTTAGACGGAGTTTGAGACCGTTCCAGAAGGCTATATACGCCAGATCGAGGGCGGCTGAGTAGCTGATCTTCAGATGACGGGCGACGAAGAGTCCGGTCACCCTAGGTAATATGTTCAGCACTCCGACGCCTCACAGTCCCCGTCGTCGAACTCCCGCAGCTTGACCGTGAACCCCTCACGCAGGGCACGCCTGATGTAAGGTCCCAGGCGATCAGGGTCCGGCTCATCCATGACGAACTTCTCTGTCGTCCCGATCGGCGGCCCGTCGGCGTATACGATATCGAGTTGATAGGGGTCTGGAAGATGTCCTACCTGCACGTCCATCTCACTCACTTCCCTTCGAGTTCTCGGCCAGCAGGGCCAGCGCGTAGTGAGCGATGATGAGGATGACAGGCTCGGACAATCTCACAAACAGCTCCTCCGGCCCCGTCCCGGATTCGCTCGCCCTATCGATCCAGTCCGCCGCGGCTCCGGCCAGCGCGGTCATGGCGAGGAATCCCCCGACGTCAGGATCGGATTCCACCTGTGCCCTGACCTCGGCCAAGATTCCAGACTCGCCCTGCTCGCCGTATCGACTCCGCGGGGAGGCTGTCTCTGCAAGCCATTGCACGCAGATACGCACGAGCGTGGCCAGAGCCTGCTCTGCCTGAGGTCTCGGCCCGTACTCAACCCCCTTGAAAGTGGCGAGGGCCCCCAGCAGCAGGGCGAGATACTGCTCGGGTGAGGTATCAAGGAGAGTCCTAGGCCCCTCCAAGAGCTTCTCCACCCGAGCCACCGCCTGGTCCAGGGGAGACGGGGCCGGAGGCTCCAAGGTCGACGTGACCTGTAGCAGGGCGGGCAGGCGACGCTCAGAGATGTTGGCGCCTCGGAATTCAGTGCGCAAGGTCTGTAGATCAGCGGCGGGGACGGGTAATACGTCCTCCCAGGCGAGGATTCTGCCAGAGTCGGGGTCATCTCTACGTATGAGGCTCCCGACGCCGGGCCCCTGAATGATCTGGTACTTGAAATACGCTCCGGTCGCCGAGGGTCCCACGGACGCGGCAAGCGCCTCGTGGAGCGGAACTCCCCTCAGGCTCCCGGAGGTGATTCTGATAAGGGGGCTGGACGGCCAGTCACTCATTACCGGCTTCCTCGTCCTCCAGGTACCGGGTAGCCCATGCCAGGGCCAGGGCGATGACCTGGATCACCTCGGACTCCAGGTCCGAGCCGTGACCGGTCTCGGTGTCGTTGTCGTAGGTCAGGCAGGCCGCTACCTCGCCGATCTCCTCGACTAGGGCGAACAAGCGCGTGGCGTCGGTGTGGCCGTCGCACTCCAGGGTCATGTCGGGGTGCTTCTGGGCGGCGCGGGAGTACTCCGCCAGGGCCTGAGTCAAGACGTCGAAGTCCTCAGACAAAAGCTTGGATGCGGTGTTGGCCGTATGCCATAGCCACATCCTGGCGTCCTCAGGGTCTACGATCCGCCTGTTCCCCAGGAGGGAGGTGTAGTGAAGCATCCGCGTGACCTCGAAACTGTGATCTCGGGACGGCCCGGAGGCCCTCTCCGCCGGGAACCTGCCGCAGCCCTCCCACCACACTCGCGCCATGCGAGACCGGGTGACGATTTCTTGCGGGATCGGGACGCCTATCCTCGCCATTAAATCGTCCAGCTCGGACAGCTTGCCGTCGGTGTACGCCCAGACGTAGACGTCCTGAAGGGCTTGCTTCAGGTCCCGGATACGCCACTGCCGGTGCCTATTTAGCACGTCCTCTGGGTAAGCGTCATCGTGGTTGCTCATAGTATCTCCTGACGTAGATGGGGTGGATGTATGAAATCATACACCCACCCCTGCGGAGATGCAAGCCATCAGAACCGGGGAACCGCCCCGGCCAGTGAGAGGCCGCTCACAGCACGCCGGATCGTCCCCCTCGGCACGAACAGCGATGCCTGCCCCGCGTCTCGCAGGCCGAGTAGCCCCATGCTCAGGGCGTCCACCTGGTCGTCGTGCCGGCCCGACGGAAACGCGCGCATCTCCGAGATGAGTTCGTTCACCCACCCGTTGCCGGGGTCCGAGGGGTGGGGGAGGTAGACGTTCCCGGACTCGATCTCCGGCGTCACCGCGCGGGCCCGGACCTCCTTGGGCGAGCGTGGCTTGATCGGCTTTATCCCGGCCACTTTCTTGCGCAGCACGTCGATGGCCGCCGTGCCGTTGGCCGCGTCCTCCACGAGGCGCTGGTGGACGAACGAGCCGCCGGGGGACGCTTTGTCGTCCAGGTCGCCGGCGCTGCACCAGCGAAGCATCTTCGCCAAGGTCTGCGTGAAGCTCCACTGCCCGCGCTGCTGGGCGACGAGAAACCGGTCCGGACCTTGCCGGCACCAGCGCTGGCCTACGGCGTAGTCCGACGTCGAGGAGCCCTTGAACGTCAGGTCCCACGAATCGAGCCACTGCCCGCGCTCCAGGCGCTCGCGCGGCAAGAGGATCACGGAGTCATCGCCGTCCTTCACCTTGGACGGGTCGGTCGTCCAGAAACGGAGCCAACCCAAATTGAAGATCGAGCCGTCGGCGGGGGTGGGGTGCTGCTGGTAGAGCGCCTCCCACATGTACGAGCCCACCGATCGCTTCAGCGAGTCCCAGCGCTCCAGCGCTTCCTCCCGCGTCTCCTCCACGAGGGGGCTGTAGAGCGGGTCACCGGGCTCGCGGCCGAGCGGATCATCCTCCTCGGCGATGGCTGGGAAGACCACGTTCTCCCACTTGGAGGCGTCCGGATTCTTGGCCGGATTCAGCAGGCGGCCGATGAAGTCGTCCTCGTGCCAGCGCGTGGCGATGGCGATGCAGAGGAACGGCGGCTCCAGACGGGTGACGGCGTTGGCCTGCCACCAGTACCAGAGCGCTTCCCTCTTTGACTCACTGTGGGCGTCGGCGAAGTCCTTGACCACGTCGTCCATCAACATCACCTTGAAACCCAGACCCGTGATGGACTGGCCCGGCGCTGAGCGGGAGACGATGCCCCCGCCGCGCGTCGTCTGCCACTCGCTCACGGCGCCCGCGTCGGACGCGATCTTGATGCCCCACTTCTCCCCGTCCTCCTCGACGAAGCGCCGGACCTGGCGGCCCCAGGCCGTGGCGAGCTGCGGCGAGTGGGAGATGAGTCCGATCTTCCAGTCCGGGTGCTGTCGCAGGATCCAGATGGGCAGGTTGATCGAGGTCAGCGTGGACTTACCCATGCGAGGCGGCATGGAGATCGTCATGTAGCGGTTCTCGCCAGCCTCGACGGCGCGCACCGCCTCGGTCAACCGGTCGGATAGGTATTGGATGTGGGGGCGGCCGGCGTATGCCTCGTCCAGCTGTTGCGCGCTCTCCAGGGGGCTGCCGGCCTGCCTGTAGGCCGGGTCGTGGGGGTACGGAGCCCCGGCATGAGGCCGCCCGTCACACGAGGGGCGGTCGCACTTCGGCTGGTTCTCCAGCCAGGCCTGGCGCTTGATGAGGGCCTCCAGCTCCTCCTCCAGCTGGGCAGGCGTCATCTCCCACGGCTCCAGCGGCTTTTTCACTCGGGGCATAGGTGTCTCCTATCGCTGAGGTGGACTTCCATATGGATACAGAATACCGCCACCCCATGCCGAGGGTGGCGGTATTCCGACCCAATGTCCCGGGGTCAACTCTACTGCTCGGGGTCAATCACCTCAACGTCCGCCGGGCCGACATCGATGAGGCCTTGCTCACGCTTACGGCGCTCGACCTCGGCGACCAGCTGCTCGATCCTCGACGTCGTGGCCGACGCGGTCATCTCAGCCAGGTTCGAGGAGACCTCGACCTGAATCCTGGCGGCATCGGCCCCGGCCCCAGCTGCCTCCCGCTCGATGCGGGCCGCGACGTCCATCATCTGCACGACGCCGTTGGAACTCATCCGTGCTATCCGGTCCTCGGTGAGGCTGTCGAGCCACATCTCAGCCTTCTCCAGGGCCTTACGACCTAGAGCCCTGTGACGGTCCCCCATGGAGATCCGGTAGCGGACAAGCTCGCGCGCCTCGTTCTCGGCCATGTGCTTGTCCCACGCCTCGACCCGCTCCCTCCAGGACCACCGAGCCGAGTAGTGGTTGCCGTTGGGTGCGTCCCGCACCCGCCGTCTCTCCATGTCCCGGTAGGCCTTGAACGACGCGTACGCCGCCTCGGTCTCACCCGCCTGACGCTTCCAGATCGGGCGCGTGTAGTCCAGCGGGGCCGGCTTGCGAGGTGCCGGCGTCTTCGCGGTAGTCACAGCCCCTCCAGTGCTGATCGCCAGTCCTGAGACGGTGCGAGGGCGTTGTTCACGAGGGCCCGGACCAAGTCCTGAGTGAAGGTCTCGGCGAACTCCTCCGACCATCCCTGCTCCCTGACCATGCGCGCACGGATGCCCGCACAGGCCGCCGTGATGGATAGGATGGTGTCACCAGCGACCATGAGCGCGTCGCCGGCCTCGGCCGCCCCGCTGCCCGACTGCTCTGGGATGTCGTCAATCACTTCGCTTGCTGCGGTCCTCATGGAGCAAATCCTCCTTCTCCTTCTGCTTCATCCGGTCGACCATGATCCTGTAGACGCGGGACACGGTCTTCGCGTGCCAGCACGACGCCCACCGTGAGTGCTGTCCATGCGGGCAGGTGCACGTGAACCTGGGGTAGCCGTGGTCCGATTTCAGGACCACATGGTGGAAGCGCTTGCCGTCGGCGCGCTTCGTCTCTCCGGAGTTCTTGGACGAGTAGGACCGCACCCACCAGACCCGCGGGTTCACCTCGTCCTGGTAGACGGCCCCTGTCCTCCAGGTCTCTCGGGCCGACTCCAGCTGGGTGGGGGTCATCCGTTCCCACTCCAGCTGGCGCACGAAGTCGAACTCGGTCGCGGTCAGCCTAGCCCTCGCCACTGAGATCGCCTCCTGCCCCGACGACGGGGTACATGCTCGACAGCGTCGAACCGGTCAGCGCCTCCCGCACCGCCAACTCGGCCTCATCGGCGTCCAGGACGGTGCAGGCAGCACCTCCGGCGGCCCGCACCCGGCGAATCTGCCGGACCTGCTCGACCGACGTGCGGGCCAGAGCGTGGCCGCGCGACTCGCCAGGCTTCTGGTGCTTGACCTCCAGGAAGACCAGGCGCCCTTCGATGCAGCACAGCACGTCCGGGATGCCGGCCTCCATGTAAATCGACCCGTGCATTTTCCAGGTGACCGACTCCGGCCAGACCTGGGCGATGCGGCGGCGGATGGCATCCACAACGCCGCTCTCCTTGCTTGCCATGTCTCTCCTTTCTCAGATACGGGGCGGCCCCGCTACTGCGGGGCCGCCTTGCTTGAGGACTCAGAGGTCCAGGTCGTCGATGTCTAGGGCGTCCACGTCGATCTCGACGTCGTCCTCGGCCGTGGCGCTGGGCTTGGTCTCGGCAGGAGCGTCGGACGCGGCGGCCTCCTCGACCTCGTCCGCCATCGGGTCGTCCTCGGGCTCGGCCTTGGCCGGCTTGGTGGCGCGAAGGTACTCGCGCACCTCGCTCTTGACGCGGCCATTGTAGGGCTCGCCGTCCTCCACGAGGATGTCGACAGGACGTCCGATCAGGCTTCGGGGGTTGAGAGCGATCTTCTTCTTGGCGATCTTGACGCCGAGGGCCTGGAGGAACGCGGCGCTGCGGAACATCGCCTTCTCCGTCTGCGGGAGGCGGTCGATGATCTGCTGGCCGGCGTAGGCGCCCTCGGTGATCTCCAGGTAGATGACGAACATCACGTTGCCCGCCTTGGAGGTCGTCTCCTCGAAGTCCGAGACCTCGGCACAGTAGGTCCCGGCCGGGACGTATGCGGTGGAGGTGTCCTTGTAGTTGGTGAAGTCGAAGGTCAGAGCCATGGGGTTTCTCCTTGATGTTGGGTTACTGGGTCAGTCGTCGGACTTGGCCGACTTGGCGGCGGGCTTGCGCTCCGGGACTCCGCCTACTCCGAGGAAGCGGGACAGCTTCTCCAGAGTCACGGGGTGGTCGCGCCCGAGGACGCTGGGGACCTTCCCGCGAAGGTTGTAAGGGATACGGGCCTTGGTCCCGTACTCCGGATCGGTGCCGAAGCGGACGATGTGCTTCAGCGAGGGGCCGTCGTCTCGGCCTGTGTTGTCGAGATCCTCCTCGACGTCGGCGTAGATGATATAGTTCGGCGTGGCCCGAATGATCGACTGGGCGCCGCGCTGGACGTCCGGCGAACGGCGGACGCCGCCGTTGATCTCGTCCTCGACCATCTTGACCTGTGCTGTCATTACGACGTGCATCGGCTCGGAACGGTTCCCGTCGGCCAGGCCGTACCAGAAGACCGCGGTGTCGGTCATGATGTCCAGAGCCTGCCCCCAGGTACGCTGGTCGGCCGGGGCAGTGCCCTGTTTGATCTCGCGGACCGCGGTCTCGGAGAAGCCGGTGAGGTAGCGCATCGTCATCTTCTGGAGGGCGGTGAGGCTGTCGATGATGACGGCCTTATAGCCGTGACCGCCCTTGTCGAGGCTCCAGAAGATGTCGTCCAGGGCGGTGACGCTCTCGGGCCGGACCACGTCGATGTTCTTGGCGTAGGGCGCGTTCTTGAAGGACTGGGTGCCCTTCTCTCCGGGCAGGTCGATGAACAGGGTCTTGCCCATCGTGGCGACCGTTGAGGCCAGAGAACTTTTTCCTGAACCGGGGGCGCCGAGGATCAGCCACCTGCCGTAGTCGGCCGCCTCCTTCTCAACGTCAACAATGCTGACGCCGGCGAAACTGGTCATTGAATTTCCTTCCGCTATTGGGTGGATGACTTAACTGTAGGTGTATGCGGACAGGCATCGCAAGCCCGAGGAACTACCTGCCGCTGTGAGACGGGTCACGGTAGCGCAGGCCGTACTCCTCCGGTGCGTACTCCCCGCCCGGCCCGCCGACCATCTGCGCACGGCACAGATCGGCGAACTCGCAGAACTGGCAGGACGCCTTCCCGAAGTTGCGCGGAGCCTCGCCGCGGCGGTCGGCCCGTACGCGCGTACGGGAGATGTCCGAGCACGTGTCGGCCGCGGCCTGTAGGTGCGATCGCACGAGGTAGGGGCTGACCGGGGTCAGGTGACGGGCGAACCACTGCGAGACCACCTGCTGCGAGGCCAGTCGCTCGATCTCGGACTCCTCGGCCGTGTAGATGCCGGCCGCGCTCCCGTCTTTCTTCATACCCTCGAAGGGGACGCCTCCGGCGCACCACCCCAGGTACGTCCGCAGGTCGTAGTCCTTGACCGACGTGCTCAGCTTGCCGGCCTTCGTGATCTTGGGCGTCTTGGGGGCCTTGGACCTCACACGATCGAAGGCAACGGCGCGGGGGCGGGGCACGCCCCACTCATCGCACAGAGGCCCGAGGCCCCACGCGTAGAGCTGAACCTGGCTGTCCATCATCTCGTCCAGGCTCGTGACCTGCCCGAGGGTGCCAGACGTCTTGCAGTCCCGCACCACGACGATGCCGCGCTTACGGTCCCGGTAGACCTCGTCCGCATAGCCCCAGAGCGTGACCCCGGTGCCGGAGATCTCACGCTCCCAGCGCTGCTCGACGGCGATGATGGACTCGTTCTCCGAGTCCCCGGCCCAGAGCTCGCGCCACTCGGCGTAGGCGTGGGCGAGGCGGTCGGGGAGGGGCTGTCCTAGCCACTCGATCCAGGTCTCCCGGGCCGCCTCCCCGAGCCGGTTCCAGTAGTCCTGGGAGGCGGAGATGATCTCATCAGGTGAGACGGTGCCGGGAAACGCGGGACCGGTGTCCGTGGTCTGGATCTCCTCGAGCTCAACCTTCAGAGTTCCCTCGGCTCGGCCTTTGGCCAGGCGGTCCGCGGCGCGTACGGCGTGGAACCACGACCCGAAGTCCCGGGCGGGCGTGACCTCCGATCGTGAGCGGCGCAGGCCGTCGATGTAGCGGTACTTCCACGCCTGGGGGCAGCGGCGGTGCAGGGTGAGCGAGGAGTAGGTGGCCTTCTCGGCCGTGATGACGTCCTCCTCGGGACGCTGGGTGGGTCTCATTGGGCTTACCTATCGCTGTAGATGTGACTCATAAGGGCCTTCTCCAGGTCCGTGCGGTCCTGATAGGCCTGGAAGACTAGATCGTCCACCGTGTTCGGTGCAAGCGCGTACCAGAACGTGGTGGCGCTCTTCTGGCCGAGGCGGTTGAGGCGGTCGCGGGCCTGGACGATATCGTCGCGCTGCCACGGGAGCGAGGCGAAGATCGCGTTGCGGGCCGTGACCAGCTCATTCACGGCGACCGAGAGGGTCTTGATCTGGGCGACGATAACAAGCCGCGCCGGGTCGTCGGACCCGAAGCGCTGCCGCATGGCAAGGCGGTCCTCGGGCCTCGTGGAGCCGTCGATCCGAAGGACCGTGGTCCGCTTGTCGGCGATCTCCTCCTCGAGGGCAGCCAGCTCCCGAGTGAAGGTCCCGAAGACGACGATGCGCTGCTCGTCCTCCAGCGTGTCGTGGATCAGGGAGGCGATCGTCCTCGCCTTGGACCGGCCGATCTCTCGGACCTGACCCCCATCGTCCGGCAGGTGGCCGGCGGTGATCTGCCGGAGCCGAGTCATCCGCACCAGTCGGCTGGCCGCAGTAGCGGCGTCCCCGCCGTCGCCGGCCTCGCGGACATCGTCCTCCTCGCGGAACTCGACCTGGAGCCTGGTGCGCATGTCCTCGTAGGCCTTGAGCTCCTTCTGGCTCAGCGCGACGGGGATGACCGTATCGACGGCGTCCGGCAGGTCCAGGCACTCGGCCTTGATGGCGACCGAGGAGCGCTCGCCCATGATCTCCTCCAGGCGGTCCAGGTTCCGGAAGCCGACGACCTCGTGCCCCATGTACCCGCCCATCTCGGCGTAGTCCTCCTTGAAGTGCTTGAACGTCGCCACGCGGCGCTCGCCGTTGGGCTGGACCCGGCCGAACGCCGTGCGGTCGAGGAACCTCCACTGGCCGTAGACGTCGAGCGGGGAGTGCGGGATGACCGTGCCGGTCAGCCCGATCCGTCGCTCAACCCGCGAGCCGATCCGCCCCGCCAGGCGGGACGCGTTGGACGAGACCGCCTTGATCTTGTGCATCTCATCGATCACGACGAGATCCGGGTCGAAGTCGGTGACCGCGCTCAGCACGACGTCGGCCATCGTCTTGGACCCAACCTGGCGGCGCTGGGACAGCGTGTCCAGGTTGATCGCCTCGATAACGAGGCGCGGCTTGGCGTCTCCGAGCACGTCCGGGCCGGCCTTGGCCGCGACCTTCCGATCTAGATCGACGCCGTCTCGCCGTGCAGCGAGCGCCCAGGACCGGTTGGCATGGACGGCGCGGACGCTGTCACCGGCGCCGCGGCCCCCGCCCCCGGTGATCTTGGTCAGAGGCTTCCCGCCGCGGGAGCGGAGCGCCTCGACGCGCTGCATGACCGACCCGCCCAGCGCCTCGGCCCATACGTTGACCTGAGGGCTGACCCACTTCGGGGCCTGGAGCGCCCACTGGTCGACGGCGGCGAGCGGGCCGATCACGAGGACACGGGCCTCGCGCCGGGGCGAGGACAGCGCCAGCAGGGAGCAGTAGTCCAGCGTGACCGCGGTCTTCCCGGTGCCCGGCTCCATTAGGAGGGCCCCGACGCCGTTGCAGGCGATGAGCTTGGCCAGGCCCCGCTTCTGGTGGACGAAGCGGGGTGGGCCGCCGAACTCGAACTTAGCCATTCTCTTTCTGCAACCTCTCCAGCAGGTCCGTCACGTCCACCGGCTCCCAGTCCAGGATCAGGTCGTACTTAGGATCGAGGGTCCAGGTGGAGGCTACCCCCGGCTGCAAGTCCTGATCGACGGGGGCGTAGTACGCATCCCAGTCGGCGTTGTAGTGGCGGGCGAAGATGCCGAAGACTCTCTCGCCGGGGTCAACCTGCGCGCTCCTCCTAACGGCCGCCTTGACGTAGATGAGATCGCCTACCGGCCACGGGACGTCCTGGAGGACCCCGTTCCTGAACTGGAGGCCGGAGGAGACTGGAGCCACAACTACGAGAGACCCGCAGTCTCCGGCAATCGTCGAGGTTTCGGGGCCCCCCGGGCCCTCGAACCCGGCGATTTCCAGGTCATAGGCCATCTCCGAATACTGCTCCTCGACGACTTTCCACCAGCGGGAGTCGTGCAGCACATAGTCATCCCCGGGTATTACGTCTTCTAGGCGCTTAAGACCAATCCAGTTGCTTAGGGCCTCGACCAGCTCGTAGGCGTTGTCGTAGGGGTAGATACTCATGAGGTCCCCTTGAGGTGCTTGTCCGCGGCCTTCTCTGCCTCGGCGAGGATGTAGGCCTGGCGCTTCTCCTCCGGGATCCGCAGCAGGTCCTGGCGGCGGTCGTGGATGTCAATCAGGTAGCGGATGTACTCGCCCACGAGCTCGGCCTTGGTCCGATCGCGGCCGACGCGGCGGGCGGGGACGTAGGAGATAGGCTTCTTGCCCTTGACGGCCGTGATGTCGGCGTCCTGGATGTCTCCGGTAGGGGACTCCTTCACGCGGCGCATGATCTCCTCCGCGCTGACGATGTGCCGGCTCACCGCGCCCTCCTTCTATAGGTCTTGATGATGAATGCGATAGCTCTCAGCAGTGTTCTCACCGGGCCTCACCTTCCGGGATCGAGACGAAGGCTCCCTCGCGGATCGAGAAGGTCGGGACACGGCCGTCCCGGCGGCCGGCCTTGATCGACTTGACGCCGTAGCGGGCGATCTGTGAGAACTCGAAGAGCACCCAGGCGCCCCACACGATGTCGAGAAGGCCTCCAGACGGGACCCAGGCGTGCATGATCATGACGAAGATGGTGGCGCCTACGGCCCGGTAGGCGTGGTTCATGGCGTGGTTGGCGTGGACGGCATCGGGTGAGGTCAGGGAGTAGGTTCCGGGCTTGGGACTCATGATGATTCCTTATTGGTGGTGAGGGTTGATAGGGGAGAGTGATCTGCCGGTCAGGCAGTGGAGCCGCAGTCGCAGTACTGCTCGGGCTTCTCGCAGGAGGGGCAGTACCGGTCCCCGGTCCGCGGGTCCTCCAGGACGCCTGTCATGCTGTACTCCCGGTAGGCGCGGGCGAGGGCCTTCTCGTCGGTGACGTACATCTCGTTCCGGTACGACTCCCACTGCGCCCAGCGCTTTCTCTGCGCCCGCATCGATCCTTTGCGTGCCATTTCAGCTATCCTTTCCGCCTCGGCGGTCGTTCCTTGGATGGCTTAAGACTACGTATCACGTATGCCGTGATGCAAGCCCCGGTAAAGATCTACCCCCAGTGACGTAGGTCACTGGGGTAGATTCCGCTGAGATTGCCCCGATTTGCGCCCTAGTCGCCACGGTAGCGTGCCCGAATCGCCTGCACGGTCCTCCGCTCCCCTCCGACGTAGACATTTGCCGCCGTCTGCCAGAGGTGCCAACCACGCTCGGACATCATGGCGAACACGTCGAAAATCTCCTCGAAACGCTTCAATCCGAATGACGCGACGGTTATGTCAGGGACGTCGTCCTGGCGCAGCAGGGTCTCGAGGGCCTTCCAGTCATTCAGGCCTCGGACACGGTACCCGCGGTCGAACACGGGGTGGGCCGGGCCTCCCACCTCCCGCGCCCTCTCGAGCGTCTCCTCGGGGGTTAACAGAGGCAGGTCGTAAAAGTTACGCACCTTAGCCCTCACCTCCACTCTCGCCATTGCTCCCCGTTAGGTCCCGCTCCTCCGGGCCTTCCTCGCCGACGGCGGCCAGCGTGTACTGATTTCCTCCGCGGCCTCTTACGGCCATAATCCAGCCGCGAGAGATCAGGCGGTCCAGAGCAGCCTTGGTTCTACTCCTCGGGAGGTCCGCATCCACGAGATCGAAAAGGTCTCGCGAGTTCAGCTGAACGCCGATCTCGCCGCGGAATGCTCCGACGACGATGTCCTCATCGTCCTGCCGCTGAGCCAGCTTCTCCATCACCTTAGACATGTCGGTGAAGTCCAGCTCCACGCGGCGCTCGACGTCGTTCACGTCCTCTCCGTCGGCGTTCAGGACGCCTCCCCCTCCCGAAGGGGTTCGGCGCGGGGGCGTGATCACGAGGGACGAGCGGCCCTCGGTACGGCTGTCTAAGGTGACCACGCCGGCCACCTGAGCCTTACCCCGGCCGCCGGTCTTCTGGGAGTGGGCGCGGACCTGGCCGGGGCGGTCCTTGAGCACGACCAGCTCCATCTCACCGACGTCGCCGGGCATGGGCTGCTTGATGGGCCACACCTGGAGCAGCGTGCCCTGAACCATGGCGACCTTGTGCTGCGAGCCGATCGGCATGGAGCCCTTCTCGGCGCTCTTGGCCTGGTGGTCGATGATGATGACGGTCGACCGGCCGTTGCGCGTGAGCCGCTTCAGCCACGACGTGATGACGTCAGTCGAGACGGCGTCGTTCGCGTCCAGTCCGTGAAGGCCGTAGAGGGCGGTCATACCGTCGGCCACGATGATGTCAGGATCCAGCGACTGGAGCGCCATGTCGAACTGGTCCTGGGCGAACTCACCGGACTTCGTCGGCTGGTCCTTGCCCCACTTGTTGCGCTGCATGTCGGCCAGCGGCCCCTCGGGGCGGATGTAGGAGAACTGTGCCCGAAGGTCGTCGTCCACGGCGCCGAGCAGGCGCAGGCGGTTCAAAGTCTGGACCGGCTCGTCCTCGAAGTCGAGATACAGGGCTCGGCCGCCGGCCTCGATCTCCTGAAGGCATATCGCCATGGCGATCCACGACTTGGCTGACTCGCTGCTACCGAACAACATGTTGACGCGCCCCCGATACATCAGGCAAGCGCCGTCGTTACGGCGGCAGACCTCCGGGTCCGGGACGATTAGCTTCCCCGTAAGGTACGGCTCCAGGTCAACAGGGCTCCAGGACGAGGGGCGGGCGTCCAGCGGGTCGGGGCTCTCGGCCTCCTCGGCAGCGATCTCCTCCGGCTCCAGGGTCTTTGAAGACTCGTCCCCGAGGGCGGGGCCGAGGTCTCCCAGGGACCGCGGCTCGGCAGAGTCGCCGGCCTCAGTGAAGGTGGGGGCAGGGGCAGTTTCGTCGAGCTCGATCGTGAGCCCGTCCCACTGGCGGGCCCACGGCGGTTGCCAGCCCGGAACGTCGCCGGCCACGTCCGGCACGAAGCCGGCCACGGCCTCGGCGTCGCGCACCAGGCGCTCGACTATCTGCACGCTCTCCTCCCCGATGTACTCGGCCAGGCGGGTGAAGCCGGTGGCCTCCCCGCCCTCCCGAAGGCGGCGCTTCGTAGTGTAGATCGCCTCGCGCTCGCGCTGCTCGGCGCCGTCCTCGTCGTGAGTGGCTAGCGCCAGCGTGCGGATGACGAGGCCGGCGTTTCGCTCCCAGAACGGGTGCACGGTCTGCGAGTCCCCGTAGCGGAGGAGGCCGCCTGCGAGGGCGACGTAGGCGTCGTGGCGCTGGCCGGGGCCGGGCCACGCGTCCAGCAGGACGGAGCACAGCCCGAGGAGGATGACCTGAGCCAGCAGCTCGGTACCGTCCACGACGGCGGGGCCCTCGGCGCCGCCCCAGGGCTCGCCCTCCCACTCATAGGTCTCAGCCGTGGCAGGGTGGATCGAGGGGGGCACGAGGGTCTGGGAGCCGGTGGTGCGGATCTCAACCGATACGCCGGAACCCCTCCCGGACACGTCTGGGATCTTGAGGCGACGCGTTGGCGGCAGCGTGCCCGGCTTGGCACGGTACCAGTAGTGTGACTTGCGCGAGGTCTCCCGACCGTGGACCGCTGCGGTGTAGGGCAGCAGGTACGACTTTAGCCGCGAGGCCGCCGGGTGGTCGAGGTCGACGTCGATGAGGTCTCCCGACGCCTCTCCGAGGAGAACGCCGAGGTTCGTGGATCCCCCGGCCGTGTACTCCTCGAAGGCCTGCCTTACGGCGGCCTCGCCCTCGCCGGTGTCGGTCTCGGGGTCCGGCCAGCGGATCTTCGTCCAGCCGGCCATCGTCGGCCCCTTGGAGTGGCGAAGGATGGGCAGGGGCGTCATACCTCTGTGGTAGGCGTCGAGGGCGGCCTCTACGACGGCTGCGTTGTGCTGTTCAGTGGTGCTCATGGGTCCTGGGGTTGGGTGGAGGTGCTAGGTAGGTGTAGATGCCCTGAAACCGGTGACCGGTAGTCAGCCGGTCACCGGTTCGAGGGGTTGTCTGGATTGGTGAAGGTGGTCCGATGTGGCGTCACCTTGATCCCCGAAGGGTGTGGAGCCAGATCGACCTCCCGATTCCCGTACGCCTCCATGAGGCGCGCTAGGACGATCCTGGGTTGGAGACCCTGGCGCTCTGCCCGGCGGACGACTCTCTCCCAAGTAGCCGCCCTCATCGTGAAGGTCACCGACTTGCGAGGGCTGGAAGGGTCTCCCGGCTTCCGGCCGAAGTCGATCGATGTGGGGGCATCCAGCGGCGCGAACCGTTGGTCGAGATCTGGGCGGTCATCTACGTACGGGACAAGCTTGTCCTTGCTGGGGCGGGGCATGTCATCTCCTCTGTCGGGTGTATGCCCCGCATACACTACCCGAAGGGTATTAGAACCTCAAGGGCTCTGGGGGCCGATCTCTAGGCCGGCGGTCGCCGCATCCCGCGGCGTGGATGTCCATTCATTACGAAGGCTCATGGAGCGTTGACTAGGCGCTCGGGCGAATCACTGGTCTCAGTTCCCCGCGTACGTCGCCGGCCGGCCCACCACAGTCCGAACCGGTCCCGAAGAGGCGGTTCCCGTCGCTCGGGGGCTTCCCAGGTCGCGTCCTCCTCCGAGTTCGGCAGTGGTGATGCCGTTCCCGAAGGGCTCCGTTTGCGGGGCTCTTCCCGAGGGTGCTTTCAGCGAGGTACCTCCATAACGAAGGCGCTTCCTCCTCGCGTACCGGGACGCTGTCAACCCCCTGGAACCTGCTTCGATTTCCGCAGCGTCTCCGTCACCCCGACACTGCTCAGTGCGGGTTTACCGAAGGTCTGCGGGTCCCTCAACCCAGGCTCCCTCGTATTTCAGGATTCTTCGGGGACTCAATATGCGTCCCGGCTCCCCTCGCCCAACTACGAGCCAGGCATGTGAGAGGTGTCGGCGGTCCATCCCGTCACCCAATTTATGAGGTGGTTGGTTCAGTTGTCCGAGCCCTGCTCGGCCTTGTAGTGGGTTCCAGCTTGTCTTGAGGCCCTCGGCTGATACTCCGAGGCTGCCTCGTCCGCTCAGGCCCCCACGTGCTTGCAGAGCCTCCCAGCTGTCTGGGTATCTCGTCGCCTCAGGTTAGTTCCTCCGTTCGGACCGGAGTATCCGCCGCCGGCTTGCGGCGGCCAATCCATGGAGTTTCGCTCCCTCGGCGGTGATGGAACTATCAAACCCCATCCCGAGGGCGAGCGCAAGTCGAAATCGGCATTTACCGGGTGAGTGTCATCACATTAGCGGGGCGGCGGCGGCGCGGCCCCTCCCGGAACGAAGGTGCGGGGTACGCCTCGGGCACCGCCGGGAGTTCCTCAGAAGCCGTGTAAGCCGTTCTGAGCGCCTTTCATGGCCGTACCCCTCCGGGAGTGCGGGGACGGGGTAAAAGTCCGTCAGAATCGCTTACACGGCGTCTGAGCGGTATGCGAGGGCGTATCCCGGCGCGAAGGTGCACGAATGCGCCCACGAGATGCCCGAAGAGGCCCGGCCCCGGCATGGACCGCCGTCGGAGCTCGAGGTCGCCGAGAGGCCCGAGGGGCGGGCGTGTTGGCCGAGCGCAGCGAAGCGGAGCGAGCCCAACACGGCGACCTGAGGAAAGCCTCTCCGCCTGGGACCGAAAACGCCCGAGGACCCGTGGGGCGACCGGCGCCTCAGCGCCGCAGCGCCCTTCACGGGGACACCGGGCGGGTGAAGGTCCCCCGGCGCTGGCGACGGGCGGAGCCCGGCCAGCCTTCGAACCGGGGTTCAAAGACCGACCCCCGAAGCGGAGCGCAGCGGAGCGAGGGGGTCGGTCGGAACCGGCAACGGGTGCGGAAACGGGCTCGGCATCGGATGTGACCTGGCTCATATATACACATATATTCCACTACCCACACAACACGAGCGCCCCTGTGTCTCCTCCCCCCTGACTCCGTCAGGGGAGGAGACACAGGGGCGCGAGTGTGTGTGGGCGCGCGCGGGCGCACAGGTTAGCACTTTCAGGGGATCATTGCAATAGCCAGCCGGTGGGGTTGTTCACGGAATAGGCCTTTAAAAGTGGGATATTCATCACAGGCCGATTTGGGAATACGCTCCGACACGCCGATGAATCCCAGCAATAGCGCAAAAGTGCCAACTTTGCGGGACAAACCGTATGACTCCATACAACTAGCATACAAAGTCCAGAATGTGAGACGAGAGGGCTGCGGTAGGGCTCTGGAGCAGTGACCGGGGCCACTTGTCTCACTATGCGGACACCTGTCTCAGAATGCGGGCAGGCAGCGGGGGCGTGATCCAGGGCACGCAAAAGGGCCCCAGCCATCGCGGCTGGGGCCCTTCGGGAAGGGGCTCAGGCGTCCTTCGGCGCCCTCGCGTAGGGGGTCTTGTTGCGGGGTGGGCGGCGTGTCCCGCCCTTCGTCATCGTGCCGGGGAATTCGGGGTCCAGGCGGCGGGCCCTGCGCAGCCAGGAGTCCACGGTGTAGACGCTGCGGCCCAGCTCTCGGGCGATGTCGGTGCGGGTCTTGCCCTCCTCGATCAGCTCGCGCAGGGTCTCGACAGGGGCCCCACGGTAGGCGTTGCCCCCTCGTGCAGGCTGCTCGGCTCTCTCAAGCACGTTTGCGGCGATTTCGCAGAGGGTCCGGTGGGGGACACTGTCGGGGAATCGAACGCCCGTATCCGGGCGGCACAGGAGGTTTACGACGTGGTAGCGGCCGCCGGAGTCCGGCTCGTCGGTGATCTCGACCCAGTACTCGATCTCGTTCCTCGTGTCCCGGATCTGGACGGCGGGGCGGCCCTGGATCGTCGCCTTGCGGGCGGGGTAAGCGCGAAGTGCGTTGCGCATGGTGTCTCCTAAAGTGTGATGTAGATCTCTGGGGGGTTTGGGAATAGGCTAGAATCTGTTGCAATCACTGCGTATTCCCGATTTCTGGGTTTTGAGGCGTATGTCTCAGGAGATGTGAGGTGAAAGTGTGATACACGTCTCCGAAGATTTGGGAATAGGGATCTTTCCCAGCGTTTCCAGCGTATTCCCGGTTTTGAGGATTTGAGACGCAGATCTCAGTCAGATGGCGGGGAGCGGGTCGTCCTCATCGTGCAGGTCGTGCACGCCCCACCGGGTGCCGGCCGACGGGCCGGCCACGATCGGGACATCCATCTGGCAGTCGAGGGGGCGGAGGAAGACGTTGACGTCCTCCATGCGGCGCTTGCACTCGATCAGGATCTCCTGCCAGCGGTCCTCGGGTACCTCGATGCAGATCTCATCGTGGACGGTGGCCACGACGTGGGCGCCCTCGACCTTGGGGAGCGGGTAGCCGGGCAGCGTGCCCATGATCGAGGCGGCGGCCATCTGCATCAGGTCCGAGCCGAAGCCCTGCACGGGGCTGTTGAGGGCGTTGCGCTCGGCGTGGGAGGACTTGAACGAGCTCTTCGAGTACAGGTCGCTCAGCCACTGCGTGCGGCCTATGGGGGATGCCACATATCCACGCTCGTAGGCGCGGCGCTTGGCGCGCTCGTGCCACTGCCGCATCCCGTCCCACATCTCGAAGAATGCGCTGTGGACGGCCTGGGCCTCGGCCAAAGTGAGAGAAACGTCATAGGCGGTAGCCGCGTAGGACTGAAAACCACCAGGGCTCATGCCGTAGAGCAAGCCGAAGTTGCCTGCCTTCGCCCTCTTGCGCTCCAGGGAGGTCACGTCCTCGGGAGCCTTGCCGGCGATCTTCGCGGCGAGGAGCCTGTGAAGATCGTCACCTCGCCGGAAGGCCCCGATCATAGGGGCCGAGCGAGAGACGAACGCGGCCACGCGCAGCTCTACCTGGCTGTAGTCGAGGTCGAGCAGGACGTGACCGGGCCGGGGGATGAAGGCCGGCTTTAGTGACGCACTGCACTGCTGAAGATTGGGTGACGAGCAGCTCAATCTGCCAGTTTTTACAAAGCCTACGTTGTAGGTGGCGTGAATAACGTTGTTAGGATCCTTGAGCTCGAGCCACGAGTGCAGGAACTCCAGCGTCTTGGTCGCGTCGCGGTGGCGCAGCAGCGCGTCGGCGGCAGGGCTGCCCTGCCGCTGCTGGGCGATGAGGACCGCCTTGTTCCACTGCGCGCTGCCGGAATCCGTGCGGGCCGTCACACGCAGGTCCCCGGCCTCGATGGCCTGGGCCACGAAGCCTTGGAACCACTTCGACGTCGCGGCGGTGGTCACGCCATCCTTCGCCGGCGCCGGCGCCGGGGCGGTCCCGTACAGGCCGAGGATGTCTTCGCAGGCCTTCAGGCGTAGGGAGTCCATCTCCTCGATCTTGGCGTGGACCCAGTCCACATCGAGCAGGAAGCCGCGTTGCTCCACCTTTGTGAGAGTTTTCACAGTCGGCATGGCGACGTAGGTCGCCACCTTTCCGAGGCGGGCCATCTGGATGTCGTCGGAGTCAAAAGGCTCCTCGTCACCGGTGAGGAACATCTGGTCGCGGTGCTCATGCTCGATCTTCCAGGTGTAGTAGGTGTCGCGGGCCGCGTACTCGCCGAGCTGGATCAGGTCCACCCGCTCGGCAGCGCCGGGCGTGCCCAGGTCGAAGTCGTCCCACTCCTCGATGTCGAAGTCGCGTGCGGCGCGGATCTTCAGGCGGGTGCGGGCCTCGGTGTCCACCAGCTGGGAGGAGACGGTCGTGTCCCACTCGATCCGGTCGGACAGGTCCACGCCGGTCTGGGCGAAGACCCATCGGGCGTCGAACTTGATGTTCGCGTTGACGAAGGGCTTGCCGCTGCGGTTGATCTCGCGGCCGATGATCGCCATGACCTTTCGCCATGAGCCGAGCAGGGGGCTGGCCGGGTGCGAGAGGGGCACGAGGTAGGTCATCGGCTGCTCGCCGTCGAAGGTGCGCCAGTTGTAGGCGCCGGCTGCGGCGCGCGCGGCGTTCGGGAGGGTGAGTGAGGCCAGGACGATCCGGGCGGGGTAGCCGCCGTTGGTGTCTCCGCCGGCCTCCGCGTACTCGTCCAGACCAGTGGTCTCCAGGTCCATGACGACCTCGGAGGAGTTGTGGATCGCCTTGACGAGACCCTTCAGGTCCTCCTTGCCCCAGACCCACGTGATCGGGCCGCAGGGCGTGTGTGAGCCCTGGGCGGCCTTCCGGGCCCGGCTCACGACCTTCTCCAGGTCCATGATGCTCATGACTGCTCCTATCTGGGACGGCGGTAGCCGTCGCCGGGTGATGGGTCCAGCCTACATCTTGTGAGGTGACGGGTAAAGAGCTCACAACTTTATAAGCGTGGTCCGGGCCACAGAAAACCCCCACGACCTAGAACCGTGGGGGTTTTCTGTGGGGCGCCGTTGCCTGGCGGGGCTCCGGCCCGCTGACTAGGCGGTGGTGATGGCTCAGAGCTCGCGCAGGAGAGAGACTAGCACGTCCTGAAGGTTGCCAACTTTGTAGCTGTACTCGACGCGGCTGCGCCGTGAGTAGACCTCCATAGTCCACAGCGGCCAGTGGCCGCGCTTCTCGTCCGACTGGGTGAAGGTCAGCACTAGGTCATGGCCATTCTCCGCCAGGGCGGTGGGGGCGTCGTCCTGCGTCGCGATGCTCACGTAGCGCAGGTAGGGGCGGAGGGCGTTGGCCCAGGACTGAGCCGACACGCGGCGCTCGGTCAGCGGGTTGAAGTTGCCGGGGAAGGCGAGGTGATTGGTAGAGAGGGATGTCATTGGATTCTCCTATAGTTTGGGATGGAGTGACGGTCGATGTGTGTTCTATCTAGGCCTGCTCCTGGATCACGGTAGCCGAGTCCTTCAAGCCGTCGACCGCAGCCTCAGCTCCAGGTTGACCATTCTGGGGGAGGAAGACTCTAGTCCTCCCGGTAGCAGTAACGGTTACCGAGTCCGATCTGGCGTAGACGGTTGCGTCATCCCGGGCGCTCACCACGGCGTTGCCGTACGCGTACACCGTGGAGGAGGCCCGGGCTTCCACGTAACTGTTCTCGGAGGCATGCACGACGACCGATCCCTCGGCCCTGAGGTTTGCCTCACCGGATAGCCACACGGGCGCAGGACCCTCCGCAATTACGTTCAGGTTGTAGAGACGGTTGTCGACGGGTACGGGATGCCCTACCTCCCCACGGATTACGAACAGAGAGTTGTAGAAAGTTAACTCGACACCCTCCGCGAGGGCCTGGCTCCGGGCGACTGTTACGGCGCCGCCTGAATTGATGATGTGTTCGTACTTCATTGGATATTCCTATCAGTTGGCGGAGGCGTCTGATGGCGCGACGCCGCGGATGATCTGGGCGGCATTTTCAAGGCGTACCTGGGCCTCGGAACCGACCGTGCCCGGAGCGGGGAGATAGACCTTCGAGTCTCCCCAGGCCTCCACGTCCACGTCGTCGGATGCCGCATACACGGACGCCTCCATTTGGACGGTTACGCGAGCGCGGTCGTAGGCGTAGACGGTGGAGGAGTCGTAGGCGTCCACGACCCCCGCCTCGATTGCGTAGATAACGGAGGACTCCTCGGCGATAACGGTCGTCTCACCCTCTCCAGAGACCCAGACCGGGGCGGGGCCGTAGGTCACAACGTGGAGGTGCGCCAGGGAGTCATCTACCGAGATGGGCTCGCCGGCGGTGCCTCGGAGGTAGAAGGCTGAGTTGTAGTGGGTGAGCTCGTAGCCCTCGCGCTCGGCCTCGTCTAAGGCCTTACGGATGTCTTCCGTTGAGTTGATCGTGTACTCGTACTGGTTCTTCATGGCGGGACCTATCTACTGGGTTGGCCGTATCTCTGCCTACATCGACTGTAGGTCAGTAGTGAGGCGAAGGCAACCTCTGCCCAGGTCCATGTATGTGATTTACGCAACCCAGTCTCAATATGTGCGGGGATTGCGGAAAAGGCTGGGGATGGGGATAAACTGTCCTCAGCATCCCAGTAGCCCTAGATTGGAGACCCGTGAGCCCGCTGGACGAGGCGATCATCGCCAATGACGCGCTCCCCGAGCGCGAGCGCAAGACGAATGTCGACCTGGCCGAGGAGTTCAACACCTCCGAGGCGACGGTGCGCCGCCACCGGAGAGCCCTGAAACGCAAGGAGCGTGACGATCTTGATCGCGACGCGTTCTTCGATCTCCCCGTAGGCTCCATCACGAAGCGCGGCAAGACCGTCCGCCTCGCCGACGGCTCGTACGAGAAGATCGAGTACCGCCCCGGCGCCATCGAGATGGAGGAGGCTAAGCGCCTCTCCTACGCGGACCTTGAGCCCGTCTTCCGCGAGCCCGTCCTGACCCGCCCGAGCGCCCTCAGCAAGGCTAAGGAAGCCACGCCAATTGTCTGCCTGGCAGATTTTCAGGTGGGCAAGCAGCAGTCAGGCGGCGGCACTGAGGACACAGTCCGCCTCGTGCGGAGGGCGCTCCACGACATCGCCAACGACCTCAACGGGCCGGCCCCGTACCGACGCATCATCCTCGCCGACGTCGGTGACAGCACTGAGGGCTTCTGGAACGTCGCCAGCCAGGCCCAGACCAACGACCTGAGCCTGACCGACCAGATCCGCGTCGTCCAGCGCCTCTACGCCGAGGCGGTGCGCACGCTCGCACCGCTGTGCGAGTCCCTCTACTACGTGGCCGTCCCGTCCAACCACTGCGCGGTGCGGACCGGCATGGGGAAGAGCAGCCGCGCCAACTCGCCGGACGACGACTTCGGCATCATGATCTCGAGGAACATCGAGGACATCCTCGAGGACCGGCCCGGCTTCGAGCACGTGTCCTTCCACCGCCCGGAGAAGTGGGAGGAGGCCGTCACCGTCGAGGCTGCCGACGGCACGCGCATTGGCTTCACTCACGGCCATCTGGCGGGCTTGCAGTCGAAGGTGCCTGGATGGTTCAGAGACCTCGCGTTCGGCCGCAGGAGCGGCCTCTACGACGCCAGGATCCTGGTGCACGGGCACTGGCACAACTTCGGCGTTCGCCAGGTCGGGGACGCTCGATGGATCATCTCCTGCCCGTCGGCCGACCGAGGCTCCGACTGGTGGACAAACATCTCCGGAGACTCCACCCGGCCGGCCATCCTCACCTTCGAGGCTCGGGGCGGCAACGCATCGTCCTGGGAGCTCTACTCGTAAGTTTCACGTGAAACAAGGCCCCCGCCTGTACCATGCCGGTTACAGGCGGGGCCTTGCCGTGTCCGTCAGCCCTTGATCGCAGCCAGGGCCCCAGGCGTGTCGACGGCCCAGCCGACGATGGTCACGCCGGAGGGCTCAGCGGCTACGCGCGCGGAGACCTGGTCGTCCTTCGAGGTGACCAGCACCCACACGCCGTCCGGGAACACCGCCTTCGCGGCGCGCCAGGCGGTCGGCCCGGCGGTTGCAGAGAGGACGCCCCGCGTAGCGGTGTTGACCGTCTCGGCGGCCAGGTGCCAGTCCGCGCTGGCGTCTGTCGCGTCCACGACCCGCCCGAAATCGGGGTAGTCGGTCGCCAGCACCTGGCGCAGCTTCGACTGCCCCCGGTCGTTGATGAGGTTGTAGGTCTTGCCGGAGCGCGCCTTCAGGACCTCCCAGAGCTTCTTGTCAGAGTTCTGGTAGTAGCGGGCGGCGGCGTCCTTCCGGCCGTTCTGAATGTACGGGTCGACCACGACACCGGCCGCCTCCAGCAGGCCCAGGGACTCGACCATGCCCGCGACGTCCAACCCCTTGCCGCGAGCCCCGGCCAGGGACGACTGGGAGATGCGCAGCCCCGTGCCACCTGCCGTCGCGTTGTCGGTGACGGAGACAGCGCCGTCAGCGGCATCAAGAGTGGCCCACAGGGGCAGCGCCACGCGTTCGGGCTTGAGGGCAGCGACCGCCGTCAGGTCAGCCGTCGTGTAGGCGGCCCGGTCAGACTTTCCCCACCCGCCGGGTAGCCACGCCATGATCGGGAGGCCGTCACCCTGGGCGGGAGGAGGCGTTGGCGGCACCGCAGGTGCGGCCGGGACGACCGGCCCCCGCGCCTTGGCCCACGAGGCCAGGGACGCGACCGCGTCGCCGATCCGCTTCGCGGCGGCTGCGCCGAACGCGGCCGAGCCCATCTTCGTGGGGTGGGTGCCATCCGACTGGAGGAGCGTGTCGCGGGTGCCGTCACCCTTGGGGGATCCGGCGTTGCCGGTACCGGACAGGACGTCGGACACCTGGATGACGGGAGCGTCCGCCGACAGGGGAGTCACTCCCGAGGCCGGCACCCAGGCCTGGGTCACTCGGTAGGCGACGCCGTTGTAGACGACCACGTCGCCGGTCGCGCACACGCGGCCGTCACGCCACGGCACGGCCTGCTTGTCGGCGACACCGAGCCAGTCCACGAAGGCGATGCCGGCCGCGAGGCCGCCACTAGCGGCCACGCCGGCCTTCGTCGCTTCGACGTTGACGTGGGCGGAGCGGGACTGGAGGCGTGCCACCGAGGACGGCTGGGGGCCGAGCACCACGATCGGTACGTTGGGAAGCTTGGCGCGGACCTTCGTGATGAAGGCCTTCACGGCCTCCGTGATCCCCGCGCCCGTCGCGTCGCCGTTGTCGATCACCTTGTCCGCGTTCAGGGAGCCTATGGTCACGATGAGGTTCGGGGCGGCTGCGCAGACGGCGTTGACGCGAGCATCCACCTCAAAGCCGTCGTTGCCGGAGGGCGACTGCCCGAATCCGGAGCCGTCTACCGCACTGAATGCCGGGACGCAGCCCAGCGCGCGCGCCACGACGGACGGTAGGTTGAAGCCCGCCCCCATCGTGCTCTCAGTGGACCACGAGTCGCCGAAGAACCCGACCGTAGGGACTCCCTGACCGGCGCGAAGCGGGAGAGCGGCGAGCGGGGCCTCCGACGCCGCCGGGGAGGGGGCCGGCGAGCCACTGCCCTGCTGGTTCTTGACCTGCTCCAACTCAGTCTTCGTCGCGTAGGTGGCAGCCACCTCGGACTTGGCGGAGTAGGTCGCCTGAGCGGCGGCCCGGGTGACGTACGTGCTGGACGCGTCCGAGCGCGTGAGGTAGCCGGACAGGTCCGGAGCCTGCCCGCCCCCGCCCAGCTGAGCCTGGGCCAGCTCGGTCTTGGTGGCGTAGGTAGAGGCTGCCGTGGCCGACGGCAGGGCCGCCTCAGCCGTAGCCTTAACGGCGTCGATCCGGGAGCTCAGGGCGGCGTCGCCCTGCGCGCTCTCCTCCCTAGAGGCCAGGCCAGAGGCCTCTGTCTTCGTCAGGAAGCGCTGATCGGCGCCCTCTCGGCTGTACCATGTGAGATCGGCCATAGCCGTCTACCTCCAGGTGAGTGCTCCATTGCCAAGGTCTATGACCGCGGCCTTATCCATAGCCTCAAGGATACCTGGGGTGTCCGCATCCTGGACACCTCGTCCGTCTGGACGGACCAGTCCGTTGTCCAGTTTTCGCCAGGTGAGGACCCCGTCCCCGAGGTCAACGACCTCGACCGGGTTGGCGGCCTTCAGGGCGTCCGAGCCGCCAGCGTTGCGGACCTCATGACTTCCGGGGGTCAGGATCCCGTCAGCTGGCGGCTGGGGCTGGGGGGTGGGCGGGGTGTAGGTACCCGACAGCAGATCGGCGAGCGTGAAGGCTTGGTCCGGGGAGAGCGTTACCCGCCGGCGTAGGTGGACGCCCGAGTCGCCGGGAATATTGAGATCTATCTCATAGGTTCCTGGAGAGACGGTCACCGACCGGCCCACGGGGCCTGCTAGATATCCGTTAGTGTCGAGGCGGAAAGAGGCTCGACCTGCGATGATGCCCCGCTCCGGGGGCGGGGCACCGAGGCTGACGGAGGTGAGAGTGAGGCGGCCCAGCCGCCCCAGGCCGTCGGGGCCTACGACTCGGCCGGTGATCGTTGCGGTGGGGGAGGTCATCGGGGCTCCTGACGTAACGGTTTCGTCTCAGACTTTACCTTATCAATACGATCATGTAATGACTGGACCTCCGTGTATAGGTGGGACCTATCAGTACGGGCGTCATTGCGGACGCCCTCGATCTGGTTCTCCAGGCGAGCCATGTGTGCGTCGTGCTGCCGGTCCGACTCCCTTAGGTCGTCGACCGACGCCGTCAGGCGGGCCAGCCCGTCGAGGACCTGCCCGAACTTCGAGTCGAGATCGTCTCGAAGGTTCGAGTCGTGGTTGTTGTGGACGCCCTCCGAGGCTGACTCCGCCGCGCTGGCCGCCCTCGCGATGTGGGCGTTCATTCGGGTCATCCTCTCCTCCAGACGCTGCTGCTGCTTACTGATCGTGATCCTGAGCCAGGTGAGGAGCGCGACCAGCAGGGCCGTCCCCGCCGCGATCACGTCCGGCGAGGTCAGCACCGTGGCGATCGTCGACGAGGACGGCCCTGCTGCGGGCATGGAACTGCCTCAGCCGGCCAGGCCGGAGGCGTGGCGGGGGCTGTGGGCCTCCACCTCGGCAGAGGCGACGGCGCGGTCGGTCTCCTCGGGCAGGGAGAACGACTTCAGGACCGAGGCCAGCGCGGCCGCTCCGGCGATGCCCAGAGCGCCCTTCCAGTCCAGGCCGAAGAGCGAGGTGCCGACACCGAAGGCGCCCACGAGGGACTGTGCAAAGGTGGAGATGGCGCGCTCGGCCAGACCCTCCCAGAACGTAGAGGTGGCGTACTTCACATGTTCTCCTTCCATAGGTAAGGGCGGGGACCCTCACGAGTCCCCGCCCTTAGTGTACCTCTATGAGTCTGTGAAGACCTGATAGGTCACGCCGATGTCACGACCTCACCACAGCCTCCGAGAGCCTGCCTTGGAGTTGTTGAGCGCCCGCTGGAGCGCTCCGATCGTGGCAGTGCCGGGCTCGCCGTCGACCCAGTCCGCGAAGTCCCAGCCTGCCGGCAGGTACTCCTTGTGCCAGGCCATGATGAGGAACTGCAGCGTCCTCCACGTGTCCGGCCCGAGGACGCCGTCCTCCGCCAGTCGGGGCGAGTCGTTCAGGGCGGTCTGAGTGGTCGCCTGGACGGCCGCGTTCAGGAACGACTGAAGCCGCTCAACCGCCGGGGAGCCGTCCTCGTTCAGGATGCCGTCGATCGGCGTACCCATGACCTGCTGGAGACGGCCGATGGTCGCGAGGCCGAAGACCCCGTTGCAGACGAGCTCACTCTGGCCGTCGCTCTTGTTCTTCTTGCCGGTGTAGGGGCTTGCCGACGGAGTGGCCGAGGCTGCGGGGGCCAAGGCCGAGGCCGAGGTGACGGCGCCGCCGTTGATCATCCGGTCCCAGGCGGCCCGGTCACGCAGACGGTTCAGGTCCAGCGTGCCCGAGTAGCCCGGCAGACTGCCGTCCTCCGTGTACTGGTGGATGAGCGGCTGGCCCCAGTAGGAGACCGGGGGCACAGCCGGGTCCGAGTAGGGGCGGCCGTAGTCCGAGTAGTCCGGACCGCCGGCGTACCAGAGGGGGTACTGGTCGGCCACGGCCGACCAGTCGTAGCCGCTGACAGCGCTGCCGTTCATGTAGATGCCCGGCGTTGAGCCCGTCAGGGACCGCACAGTGTCCAGGAAGGTCTTCGCCCAGCCAGGCCCCTGCGGCACGGCGTTGTCCTCCCAGTCGAGCCAGAGCGTGGCCCGGCTGCGGAGAGCGCCGACGGCGGACACGAAGTAGCGGGCCTGGGCGGCCGCGTCACCCGGACGGGCGAAGTGGTAGAACCCGAGCCGCTTGCTTGCGTTGAGCGTGGCGTTGGCCTGCGAGACCATGTACGGGTTGACGTAGTCGTCGTCCTCGGTCGCCTTGACGATGACGAAGTCGGCCCAGATGCCCGCCACGTTCAGGCCAGCCTGGTGGCTGGAGATGTCGATGCCGTGAGCGTGCTGCGGTGTGGCCGTCTGAGACGCCGGGGAGGCCGGCTTGGAGGCCTGGGCCGACGCCTTCCACTTGGCGAAGGCAGGCCACTGCTGGAGGAACTTCGCCTCGCTGAAGCGGTGGCAGGAGGTCCAGGCACCGCGCTGAGTGTGCGGGTGGCTGCTGTAGCGGGCGGTCCTGGTCTCGCTGCCCGTGGTGTCTCCTGCGTAGCCGTCGATCGAGCCGTCCTCAGCGATCCACGCCTCAGACTCCAGCGGGTCGTAGCCGTTCTCGACGATGACGATGACGTGCCCGACGCCGCCCTCATTCGCCGCGGACAGGACGATGTCACCCACCCGGAAACCGCCATCCGGGGTCATGGCCTCATTTGGCCAGTTGACTTCCTCGAAACCGTGCGACTCCATGCCGGCACGCATGTTGCCGGTCCAGTAGTCGTTAATTTCGAGCAACGCGGCATGTCCCCAAGGCACCCCGTAGGTGTGGTGGATGCCGTAGGAGATGGCACCGCACGCCAGGGACGAGCAGTCCGCGTTCTGCGGGCTGGACACCCGGCCGTGCGCGTCGGCCGCGGCGTACCACGACCGCCGCTCGGGCTGGCTGTAGCCCACGTTCTGCTCGTCGCAGATGCGCCGAGCGATCTCAGCGGTAACGGATCCTACGCTCACTTGCTCTCCTTGCTCTCGGTCTGGGCGGCCATGAGGGCCGCCACCTGCTGCTCGGCGATCACTGCCCTGCGGGTCAGGGCGGCGATCTCCATCGTCAGTGCGTCGATCACCAACATGGCGTCAACCTGACCGGTCTGTGCTTCCACTGTCATTTCTCCAATCTTCTGGGCGGGGTAGGGCGGGACAGCCCTACCCTAGAACGAGTCATCCTCAGAGTAGTACTGGCCGCCTCCCGTGCCACCTCCGCCGCCGGCGTCTCCCCCAGGGTTAGAGAGCTGGGGAACTTCATGCCATGGTGACTTCCCTGCATTGTCCCTCATGATCGGCTCACCGCTATCATCCGAACCTACGTCGATCATGCGAGCGCCCTTGACCAGCACGGCCACGGTCGTGGACGGCGCCCCGGTAACGTAGACCGCCCACTCCTCGGCGTCACTACGATCAAGAACAGCGCGAGCGCCGTCGCTGGCGAAGGTTACCCACGGGGCCTTGGTCGAGGCGATGCGGGGCACGTAGTCCGGGAGCACCCAACGAGCACGACCCGAGGGGTCCAGAGCGACGTTCTCCCAGTACTCCAAGCCATCGTAGGGGGACTCGGTACAAGAGTGCTCCAGCCACAGCCCGCCGTGCTGGGCTGTCAGTACGGGTACCCTCATGGAGAAGTTCTTGGTCCCGTTGACGTGCATGCCGTCGCTGCCAAGCCATATCTGGTGGTCGCTGTCGAGCTGCATCACCGTGCGGTTAGCATCGGCCCAGAACCTCGATGTCGTCTCGTTCAGCATTCTGACGTCAATTCGATTGGGACCTACGTACAGCCTGGCCCTGTTGTCGCTCTTCTTTCCGAAGGAGAACCCCCCGTCATTTATCCACATGTAGACGCTGCCGGTCCCCAGGTTTATCCCGGCGGAACTGAATGCGAACGAGGAGTTGGACGCCGGGGTGTACATCGAGATTGCCGAGGTCCCGACTGTCAGATAAGGTGACACGTTGCCGAGCCTCTTCGGGTACGGCCCCTGGAGCCTCAGCGACGGGTCGCCGGTGGAGGCCTTGGTCAGGGAGAGTACCCCGTCCCACCAGTCGTCCTCGTTGGAGTTGAAGGCGAGACCACACCCCCACTTGAACCCCTGGTACTCGTCAGTACCGCTCTCGCGAGCTGTGACGTCGTTCAGCCACACCTGGGACCACGAGTCTCTACGGCTGATATGGCCGCTGATGCTGATCGCGCCCGTCTGGGCGTTGATGTCCAGGGCCTTCCACCCGTTAGAGGCGTACACCTGCATCCCAGCAGAGGAGATCTTCAGGCCTCGGTTAGCGGTCCGCTCCGTCTGGATCGTCGCGCCGGTGATGACCTGACCGTCGACGGCGCCCGCCTGAAGGTTGTTCGCACTGATCGAGTTGGCCGCGATCATCCCGGCCTTGATCTGCTCGAACTCACCCAGCGGGGCGCTGACGATCTTGGCCCACACGTGGCGGGCCGTAGCGTCAACGAAAGACGCGTTGCCGGTCACGGTCAGCTGGTCCGTGGTCAGCTGGAGGAACCGGCCCGTGTCCGCGGCGATCTTCCGCGCCGCCAGCTCATTGATCGCTGCGGAGCCCGCCGTCAGGCGGCCGACGTCGAGGTTGGAAACCTGCTCGCCGGAGACCTGCATCTTCTCCCAGGCAGAGCCGTTCCACCTCCACTCAGCGACGATGTTCAGGGTCTGCGGGTCCTGGATGCGGCACGTGTCCCCGATCGCCTTGCCGTCGAAGTCAGGCCGGTCGGTGGAGTTGCCGCGCTGGTAGTAGACCGTCCCGAACACCGTAGATGCGCGCTGCACCGCGGTCTCGATGGCCGACTGCGCAAGCGCGGCGGCGGCCTTCTGGTAGGGGGAGTCGACCTCCTGCCACGCCCATCCCCTGTGGGAGTGGACGAGGGTGTTGCCGTTCGCGTAGTGGTCGTAGGCCGGCGTCGTGGAGACACCGGGAAACGTAGCCGGCCCCGGCCACTGGATGTACTCGTCCTTGATCTCAGCCACGCTAGGTCACCTCACTTCGCGCGCATGATGTACATGGCGACCGAGCCGCGGGGGAACACCTGCATGTTCGACTGGCTACCGCTGGCGATGGCCTGGGGGGAGCGGCCGGACTGGTTGTTACCGGTTGAGGTCAGGTAGGTGTAGCCGGATGTACCGATACCGATGTCCTGGTTCGAGGTGCGCGCCTGGAAGCGGCGGCCGGAGTCCTCGACCTCACCGATGTCGTGGGTGTGCGGCGGGATCTCACCCACGGTGATCTTGTGCTCGAACTCACCGACGGCGGCGCCCAGCGTGGACGTGCGAGTGTGGCCGTGTCCGTAGATGACCAAACCGCGCAGGTCCGGGAGGTTGAACGTCGTCGAGCCGTTCCCGGCCCCACTGCGGGTGGAGATGACGGCGAACAGCTCCGAGTAGGCGGAGCGGCTGACCGCCTGGCCGTTGCACAGGAGCCAGCCGTCCGGCTGGAGCGCCCCGTAGAACGGGATGACGCCACCGATCGGGATGACGTACTTCATCATCTGCTGGACCTGCTGCTGGATCTGCTGGGCCAGGGTGTTGGTCGCCGCCGCGCTGGCCTTCGTGTTGGCGGTGTCGGCGACCGAGGCGGCCGCGGCCAAGCCGTTCTCGATCTTCGTCAGCGCCGCCGCGGTGATCGGGGTACGGCCCTCCGGACCGTCCTTCCAGGTGCCGGGGGTGTAGGCCATGTCTCAGTCTCCTTGCTTCTTCAGTACGAAGATGCGGGCGTCGGGGGACACCCACTGCGTCTTGTCTACCACGCCCTTGTCTGGCGGGTACGGGCCGGTCTCCACGAGGGAGAGGGCCACCTGGGTCATGCCCTCGGTGAGCTTGTTCATCTCCTTGAGCGTCTCGGCACGAGCCGCCCGCTGCATCGCGTCGCTGGCGGCCAGCTTCTCCTCGACCTTGCGGGTGATCGCCTCGACGTCGATGTTCTGCTCCAGCGTGACCCGCGAGCCTGCCGACCACGCCGACTTGTTGCCGGAGTTGTCGACCGTTCGCAGCGCCACCTCCCACTCCTTGATCTCCAGGCCCGCGATGTTGGTGCGCTGCACCGGCCGCGGCATCTGGGTCAGGGTCACGGGGTTGGAGCCGGGGGCGTACACGGCCACCTCGGTGTACGAGTAGTCGGCGGGCATGTTCTGCCCCGCGTCACCTAGCCCGTTCCACGCGACGTTCAGCACGCCCAGCGTTTGTCCCACCGTCGGCTTGGACGGTCGCGGTGGGGGAGTCGTGTCGGTGGCGGTACGGTGCTCGACCTCGGCCGACCACGCGCCGCCGCCGTCGGCGGTGACTGCCCGCACGGTGAAGACGTAGCGGGTGCCGCCGCCCAGGCCGCCGATCTGGGCTGACGTGGCGTCGGCACCGGACACCGGGTACAGGGGACCGCGTGCCGAAGGCAGCTGGCGGTAGGACACCTCGTAGCCGGTGACGTCCACGGCCACGCCGTTCTTGTCCGTCGTGACCGGGCTCCACCCGATGGTGACGTTCGCGCGCGGCGTGCCGTCGTCGCGAATGACTGCCACGGAGCTGACGATGACGCCCTCGGGCGCCTTCGGCAGGTGCTTGGCCGCCGGGGTGTCGGGGCGGACGGTGCTGGGCGTCGTGGCCGCCCCGGTGATGCCCTTCTGTTTCTTGACGATGCGGGACAGGATGTCGTCCAGCGCCGTGCCGAATGTAGTGTGCCCGTGGACGCGGCCGGGGTGGGTGATGGACACGGTCGACTGCACGACGCGCATCTTCTCCAGGTTGCCGTAGGTCCTCTCCACCTGGACCCAGTCGCCGGGCATGTAGTCCCGGTACGGGAGCCAGTTGATCGCGGCGGCCTCCCACTCGCGCTTGACTTCCTCCTGGGCGTGGGCGCCGGAGATGAGCGTGGAGCGGGCCACGGCGCGGGCCGTGTCCTCCAGCTCGACGCCGCCGGCCTCGACGACACGCTCAGTGCGAGGCAGCCCGGCCGGGGCCTCCTTGTTCTCAAAGGTCCACGTCCTGCCCTCCTCGCCCTTGACGAGGATGTGGGTGCACAGGGACGACCAGTCGGCCTTCTCAGGCGCCTTCGCGTTCCCGTCCAGGCGCCAGATGAGGGAGGTGTTGTCACGCCCGAGCGCGGCGTCGGCGTTGTAGACCTGGAGCGTGCGGCCCTGCCACCGGTAGTCGATCATGCCCATGTTCATGAGGGCCTTGAGGACCTGGAGCAGGGTCGTGGCGGGAGCGAACGCGATGGTGGCGATCGTGGCCCAGGGCTGCCCGGCGGAGTCGATTGAGGCGCTGAAGTCGATCTTCAGGTCCTTGCCCCAGCCCCGCACGGTGGCCTTGTCCCACAGGGTCTTCAGGATCGCCCCACCGTTGGCCCCATTGAACCGGTACTTGCCGTCCTTGCCCTGAGCGTTGAACGGGACGGTCCACACGAGGGCCTGCTCCATGCGGTGGCCGATGTGGATGAGGTCGACGTTGCGGTTGTCCGATCCGTCCCCAGTCGGGTCCCACTCGGAGGACTGCGTCATGAACCGGGCGTTGGGCGGCTCGGTCCAGGTCTGACCGTCGTAGGACAGCTCGATGGCGACCTCAAGGGTCGAGTCGAGCAGCAGCCCCCGCACGCCCAGGTCGTTCTGCGGGTAGGAGAGCGTGAGCGTGGGGGTGTCCAGGCGGGGCACGGTCCACGTGCCCGCCATGACGTCAGGCAGGACACCGATGCGGGCGCCGCCCAGCTCGTAGGCGACGTAACGCATCGCCAGGCCGCGGGGGAACGCGGGGTTGGCGATCTGTGCCATCAGTAGGCCCTCCTCGCGCGGATGAGGCCAGAGCCGCCTGTGACCGTCAGGCCGACCTTACCGTCGCCGTCGGGCGTGATGCGCAGGCCGCCGGCGGACATGCTGATCTGGCCGCTGACGTCCTGGGCGCCGTTGACGACGTCCCAGCCGGTGGAGGCCTGTTTGTGGGCGGTGTAGCGGCTGACGTTCACGAGGATCCGCTCGCTGGCCGTGGGGATGGTGCTGCCCTTCCAGGTCAGTGACGAGCCGCTGGTGACGTCCTTGACGACCATCTCGTTGGCCGTGGGCGCGAGCATGATCATCGCGTCCATGACCGGCGCGGTGCCGCCGCTGAGGCTGGAAGCGCCGGTCAGGGGGACCACGGTGGGCTCGGGATCGTGCCACATGCCGTCGGGGATCTCGAAGACGGCGGACACGGATACCGTCATCGTATCGGGGGAGAACGACGGCTCGACGGAGCCCTTGAGCCGGACCTCGGCCACCCGAGGCGCCGCCCCCGCGCCGCTCGGGGTGTGCCCGAGGACCGGCAGGCGGCCGAGTACGAGGAGGCGGTTGCGCAGGGCGCGAAGGTTGGCGTCCAGGTCGGCCTGGGTGCCGTGGCAGAGGCTCTTGCCGCCGTCGGTCCAGGAGAAGACCCGAAACTTCAGCACGACCTGCTGAGCATCCGTCACGGTGGCCGGGATGGGGAGGACGCCGAACCGGTTCGGGACCTCCACCGAGCTCAGCCGAGGCTCGCCCCAGGTGGAGAGGGTGGTGCCCTCCTCCAGGACCCACCTGCCTTGAGGGTCGTCAAGGTCCTTGCCGTCGAGGGTGTACATGCTCATGGCGTCATTCTCTCACTCTCTGAGACAGCCGCGCCCGCCAGATGGGACGGGCGGGCGCGGCACCCGGCCGGGATCAGACGATGGCGGCCAGGCGGATACCCTGGGCGACCTCGTCACGGGTCTTGGAGTCCGATTGGGCCTGCGGATAGTTGTTGGTGATGTTGATTGTAGCGCCTGATTGGTTGCTCTTATCAAACGCCCCGGACGAGGATGACTCCGGCGCTGGCCGGCCGGTCGAGGCCTTCGCCTGTAGCGGCTGCACGTCGGCTCTGAGCCCGATCGTGGCGGGCTTCGCCAGGTCCTCCGTGAGGTCCGTGAGAGAGTCGCGGACGGCGCCGTACTGGCTCTCCAGGCCCTTGATGAAGCCCTTCATGATCAGCTCACCGGCCGGGGTGAGCAGGACCTTGTCAACGGGCTCAGGACCCTTCCAGGACGTCAGCTTGCTGGTCAGGTTGCCGAGAGTCGACTTGACCGAGCCGAACATGTTCTTGATGCCGTTGATCAGGCCGTTGATGATGTTCTTACCTGCACTGATCAGCCAGGAACCCGCGCCGGAGAAGATGTTCTTGATGCTGTTGGGGAGATTCCGCACGAAGTTGAGGGCGCGGTCCACTCCGTTGGAGATCGTGGACGTGAGGCTGTTCCAGGCCGCGGAGGCGTTGGCCTTGATCGTGTTCCACCCGTTGGAGATGAAGTTGCGGACGTTGTTGATCCAGCCCGTGACCGTGCTCAGGATGCTCTTGCAGAAGTTGATGACCGTGGTCCAGATGTAGTTCCAGGCCGCCGTCGCCAGGCCGCCCAGCGTCGCGCCGAACGCCTGGAACGCGAACTTGATCGCGTTCCAGATGACGGAAGCGATCTGGCTGATCCCGGTCCACACTCGCGACCAGTCGCCGGAGATCAGCCCGAGGGCGATATTGATGATGCCCTTGATCGTGTTGATCGCTCCGGAGATGATGGTCGTGATCAGCTGCCACAGCGCCACGATCTGAGGGGCCATGATCTGCATCGTGGCCCCGACCAGCTGGATCGCGGGGATGAGCGCCTCAGCGAGCTGCTGGACGATCGGGACCAGCAGCGGGAGGATCTGCGACAGCATGTCCGCCACGATAGGCCCGAGCACGGCGACCAGCTCGGCCAGCACAGGGCCGAGGGCCTGGATCGTCGGCAGCAGGGCGGCCGCCAGCTGCTCGATGATCGGAGTGAGGATCGGCACCAGCTGCTGGATGATCGGGGCCAGCTGCTCCACGAGGGCCGCGATCAGCGGGGCGATGGACGCTAGGAGCTGACCACCTATCGTCGCCAGGGCGCCGAAGGCCGTGCCCAGCGCGGGCATAGCCGGGGCGAGGGCCTGCACGGCGGTCAGAACGCCCTGGAAGAACGCCACCAGCCCGCCCTGGAAGGCCGGGTTCTGGAGGGCCGCCGAGATGCCGTTCAGTCCGACCTCGATGATCTGGCCGACCAACGGCAGGATCGTGGAGAGGGTCGGGGCCAGGGACACGAAGGCCTGCCCCAGCGAGCCGACGCCGGAGAAGGCGTGGGACGCGGCGTCCCCCATCGCTGAGAAGATCGTGGTCAGTGTGCCCTGCCACAGCGGGCCGTTGACCGCCTTGTTGGCACGGTCCAGGCCGTCGGCGATGGCGCTCAGCGGTGTGGAGCCCGCGGCCATGGCGGTGAAGACCCCACCGAGGATGCCGGCCAGGTCGAAGACGATGTCCTTCAGGGTGCCGAAGGTCTTGGCCGCGGCCTGGATGGCCTGGTCCATCTCGCCTGAGGCGGTCTTGGCCTGCACCCAGTTCTGGAACTTCAGGGCCACCTCGTTCGCCCACTCGGCGATCGAGGGGAGGTACTTCGCCCCAGTCTCGCCCAGTGTGAGGATGGCGTCGGTGAACGCCGCCGCCCCGACGCCGCCGATGTCCATGGCGGCGTTCAGATAGCCCAGGGACCGCTGGAAGCCGGGGAGGTGCGACTCAGCCACGTCGGCGACGGCCGCGGTCATGAGTCCCATGGAGGCGGACACGCTCGAGATGGCCGGGGTGAGCGCGTCCAGGCCGTTTACGATGAGGGAGCGTACAGCGCCCTCGGCCTCGCCCCAGAACGACGTGGAGATCGACTCCTGCAACGCCGTGAACGACGGGCCTAGGTCCTCCAGGACCGTGGAGGCATTCTTCATGGCGACCACGAAGATGCCGATGCCGGCGGCCGCCGCGCCCAGGATGCCGGGCATGGCGAGCAGGGCTGGGAGCGTGTGGACGATGCCCACACCGAACTGCGAGATCGTGCCGAGGCTAGCCCCGACGATGGAGGCGAGCCCGAGGACGGCCGTGCCCACGCTGGCCATCTTCACGGAGAAGGTGTCCAGGTTGGTGAAGATGTCCTTCAGGGAGTTCTTCAGGTTGCTGAAGATGTTCCCGCCCGCGAGGGCCTTGAGCTGCGTGGCCACCTTGGCCAGGGACGCCTTTGACAGCCGGACGCTGATGTCGATGTAGCGGGGCTTCTTGGTCAGCCGGTTCAGGTCAAATCGGGCCTTGCCGTCGTCAAGGTCGGCGTTGACGGTCGCCTTGCCGTCGAGCTTGTTGAGCTCGTGCTTCAGCTTCCGCTTGGACGCCTCGGACAGGTGGGCGTGGGCCTCGACGTCCCCGCCGAGCTTTTTCAGCTCCTCCTGGACCTTTTTGCGCGAGGCCGGGTCGAGCTCGGCCTCGGCCTTGAGCTTCGCGTCGAGCTTGGCGATCTGCTCCTTGATCTTGCGCTGAGCGGCCTTCTCAAGGGAGACGTCGACCTTGACATCGGACTTGATGTTGGCGATCTTCTCCTTGAGCTCAGCGATGTCCTTGGCCTTGATGTCGACACGGGCGTCAATGTCCGCCTCGGTGGCCTCGATGGCCTTCAGAGCGTGCTTACGGGACACCTCGTCCAGGTCGACGCGGGCCTTGATCGCGGCCTTCATCTCGTCGAGCTCGCGGCCCATCTTGGCCACGGCGTTGTCGTCCAGGACCGGCTTGACCGGGGTGCGCCACTCGGCCCGGCGGAGCTTCTGCTTGATCTCCTCCAGGTCGCGGGCGGAGATCCCGACGTCGGGGGAGGCCTTCGTGCGGGAGATGGCCGCCTCGATGCGGCGCAGGTCCTTCGGGTCGATCTTGGCGTTGACCTGGAGCACGAGGCCGTCGAGAGCGTCCTTGACGGAGTCGCGCATCTCGCGCGCCCACTTCTCGGCGGCGCGCTCAATCCGCTTGCCGATCTTCTTGAGGCTCTTCTCGATGCCCCGCTCAGCGTCGCCTCGGAAGTCACGCGCGTCAGCGCCGACCTCTACGACGACCTCGCCGATCTTGTTTGCCACGGGCTACCCTCCCCGCTCGTACGTCGAGCGGGCGGCATCGCGGCCCGACTCCTGTCTGAGGCCATGATACCGCCCGCATAGGCGTGTCCTATAGGTGCTGTCACATCCCGAGGGCCGACTTAAGGGATCCGAAGCCGCTGGACTCGTTGCCCGAGTACCAGGGGCTGCGCGGATCGGTGACCTCGACGCCCTTGGGTGGTAGCCACAGGTCCCTCTTCAGCTTCTCGGTAGCGCCCTCGTCCTCGGCGTTGCGGGTGAGGATCCACCACATGACGTGGCAGAACCGGTTCAGGGGCAGGGTCTCCAGGTCGATCCCGTGCCCGAGGCAGAACCCGTCGATGTAGTCCCACTCCTGGTGGGCCGAGGCCAGCAGGCGCTGGGTTACGTAGTAGGGTTTTCGCCCGCGTCCTCCATGACGGCGGTGATGAGGTCGGTCAGGTCGGAGATGTCCAGGTCGTCGGCGGGGTTCTTGAGCCGCTGGATGACCTCGGCGCCGGTCTCCTTGCCGAAGAGGACGCGGCACCACTTCGACAGCCCCTCGATCAGCTTCTCAGCGTCATCGCCAGAGTCCTTGAGCGCCTGGGAGAGGAAGATGGCGACGGCGGCCTTGGGAGGGCGGACCTTGTACTCGGTACCGACCAGTTCAACGGTGATGGACTTCCGGGGCTTGCCGGGGATCGTGATAGTAGCCATGAGGCGATTCTAATGGAAGTCAGAGGGCTTGATAAGCCGTACCGCGTCACGAACGAAGTGGGCGCCCTTGATCCCCTTGACCCACTTCGCGAACACGGTCTGGCTGGAGCCCTTCGGAGTGAAGACCATGCGCGACGCCTTGACGGGCCCGTGCGGCCTGGTGCCCTTCTCTTGGTAGGCCGCGTAGGGCGTCCGGGCCCCGATCTCGAAGGTTGGGTTGAGCGGGTGCTTGCCGGGGACGCGTTCAATGGTGACGGAGTTCACCATACGGCCGGAGTTGATCCGACCCTTGGCGCGGATGTTGCGCTGGATGCGCCCCTGAGTGCGCTTGGACGCCTTCAGGGCTGCCTGTTTAGTGATCTGGGCCACCTTGTGCTCCTGGATGGGGCCCTTGAACCGTACTCTTACGTGAACCATCTCACATCCTGCCGTAGCCGGGAGCGTTCACGGGCAGTTGAGCCGGACCGTGAAGGTCCACTCACCGGCCACGCAGCCGCCGTCGGGCCCGGAGGCGTCCCACTCCATCGAGTCCGCGTTCGTGGACGATGTGAGGAACTTGCCCAGGTCCGCCATGTCCTGGTGCAGGACAGCCGCGTCAGCGGTCAGGTCGAAGGGGCGAGGGCCGCGGCCACGGTCATCCACGACCTCGACGCAGCGCAGCGTCCCGAGGGCATAGGTAGCGGCCCAGTAGCGCACCGAGCACGCCTCGCCGTCGGCGGCGCGTGGGCCGAAGACGGGGGAGACGGACACGGTACGGACGTAGAGGTGCCCTGTGCAGCACTCGTCCCAGGCCACCTCGGCGCCAGGGGCGACGTAGGCCTGCGAGACGGCGTTGGACAGCGCAGCGGCGCCGCCCTTGAGCAGGGCGAGCGCGGTGGAGTGGACGACGGAGGGCACCGGCGAGGCGGCTCGGCCCGACAGGGCGGCGTAGTCCTCGCTCTGGGGGCGGTTGCGTCGGGTCAGGCGCGGGGCCGGGCTCACCAGATCACCCCGCCGCGGCGGTTGGACGGCTGGCGGCGAGCGTAGTCGTCGGGGTTGTAGGCCCTAGCGGCCTGGCGAGGCTTGCGGATCGAGGTGACCCAGGAGTCGACCAGCCAGATGCCGGTGCGTCCCTCCTGCATCTCGTCGAAGTCGTCCTGCACCTGCACGGTGACGCCCTGGCGGGTGACCGACTGGAGGCGCGCCGGGAGGGCGCAGTCGCGGTCCATGCAGGCCGCCTTGGCGAGCTCAAGAGCGAGCACGCCAGCCGCGACCTGGCCGCCCTCGGGGACGGGGACGCCCTGCGAGTAGCGAATCTCCCAGGTGCCCTCCTCGGTCGTCGGCCGAGACAGGTCTTGTACCGGGGGGAATACAAGCGGAACATCGGGACCGAGCGGTGAGGTACGCCCCGTGAGCTGGAGCACAGAGTGGTTGATCAGTCGGTACGCGCCCAGTGGGAGCACCTTGCCATTGATCGTGACCTGGTGCACGCGATGGACGTTGCCCGGCAGGCGGATGGCAGGCGTGCCCTGGGTGTGGGTGCAGTAGGGGCCGCACAGGCCGCACACGACGTCGTGCAGGACGCCGCCCAGGCGGAACGGGAGGAAGCCCCGCAGGTACTCCTGGGCCTGGTAGGTGGGTGGCGGCGCGCAGTCGGCGGGCTCGGGGCGAAGCACGACGATGTCGGTCCCGAACCGGCGCCCGGTCCACTCCCACAGGAGCTGGGTAGCCATGGCCTCGAAGGTGTGCTGCTGCTCGGGCCTACCGGCCTCGTCCAGGTACTCCCTCAGGTCCTCGCACGCGCTGTAGGAGACCGGCCAGTCTCCTGGGCCGTAGCCCCTGTCAATGTCCTGCATTTCCTCTCCTACAATGCGTGCGTGGTGCGGGATGGCTACGCCGCCTGATATAGGCGGTGCCCGCACGGATGAGTATACCTATAGGGGCCGCCTAAGGGGCGTAGAGAGGGTTTGGATGGGCGCCGGTACGGTGACAGCCCCGTAGGGCGTTTGTGCGCTCTACGGGGCTGTCAGTGCCTCTGAGGGGTATCAGGGGACGGTGACGGGCTGGTCGCTGTCCGGCGGGGGAGCGAGAGCCGTGTCGATCATGAGGAGGTGGTCGAGCGGGTCGAGGGCGGTGGGGAGCTTCGCGTTCTCGAAGCCGGCGCCACCAGCCTTGGCCTTCTTGACCACGTCGTAGGGGCCGACGCCCCAGGCGTTGCCGGACTTGGTGACGGCTCCGGTCATGGAGAACGAGATGGCGTCCTCGCCGGTGACCTCGATGTCGCCGATCGTACCGGCGGTGATGAACGGCAGCAGCAGGTATCCGCTGGCGTCCTCGGCGCCCGCTGCACAGGCCTGGCCGGACAGGCCGGTCCACAGCTCCAGGGCGAACTTCTTCTCGATCTTGCCGTAGGCGACCTTGAAGCCCGCGGTGTCGCCCGCGTGGTCCAGGTACTTCGTGGCGTTGGTCACGATGTCGAGCACGGAGGGGTTCACACCACAGAACTCCAGCTCGACAGTGAAGTACTTGAAGGTGTTCGACTGCTTCTCGTTGACGCACAGGGAGCCGTCGGCCTTGCGGACCGTGATCTCCGTGCCGTCCTCGACCTCGGCGGCGAGCTTGACCGACACGAAGCCAGAGGTCGCCACCGGGTGGTGGGCCGCCTTGTCGAACTTGCCGCAGGTGTCCAGAGGGGTGACGCGGATGCGCTTCCCCAGCACTGGTGTGTATGAGTGCGTCTTAGCCATGGCTCAGCGCATCCTTCCCGTTGGTGTTGGAGTTGGTTGATCGGTAGGTCATCTGGGCTCAGAACTGGCGGGCCACGTACTTGCCGGAGCCGGGGTCCGTGTTCACCTTCACGAAGTAGGCGTCGTCCGGGTTGAACGCGATAACGTACTGTCGCTCGGCGACCGCCGTCAGGTCGTTCGTGCCCTTGTCGAAGCCGCCCGCCCCGTTGGTCGAGGTGAAGACGTCCCCGCGGTAGATCAGCACCGGCCCGGTGGACGCGATGATCGGCGGCCGGTCGCCGTACCCGTCGCCCAGGACCACGGGGGTCCCCAGAGCGGTGTACGCCTCGCCCGTATTCGGGTCTACCTTGATGTACTGGCGCCCGGCGAGCAGGGCGCCGTGGCGCCGCGAGATGTGGAAGGTCGGGGCCACGCCCGCGGTGTGGGCGTAGTGCTCGGCGGCGTTCCACGCGCTTTCGGCAGCCTGGGCGCCTGAGTTGTTCGCCCACTCCTGGACCTTGGTCAGGGCGGGACCTGCGCCGCCGACACCGTTCCACAGAGCGCTCTCGACCGCGGACTCCTCGTACTGGGCGAGACGCTGCGCCGCGATGGCGATGGCCTCCTCCGGAGTGTGGTCGAGAGGAGTGGTGCGGAACGTCGCGTAGACGGTCAGCGGCTCCAGGGACTCGACGGCCAGGCCCTTGGGCTTGTCCAGGACCTTGGGCAGGCCCTTGACGGTGCCCGGCTTCTGGTACTGGCCGATGGTGCCGATGTCGGCGCGCTCGACGTCCTCCCAGGTGACGCCGTTCTCCCACCGGATCGAGGAGTCCTCGATGGGGGCGAACCGGGAGAAGAGGCCGCCCTTGAGGCGCTGAGTGACCGGCGCCTCGATGCGCTGCTTCGGTGCGATGATGGGCATCTGTCCTCCTTGCTGGACGGTGATGGGCTAGGGACGATCACGGGGCGGGCGGGGACTGGCCGCCGCCCGCCCCGGAGTCATCACTTGGCCGGGTCAGCCGTGCCGTTGGCGAGGAGCTTGATGCCGGTGCCGGTGCCGCCGTTCGGGTTGATCGGCACCGTCACGACGCGGGCGTCGTGGCCGCGCTTGGCGACCAGGTAGCCCTCCTCGGTGAACAGGGCGGTGTAGTCGTTCTGGCCGAGCAGGACCGAGTCGTAGACGGTGTCCAGGGTGATGACGTCCTGACCGCCCTTGACGAAGGTGCCCGCGCTGTAGAGCAGGAACTTCAGGCTGGTGCCCCAGGTCTTGAAGTCGCCGGCCGCGCCGGTCAGGGCCTGCCAGTCGTAGACGAACTGGGGGTTCACGCCGCGGGCCTTGAACCATGCGTCGATGCGGGCGTCGTTGACGTCGGTGAGGTCGACGCCCTGGCGGCGGGACAGGTCGGTGCGGATGGCGCCGTGGACCCAGTACGGGAAGACCGCCTCCAGGGTGGTGGAGCGGGATAGGCGCTGAGCGTAGCGGTAGTGCTCGACCTGGAGCTCGATGGCGGTCAGGATCGGGGCGGCGGCGCCGATCTGGCCGGCGTCGAGGGAGACCGCGGTGGACTGCTTCTCCATGGCGGCGATGACGCGCTCGCTCATCTTGTGCTCGTGAGCAACGAGGGCGCCGCGGATGGTGCGGGCGACCAGCTCGGGGTAGCCACGCTGCTGGAGCAGGTTGGCCTGGACGTGGATACCGGCTGCGGAGAGGCGAACCTCCTCGAACTCGGTGCAGGGCACGTTGTAGACGGGCTTGGCGCCGACCTTGTTGGTCGGGTCGCTGGCGGAGGTGGGCTGGTACTTGCCGGCCTTCGCCTCCTCCTCGGTGAAGTTGAAGGAGGGAGCCGCATAGAGGTCGGCGAACTTGGGGCCCTTGGTGAACTTGATGCCGCCGCGGGTGACGTTGATCTCAGGCAGGGAGATCAGACCGTCGCGGGACTCGTCCTCGAGCAGGTCGTAGACGGTCTCGGAGGGGGCGCACCAGCCGCCGGCCGCGACGAGGGAGCCGCCGGGCAGGTTCTTCTCGTTGACGGCGAAGGCCATGGCGGCCTCGGCCGACTCGGGGGAGTTGACGGTGGCGCGCTCGTCGAAGGACTTGCGGATGACGGCCAGGCCGTGTCGCTCGCTCATGGCGCGGCCGGCACGAGCGGCGGCGGCGTAGGCGCCGGAGTTGAAGCCCTGGAGGCGACGGTCGAGCGCGACGGCCAGGTCCTCGAAGGAAGCGTCGGAGTCGGCGGCGAAGCCGGGAACGTCGGCCACGGTCAGGCGGGCCTTAGCGGTGTCCTCCACGGAGGTCTCCTCAGTGATCGCAGGTGCGGGGGTGTGAACGTGCCGACGGATGCCGGACAGCTTGATGGGGCCGCGGGGAGCGGCAGCGGTGACGGCCTCAGGCTCGGCGTCGACCTGAGCCTTGGGCTCGACGTCGGCCGCGGCGGCCTTGGCCTTCTTCTGAGCCTGCTCGGCCTCGTCCTCAGCGGCATCGGCCTTCTTCTCGGCCGGGGTGTCGTCCGCGCCATCCGCGTCATCGGCGGGAGTGTCGTCCTCGTCGTCATCGGCGGGGGCGGGCTTGGAGTCATCGGCCGGCTTGTTGGCCCCGACCTTGGCAGCCATCTCGGCGGCCTTGGCGGCGCGCTCGGCGGCGGCCTGCTCGCGGGCGCTGATCTCAGCGGACAGGACCTCGATGCCGTCGGTCAGGGTGCCGAGGGTGGCGAGGTCCTCGTCGGTGAACTCGCCGTTGGCGTAGAGGGTCTGGAAGGCGTCAACGGCCTTGGAGCGCAGGTCACCGAGGTCGGCGGCGCTCAGGTCGGACAGGTTCTCGGGGATCTCCAGGTCGAAGGTCTCGACCGGGGCGTCGTCGGCCTGGTCGGCGAAGACGGTGATGTCGAAGTGCTTACGCATGTTGAGGGGTCCTCCGTGTCTTGGTGCTGGGCAGGGTTCCCGTCCCCAGCGGGGTACACACGAGGCCCTGCTGCCATGCCGTTGGCTCAAAGGATACACCTATGAGTGAGACAGCCCTCCATAGGGTAGACAAAACCCCGCACCGCCATGAGCAAACGGTGCGGGGTTCTGCCTGATCCACCCAGCGTCAGGAGTCCATGAGACCTCTAACGGGGACCATCATAGCCGATGACGATGGATGGCGCTACGCCTAGAAGCGAGTGATCGGTGAGGAGTCCTTGGAGCCCTCTCCCGGTAGGGTGCCGTCGGCCAGGGGCCGGGGCTCGGTGCCCACCGGGGGAGTTGTAGAACGCCCACAGTTGCATCCCATGATTTCTGTTCCTTTCCTCAGATGGATCCGAGACGGCGCGCCATGGACGCCGCCTTAGCCAGTGTACCGGCGCGCTCGACGCGTGCCCGCATCTTGTCAGCGGCCGTCGCGCGCTGCAGGTCGCGGCGCCGTTCGGACTCGGCCAGCCGCTTCAGGTACGAGATATCGCCGAGCGTCAGGCCGTCGCCCGACATCCGACTCGAGGGGTGCGCGGCGCGTGCGGCGGAGTCGTCGTGAGCCACGACACCGGACGCCTGAAGGGAGCGGACCTCGCCCGAGGCCAGGAGGCCCTGCGGGCGGGGCACCGGGAAGCCGGGGACATTGACCGCCAGGGCGCCGACGAGCTCGAGAGAACCACGAATCGTGCGCCAGTCTCCGGAGATCGGGGCGGAACGGGCCACCCGGACCTGCTCGGCCGTGATGCCGGGGCGGAGAGACCCTGCCACCCAGATGCCGTAGGCGTCCTCACCGGCCGCGACGTCGGCGAACACGGTGCCGGTGTTGTCGTAGTGCTCGGCCGCAGCGTTGGCGGAGTCCCTGGGACCCGCGTGCCCGGTCCCCATTGTGAGATGCCCCACGGCCACAGAGGTACCCTCAGCCGTGCGCAGGGCGCCGGTGCGGAAGTAGGCGTAGTTCGAGGCCGACGTGGGTGGCTCCACGCACTTACCGACCTGGCCGATGTGGCAGGTGCCCCAGGCGGCGATGTGGCCGTAGACGCGCCCGTCGTCCTCGACCACGAGGGCGGTCGGGCCGGTCAGCTGCGGGTCCTTGAACCACGCCTCCGGCGGGGCCGTGGGGATGGCCGCAGCGGTCAGCGAGTCACGGCTCGGAGCGACGGGCTCGGCCGACGCCTCCAGCGTCTCCTCAGGCTCGGAGTCCTCGACTGGCTTAGCCGGAGCCTGCCCAGCGGCGTAGACGCGCGCCGTGGCGAAGGCGGGGACGGCCACGAGCGTGGCGGCGCGCAGCCGGGCCGACTCGATGACCATCAGCTCGTCAGAGGAGGACATGGCGGCAACCTTGACGCGGCCCTCGGCGTCATTGTCGGAATCTGCAACGTCGGCCTCAGGCATGTCCGCCTTCGCCATGATCCTGAAAGTCACGTCGTCCGTGTCGATGGAGACGCCGTTGGACATCTGCTCGCTGACCTGCCGGTACGCCTCGATGCCGACGGCACTGCCTAGGTCGAAGGTCCCGGTGGCGTAGATGTCGCCGTTGTCGCGACGCTCCACGGTCTCGATCCGGCCGCAGACCTCGGCACCGTCGTGGCCTCCCACGTCCTTGAACGCGACGCGCAGCGGGATGGGGAGGTCGTCCCAGCGCAGGGCGCCGTCCTCAATGAGGCGACCGTCACCGGTCATCTCACCCTCGCGAGCGATGACGCCCTCCCAGCGGCCGTCTGCGACGGGCTCGGGGACCGTGTCGCCGGCAGGCTCCTCGTCCCGAAGATCGGAGAACTCGCCCACACGTCGGGCCGTCTCCTCGATGCGTAGCTTCATGGCTGTCCTTTCGATGTCTGAGGCTGAGTACTTGACGTTGACGGCGCGGTTGACGGCGGGGCGCGCATCGGTCGGGATGAGGATGCAGCGGCAGTTCGCCGTCTCCTTGATCGGCCCGGCCGGGTCACCTGGGTAGAGCAGGTGAGCGCCGCCCACGAGGAACGGGGTGCCGAGGTCCTGCACCTGGCCGTCGGCCTCGACGTGCGTAGGTCGGACGCGGTTGTCGTGGACCGTGACCCAGCGCAGCCGGCCCCGCTTACGGGCCAGGTCCGACGTCGCCATGCGGTGAGCGGCGTTGGCGGTGGCCGCCGTACGGGCCAGCGTGCGCAGGCGGGCGGCGTAGGCGGTCGTGGCCTCGCCCTTGCGGCGGGAGACTCCGAGCAGCTTGCCGAGCTCGATCTTCGTCTTGCGCTCGCCCCAGCCCTCGGAGGCAGCGCGCTTGAGCAGGGCTCGAACGTCCTCGTAGACCATGACCGGCAGGCCTGAGTTCTCCAGGATGTCCTGCACGGTCTTGTACTGGGGCAGGCGGCGCCGGCCGCGCCCGTCGCGGACGAGGTCCCGGATGGCGGCCTGCCAGGCCGAGCGGACCGAGGTCCAGGCGAACGGGTTCGGCACCCGGTCACCGGCAGCCGTCAGGACCGGCGCGTCGAGAGCGTCCTCGGCCAGGGCTTTCACGCGGGTGAGGAAGTCGTTCAGGACCGGCTCGGCCAGGTCTAGGTACTGCTCCTCGATCGCGTCGCGCCAGTCAGCCACTGCCTTGGGGGATTCCCAGTCCGAAGGGCCGGCGGCCAGCAGATCGACGTCGGCCGACATCAGCGCACCTCCTCAAGAGACGCCCGGTTCAGGCTGGGCGTACGGATGAGCGCGTTCTCCGGCAGGACGTAGCGCAGCGCGGTCACGAGCCGGTCCAGGCGGTGCGGGGCGCCGTGCGTCGCGACCTGGGACACGTAGGCGTCCAGCAGGGTCACGACGCGGCCGGACTCGACGCCAGGGCAGCCGTGGTTGTCGAGCAGGGCCGGGACGACGTCCCACGCCCCCTTCGTAGCCTTGCTAACGGTGATGATGTCCGTCGGCCACAGGACGTGCGCCTCGTGGAACGGCCGGCCCTTAAGAGCGTTGAAGCGAGCCCTGTCGGCCCGCACGATCCGCTTGCCGACGGCCTCCAGCGCCTTGACGACCAGGACGTCAACGACCGCCACGAGGGCGGTGGCGTCAACGTCCTGGCCGTGGGCGGTCAGCCGGGCGTCCGGGTTGCGGCGCGGTGGGGCAGGTGTCATGGGTTCTCCTGAGGTGATGGGTGACTGGGTCATGCCCCTGCCGGGGCCGTCGTGGATGACTCCGGGCGGGCGTCGCCGGATGAGATCGGCGCCTCGCTACCCGGCACCCTACCCGGCTCGGCAGCGTCGGCGCCACTCGGCGGGCGTCCGGGACCGTCCTGGTCTGGGGCGGGGGCGCCGTCCTCGGCAGGAGCGGTCGGCGGCACGGCCAGGGCGCGAAGGGCCTCGGACGGGGCCGAGTAGTCGCCCTCGTACGCCTTGAGGATCTCCTCGGTGAGCGGGCCGATGCCGATCGTGCCCATGAGGTCCGGCCGCTTGGTGACCATGGCGAGGGCCTGCATGAGGGCCCGCTCGTCCAGGGGCTTCGCGTCGGAGTCGTCGAAGCCGGAGGCCTCGCGCAGCGCCTCGTCCGACACGGCGCCAGCGCGGTGGAGGTTCAGCGCCTCCTCGGACCGGTTCGGCCTGGCCACGAGGGCGGACACGTCGTAGCCGACGGACAGGGTCCTCACCTCGTCCTCGGAGAGGCCCGCCGAGAGCAGGACCGGGCGAAGGTACTGGGAGGTGAGGGCGTCGCAGATCAGGGCCAGGACCGGCTCGATGTGCGTGGTCACCGTGTCCTCGCGGGTCAGCCACGCGCCCCAGTGGTTCATGGCGCCCGAGCCGAGCAGCAGCTCCGGCGGGGCGTCCTGGGCCAGGGCCAGGCGCCGGATCGCCTCGTCGCGCAGGTCGCGGGCGCCGGAGTCCAGGGCCGAGGAGAACGTGAGGTGGCTCATCTTGTCCGCCGCCTCGTCCGGCACGGTCACGACGAGGGGCACGACGGCGGACGCGTCGTCCCGGTTCTCGATCGGCCGCAGCATCGAGTCCATGAGGGCCGCCACGAACGGGTCCGGCGCGCCGTAGGCGTTCGCGTCCGCGGCGTCCGAGGCCAGGGCGGCCGAGGCCGAGGAGGGCACGACCAGGATGCCGGCGCCGGCCAGGCGGGAGTCGATCTGGGCGCTGATGTGGCGGGTCAGGCCGATCAGCTCGCGCAGGATCGGCAGGCAGGCCCTCGTGGGCGAGTCCGCCTCCCAGTAGCGGGCCGGGTGCGGGCGCCAGACGCGCACCATGTACACGTCGCTGGAGGGGACCTCGACGGGGGCCGAGCCGTCGGTGCCCAGGTTCAGGCGCACGGTCCGCCCGTCGGAGCCGACGGAGGAGACCTCCGTGACGGCCAGCACGCGCCACACGAGGTCGGTCAGGGCCGGGTCCGGGCTCGGGGCGGTCACCGCCGGGGCCGAGGACGGGGAGACCTCGTCGATGACGTGGCGCGGCACGCCCACGAGCCACCCCTCGCCGGCCACGAACAGGTTCGTCGCCAGGCGCTGGAGCATCTGTCCCAGGTCCTGCTGGGACGCGCCCAGCGCCGCCAGGACCGCCTCGGCGAGAGAGGCCGAGGGGGCCGGCGCCGTGTCGGTCGCGTCCGTCTCGTCGTCACGAAGGGACGAGTGCGGCCCCGTGGCGGGCTTGTGCTGGACGTAGAGGCGCGCCTGGCTCAGGCGGCCGGCCAGGGTCGAGGCCAGGAACCTCTCCTCACCGACCTCGTCGTAGGCCGCCCACGCCTCGGACTGCCACGAGAGCGAGCCGGGCGATGCTGATGAGGTGCGGGGGGCCCCGGCCGCTGAGGACGTGGCGCGGGGGCGGGCGGAGGCCGCCGCGGGCCGGGAGGCCGCTGCGGTCAGGGCCGAGGCCGAGGACGGGGTCGGGGCCGGCGGCTGCTGGACGATGACGCCGCGGCGGGCCAGAGCGCGGGAGCGGTAGGCGTCGAGGCTGGAGATGGGCGCAGGTGCGGCAGTCACTTCGAGTCCTTCGCGGAGGGGGTGGGTGCGGGCGATGAGGGCTGAGGCGCGGCCGAGTCGATCCGGTGGGAGACGTGGCCCACGACGTAGGCGGCGCCGAGCGTGGCGCAGGCGGCGCGAAGGGCACGGCCCAGCGGGGAGGTGCGGTGGAGCGGGGAGCTGGGGCGGCGGGGCGAGCGACGGAAGGTGAGGGCCATGCCGAGGCCGATCGCGATCGTGGCCTGGGTGCCGACGCAGTACGGGCAGTCGAGGGCTGAGACCAGGCGGTGGCGCCAGGCCTGAGGAGGGGCGGCGTAGCCGAATGGCTGACCGGGCTCGTTCTCCTCGGCCCAGCGCTTGAGCGGGTCGGCCAGGACCCAGCCGCCCAGGACGTCCGTGGTGGCGAAGCGGGTGACGCGCAGCGCCGCGCCCGTCAGAAGGACGGCGTCCACGGCGAGAAGTGCCGCGTCGGCCAGGGCCTCGCGGGCCGGGGCGGGCCCCGCAGCGGGGCGGGTAGGGGCTGAAGGTGACATGTATGCTCCCATACAAAAGGTTGAGGGTGGGCTATATGTGCAGATTATAGGGGGGTCAAGCCACCCCCTCCCCTATCAATCTCGCCGTGAACATCGGGAAACCCTATGGGTGAGCCGTCGGGATCGGGCACGTCCGTGGATCGGGCGCCGCGCTCGGTCCAGCTGCCCGGGCCCCTGCATCGGTCTGTGCTGAGGGCCGTCCCTACCGTGACCGGGCGTGACCGGGCAGGACCGCCCGGTCCTGCCCCTATCCATCCCATCAGGAAGACCTATGAGTGGACGGCCCCGCGCTCGCGGTCCTTATGGGCTGCACGAGGCTGCACGAGGCCTGCCGCCACCGCCTCCCACGCCCGTCCCGCCCCGGCCGCCCATATCAGGACGTGGCCCACGTCACTACCACATCGGGCAGGCCGGCTTGCACTCCCTACGTATGACGGCATACAGTAGGGGCATGAGCACGACAGAGACCGCCCGCCCAGACAGCACCTCCTCGACCGGCAGGCCCTCCCCCACTGACAGCCCGACCGAGACCATCCCGACCGTCCCCAGCGCCCCCCAGGTCCCGGTACGCCGATCCATCCTCCGCGCCGCCGGCACCCCGAGGTCGAGCCCCCTCGCCGGCCGGCGAGACCGGGTCCCGACCGAGGAGTTGTCCGCCGTGCCGGCCGTCCATCGGCGCCGCCCCTCCCGCGTTAGCACCTCAGCCAAACCGACCGGCAGCCGGGCCAGCCGAACCGGCCGACGGTCCCCCTCACGACGCGCCGACCGACGCCGCCACCTGCGCGCCGCCCTGGCCGGCATCCTCATCGCCGCCGCCCTGCTCGGCGCGCTCCAGCTCCTCGCGCTGGACGGCATCG
>ERZ773059.59-NODE-59-length-52162-cov-5.795479_pt1 | contig 52162 bp, 32 predicted proteins | sample MGYA00580514_ERZ773059 | MGnify/ENA primary metagenome ERZ773059 (study PRJEB29015, sample SAMEA2737981) | human oral metagenome | biome: human oral; feature: human-associated habitat; material: dental | place: China | collected 2056 ...
GGCGGCTCGAGCCGCCGAGAAAGTCGAATTGCGAAATCAGAACGGGGGGTTGTCGTCGAACGCAGAACCGCCCTGGGGGGCGCTGCTCCACGGATCGTGGGCCGAGCCGCCCTGGGGGGCGTCGTACGAGGCACGGCCGCCGCCGTAACCTCCGCCGCCCTGGTAGCTGTTGCCGCCACCGAAGTTTCCGCCTCCCGAACCGCCGCCCGCAACCTTCGTGACCTGGGCGCGCGCGTACCGCAAAGACGGGCCGATCTCATCGACCTGCATCTCGAGGCTCGTGCGCTGCTGGCCGTTGTACTCGTAGCTGCGGACGGTCAACCGCCCGGTCACGAGCACCCGCATGCCCTTGCTGAGCGATTCGGCGACGTTCTCGCCGTGCTCGCGCCACACGGAGCAGCGAATGAACATCGCCTCCCCGTCTTCCCATTGCTGGGTTTGACGATTGAGCGTGCGCGGGGTCGACGCGACGGTGAAAGACGCGACGGGCGTACCCGAACTCACGTAACGGAGTTCCGGATCGCCGGTCAGATTTCCGACGACGGTAATGATCGGTTCGCCTGCCATGTTTCTCCTTCGGTGTACTGGCCTCAGGCCTCTGCGCGCAGCAGCTTCGTGCGAAGAATGGCCTCGTTCAGGCCAAGCTGACGATCGAGCTCCTGAGCGGTTTCCGGCGTCGCCTTCATGTCGACGACCACGTAGATGCCCTCGGAGCGCTTGTTGATGTCGTAGGCAAGGCGGCGCTTGCCCCAGATATCGACCTTCTCCAGCGTGCCGCCCTCGTTGGGGACGACTTGAAGCAGTTTATCGACGAAGTTTGTGATATTGCGCTCGTCGACGGTCGGATCGATGATGATCATCATCTCGTAATCACGCATGCTGTTCCCACCTCCTCTGGTCTATGCGGTCATGGTCTTTCCATGACAGGAGGGACAATGCGTTTCGGGGCCTTCCCGCCGGGAAAAGACACCGAGTTACAAGTTTACTAGGATCGCAGGCTTCGCGCCATCGAACCCACATGGGCAGGAAGGCCCGCGGACCGCAGTCGCAAGGCTAACCTCCTGCGGCGCCGTAGCCCCCGTAACCTCCATAGCCTCCGTACCCGCCTTGTCCGCCGTTGCCGCGTTGCTGTCCGCCGTAGCCGTTTCTGCCTCCATTCCTGTTGGCGGGCCCGTTGGAAGGAACCTCGGTAGACGGCATAGGCGGCTGCGTCGGATACGTCGGCGGATCTGGTTCGTCTTGATCCGAAGGATCAGGCGACGGATGCTTGTGATCATCGTCGTCGTCCGTCGAACTCGTCGTCGGCTCGGGTGTGTCCGTTGTCACGCGCGGGGTCGGCGTCGCGGTGGGAGCCGTCGTGCGGGCGGGCGTCGGCGTCGCGGTCTTCTTCTTCGTCGGGGCGCGGCCGTCGCCGTCGGCCCTCTTCGGCACGTACGAAGGCTTCGCGAACTTCTCAACCTCCATGCCCGCGGTGGCCTTCTTCATGTATCGAAGCCATATCTCGGCGGGGAACGATCCTCCTCCGATTCCGTAGTAGTATTTGCCGAAGGGAGTGAGAACTTCCTCCTTGCCGTCCGCGCCGATCTGGTACATGTCCACGACCGTGACCATTTGCGGGATATAGCCGATGAACCATGCGGACCACGGCCCCGACGACGTTCCCGTCTTGCCGGCGACCGGTCTGCCGAGGGTGCCCGCAGTCGAGCCCGTTCCGTCGCTCTCGGTCACCGACTGCAAAGCGTAGTTGAGCTGGTTCATCGTCTCTTTTTCAAACGTCCGCTTTCCAGCCGTCGGACCCTTGTACTTGGACTGGCCTTTTCTGTCCTCGACCGCGCGCACAATGTGCGGCGTGGCAGTCACCCCTTGATTGGCAAAGGTCGAATAGCTTTTGGCCATGTCGATCGGGCGGGGCGAGGCCGAACCGAGGATGTTCGTCAGGTTGTTGTCCAGTCCCGGCGTCGAATCGGGAATCCCCGACTCGACAGCCACCTTCCTGGTGTTCGCCGGCCCCACGCTGTCGTTGAGCTGAGCGAAGACGGTGTTGACCGAATGCTTCGTCGCCGTGACGAGGTCGATCCGGCCGCGGTCCTTTCCGTCGAAGTTCTGAACGGTCACGGAGCCGTTGTAGAACGTTCTGGGGGTCTTCGAGTCGTATGTCTTCGACAGCGAGTAGTCCTTCTGGAGCGCGGCGAGCAAACCGAAAGGCTTGAAAGTGGAACCCGCCTGCGCGCGGTCCTGCGTCACCGAGTTGCGCTGGCGCTTGAGGTAGTCGGCGCCGCCGTACATCGCATAGATCTCGCCGTTCCGGGGGTCGACCGAGACAAGGCCCACGTAGTTGTTCTTCGGCCGATCCTTGGGCAGTCCGTTGACGGCCGCCACCGCGGCGTCCTGCTTGTCTTTGTCGATCGACGTCACGATCTTCAGACCGCCCTGATTGAGATCGTCGAGGGTGAACTTGCCGCTCGCGAGAAGCTCGTTGCTCACCGCGGAAAGAAGATATCCGTTGGGACCCTTGAAGGCCGTGGCCTGTTTGCGCTCGATCGTCTCGGGGAACTTCTGGGCCCGCCTGTCCGCCTTGCTCAAGTATCCCTCGCCGACCATTCGGTCGAGGACGCGATCCCACTTTTCTTTCGCTTTCTGAGGATTGACGGCGGGATCGTAAATCGTCGGGCCGGGGATGATGCCGACGAGCAGCGCCGCCTGCGAAACGGAGAGTTTGCTCGCTGGAATGCCAAAGTACTTCTGGGAAGCCACTTCGATTCCGTAGGCGCCGCGACCAAAGTAGATGGTGTTGAGATAGTTTTCGAGGATTTGGTCCTTGGACTGCTGCTTGTCGATTTTTATGGCCAGGATGGCCTCTTTGACCTTGCCCAAATACCCTTTCGTGCTGCCGAGGTAGTAACGCTCGACGTACTGCTGGGTCAGGGTGGAGCCGCCCTGTCTCGGGCCGCCCTTGATGTTGTTGACAAACGCGCGGAAGATGCCCTTAGGGGAGACGCCGTTGTTCGTGTAGAAGCTCGAGTCCTCGGAGGCCACGAGGGCGTTCGAAAGATGCTTCGGCAACGTCTTCAATTTGACGGGTTCGCGTTCGTAGTCCGCGAATGTCCCCATCTTCGTCACGCCGTCGGAATAGTAGACGGTGGTGGTCTGCGCCAAGGCGAAGTCGTCCGGTTCGGGAATCTCCGTGGTGGCGTAGAGCGCGACGAAGGACCCGACGAGCAGGGCGAACATCGAGACGAAAGACGCGAGGACGACCCGCCAACTGGGAATCCACCGATGAATCGGCCCGTATCCCCTTCTGGGATAATTCCAGCCGCGCTTGCGTTTGGGCTTCCCTTTGCGCCCATCGGCGTGCTCGGTCGCCTCTGCGGAACGCTCCTTCGTCAACTTGTGCGAAGTTGCCTGTGTGTCCTTGTCTCCCCGCACGTTTCCGGTAGTGGTAGGCATCGGACCTCCCGTGTTCTCTCTCGGAATCGAAACGGTTCCGTGAGGCACCTAGTATATAGAGGACTGTTTGGCTTGTTTCTTAGATTATCTTGAATGCTCATCCTGCGCAGCCTTGGCTGAAGACGACGCAGAGCTTCCTGAGCCTCCCGAATCTCCGCTTTCAGGGGCCGACTTGTGCCGCAATCTCACTTTGGAACGGCGCAATCCGGTTTTGGGGCGCTCGGATTGCGAGTGTTCGTCGAGCTCCGCGGACATAAAATCGACGAAGTCGTCGTCGGTGGGGTTCTCGACGTCGTAAAAGCCGCTGTCATAACGTTTTTTAGCTTCGGACTCGGGGATGATGAACACTTCGAGCCATCTGGTCTGAACGCTCGAGTCAATGAGGAGCGCCTTCGCGAAAAGCGTAAGCGGGACGGCCAGAATGGCGCCGAGGGGGCCGATGACGACGGTCCAGAAAAGAAGCGAAAGGAAAGTGACGGTTGTCGACAGGCCGACGGCGTCGCCCGTGATCTTCGGCTGGAAGATCCCCTGGATCACGGAGTTGATGACGCTGTAGGCGATCACCACCCACAGGGCCGTGAGCCAGCCGGAATCGAGCAGCCCCATGAGCGCGGGCGGCACGAGGCCGATGACGAAGCCGATGTTCGGTATGTAGTTCGTGACGAAGCTGAATATCGCCCACGCCGCCGGCATGGGGACGTGGAGGAAGGCCAGGACGATCCCGTTGACGACCGCGACGATCGCGCCGAAAATCGAGGAGACGATCCAGTACTGGCGGACCCGCCCTTCGAAGCCTTCGAGGGCGTCGTGGAAGTGCGAATCGTGTTCGTAGACGATCTTCGAACGGAACTTCATCGTCATCGTGTCGACGGTGATGAAAAGCATCGACAGCGAGATCATTCCGAGCAGGCTTCCCGCAGAAGTCAAGTATTCGAGAACGGTGGTGACCGCGGTGACGATCTTGTCGAAATCGAGGTTGTCGAGCAGGTCTTTGGAGAGCTTGCCCGAGGAGAGATTGTATTTTTCGGCCAGATCGACGACGTTCTGGACGAGGCCTTTGAAGCTTCCCGAATAGCTCTTGAGGGTATCGGGAAGGTCGATGAGGGACCACACGGTCAGGCCCACCATTCCCAGCAGGAAGCCGAAAAGCGCGGTCATCGTGAAGATGGCCGAGAGCCACGGCGGCAGGCCCTTGCGTATGAGCCACCTGTGGATGGGGCGCACGGTGAGGACGAGTGTGAGCGCAAAGAAGGCCGGGCCGAACAAGTTGCTGACCTCGTGCAGCCCGATGCAGCCGAATGTCGCAAGGGAGAAGACGATGAGCGCCTTCATTCCCGCAGGAAGGGTTCGCCCCTGGTCTTGTGCAGAGTGCTCCGCCAGGACCTTGCGCGCTGTCGACTCGACGTTTCCGCCCGACCCGCCGTCCGCTTCAGCCGACTTCGACGGTTCCTGCTCCGGTGAGGCCGTCTGGGAGCCGGGCAAAGGCTCTTCATCCTGCGAGGCCATCTAGGCTCTACCCTCCTCGATCGTGTACATCTAATCTAGTCTGCCCTATAGACAGCGCGCCATGGCCGCCAATGCGGGAAAACAAGCGCGTGTCACACTTCTTCGGCCGTCTGGGGATTTGCCTTCCCCGCCCGGGGACATGCCTTCCCCTTCTCAAGCTCCGAGCCCGTCGCCCGGGTACTTGTTTCACCCGCAGGAGGGACTGGTTTCCCCGCGGCGGGGCCCGCGTCCCTCGGACTCCCACCGAGCCGCGCCATGGCCCAGAAAAAGAGGAAAGCCAGGACCCAGACGAGCGCGAACAGCGCCGTTTGAACGTCGCGCGACCATCCGACGTCGGGAAGCGCGGCAAGGCCGACCCCCGCCGCCGCGCACACGCCCAGGTTGAACAGGACGTCGTACAGGGCGAAGGCTCGTCCGCGATAGGCGTCGGAGGCGTCGGACTGCACGATGGTGTCGACGGCGATCTTCGCTCCCTGCACCCCAAGTCCGACGAGGAACGCCCCGACCGCCAGCGTGCCCGTCCTCGGGGCGAGGACGAAGGTCGCCTGACCCGCGGATCCCCCGATGAGGCACGTGACGACCCACTGCCAGGGGGCGATCTTCTCGTGTGCGATTGGCATGAGGACGACGGCGACGAACTGCCCGGCGACCATCGCTCCGCCGAGCGTGCCGAAGTAGGCGAGGCCGGCGTCGGCGTCGGACGGATCGGCGAGGAGGTTCCTTGAGACGAGGATGATCATGATGAATTCCATCTCGTATACGAATCGATGGAGAGACATCGTCGCAAGGGCCAACGCCGGGGTCCGCCTGCGGGCCAGGTAGGCGGCGGCGTCGACGAGGTCGCGAACCGTCGAACGAAAAGAGGGCGAAGCCGGCTGCGATTCGAGCTCTTCGCGCTTCGGGCCCAGCTGGTCGGGACGCAGAAGGCTCGCCAGGCCGGAGGCGGCGAGGTAGAGAAGCGCCGCGATGAACAGCGAGGCGACGTCCCGCGAGGAGCCTTCCGGCAGAAAAACGCGGATGAGAAAACCGGCGACGGCGCCGATCCCCATCGCGAGCCCGCCGAGCGTGGGGACCACGGAATTGGCGGTCAGAAGCTCGCGTTCGCCGACGACCGACGGCAGCCCGGCCGAAAGGCAGGAAAGGAGGAAACGGCTCAGGCCCAACGCGCAGAGCGTCAGCGTGTAGACGATCCCGATCCCGGCCGATCCCCACGTGGCCGCGGCCACGCACAGCGCGAGAAGGCAGCGCACGGCGTTTCCGCACAGGAGGATTTGGCGACGTCGCCACCTGTCGAGAAGCGGGCCGAAGAAAGGGCCGACGAGGCTGTACGGGCCGAACATCACCACGATGGCCGCGGCGACCCCGGCCGCGGACGTCATGGACTGCGGGCTGAAGAAGAACAGGGAGGCCAGTCCGGCCTGGAACATGCCGTCTCCGACCTGGGAGACGAGCCGCACGCCCAAGAGCTTGCGAAAGCCGACGGATTTCGCAAGCGTCGACAGATCAGCGAGGACGCTCACGGCTCGCTCGGAGCGGAGCCGGCGGCCGGAACGGAGTCTTTCACGCCGGAGCTCCGCTCGGACCACCAGGCCAGCAGGCGGCGTTCGGCTTCTTCCTCGCCGAGAGGGCCCTCGTCAAGGCGGAGCTCGAGAAGATAGTTGCGGGCGGCGCCTACTTCGGGTCCGGGCTTGAGGCCGAGAATCTCCATGATGCGGGCGCCGTCTAGGTCAGGCCGGATGGCGTCGAGCGCCTCTTGCTCGGCCAGGTCGCGGATGCGCGCCGCGAGCTCGTCGTTGCCCGCCTGGAGCCTGCCGACCTTGCGGCGGTTCTGAGACGTCACGTCCGCGCGAATCAGGCGCATGAGGCGCGGAAGCAGGTCCCCGGCGTCGCGCACGAAACGGCGCACGGCCGAATCGGTCCACCCGGCCTCCGAGAACCCGAAGGCGCGCAGATGGAGCTCGACGAGCCTCGCCACGTCCTTCTCCGTCTGCTTGTCGAAGCGCAGCGCCGCCATCCGCTTGGCCGCCATGCGCGCGCCGACGACGTCGTGCGCCCGGAATGTGACCGATCCGTCCTTTTCGAAACGCCTCGTGCGCGGCTTGCCGACGTCGTGGAAGAGGGCGGCCAGCCGCAGTGTGAGGTCGGGGCCCTCAAGCTCGCCTCCCAGCAGGTAGGCTTCGTACTCCTCCTTGGACGCGGGGTCCTCCAGTGCGATCGCCTGGTCGACGACGGTGAGCGTGTGCTCGTATACGTCCTTGTGGCGCTTGTGCTCGTCCACCGTGTCGCGCAGCTGGGCGATCTCGGGAAGGACGACGTCGGCCACGCCCGTATAGACGAGCAGTTCGATTCCCCGGCGCGGCGCGGGCGAGAGCATGAGCCTTTCGAGCTCGGCCCGGATCCGCTCGGCGGAGACGATTGCGAGACGCTCGGCCATGTCCGCCATGGCGGACATGACGTCCTCGCCGACGTCGAATCCCAGCTGCGCGGCGAAGCGGGCCGCGCGCATGATCCGCAGGGGGTCGTCGTCGAAGGATTGGACCGCCGTGACGGGGGTTCTCAAAACCCCGCCGACGAGGTCGTCGAGGCCGCCGCATGGGTCGACCAGCTCGAGCTCGGGGAGCCGAACGGCCATGGCGTTGACGGTGAAGTCGCGCCGGGAGAGGTCGCCCTCGAGGGTGCGGCCGAAGTCGACCTTCGGCTTGCGCGAGCCGACCTCGTAGGAGTCGGACCGATACGTGGTCACCTCCGCAGTCACGCCGTCGCGGACGGATCCAATCGTGCCGAATTCTCGGCCGACGTCCCAGGTGGCGGCGCCCCATGACGAAAGGAGCCTCTCAGTGATTTCGGGGGGCGCCGACGTCGTCAAATCGAAGTCGTGAATGGGCAATCCGAGAAAGGCATCGCGGACCGGCCCTCCCACGAGTGACACTTCGTGCCCTGCATCTGCGAAAATGGATCCCAGTTCATCGATGGCCGGAGGGAGGGACCCAAGGGTCTTATGCCCCTGAGCAAGGAGCAGAGCCCGGCGGTTGACTCCGGTCGTCGCCGCATTGTGTATCGGTTCGTAGGAGGGATTCACGCGTTGCACCTTATAAGGGTGCCATGTTCGATCGTCTCTGCATACTTCCGGTGCGCCATAACCTACGTGAGAAACATGTCGACATCAGCACCGCGGCCTTCGCCGACGGGACGGCACCGGCGCAAGCGCACGCCCCGGGCCGTTTCCGCCATCCACCATCCTTATCCCGTGGTGAACGAGACAAGCGCGGGCGGCGTGGTCCTGTCTGTCAAGGACGGATGGGCTTACGTCGCCGTCATTGCACGCCGCAACAGGGGAGGCCGCCTCGAATGGTGCCTTCCCAAGGGCCATCTGGAAGGAACCGAGACCCCGGAGGAAGCCGCCGTGCGGGAAGTTTCGGAGGAGACCGGCATATTCGGAAGGGTCCTCACCCATCTGGCGAGCATCGACTACTGGTTCTCGGGCGCCGACCGCCGCGTCCACAAAGTGGTCCACCACTTCCTCCTCGAGGCGCTGTCGGGCTTCCTCACAACGGAAAACGACCCCGATCAGGAGGCGGAGAAGGTCGAATGGGTCCGCATCGACAAGGTCGGCTCGCGCCTCGCCTACCCGAACGAGCGCCGAATCGTAGCCGCCGCGCGCGCCATCCTTTCGGGGCGTGATTGACGTGAAGGACACGAGCAGGAAGACGGGCGCCGGCGACTCGAAAGCTGCTGACAAGGCGAAAGCTGCGGACAACGCGAAGGGCGGGCGGCGCGGGGGACGATGGGTTTCGGCCCTTCTGGCCGCGCTCGTCTGCCTCTCCGGCGCCTTCGCCGCTCCGGCCTCCGGCGCTTTCGCCGCTCCGCGCGCACATCCGGCCTCGAGTCCGCGCCCGGCGTCGATCGCACACGCCGCGCCGAGCGCACACGGCGCTTCAGGCGAGCGCCTCTCGAATGCGGGCGCATCTTCGGGCCGCTCCGCAACCTCGAACGCCCGCTCGGAGTCGGCTCCGGCGCGAATCGGCAGACCCGCCTCGACCGTCCCGGCGGAGAGGAAGGCGCAGCCGACCGTTCGGATAACCTCGGTGGGCTCTCCGATTCTCCAGCCCAACGAGAATCTCAGCGTTTCGGCCGAGGTGAAGAATCCGGGCTCGACGCCGATCACAGTCTCTTCCTCGAAGCTCACCGCTCAGAAGAACGTCCCCGGATCGCGTTCGCAGGTGCTCGCATTCCTCCATGGGTCCGGGTCCGCCCGAGGCTCGGCGGGCATGGAGACGCTCGTCGAGCGCAAGGACTCCGTCGTCGTCCCCGCGGGATCGACGGCGACGCTGACCTTCACCGTTCGGCGCTTCATGCTGCCGTGGGGAGCAACGGACGAGGATTGGGGGCCGCGAGGAGTCGAAGTCTCTGCGACGATCGGCGAGAGACAGGCCAAAGACCGTTCGATCGTCGTCATGGCGCCCACGGTCCCGGTGACGCCGATGCCGACGGCCGCGCTCGTTCCGCTCACGTCTGCCCCTGCCGAGATCGCCTCGAATCCTTCCGTGAAGTCGCAGGCCGAGCATCGCACGCCGACGATCCCAGAAAGAATCCCCCGGGCGGTCAAGGAGCTTTCGGCGCCCGGAGTGACGCTCGCACTCGACCCGCTCATCGCCGACGTCGCCGGCGCCGACCTGACCAAGGCGCTCGCCTCCTTTTCCCGCGAGCGCGCCACTCAGCTCATTCTCACGGCGCCGGGGGATTCCGACGTCGCCGCGAGGATGCACGGCTGCGACGACGCCGGCGAGCTCGACTCGTGCGCCAAAGCCTACCTCGATGCGGAAAGGGCCCTCGCGACGAGGGTATCCGACGACATCTCCGCGAGGCTGAACATCGACGCTCCGCGCACGGACATCGCCCTTTTGCCGCCGCAGACCGATTCGCTGACGGCCACCGGGCTTGCCAGCGCGGGCGGCGGCCCCACGGTGCTCTCGGGCAATCAGACTCCGATCAAGGGCAAGGGAACCACCCCGTCGGCGCGCATGCGGCTTCCAGGCACATCGACCGCCGCCCTGGCATCGGACACCGCCATGAGCGCCGCATTCTCCGGAACTCTTCCCGAAAACGCCGACGCCGACTCGACCCCGTCGGGATCGGAGACCCTCGACGCTTTAGACGCCCGCCAACTCGTGCTCGGCCTGTCGGCGGCCACCTACAGGGAGCGGCCGAGCACGTCGCGCGTCACTTTGATAGAAGGGGATCGTGCGGGCATGCCCTACCTCGGGCAGGGAGATCCGGCGAAGGCCTCGACGGACAGCGCCCTCAGCCCCGAGAACATGGGCGAAACGGTCCGGGCCTTGATGTCGGCGCCGTGGGTGGCGCCGACCACCGTGAGCGGCGCTTTTGACCAAAGCCCGTCGACGGTCGCTCGAAGCCCGCTTCCGGAGTATCGCTCGCCGACGGGGATGCTCACCCGCAAGGAACTCGAGCGCATCGACTCGGCGCGGAAGAACTTCGACGCGATCGTCGAGATCTCTGGGAACAAGGCGCTGCTCAACCAGACGGTCACGGCCCGCGCCTATTCGCTGACCGGCGTCGCCTGGCGAGCTTCGAGGGACTCTCGAACGGAAGTCCTCAAGGCCTACGAAGCGGACGGACGAATTTTCCTCAGGAGCATCGCGGCCGAGCGGTCCTCGACGATCAACATCATCTCCACAAAATCGGAGATCCCGATTCACGTGGGCAACTCGCTTCCGGTGTCGGTCACCGTCTGGGTCGAATTGCACTCGCGCGATCCGCGTTTGAAAGCCGGCAAGAAGGTGAAGGCGACTTTGGCGCCCAGCTCCTCGACCAAGGTCCTGATTCCCGTCAAGGCCTTCGGTTCAGGAAACGTAACCGCCGATGTCAGGATCCTCAACGAGGCGGGGGCCTCCGTGGGTGTGACGAAGTCGCTACAGACACGTGTGCGTTCCGACTGGGAAAACATCGGAACCGGCGTTTTCTTGGCTTTCTTTCTCACGCTCCTCATCGTCGGCACCGTCAAATCGCTCCGCAAGGGACGCCGTTCGCGCTCATTCAGTCCCGAAGAGGTTCGTAAGGCACGTAGGGAAGCCGCTGCAAGGGCAGCCGCCGCAAAGGAGGCAACGTGAAGGGAATTCCCCTCAAATCCTCTGGCAAGGCGAGCCTGACCCTATCAAGTTTGCCCGGTAATATGGACGGCGTCGCACACGTGGTTAGGAGTTCTCGCGCGTGTCCACGAAGGGAGTGTCATGAATAGCTTCGCCCAGGCCGGTCAGGTGATCGCCGGCCGCTACAGGCTCACCGAGCCCTTCCCCGAGCAGCCGCCGTATCCCGGCGTTCGAGCGTGGAACGCGGTCGACACGCTGCTCGGGACCTCGCTGCGCATCCTCGCGTTGGACCCCAGCAACCCGAATGCGAGCGAGGTGCTCGACGCGGCGAGGCGCAGCTCGCTCATCGACGACCCGCACGTCGTGCGCATCATCTCCGTCGGCGAGGACCCCGCCGCCCACTACGTGGCCACCGAGATCCCCCTCGGGACGCCGCTGTCCGCCTATCTCCACGGCGTCCCCTTCAGCCCCGACCAGGCGCAGGCGCTCACGGGCGAAGTCGCGAGCGCGCTCAATTCCGCGCGGGCCAGAGGAGTCCGCCATCTTCAGCTCACGCCCCAGCACATCCGGGTAGGCGTGCTGGGCGAAGTCTTCATCGACGGGCTGGGCGTCGAGGCGGCGTTGGCCAACCTTCGCGCGGATTCGATGTCCAGTTCTCAGGCAGACCGCATGGAGTCTCGGGGAATCACGGTCCTCTTGGCCCGGCTCCTCACCGGAGACGGGAAATCCAAGGCCGACGCCGTCCTGCGGTCCGCCGCCGAAAACGGCTCCCTGCCCGGGGCGCTGCGCAGCACGTGCACGCGAGAGCTCCGAGGACTGGGCGCACTGTCTCCGGCCGACCTCGTTCGCGAGCTCGCCCCCTGGGGCGCCGTCGAGCCCTCGGAGTTCCCTTCGGCGAACGCATCGAGCAAGACGGCCTCGCCGGCGGCCGAGCCTGTCGCGGCGGAAGGCTCTTCCGACCGCGCACCGGCGGAGGCAGACGCGGACAGGGACGATCGGGAGGGCGAACCGTCCGTCGCCGGTCCGGCGGCCTCGGATGAAACCGGCTCTGCGCAGGGCGACATCGACCCTCTTTCCGACGAATCCGTAAAGTCAAGCGGCATGAAGCCGAAATGGTCGAGTCTGGGCGCTTTCGCGGAGGAGCACCCCGAGGCGGTCGATCCCTCGGCCACCGCCATCTTCCGTCCCGAAGACTTCGGCGACGCCCCCGAGGGGGACTACGTGAGCATCGCGGACGGCCCCGAGGACGAGGTCTCTGAAGGCAAGACGATTGAAACCGCGGCGGCGCGGGACAAGGAGACCGCAGAAGGCAAGAAGGCGCCGCAGGGCAAGAAGGCCCCACAAGGCAAGAAGAAGACTCAAGGCGGCAAGAAGAAGTCCGCGCAGGGGAAGAAGAAGGCAGGCGGCGGTAGCGCCGCCGCAGCGCAGCAAGCCGAGCTTCCTCAGACTCAAGTCGAGCTTCCGCAGACGGCGGTGTCTTTGCAGGCAACCGAACCTTCCGAATCTCAGCAGGCGGCCGGCGCCCCCGATCCCGCTGCCGATGCAGCCCAGGCTCCGGGAAAGCCTTCCGGCTCTTCCGCCGACGACGGGGCCGCCTTTGCACAGGAGGCGGAACGGAAGGCAGACGCGGGGAACGGCGACGCAACGCTCGCGGGGCAGGTGGCGGAGAAGCACGCCAACGACCACGCCGCAGCGGAGGCAAACCGCGCCGAGGTTGTCAAAGGCAACGGCAAATCCTCAGCGGGGGAAACGGAAGACGCCTCCGAAATGCCGCCGTCGTTCCTGCCTCATTCGGGCAATGCGGCGGGGGCGGCCACGGTTCGCATGCCCGTCTCCTCGGGCGGCCAAGCGTCTACGTCGGCCCGCACGCCTCCGGGCCAGGCGCCTTCGCAGAATCACGCTGCTCCGGCGGGTCAAACGGCTCCGGCAGCTCAGGAAGAACCCTGGCTTCTCGGCGCCCAGCCGGAAGAGCCGCTTTCTTCCGGAAACCTGGCCGGGGAGGAAATCGACAGGCCGCTCTACAATCCCTCGAAGGTCGTTGTGGCGCTCGCTCTCGTACTCATCCTCGTCGTCGGGGCCTGGGCGGTTTTCAAGTTCTTCTCGCCGACGAGCGTCTCCACGACCAAGCCCACGGCCACGAAGTCGCTCGAGCCGACCAAAGCTCCAAGCGGCGCCAAAAAGCCGACCGAGAGCCCGACGAAGAAGGAGGATCCGGACAAGTTTCCCGAGCCGAAAGTCTCGAGCGTCTCCCTCCTCAACCCCTACGGCGCCCAGATGGAGCCGTCCACGGTCAACGAGCAGGACAATCCCTCTCAAATCCGGTATCTGACGGATCGAAAGCCTTCGACCTCGTGGCAGTCCTGGTGGTACGGGGACGCCTCCTACAACGGGAACAAAGAAGGGATAGGCTTGGCCATCAAGCTTTCGGGCAAGTCGAAAGTGTCCTCGATCAAGATCGAATCCAAGCTTTCGGGCGGGAAGGTCGAGTGGCGCAACTCCTCGGAGTCTTCGCCTAACAGCGGCGACGTCGTCGCCGAAGGCGGGCTCAAGCCGGGGCTGACCCTTTCAGCTTCGGAACCGGTGGCCACCGACACCGTCGTCCTCTGGTTCCCCGAGCTGTCGAAGGAGAGCGCCAAGAAGTACAGGCTCGACATTTCGGAGATCACCGTCGAGTGACGAAAGGCGCGCCCCTGCGGCATGCGGAAGCCGGACCGGGACGTCGGGAATAGCGGAGCCCCTTGCGCGCGTTCACCTCTCGACACCTACGAAAGGCAGACATGACTGAGAAAGTTCACGACGTCGTCATCGTCGGATCCGGCCCTGCCGGCTGGACGGCCGCCATATACACGGCGCGCGCGGGATTCGAGCCGCTGGTCGTGGCCGGCGCCCTCGAAGCGGGCGGAGCGCTCATGAACACCACCGAAGTCGAGAACTTCCCGGGCTGGCCCGATGGGATCATGGGCCCCGACCTCATGGACAAGTTCCAGGCCCAGGCGCAGAAGTTCGGCGCCTCGGTCGAGTACGAAGACGCAACAGAGCTTCGGCTCGAAGGCGACGTCAAGACTGTCGTCACAGATTCCTCGACGTACAAGGCAAAAGCGGTGATCCTCGCGCTCGGCTCGGCTTACAGGAAGCTCGGCCTCGAGGGCGAACGGCTCTACTCCGGCAAGGGCGTGTCATATTGCGCAACGTGCGACGGTTTCTTCTTCAAAGACAAGGAGATCGCCGTCGTCGGAGGCGGCGACTCGGCGCTGACTGAGGCGCTTTTCCTCACGCGTTTCGGCTCGAAGGTCCACCTGATTCACCGCCGCGACCAGTTCCGCGCGTCGAAGGTGCTGGCAGACCGCGTCGCGGCCGACCCCAAGATCGAAATTCACTGGAACAAGACTGTCTCCGAGCTTTCCGGCGGCGAGACCCTCGAGTCCGCCACGCTCGCCGACACCGTCACGGGCGAGACCTCGGTGCTCCCCGTCGCGGGACTCTTTGTGGCGATTGGCCATGACCCGCGCACGGCGCTCGTTCGCGACGAAGTCGCCTTGGACGGCGCCGGGTACATCTTGGTCGACGAACCCTCCACTCGCACGAACGTCCCCGGAGTCTTCGCGGCCGGCGACGCCGTCGACCACACGTACCGTCAAGCTATCACGGCGGCGGGTTCCGGAGCTCGCGCCGCCCTGGACGCCCAAGCTTACCTCGAAGATCTTCGCAGCTGACCGGAGACTTCGGCGTCGAACCAAGGCGTCGCGTCCTCTGAATTCTGTCGGAAGCGCGTGGCATCGTATGAGTATGTCCGAGTCCTCCGCTTCCGACGCCCGCAAAGCCCGCGGAGCCTTCTTCACTCCCGCTCCGATCGCACGGTTCATCGTCGATTGGGCGGTGCGCAGGGCGGGCGACAGCGTCCTCGATCCCTCGTGCGGCGACGCCGCCTTTCTTGCGCCGGCCGCGACGAAGCTTCTCGAGCTTTCCTCGGTGAGGCAGGTCGCGGCCTGCGTTCGAAAGCCCGCGACTGGCGAAGTGTGCGCCCGCAAGGAGAAGGAAATCCGCGGGGAGGGGCCTGTCGGCGAAAAGTCCGCGGGACGCGAGGCAGAGGTCTCCGAAGCCGTGCCCCGTGAGATCCGGGTCGACGGAGTGGACGTCGACCCTCCGAGCGCGGCGGCGGCCCGCGAACGCGTCGGCGCGCTCGGTGTGCGCGCACATGTCCAGGTCACCGATTTCTTCACAGTTCCGGCCGAAGCCCGCTACGACGTCGTCGTAGGCAATCCTCCCTACGTCAGGTATCAGGGGTTTGCGGGCGCCTCGCGGACCGCCGGCAGAGAGGCGGCCCTGCGAGCGGGGGTGTCCTTGACGGCGCTCGCCTCGAGCTGGGCGCCCTTCGTTGTCCACGCCTGCCAGTTTCTCGTGCGAGGTGGCAGGCTCGGCTTCGTTCTTCCCGCCGAACTGCTCAGCGTCAACTACGCAGCCCCCGTTCGCCGTTTTCTTTTCGACAGTTTTTCGGGCATCGAACTGGTCCTTTTCGAAAGCCGGGTGTTCGATGAGGCCCAGGCCGACGTCGTCCTCCTGCTGGCCGAAGGATACGGAGGCTCGACGTCGCACGCCGCAGTCCGCCAAGTCCGCGACGAACGCGATCTGGCCGCCGCATCTTCGCTTGCACGCGGGGCCCGCCACGACGGAATGTGGGCGCCCGCCTCCCCTGAAGCCAAATGGACCGAGTTGCTCGCACCCGCCGCCGCCCTTGCCAACCTCGACGAACTGCGCGATTCTTCGGCATTGACGCCGCTCTCCGAGTGGGGCGCGGTCAAACTCGGAGCGGTCACCGGCAACAACGGTTACTTCACGCTTTCACCCTCTCGCGCCCGCGAGCTTGGCTTGGACCGCCGCGACCTGCTCAGGATCAGCCCGGCGGGAAGCTCCCATTTGCGCGGGATGTCTCTCACCTCAAAGGCGTTGGCGATTCTGGGAGAAGAAGGCCGAGGAACGCTGCTTTTCAGGCCGCGAACCCCCCTGTCCGCCGCCGCACGGCGCTACATTCGCACGGGCAACGAAACCGGCGTCGACCTCGCATACAAATGCAGAGCGCGAGACCCGTGGTACATCGTTCCGCTCCCGGCCGTACCAGACCTTTTCCTGACGGCAATGAACGCCGAAACGCCCCGTCTCGTGGCCAACAGCGCCCGCGTGCACCACCTCAATTCCGTTCACGGCGTCTGTCTGGCGGAAGAACTCCGCCGCTTGGGAACCGAGCTGCTTCCCCTGGCCAGTCTCAATTCTGCGAGCAGACTCAGCGCCGAGCTCTCCGGCCGCAGCTACGGAGGCGGCATTCTCAAACTGGAGCCAGGCGAAGCCCGCAGATGGCTCGTCCCTTCGCCCACGCTCGTAAGCGAACGGCTCGAAGAACTGCGGTCGATCAAAGCCTCGGTCGCGCGGGCTCTGCGGCGGGGCGAGCTGTCCCGCGCAACCGAAATGGTCGACGCCGCCCTCGGACTGGCGAGCGCAAAGCCGGGCTCGGCCGAACCCGGCGGCCTTTTCGCGGCTGCCGCGGCTCTGTCGCGTCGGCGCATGGACAGAGGGAGGAAGCTTGGCCGATAAAGCCGAAGAAGCCAGAGCCGAGGAAGCTGGAACCGAGGCAGAAGGCCAACCGCGTTACGCGCTCGTTTTCGCAACGGCGCGCTGGTGTGAGCCCGCCGTTCCCATGCGCGCCATCTTCGACGAACTGGTCCGCGACCTCGAACGCAGAGTCGTCGAGGCCCGTCGCAGCGTCGCTTCGCTCACCAACGGAAACCTGCCCGTCAGTAACGCCTCGCCGCCTGCCGGGTCCGACTCGCTTCTCACTTCGGTCTTCTCACACATTGCAGGCGTGCGCGGCGTCATTCTCGACGTCGACGAAGTCGACGCGGTCTTTGCCTCGAGGGCCGACGACGCCGCATCCGGCCGTCCCCCCGATCCCGCTTTTGAGCTCGACCCGCTCATTTCCCCCGCTTTCGCCGAAACGATCGACTTCGTCCCCATGATCGTCCTCGTGCGGGAAGGGAACCGGTCCACAGAGGACCGGAACCGGGCAATGGAGGGCCGGAACGGCCTGACAGATAACCAGAACCGCTTGACAAATAGCCAAAACCGGCCGACAGAAGAACGGCATCCTCTGCAAAAGGAACCGAACAGCGGGGTGAATCGGCGCGAAGCAGAGGGCGGGGAACTGGTGCGCTTCGCCGGTCAGCTGCCAAAGCTTCACATTCGCGACCGGATTCTCGAAGCGCTCGGCAACGACCTTCTTCCTCCGGCTGCGTGAGTTTAGCCGATCCGTGGCAAACTTAGAAGGGTCGCACTTCCGGCGGGAACGCGTCCGGAAACCGGGGTGCGCATAGTCGACCGAGGAGACGCCATGAGCGACAAGCAGAGGAACGCCGACCGGGCGAGCGCCATTCGCGCGGCCGTTGCCACCGGCACACGCCTGGACCCCTGGTACAACACCTACGCCGATCGCGCGCTCGGAATGAGGCAGTCCGAGGTTCGTTCGCTCTTCGCGGTGGCAAACCGTCCCGAAGTCGTCTCGCTCGCCGGGGGCATGCCCAACATCGAAGGCCTGCCCCTCGAGTTCCTCGCGGAGATGAGCAGCCGCCTTCTGCGCGATCGCGGCGCGTCGATCCTCCAATACGGTTCGGGCCAAGGGTCCGATGAACTGCGCGAGATGATCGTCGAGGTCATGCGCCCCGACGGCATTCGCGGCCATGCGGACGACGTCGTCGTCACCACCGGCTCCCAGCAGGCTCTTGACCTCATCTCTCAAATTTTCATCAACCCGGGCGACGTCGTCCTTGCGGAAGCCCCTTCGTATGTCGGGGCCCTCGGAACTTTTCGGGCCTATCAGGCGAACGTCGTGCACGTTCCTATGGACGCCGAGGGCCTCGTTCCCGAAGAGCTCGTACGCGTCATTGACGAGCTTGAGGCCGAGGGCAAACCGATTAAGTTTCTCTACACGATTCCCAATTTCCACAACCCGGGCGGGGTGTGCCTTTCGGCCGAGCGCCGCCCGCGTATCGCCGAAATCTGTCAACGCCGCCACATTCTCGTGGTCGAAGACAATCCCTACGGTTTGCTCGGTTTCGACGGAGATCCGATCCCGGCCATTCAGTCGATCAATCCCGACGGCGTCGTCTATCTTGGCTCCTTTTCGAAGACGTTCGCGCCCGGCTACCGCGTTGGTTGGGCGCTGGCGCCCACGGCCGTCGCCGCACGGCTCATCCTCGCCAACGAGAACGCGCTTCTGTGCCCATCTACCTTCGCGCAGCTTTCGATCAACGAATACCTGCGCACCTACGACTGGTATCAACAGGTCAAGGAATATCGCGAGATGTACCACGAACGCGGGCGCGCCATGCAGGAGGCGCTCGAAGAGTACATGCCCATGTGTTCCTGGAACAGCCCCGAGGGCGGCTTTTACACCTGGGTCAAGCTGCCGGAGGGCCTCGACGCACAGGCCATGTTGCCGCGCGCCGTCACCAACCTGGTGGCTTATGTTTCGGGAACGGCCTTTTATGCCGACGGCCAGGGGCGGGATCATATGCGCTTGTCCTTCTGTTACCCGACGCCGGAGCGAATTCGCGAGGGCGTACAGCGCCTGGCCGCGGTGGTTCGCGCCGAGGCCGAGCTCGTCGACATGTTCGGCCTGCGCGGCGGCGACGGCGCCAAACCTTCGCCTGGGGAGTTCGCATGGCCGCGGGTGTAAGGCGGGCGCAAAGACTCTGAACGCCGCACAGCGGCCGCGCGTCGCAGACGATCGAACCCGGCCAATCTTCAGCCCAATCCGACCGACCTCAATCCCGCCCGACCGATCTCAATCCAATCGATCTCAGCCCAATCCGACCGACTTCAGTCCGATCAATTTCAATCCAATCCGACCGACTTCAGTCCGATCAATTTCAATCCAATCCGATCACCCACAGCACAACCGGCAATCCCGATCCAGACAACAAACGGGTCAAACAACAAACGGGTCACCCCGACCAAAGGAGAAAAAATGTCCGGACCTCTCACGGTGGCGATTCTTGCAGGAGGACTCACGCATGAGCGCGAAGTGTCCCTTCACTCGGGACGACGCCTCGCAGCGGTCCTTTCCGAGGCGGGCATGCACGTCAAGGTGCTTGACGTCGACGCCAATCTTCTGCAATCCCTCAAATCTATGCAGCCCGACGTCGTTTGGCCGCTCATTCACGGAAGCACCGGGGAAGACGGGTCGCTTCAGAGCCTGTTGGAACTCGTCGGCGTGCCTTACGTCGGCACGCCCCCCGCCGCATGCAGGATCGCCTCGGACAAGGCGGTGGCAGGCGCGGTTCTCTCAACCGCCGGCCTGAACGTTCCCGATTCGGTGACGATTCCGCAGAAACTGTTCCGCGAGGTCGGGGTGGGCCAAGTCCTTGACCTCATCAAGGCACGCTTCGATTTTCCTCTGGTTGTCAAACCAGCCCAGGGCGGCTCGGCGCTCGGCGTGACCATCGTGGCCTCGGCGGCCGGTTTGCCTCGCGCCATGGTGGATTGTTTTGCCTACGACGAGCGCGCCCGCGTCGAGCAGTATATCGAAGGCGCCGAGGTGGCGGTGTCCGTCGTCCAAACGGGAAGCGAACCCCGCGCTCTTCCTCCGGTCGAGATCGCGGCTGACGGACCCTACGATTACGATGCGCGCTACTTCGCCGGCCGCGCCGAATACTTCGTTCCCGCTCGCCTTTCCGAGGAGGACACCGCCGCCGTCAAAGAGGCCGCGGAGCGCGCCCATTTGGTTCTTGGGCTCAGATATCTTTCGCGCACGGACATCATTCTCGACGACGCCGGTCGCGCGTGGATCCTTGACGTCAACGTCGCCCCCGGCATGACGGAGACTTCGCTGTTCCCTCAAGCTGCAACAGCAGATGCTTTAGAAAGCGATACAACCGTCGACGATCTCTACGTGGAGATCCTAAACGCGGCTCTAACCTGATAGACAATGAGTTAAGACCGCGCCTGCGCCACACGCGCGTGCAAGTTTTCGCCACCACTGCACGCGCGTTCCCGCCGCGCCTAGTCCTCGCCGTCATATGTGTGTTCCCACCCCACCCAGGTGAGAAACATACGCACGGAGTTCTCAAGCGTCTTGCGCACGGTCTTCCCGCTCCACCCTTGCGCACGGTTTTCCCGCTCCACCAGGTGAGATGCAAACTGACAAATGACCTTAATCGTCATGAACCGTGATACAGTATCGGACGTTGACTCAGCTTCTCCGTCGGCGTTTGCTTAGCGTTTCTGCTCCGTGATATCAACGCCTGTCTCGCCGGGGCTGAGCACGCCCAGGATGCGATTGAGGTCGTCGATTGACGCGAAGTCGATCTTAATAGACCCTTTCTTTGCTCCCATTTCGACTTTGACGCGGGTGTCGAACCGATCGGCCAGCCGGCTCGACAATTCACCGAGCTCGGGGCCGTATCTTCTGGCTCGTCTACGTCCGCTAGCGGGCGAGGCAGTCGGTTCGTCGCCAAGGGCCACGATCTCTTCAACTTGTCGTACAGAAAGACCCTCGGAGACGATCTTCTGAGCAAGCCTCTCCATTGCGCCAGGGTCAGACAAACCGAGCAGTGCACGCGCATGACCGGAAGACAAAACCCCGGCAGCCACTCGCCGCTGGACCAAAGGAGGTAATTTGAGCAATCGCAGCGTGTTGGAGATCTGCGGACGAGACCTCACGATCCGACGTGACAATTCCTCTTGGGTGCACTGAAAGTCTTCTAGCAGCTGTTGGTAGGCAGCCGCTTCTTCCAACGGATTGAGTTCCGCTCGATGCAAGTTCTCAAGGAGAGCGTCTCGAAGCAGATCCTCATCTTGCGTATGCCGAATAATGGCGGGAACGGTCTCAATGCCGGCCAGCTCCGAGGCACGCCAACGGCGCTCGCCCATGATGAGTTCGTAGCGAGCTTTTGATTGCCCGGGAATCGGCGCCGCCAACGGCCGAACAATAACGGGCTGAAGAACTCCGACTTCGCGAATCGAAGCTGCCAGTTCCTCAAGCTCTTCCTCGTCGAATACGTTTCGCGGCTGTCTCGTATTCGGGATTATCTGGTCGAGGGGGAGCTCCGCGTAAGTGGCGCCGGGAACCTCAACGAGGCCTTCGTCTGCCTCACCCTGCTCGTTTTGTGCGTGGCCAGCACCTCCCGTTTGACCCGCGTCGCTCTCAACAGGCTCGTTGCCTCCGCCAAGCTCGGACTTGTCGTTCCCATCCTCATCGACCACACGGTTTTCAACGTCAACCGCACCGTCGACGTCATCGCGGGCCTCCGAGACCTCAGCTCGACTTGAATGTCCGTCTTCACCGGAGGAATCAACCCGGCTCGAAGCATCTGCGCTCGCAGCAACGGGTCGGGTTGCAGAATCAGCTGTCTCTTGCTCGCCCTGAGTGGTTCCGGACGTCGAACTGTCGCGAGGCGCGGAGCTCTTCGATTCTTTATTCCTGTTTTGCCTCACGTCCACGGACGGGACTTCCTCGGAAAACTCGACGGCGCCCGCTTGGTCGAAGGCTCGAACGCTCGTCTTATGCTCAGCAGCAGAGGTCGAATGCATTCCTTCGCTCCCTCTCGAATCGGCAGGGGATGTCTGTACTTCGCCATCGAATGACGCAGCCGGACTTTGATTCAGCCCTTCTCGCGTTCCGTCTCCCGTTGAGTCCTCTCCGCTTCCTGCCAAACCCCTGCCTTTGGGCTCTATGGGCTCGGACTCCACGGGCTCTATGACGACAGCCCCCATAGGCTCAAATTCCGCGGGTTTTGCCCCTGCGCGCTCTACGACAGTCCCCACAGGCTCAGATTCTGCGGGTTTCGCCTCTGCGCGCTTTACGACGGTTTCCGGCGTTGCAGTCGCTTCCGCGAACTCGTCAGTCGCCCCGGACGCAACGTTTGTGGTTACGCTCATCCGTTTTGTTCTCTGTGTTACGGAATGATCGACGTCCTGCGACGCTGCCTTCCCGACCACTTCATTTTCAGAGGCCTCTTCGAAATCACCGGAGACTTTCGCGCCGACGTTCACAGCTTTTTCACCGGCGTCTGCACGATTGTCGCCGGCGGGGTCTTCGATGGCTGCCGTGCCAACGACAACTGTTTCCCGACTGGGTGATCGGCCCTTGTCGGTGTCTTTCTTCCCAGCGGGGTTTTCCTTCCCACCGGCATCTCCCTTCTTGCCGGTTTCTTTCTTCCCAGCGGTGTCTCCCTTTCCGCCGGTGCCTTCTTTCCTGCCGGTGTCTTTCCCCTTGCCGGTTTCTTCGCTCCCTTCCCTCAGGGGAGACGAGCTGCTTGTCTTCGACGAATCATCGCCGCTAGAAGGACGGCGCCTTTTACCAGACGACTTCTTCGCGGCTCCCTCTGCTTTGACGGGAGCCTCGACAGCTGTTTCGACATTAGAATCATCAACGGTCTTAGGGGCAGCAGATTTCTTCGCTTTTTCCTGCTTCGACGATGGACTTTTGCCGCTCTCGCGACCCGTCGATGTCACACCGCTGCCAAAGAACACGTCAATGGGACGGTCTTTAGACTCCCTTTGCGCGGAAGGAATGAGGGCACCAATTCCTCTTCCGAGACCGCGTCTGCGTTCGGCCATTCCTGCTCCTTACTCGGCTCGATTAGCTAATTCGTGCGCCGCGGCCAGATATGCGATAGCGCCACTGGAGCGGGGTGCAAATGTGATGACGGTCTCGCCGTACGAAGGAGATTCAGCAATGCGAACTGACCGCGGAATCTCTGTTTCAAGCGTCTGTTCGGGAAAGTAATCCCTCACATTCTCCGCGACTTCTGCGGAAAGATTGGTGTTCTTTGACGACATGGTCAGAAGAATGGTACTGACTCGAAGCTCGGGATTATGAGAAGCGCTTGCGCCTTCAATTGTATGTAGAAGCTGCGTAAGACCCTCCAGAGCGTAGTATTCCGTCTGAACGGGAATGAGCACCTCTTTGGCGGCGATCAACGCATTGATAGGCAAAAGAGACATACTCGGCGGACAGTCGATGAATACATAGTCAAATGGCGCTCCCTCGGCAGCGGTTGCTGCAAGCCCTTCACGCAGAGTGTCTCGAAGTCTGGTCATACGGTCGTCTTGGTCGGCAAGTTCAACGTCGACCAGCGATAGATTGATCGATGAAGGAACCACAAAGAGATTTTCCAGTTTCTCCGTCGGCTGCATAGCGTCGCGCATAGTCACGTTTCCAACCAGCACGTCATACAGAGTCGCAACGTTTTCGTCTCTCCTTGCACCCAAGGCTGTGGACGCATTGCCTTGAGGATCGTCGTCGACCACAAGAACGTTAAGACCGCCCTGTGCCAGGGCAGCCGCAATGTTGACAGCCGTGGTGGTCTTGCCGACACCACCTTTTTGATTGGCAATTGCGATGATCCTCGTCGACGCCGGAACTCTGAACTTCGACCCTCCGATCGCATCAAGTCTCTTCATGTCCTCAGCGAGGCTATTGGCAAGAGGAGAGCCTTCACCTCGCAGACGATCCCACGGGCTTTCCTCCTCGGTAACCCGCGCGGCCGCCCTTCGTGCCTTCCTTATGGGATCACTCACGTATCCGCTCCTCTCGTCTCATCACATTCTACGCAAAACGGAGATTGAAGACGTCCTATCCACACCGCATTTCGCGTCCGACTTTTCCACAGGTTGACTACGGCATCTCCCAAACGTTCATTGCAAAGCAACCTCACATTTGCCTGGCGTTCTCAGTCCGCGCTTCTATATGTTGGATTGTATTTTGCACTCGAGGAGTGCGTGAACGGGACCTAGCGTCATTATCGTTTTTACTTCATTCACAGTATTTTTACGTGCGTCACGCAACGGTCGGCATCTTTGTGCGCAGTCTAAGATCCCACCTTTCACGGCCTAAGATCTGTCTAGGCTAAAACCTGGTCGTTCGCAGTCTAGCTACCGAGAGGATCGTTGTCTCCTACTTTTCCTCTAAATTCAAACGCCGAGACATACTTCGCTATTATATTGAACCAAATCTCTCGTTTTCTTTTCACTCCCCAGGGATTGCGTTGCGTTCCTTCCCAGTGCCATCAGGTCTTCATGTCTTTCTAAACAAAAGACAAGTGACTATTCTGCTTGACCTCTCCAACGGACTGGAGCGACTGTGTCAGGCGACGACGTCACCTGATAACGACGTGGAGAGTCCTAATACTAAATAGGAACACGAGGTCCTAATTAAATAGGGACACGAGCACTCATGGAAACCGGATAGCAGAATACACTTATGCCGTCCACGCAGACACTTGAACTGTTTAGGAGTCACTCCAGTCCCAGTTCGGCTTCTCGGCAAGCAGAGCATTAGAGTCAGAGATACAAACTGCGCACATGAAGCAGACGCGACTAATCAGATATGCTGATGCTGCTCTATTTTCAAACGTGCCATTATTCGAGCAGCACCAGAAGACGCTTTGAACTCGCAGAATCATCGAAGTGCGCCTTACCACCCGCCACTAAAGAGGAATCGTGTCGAGGCAGTGTACTAAGACGAACTGGAGACAATTGACCGCTCTTATGTCATTGGCTTTGAAGCAACATAGTTTTTGCTATGCATCAACGAGACTAGACTGTCGGCCCTCTCGTTACAAATCAGTTCTCATTTCAAAGCAGTGGCGTTTCACGTGAAACGCCAAGTACCGCCGATCGGCAAATGAGATAGACGTTCAGGGTTTGAATGATCATACAGGCAGGCGGATATAGGGTATACATCTAATGAATGAGCTGTTGCTTCAACCATGGGAGTTTGACCCAAGACACCTACCTACATGGGAAAGGAAGGGGCTTCAACCACAAAGATGGATACATGGTCGGAAATCTCGGCATCTATTCCGTGACCATCTTCATCCCGCTGGAACGCCACGTTTCCAGTCGCATGTCCACGACGTCGGTCGCAATGCAGTTGCTTATAGCTTCGCATTACCTTAGGTACAGAACAGCTTTAAGTCTCAAGTCGTCAGATACCCACAAAGCAGTTCTATGGCGACGTCTCCGGAGAAATCTATGGGTCACGAGTGTCTGTATTGACGCCTCCGATCTGGCTGACATCGAATAGACACAGACCGATATCGCGTAACGAAATCAAATTTTGACTAGTTCAGCGTTTTGAGCCGACGTCGCGTTGAGCTCACTAGCCACTTTCATACACTTACTTACTTCAGTGTTGAGCGCGCAATCTTGACTCGGAATGCCCTTACATACCAGAAACAGTAACTTCATCCCGATAGGAACTCGCCGACTTGTAACTGGTAGGAAATTGCTCTTGCAACACGATACTTCACTTCGATGCGTTAAGCGGAATTGCCGCTCAGTTGGAGCCGCACCGTAAACCAAGCCTAAGTACGTTTTGTCGACACCACATAACGCCAGAGTTCAAGTTCCGGATTTGGCATGGCTTGTAAGGTCTCGATTCAGCGAAGACAACCTGCGTTTATCAGCACCAGCCTTACTTAGCGGCACCAGCCTCGTTTATCGACACCAGTTATGTTTAGCGACACCGGCCTTCAGCAACGTTCCCACTCGGCGAGCGATCTATTGGTTTCAATTAATCAAGTCATTTGGCAGCGTACCATCTTGCGTAGTTGACACACCTAGCAACATCCACACAGCCTTCGGAGACGCTAAATATGACATTTTTACTTTCGGTAGTCACCAACGAACGCCGCATGTAGACTATGTTTCACGTGAAACGCAATCAGACTCTAGATCCTTCAAACTTTGGTGAACAGATCAACAAGACCAACGCCCTACTCCGAATGTTCAACCAGCACTTACACAACAAAAAGGGCTTCAGCCGTCCACTTACCTGTAGTGATAGGCGCTCTTTTAACTTCTACTTAGAGCATCGACTCGTTCCGCGACGACCAACTGGTTCGCCTACTGCGTGTCAGGTCGTGACCTCGGAAAGCAAGCCAGCGGTCGCTATCGGGAAGGCTGAAATGACTAACTCCAACCAGATTTACATTTGACAGTCTATTCGATATCCAACAGAAGCGTTTGTATCCCTTCTAAGACTGGCAAACTTGCCAGCCTGCCGTTTCACGTGAAACGTCGAATCGTTGACTTATGCAAGTGCCGTATCATTTGGTGCCTTCCTTGAGAACGACAACTACTTCTGCTTCTGAGCAACGAGCCGCCAACCGTTAGTTGCAGTCAATGCGGGATCCAATGACTATTTGCTCTAGCCCCAGAACCTGATCTAGGTACCCACTCAGCGTAACAACTAGGATACTCAGTGGGAGGACTTGCTGCATCGGCGATTCCATCACCACCTCGAAATTCGCACCGAGGATCAACATGCTTCCTTGCAGAACCGTGGAGTTAACGCTCTCGCTTAATGAATCATGGCTATAACGCATACTCCACCCGGTAACTAAACGTTGGCCACTACTAAGGAACTGGATTGCGCCCATAGACTTCGTAACTGCAGTCCTACCCGCCGAACTTGTAACAATGTAAAACGTAACCATGGCGCGTTGCCACGGAATTTTCCTTCCCGTAGTCAAGTCACCCAGAATTGGGCCACACAGTCGGGTGACAATCAATACCGCCATCGTGAACTGGTTCCCTCAGCGAAGTTGAGGAGTTCAACTGCTATTTCCCTCCGCTATTTCTCAAATATAGACAGTCAGTAACTCCTATTACGTGTAATGATGCAATAGCCACGAAATCATTCGACTACTTAGCGGCCATCCCAGACCGATGGTCGTTTCACGTGAAACGTCAGATGCGCGCTCTTACGATTCGACACACTACTTCTGCTTTCGAACCTTGTAACTCAGTCGGGATCTAGTATGGCCACTATTTCGAACGGTATCTGAGATAATCAGATAACTGCCAAACATGCTGCGCCATGAGCTATGAGCACCTCGCTCATAAACTCCGCGGAGTCTCCGGCACGTCAAACTAGATGGCCGACGACGTCTTTTGTCAGCTCTGCTGACGTTGGACGAAAGTATCGGCTCGTGAAGTTAGTGGGCTAGTACCCTTTCGTCTTTTACACCTTCAGAGCTTCGCAATATTACGGGAGGTCGGACTAATGGAATGCGGCTATTCGAAGACGTCTGGGGGCGTGTCGCCGTGATTACGAAAGTCCTAACGAGTACCGAGCGTTCAAATGGACGCGGCTATACAGTTTGGTTCGAAGCTGCGAAGCCAATGGAGTAGTAGTTACCTCAGTTATGCACATTGACAACTATTATGCGCGTTGCCAGCTACTTCCAGAAGCCACCGCCACTAGAGCTTCACGGCCTTACAGGCTAAAGAATTCAACCGGGACTCGGCCGTGGCTCTCGTTCCTTCGAAACCGTACAAGCACGTGCATAGCCGTGCCACCAGAGCACCGCGCGATCGACATGTCGGTGCAAAAATCCCGTTTCAAGCAAGCCAAATGAACCTCGATCTTGCTCGGTTTCACGTGAAACGGTAGCGGTTCTGCGGAACGTTAAGGTATTGCATGAGCAGCGCTGAGCAGCGCCCGTCGTTCGCGCGCCACAGCCGATTTCGCGTGCCATAACCGACTGCTACTTGCAGCCAGCTTCATTACGTGAATCAGCGCAAGTAAATTCAAGCTCCGCCTTGATTAACTGCAGATTCGGATCCCTATGGAAACTTTTGGGCGTCTCCAATCGATGTAAGCGGTACGTAACCAAGCAGCTTGCAAGCAGCCACTTCCTGCCGACAGCCGGAAGTAAAGCGCCCGGCCAACACAGAGGGAGTTAGTGAATAGTTGCAACGACCAGTTGGATAGTGTATCAGCCGTTTTACGTGAAACCAGAAGTAGATGCTTCTATACGCTCAATCCGTTTTCCGAGCAACGGATTTGTATCGTCTCGTCTTGCCTGGAGCGCAGACCATTTACCCATTTGAGGCGGAAAGATCTTGTTGAAGGTACGGAACTTCGAAGTAATCTTCTGATCCCGTTTTTCAGATATCGACCCAAACTCGCAGTGTCCTGTAGTCAGCCCGGCCGACTCGACAGCTCACCATCGCGTCGCTACTCAATCCACTAGTTGCCAGTCAGTTCCAGCAACAACTGTTAAGCTCCAAAACGTCTGAGCTTCACAGACCTTCGATCTCCAGTAGTGCGCTCTCAACAGTCTAAGTAAGCTGTCGTATCGGCAATGCATCTAGATAAGCTCAATTATGACATCCATACTTGCTCCGTTTGTCAGCTAATCAGCTACGCAACTTATGTGTTCTTATACAGTCTACATACTGCTTCTCCGTGAAAACAGGCGCTTTTGGATTTAACTCAAGGGGCGAACCGGCTTAAGACCGATGGCACTACCGTCGCTGATTCCGTCGTCCACTTCTGTGCAACAGACATAGGTGTATGTTCATCGACGGGCGTCTTAACCTCAACGCAATCCTGAACCCATGCGACTGACGCATGTTTTAACTGAGTTAACAATTACTGGTTACTCTAATTGTGATAGGAGTACTTAGCTCAGGTGGAGGGTATAGCACATAACTATTATGTTGCTCGTGATAACCACGCAATCGCCGTTAATGACATCGAACCACTTTCGCCACACTGTTCCACGTGAAACGTCGACGGCATAGTTAAATGCCGCAACAGGCACTGAGTAGCAGTCATCAACTAGTTAGATTAACCAAAGATTCTCGTCGGATGTTGATTTTACAAGGTACCTAGATCGTGACCGCATACAGCTGAAATGTGTTGGTACGTCACGGACTGTATGCATAAAACTCAACACCCACGGTAGTACAAGCTTGTCCAGTTTACCGCAGGGATGCGAAGCATAAGCAGCTTCCAGTATTAACCGTTTATCTGTTCATCGCTACAACCGCATTCATAACCCCGTACGAAAGCGGGAATCATCATCAGATTCCATCCATATCGTTCCTATAAATGGAAGCGCACTTACTTGAGCTTAGCTAGTACTAATCCTGCCGATGCCCTCGGTAGACGCGTTTCGAAAGCACGAGCGCTAATTAGTTCACTTGTTCTGATTCGAAAAGCTGGTCAACTCGTTAATGACACTACTTGACGTATATGCCTTAGGCTGTGACCATGGGCTAATGGCGACCGGCACCGTGGCGGGCACCGTGGGCGGCAACACGATCGCTCAATCGGCTCCTAGAAATCATTTTGCAAACTTGAGCCACACAGACACGCTTAGTCACGTTACTCGCCGCCCGACGTTTGGAGTAACGACAGAATATTGCGAGTGCTTAAAATCGTTTCACGTGAAACCGGCAAGATAGAAGATACACCGTAATTCTTCGTACAGCACTATTTGCTCACCGAAGCTCAAATCGTCGGGTACTAGTTCGCTCGCAAACATGGTTGCGAATAGTTCTAAGTTAAGTAAGCGAGTATGAAGAGTCGAAGAGTCACGGCGTAGGGCACCCAACAAGCGACTGTCGAAACTGAGTGAACAGCTGAAACTGGACTAACCCAACTGACCTAGCCAGCGCTGTCCGAGATCATTCTGGTACGAGATACTCTGGTCCGCGATCGCTCTGTCCAATTGTCAAAAGCATGAAGGCTCATCAAAAGACTCCGTTCACTTGAGCGTCGTAGTCAAGCATCGATCAAAGGTTAGCCTGATCGCCTCTCTGCCTGTAAACAAGTAGGCGAACCACGATCTATCAAACCAACACACTGAGTCGGCGAGTGAGCTGACTTAGGGACGGCAAAATCAGTGGCATCCCGTACACGGTAAACGTGTACCTTGTTCAGGCGTGGTATGTAACCGTCCGTTAATGATCCAATCCCTTCGCCGACACAAGCACCAGACAATTAGAATCCACCTGGTCGATTCTGTCGGCTGCGTTTAGATAGAGGAAAATGGACTGCGTATCGAACTTGAGACATATCGGCCTCAATCGATCATCTTCGATCAAGATGAAATACAACGAGAACCTCTGGAACGAAGCTCCTACGCAAAGAAATCGCCTCAGTCCTACGACCAACTACAAGGTCTTGAAAACGGCAAAATGACAAGTCTTCTGAACGGACCTAAGACCGCGATGCTCCGCGTCCAGGCCACGAAGCTCATCATTTGAATCATCAAATTGTCTCTAAAACGTAGGTAGCCTGAGCCTGAATGAACCGCAGATAACTGCTATCTCGCAGATAAAGTAGAACCCAAAATCAGATCGATCCAACTGGCTTGGGGCGTCACCACCGTATAAACCCATCAGTTGAGCATCACTCAGCCCGCGCACTAATCCGATCACAATACCGACAAGTACAAAGTCGCTTGAAACTTAACACTAACCACAACCGAAGTGGAGGATGACAACCGCGGGCAAGGTCATCGAAGTGACCGTTATCAGTATCATTCAAATCGGCCTTTCCGTCCACGGCACCAGCTGTCCATATCTACCGTTGCAATCAGGATCACTGCGATGGGAGCTAAGTAGCCACTTTCCTTATGGCCTATGATCCCACTTTAAACGACTTTTGGCGGTCTGCAGGCACAAAATTCGAGGCCTTTAGTCTTCTAGCATCCACGAACTTCCCGACACGAAGTGTAAAACAGGAGCAATCATCGCCGTAAAATAGCTAAATGCCCCGATAGAGATACGCGTTGCCAAGTATGTGAAAATAGAAATGAGTCTCGCCTTCAGCCACATTACTAGCTGTAACAGACGAGATGATTCGCAGTCCGTCGCAGTTTCTGAGCTCTGGAGCATTCAAAACAAAATGATCGTCGATCAATTGAACCGCTGAAACGTTAAAGTCGGTGGCTGCATTGCTAACGCTTACTAGCGTCAAAACAACTCATAATGTATAGACCGATATTCTAATAGGATAAATAAAATATAAAATCATAAATAAAAATATGCACATTACGTATGTTTAAGGCGAGGATAACTAGGAAGCAAACTTGATGGCATAGCTCTTCGACACAGAGACAGACACAGACACAGACACAGAGACAGACAGATAATTTCAAATATGATCATCATCGGAAACCCGCTTTGCCCATCGACCTCATAAACCATAACCGATAAGACTAATCTGTTAAACCGAACAAAATGCTTTCAAGGAGTACCATAACGGCAAAGGCTCGATAACGGTACAGCACTAACTCCGAATAGATTTGCCCTACGAGCAAAAGATGCCCTCGCCGATGGCGCTGGTTGCGATAAACATAGAACGTTGTTGGACCAGCGATTCGTCTTTGACATTCTGTTTCAATCATCCGTAGTTCAAATAGCTCGCTACTCGGAGGAATAGACTACTAGGTAAGAACGTAAGTAAAAATTTACGGCCACAACGTGAATAAAATAGAATTATTAGAACCGAATACGTAAACAGTAAACGCATCAAAATCATAACTAGAAAATCTTTAGCGTAGGAACATACACCATTTAAGTTACAAAACCATAGGATAAACAAAATGGCAGATCATAAGGAGTCAACGTGTATTTGCGTTGAGATTTCCATGTAAAAATAGTTCTATAATCTGAGTATATACGTCATAATATAATCAATCATCGACAACACAACATACTATCCATATAGCGTCATAGCAACTTACATAGACCGTAAACGTATAAAACATAATGTTTGGCGGCAACACGTCGAAAGAGTATATGACACGTAGAACATACTCACCTATGTCTATTCGTTTGCTTCTTCCTAACTTCCAGTACGCGAGTCTCTTCCGTCGTTCCAAACGGAATCACCACATGGACGTCGGTCCATTTCGCGCGATACTTTCGCAGAAGGTGAATTGCATCATCAATCTCCTCATCGACTCGGGCTCCTTTGAGCGCCAACAACGAGCCGCCGCCTTTGAGTAGCGGCATTGTCCATGGGAGCAGCTTTCTCAGCGCCGCCACCGCCCTCGCCGTGACAGTATCCGCGTCTACCTTGCCGACAAGGTCTTCGGATCGTGCATGGACAACTTCAACGTTCGGCAGAGAGAGATCCTTGACAACGTCGTTCAACCAGCGTGCTCGCCGCTCCATCGAATCGACAAGGACAAGGCGAAGATCCTTGCGAACTATCGCGGCGACGACACCCGGAAAGCCAGCGCCGGAGCCGACGTCGACGACCTTCGCTTCAAACGGGATGAAATCGAGGATTGCCATGGAGTTGAGGAGATGCCTAGTCCATAGGCGCTTGAGTTCACGAGGCCCAAGCAATCCGCGCAGCTCGCCTTCCCTTTCGAGCATTCCTGCATAGTCCACCAGCTGTTGCCACGTATCCTGCCCAAAGTGGGAGGCCCCTCCCGAGGGAGGGGCCTCCGCGAGCACACCGTTGTCGTCCACGCTCAAGTTCACTTTGTAGCCGACGACGCTGAGCTCTTGCCGGCATTCTCGCCGTCGATTGGATCTGTCGATTCACCCGCGACGTCAACGGAAGCATCATCAGCCACACCAGCAGACACAACGTCAACGGAAGCATCATCAGCCACACCAGCAGACACAACGTCAACGGAAGCATCGTCAGCCGCACCAGCAGACACGACATCATCGGACCCAGAGGGGGCAGAATCGGAAACTGCCCCTTCTTCCGGGGATTCGCCTTCTTCCAAGGATTCATCGGCGGCAGCAGCCTCACTGACAATCACATGGCGCGCATTGCCGAGTCCCTCGGAGTCGGAGGCTAGGCCGGCGGCAGCGGCGACGTCGTGAACGACCTTTCGTTCAAACGGATTCATCGGCGCCAGGGAGACGGGCTCCCCGTTGGCCAAAACGGAGGCAACCGCTTCGCGAGCGATTGCTGCGACCTCCTGACGATGTGATTCTCTGTAATCGGCGATGTCAAGCATGAGACGGCTACGCTCGCCGGTCTTCGCTTGAACGGCCAGACGGGTAAGCTCCTGGAGAGCATCAAGAACCTCGCCTCCCTGACCGATGAGACGTTTGAGCCTGCGGTCGGCGACGCCCTCCGTCACGACCGCAACAGACGCGCGATCGGCTTCGACGCCAATTTCGATGTCTCCATCTAAGTCGGCTATGTTGAGAAGCTCCTCAATGTAGTCGGCTCCAAAATCGCCTTCGTCGTTTAACTTCTTGACGAGTTCGGCCCTGTCAGCCATCGGATCGTCCTTTCTTCGGCAAGCACCGCTGCAGTGCGTAAAAGTAGTTGTAGTTGTGGGGATTGGTAGTTGCGAACTTGGGAATTCCTCCGACGTGGAAGCGTATAAACCTCCGGCCGGGAAGCTTTCGAAGCTCGGGTGAAGCCATGGCTCAAGGAGAATCGTTGGTTAGGGAAGGACTCATTGATGCATAGAAACTCATAGCTGGAGTAAGGCGAGCAAAGGATCAGAAGTTTCGCTTCTTCTGGTTCTGTTGGACGCGTTTCTTTCGATTGGCAGCCTTGTTCTTCGCGCGCGCTCGTTCCGCTTGGCGCCGCTCGTAGCGACGTCGAGCCCGCTCGGCCTCGGTCAAACCGTCTTTGCCGCGAACCTCTTCAGGTTTGTCGGAGTCGGCTTCATCGACATCAGAGTCGTCGGCGTCATTGTGAAGCGCTCGATTGGCTGCCTTCGCCGCAGCCTTCTTCGACCTTTCCTTGCCGAGAGGCTGAACCCGACCTCCTGCGCGAGCGGCGTCCTCGGACTCAAGCTTCTCGATCTCCTCCTTGCTCAGGCCCTTGCGTTCGCGCTTTTCCCGAAGGCGCTTCTGGCGTTCCTTGTAGGCTTGCGATCCGGGCGTCGGATTGTTGCGAATGAACCAAGCCTGCTGGCACAGATTCCAGATGTTGCCCGCGACCCAGTAAACCAGAACCGCGACTTGAAGGACTCCACCCATGAAGATGTACATGATCGGCATGCCGTACATCATGATCTGCTGTGTGCGGTACATCGGGTTGCTCTTGTCCAAAGCGGACTCGGGCATGTTTTTGCGCATGAGCTGATGCTGCGTGTAGAACATCGTGGCGCTCATGATGAGGACCAGCACTCCAATGACAATCTGGCTGTTGGTCGACGCCGCAGTTCTGAAGTTTGTAGCGAGCGGCGCTCCGAAAACCGTGGACTTCTCGAAGTCCGTCGCAAGCTCTTTGGTGATAGGGCCCAATGCCTCGCGTCGCCCGCTGGAAATGCCCGGGAATGCGGAGATAACCCTGTAAAGCGCGAAAAGAATGGGCATCTGGACCAGCATCGGCAGACACGTGGCAAAAGGAGAGGTTCCATGTTTGCGGTAAACCGCCTGCATCTCCTCCTGCATTCGGCGCCGGGAAACCATGTCCTTCTTGCCCTTGTACTTCTTCTGGATCTTCTGGACCTCAGGTTGGATGACTTGGGCCTGGCGCGAGGATCGAATCTGTTTGTTGTAAAGAGGAAGCACCAGAAGACGGACGACGACGGTGAGGCCGATGATCGACAAAACCCACGCCGCGCCCGCGCCGTCCGGAAGGCCGAACGCCACAAAGACCCGACGCAGGATCTCCATGATCCATGCGATCACCCACATGAGTGGGAAAAGGATTGTATCCACGCTACTTCTTTCGTATTCGGCGGTTACCCGCTCTTGCTGTCAAGCTTGCGAGGCCGAGCAGACCTCGCCGCCGCGGCGATCGCCCACTAGAGCCGCTTCCGCGTCCTCCCGCTCGTAGAGAGCGTGAAGCTCGTCCACATCCAGGGGCTTCGAGGGCCACCGTCCTTTGGGGGGAACCCTGTCCACTCCGCCTTTGCTCCACGGGTTGCACCGCAGAACTCGCCATACTCCTAGTAGTGTACCTTTCAAGACTCCGTGAATTCGCAGAGATTCCAACGCGTATTGCGAACATGTCGGCGCGTAGCGGCATCTTGCCGGAAAGCCTGGAGAAAGCCACCGCTGATAGGCCCGAATGGGCCAGGAAAGAAATCTGGTGAGAAAACTCATCGCTCGCCGCTCTCGCTGGAATTTCCCGTATCGGTGGGAGCGCTGACCGGCAAAACCTCGTTGCGGCCTTTGCCGCCAATCGACCCCTCCATACTCTCGTCAAGCGGCTCCCTGCGACCCTCGCGAAGCGACTCCTTGTGGCGAACCGAAGCGATGCAGCGGTCAAGGTCGGCGGCCAGATCTTGGGAACTGGCGCCTTTGGCCGGCGGAAAGACACGGACGGAAACGAGCTCACCCGGGCGAAGAATTTGAACGCGCGTCCTCATGAGATGGCGAAGCTGCCGACAGAGACGGTGCCTGACGACCGAGTTTCCGACAGATCTGGGTATGACAAAACCGACCTTCGGCGGAAGGTCGGTGACGCTGCTTATAGAATCTGCGCCGGACCGGTCGAAGCCGGAAGGATCTGCGCCGATTGCTACGAGAAGCCTGGCAGATCCGCCTCGAACGCCTCGGAAGGCTTGGGCGAACTCCGCCGAGCGCCGCATGCGGTTCTCGGCAGCAAGCACGTCAGGCAGAGAGCGAACGGCGACCCTTGCGACGGCGAGCAGCGAGAATCGCTCGGCCGGCGCGGGTCGACATGCGCTTGCGGAAGCCGTGCACCTTGGCCCGGCGGCGGTTGTTGGGCTGGAAAGTCCGCTTGGTCACGGTTGTTCTCCCTAAGACGGCGCGAGGAAGTCTCGCGAAGACTGCTCGTGTGCTAGGCACACATGACTAAACAACTTTACGCGAGGGTCCGCTCAGGGGTCAACGCAGCGTCCCCTCTGGTGAGTGGAATCTCAAGGGGGTCTCGCTATCGACAAACTACACGTTTGTTATTCACATCTGTGTCCACACCTGTGGATAAAGATCGATCTTCGAATGTCCGGCGTCAAAACGGGCAAATCTCCTTGTGAACAACATTGATGTAATTTCCACAGTTGTGGACAAGGTTGTGGATAAACCTGTTGCATTGTCCCCAAGGCTGTGTTCAAATTGGTCAGGTCCCACGCAGGAGGCAATGCGCGGTGGGTTCTCACACGTCCAAGGAGTTCCAATGAGTGACGGTAATCCGGCCAAAGACGCGTGGAATGCGGCAACCGAATTACTGCGCGCAGACGGCTCGCTCTCGGATTCCCAGGCCGCTTTTGTGCGTATGGCCCATCCTTTGGCCTGGGTGGACGAGATCTTCATGATCGCCGTGGGGTCCGAGTTTGTGAAAACCTGGATCGAGGAGCACGTCTCCGAAACGATGACCTCGATGCTCTCGAACATACTCGGACGCTCCGTGCGCATCGTCATCTCCGTCGATCCGAGTGTGAACGAGTCCCAGCCCGTCGGGACAATGGCGTCGAGCATTGCACCCAGCGCAGCCGCTCCCAGCGTCCTCGCGGCCTCGGAAGATCCTTTGCCTGCGTCCTCGCTGACCATGCCGTCGTTGGCCCCGTCGTCGTTGGCGTCGTCGGGCGTCGAAGCGGAAGAGGGTGACGCTTCGGATTCTGCGACGTCGGACTATTCGCAGCCTCGCTATCCTGGAATGTCCAGATCCTCCGAGCATTCTTTTTCAGAAACCGCGAAGTACAGGGAAAGCTCAACGGACGTCGAAGCCGGCTATGCAAGGCCTCGACCCAGGCACCTGGACACCTCCGGGTCTGGCGGCGAGCCGCTGCTCCCGAGCAAGCCGGACGAATCGCACGAGTCCTTCACACAGGGGATTCGTTACGTCGATCAGACGACGATCGCGGAGGAGGCGCTTGCCAAACGCCCCGACACCGCGGCACGGTCGCAGAAGGCGCGCATCAATCCGCGCTACACCTTCGACAATTTCGTCATTGGAGACAACAACCGCTTTGCCACGGCGACGTCGCTGGCCGTGGCCGAATCGCCCGGGACGACATACAATCCCCTCTTCCTCTACTCAGATTCCGGGATGGGCAAGACCCATCTCATGCATGCCATCGGAAACTACGCTCTCAACCTCTTCCCCTCGATCAAAGTCCGCTATGTGAGCGCCGAGGAGTTCACGAACGCCTTCATCAACTCCGTGCGCGACGGACACCAGGCCGAGTTCAAGAACCAGTTCCGCACGGTGGACATCCTGCTCATCGACGACATTCAATTCATCGGCGGACGGGACTCGACGGTCGAGGAGTTCTTTCACACCTTCAACGCGCTGACGAACTCCAACAAGCAAATCGTCATTACGTCGGACGTGTCTCCCAACCTCCTCAACGGATTCGAGGAGCGCATGCTCTCTCGCTTCAATTCGGGCGTGACGGCAAACATCGACCGTCCCAATCTCGAAACTCGGATCGCTATCTTGGAGAAGAAGGCCCACTCGGACGGTTTCACGGTTCCCCGAGAGGTCAACGAGTACATCGCGACCCACATGCTGACGAACGTGCGCGAGATGGAAGGCGCCCTTCGACGAGTCACAGCCTTCGCCGATCTGTCGAAGCAGACGATCAGCCTCGGATTGGCGGAAATGATACTCAAGGACCTCATAGCCAATCCCGACGCCATCGAGATCACCGCGACTCTCATCATGAGCCAAACGGCTGGGTACTTCGACATTTCCATTGAGGAGATGATATCGACCGATCGAAGCAGGGTCCTCGTCTCGGCTCGCCAAGTGGCCATGTACCTGTGCAGAGAAATGACGGAGCTGTCGCTTCCAAAGATCGGCCACCTTTTCGGCAAGCGCGATCACACCACTGTGATGCACGCGTGCAGAAAGATCGACAAGCAGATGGCGGAGCGGCAAACCACGTACAACCAGGTTTCCGAGCTGACGAGCCGGATCAAACAAGCCGCGCAGCAGGCCTCTTTGTAGCCCGCGTGCCCGGGCTTCGCCGCAGCTTGCGCGCCGGGCTTCGCCGCAGCTTGCATGCATGGCTTTTGGCTGTCCGGCGCATGGCCAGGTCGCGCAGTTCGCCGTGTGCCGGGCTCCTGTGGAATCCACATGCACTGTGCATGAGGCTGTGGCATATCCTTGATTCTTTGTGGACAAAGGCTTTTCGTCTGTGGATCTTTTAAGGTCGAAAGTGTCTCATCCACTGATTCCTATGTTTTGCACCCAGGTTCTGCACAGATCCATCCACAGCGAAATCCTTTGAAAACATTGACAAAAGTCCGGTTATCCACCGATTCCACAGGTGCTACAACTACTACTGAGAACTTATCTAGTACAGGGAACGATCGGTCTTGGACTGCGCAACGAGGCGGATATGGACGACGGCCAAGCCGTTCTCGCGTAAAGTGGAGTTAGGTATGTCCTTTAAGGATTCAAAGAAAGAAGGTCTGTAGTGAAGCTTAGGGTTGAACACGACGTCTTCGCCGACGCCGTTTCGTGGGTTGCCCGCACGATCCCCTCGCGCCCTTCTCTTCCCGTTCTCGCGGGAATGAAGATCGAAGCGGACAAGGACGGCTCCGTCGCCCTATCCTCCTACGACCCGGACATCTCCTCGCACGCCGTCATAGAGGCAGCCGTCGACGAGCCCGGAACGACGCTGGTCCACGGCCGGCTTCTCTCGGATTTCGCCAGGGCCCTCCCCAACAAGCCGATTGACATGGAGTTGAAGGGCGCCAAGCTCGAAGTGGTGTGCGGGTCGTCGCACATTTCTATGCAGTCGATGCCCCTCGAGGACTACCCGTCGGCGCCGCCGATGCCCGAGGTCTCCGGCGTCGTCGACGGGGCGCTTTGGCAAGAGACCGTCGCGCAGGTGGTGACGGCCGCCTCCTCCGACGACACGCTTCCGCTTCTCGTCTCGGTGTGCATTGAGATCGAGGGAAAGACGATGTCGCTCATGGCCACGGACCGTTACCGGCTCGCGGTGCGAGACCTGACGTGGGAGCCTGCTAACGAGGACGCCTCGCACAGGATCCTCGTGCGGGCCTCGCGGCTGTCGGATATCGCAAAGGCGCTGGGATCCGTAGGCAAGGTCGAACTCGCGATAGACAACTCGGGCCGGACGGGCATGATCGGCTTTTCGGCGGCCGGCCGCCACAATGTCGCCCGACTCATCGACGGCGAGTACCCGCAGGTCCGCAATCTCTTCCCCTCGGAGGCGACGGGCTACGCCGTCATTGGGCGCCAGGAGATGCTCGATGCGATCAAGCGCGCGAGGCTCGTCGTCGAAAAGAACTCCGCCGTCAGGCTTTCCTTCAGCGAAGGCCAGGTGATCCTCGAAGCGGGCCAGGGGGACAACGCCCAGACGAGCGAGGCGCTCGAGGCGACGCTTCACGGCGAGGACATCGTCATGGCCTTCAACCCGAGTTTTCTCCAGGAGGGGCTCGGGGCGACGTCGGCCCCCTACGTCCGGCTGTCGTTTACGAGCGCTTCGAAACCGGCCGTCCTTACCGCGCAGCCCGAGATCGACGGCGAGGACGATCAGGAATTCCGCCTTTTGCTCATGCCGATCCGCACCTACGGCGGATGACGCGCAAGGCGGGCGGGCGACGGAGAGAGCGTGTATCTTAGCGATCTCGCGCTGACGGATTTCCGCTCCTACGAGCGGGCGATCGTCGCTCTAAAGCCGGGGGTGACGGTTCTCGTCGGCGAGAACGGGCAGGGGAAAACAAATCTCATTGAGGCCGTCGGCTACTTGTCGACCCTCTCGTCCCACAGAGTTTCGGGCGACGCCGCGTTGGTCCGCCAAGGGGCGACGGCCGCGGTGGTGCAGGCGCGCGTCGTCCGCTCTTCCGCGCCGACGACGGTCGAGGTGGAAATCTACTCCGGCCGGGCCAACCGCGCGAGGATCAACCGCGGACTCGTGCGTCCGCCCGAAATCGTCGGCACGGTGCGCAGCGTCCTCTTCGCCCCCGAAGACTTGGAGTTGGTCTCCGGCGATCCCGCGGCACGGCGGTCCTTCCTCGACAGAATCATGGTTCAGCTTCGACCGCGGATGGTCGCGGTCAAATCCGAATACGACAGGGCGGCGCGACAGCGCGCGGCTCTGTTGAAATCGGCCGGTGCGGCGCGCAGGGGCGGCGGATCGGCGGACGCGGCCGCGCTGGACGTCTGGGACGTCCAATTGGCCAAGCTCGGGGCGAGGATAACTGCCGCCCGCGCGGAGATCGTCGCCAGGCTGCGGCCCCGTGTCGACGAGTTCTACGCGAAGGTCTCGGGCGGACGCGGCCCTGCTGAAATCGCCTACCGCGCAAGCGCCGGACGGCTTACGGAGCGGGCGAACGGCGCCGGCGGTGGGCCCGACTTCGGCGAAGGCACGCAGGAAGAGCTTCGCGACGTCGAGCTCAACGAAATCCGGCTCATCAGCGCCATGGCCGAGCGGCGCGAGGAGGAGATCAGACGCGGCGTGAACCTCGTCGGCCCGCACCGAGACGAACTTGAACTCGCCCTTGGGACGCTGCCCGCCCGAGGATACGCCTCCCACGGCGAATCATGGAGCTATGCACTTGCTCTCAAGCTCGCCTCTTGGCGGGTTCTGTGCGGCGACGAATCGGGCGAATGGGCGGAGGGCGGCGAGCCCGTCCTCATCCTCGACGACGTCTTCGCCGAGCTTGACGCGCGACGCAGAGACCGTCTGGCGCGAATCGTCGAAGAGGCCGAGCAGGCGATTGTCACAGCGGCCGTCGGAAGCGAGCTTCCGGCAGAACTGGGTGGGCGCCGCCTGACGGTGACGCTGGGGAACGTCTCGGAGGAGCCCGAGAGCGTTTGGGAGAAAATGACAAGCGTCGTCAAGGAATCTGGCAATGTCGCCGAGGAAACACGAAGCGATGGCGAGGAAGACGGCGGAAATGCGCCGGTCGCGGGAAACGGCCGCGCCGCGGAGGGCGGCGGCGATGGCTGACGGTGCAATCGATGCGGCGAAGAGGGCCGCGATCGAGCGAAACGGCGACGTGCTCGCGCTTCGCGCTCTGGATCGGGCTCGGGAGGCCGCGTACGCCCGCGGCGACGTGCGTACGAGGCGCCCGTCGGCAGCGCGGACTTTCGAGGAGGCCCGCAGCCGAGAGACGCACGATGCGGACGAGCCTCTCGGCGACGAGGTCCAGAGCCCCGGCCCGGGATGGGGCGACGTCGGAAGCGGCCCGCGGCCTTCGCACCGGGACCCCCACCCGATCGGCCAGATCCTCGCCCGCTATGTTCGGGACAAAGGGTGGCGCGAGAGGCTCGAGGTCGCATCCGTGGCCAGCAGATGGCCCGAGATTGTGGGCCCGACGGTGGCCAAGCATTGCACCGTCGAAGACTTCTCCGACGGCGGGCGGCTCACGCTGCGCACGTCGTCGACGTCGTGGGAAACCCAGATCCGCGCCCTTCAAGCGACCCTCGAGGCGACCCTCGCCAAAGAGGTGGGCGAAGGAGTGGTCAAGGAGATCGTGGTCAAGGGGCCGTCGCAGCCGAGCTGGAAACACGGCCGCTTCTCGGTTCGAGGGCGGGGCCCGCGCGACACGTACGGATGATGCGAGCGAAAACCCTGAGGAAACGTGCACTAGCACACGTACGGTCAGATTGGTCCATTCATTCCGTGAAGCGCGGTAGAATTGCTTAGGCCCCTTTGTTGGTGGGGGCCTACCGCAGCGGGGGCAGCGCTTCACACAGACGTCGTGATGGGCTCCGCATGCTTAGGCGAAGGAGAAACTCAAGCGTGACGACAGACGAAACATCCGCAGATAACGCGGCCCCCGAAGAGGAAAGCGTCGTCAAAGTCTCAAAAGGCCAGGCCTACGACGCCTCGTCGATCACTGTTCTCGAGGGTCTCGAAGCCGTCCGCAAACGCCCGGGCATGTACATTGGCTCCACAGGCGAGCGCGGACTCCACCACTGCGTGTACGAAGTGGTCGACAATTCGGTCGATGAGGCGCTGGCCGGGATCTGCGACCACATCAAGGTGACGATTTTGGCCGACGGGGGCCTGCGTGTGCGTGACAACGGCCGCGGCATCCCGGTCAACGAGCACCCAACGGAGCACAAGCCCGCCGTCGAAGTGGTCATGACGATCTTGCACGCCGGAGGCAAGTTCGGAAACGGAGGATATGCGGTTTCCGGAGGACTGCACGGCGTCGGCGTCTCCGTCGTCAACGCCCTTTCGACTCGAATGGAGACGGAAGTGCGCCGCGACGGGTACGTCTGGCGCATCTCCTTTGAAAACGGCGTCCCGACGGGCCCCCTCGAGCGCGGCGAGCAAACCGACGAGCACGGAACGACGCAGACGTTCTGGGCGAATCCCGACATCTTCGAAACGACGCACTATGATTTCGAAACCCTGCGGCGCCGCTTCCAGCAGATGGCCTTCCTCAACAAAGACCTGCGCATCACGCTCACCGACGAACGGCCGACGGCCACCCCCGAAGGCGACGAAGTCGTCGGCGAGACGGGAGAAGGCTCTCCGACGCCGGGGTACCGCAGCGTCTCGTACATGTATTCGGGAGGGCTCCTCGACTACGTCAAGCATCTCAACACGACAAAGAAGGTCGAGGTCGTCCACCCGGACGTCGTCTACTTCGAAGCGGAGGACCGCGAGAGGCAGATTCAATGCGAGGTCGCGATGCAGTGGACGTCCGCCTATTCGGAGACCCTCAACACCTTCGCCAACACGATCAACACCACCGAGGGCGGCACCCACGAGGAGGGCTTCCGCTCCGCGCTGACCTCCGTGATCAACAAGTACGCCCGTGACAAGGGGCTGCTCAAGGACAAGGACCCCAACCTTTCGGGCGACGACATCCGCGAGGGTCTGACGGCCATCATCTCGGTCAAACTCGGCAATCCGCAGTTCGAAGGCCAGACGAAGACGAAGCTCGGGAACACCGAGGCGCGGACATTTGTTCAACAGCAGGTCTACTCGCATCTGACGGACTGGCTCGACATGCATCCGAACGAGGCAAAGGACATCATCCGCAAGGCCCTTCAGGCTTTCGCCGCCAGGGCCGCGGCGCGCAAGGCCCGCGAGGCGACGCGTCGCAAAAGCGTGCTCGAATCGGCGTCGATGCCCGGCAAGCTCAAGGATTGCACGTCGCGCAACCCGGAAGAGTGCGAGATCTTCATCGTCGAGGGGGATTCTGCGGGAGGCTCGGCCGTCAACGGGCGCGATCCCGAGCACCAGGCGATCATGCCGATTCGCGGGAAGATCCTCAACGTCGAGAAGGCGCGATTGGACCGCGCGCTTTCCTCGGACACGATCCAGGGGCTCATCACGGCCTTCGGCACGGGCATCGGCGACGAGTTCGACATGGCCAAGCTCCGCTATCACAAGATCGTGTTCATGGCAGACGCCGACGTCGATGGATCCCACATCGCAACCTTGCTGCTGACCCTCGTCTACAGGTATATGCGCCCCCTCATCGAGGGCGGGCATGTGTACCTGGCGATGCCGCCGCTCTACCGCATCAAGTGGACGAACGCCGTTCACGATTACGTCTTCTCCGATCGTGAGCGCGACGAGAAGCTCGTCGAAGGCAAGGACAAGGGCTTTCGCCTTCCCCGCGAGGAAAGCCAACGCATCCAGCGATACAAAGGCTTGGGCGAGATGAACGCCGAAGAGCTGTGGGACACCACGATGAATCCCGAGGCCCGCACCCTCAAACAGGTTTCGATCGACGACGCCGCGGCGACCGACGAGACCTTCTCCATCCTCATGGGCGAGGACGTCGAGTCCCGCCGAGGCTTCATTCAGCGCAACGCGCACGACGTGCGATTCCTCGACATCTAAGGCAAGGAACCAGTGAGCGAAGACACCGTTTACAATCACGGCCTCATCAAAGGGGTCGACCTCCAGCGCGAGATGGAGAAGTCGTACCTCGACTACGCAATGTCGGTCATTGTGGGCCGCGCCTTGCCCGATGTGCGCGACGGCCTCAAGCCCGTGCACAGACGCGTCATCTATGCGATGTACGACGGCGGCTACAGGCCCGACAACTCGTTTTCGAAGTCGGCGAAGGTGGTCGGCGACGTCATGGGCCACTACCATCCGCACGGCGACGTCGCCATTTACGACACCGTCGTGCGGCTGGTCCAGCCGTGGTCGATGCGTTATCCGCTCGTTGCGGGCCAAGGCAACTTCGGCACGCCCGGAGACCTCGGCGCGGCCGCGCCGAGGTACACCGAAGTGCGGATGGCGCCCCTCGCCATGGAAATGGTGCGCGACATCAAAGAGCACACCGTCGATTTCGAGCCCAACTACGACGGCTCGCTTCTGGAGCCGACCGTTCTCACGTCGCGCTTCCCAAATCTGCTCGTCAACGGATCCGAAGGCATCGCCGTCGGCATGGCGACGCGGATTCCGCCGCACAACCTGCGAGAAGTCGCGGCCGGCGTCCAGTGGTATCTGGAGAACCCCGACGCGACGAAAGAAGAGCTGCTCGCGGCCCTCATCCAGCGGATCAAGGGGCCTGACTTCCCGACGGGCGCCCTCATCCTCGGAACCCGTGGCATCGAGGACATGTATCGCACCGGCCACGGGTCGATCACCCAGCGGGCGATCGTCGAAGTGGACGAGATCCATGGCAGGCAGTGCCTCGTCGTCACCGACCTCCCTTATCAGGTCAACCCCGACCGCCTGCTCGACAAGATGGTCGAGGGCATCAAGGACGGTCGCCTTCCCGGCATCGCCGACATCCGTGACGAGACCTCGGGGCGCGCCGGTCAGCGCATTGTCGTCGTTCTGAAGAAGGACGCCGTGGCCAAGGTTGTGCTCAACAACCTGTACAAGCACACCCAGCTTCAGAACAACTTCCCGGCCAACATGCTGGCGCTCGTCGACGGCGTTCCCCGCACGCTCTCCCTCGACGGCTTCGTTCGCCACTGGGTGACGTTCCAAATGGAGGTCATCCTCCGCCGCACGGAATACCGGCTCGGCGAGGCCCTCAAGCGCCTTCACATCCTCGAGGGCTATCTCAAGGCGCTTGACCAGCTGGACGCCGTCATTGCGCTCATCCGCAGCTCACAGACGGTCGACCTCGCCCGCACGGGCCTCATGGACCTGCTGGAGATCGACGAAGACCAGGCCAATGCGATCCTCGAGATGCAGCTGCGTCGCCTGGCCGCCCTAGAGCGCCAGAAGATCATCGACGAGTACGAGGAGAAGGCCGCCCTCGTCGCAGACTACAAGGACATCATCGCCAAGCCGGAGCGCCAGCGCGCCATCATCGGCGAGGAGCTCGGCGTCATCGTCGACAAGTACGGAGACGACAGGCGCACGACGATTCTTCCCTTCGACGGCGAGATGTCGGTCGAGGATCTCATTCCCGAGGAAGACGTCGTCGTCACCATCACCCGCGGGGGCTTCATCAAACGCACCAAAACCTCCGAGTATCGGGCTCAACACCGCGGCGGCAAGGGAATCAAGGGCGCCTCGCTCCGCGGAGACGACGTCGTCGAGCACTTCGACGTCGGCTCGACCCACGAATGGCACCTCTTCTTCACAAACCTGGGCAGGGTCTATCGAATCAAGGGATACGAAATCCCCGAGGCGGGGCGCGACGCGAAGGGCCAGCACATCGCGAACCTACTCGCCTTCCAACCGGGCGAGACGATCGCCTCGACGATCACGCTCAAGGGCTACGACCAAGCGCAGTATCTCGTGCTTGCCACGGCGGACGGCCTCGTGAAGAAGACGCGGTTGAGCGACTACGATTCGCCGCGCACCGGCGGTCTCATCGCGATCAAGCTCCGTGAGAACGGCAACGGGACGGATCATGTGGTGGCTGCCTGTCTGGTCGACGAGGACGACGACCTCCTCCTCGTTTCCCGCAAGGGAATGTCCCTTCGCTTCAAGGCGACCGACGAAGCGCTGAGGCCCATGGGGCGCCCCTCCTCGGGTGTGACGGGAATGAAGTTCCGCGAGGGCGATTCGCTGCTGACGATGAGGGTGGTCAGGGACAACGCGGAAGTCTTCGTCGTCACAGAGGGCGGTTTCGCCAAGCGGACGTCGGTCGACGAGTATCGGATCCAAGGCCGTGCCGGCTTGGGAATCAAGGTCGCGAAACTGACCGAGGAACGGGGAGACCTCGTCGGCGCCCTTATCACCGAAGGCGAAGACGTCATGGTCATCATGGAGTCGGGCAAAGTGATGCGGGCCTCTGCCGCCGAGGTTTCGAAGACCGGACGCAACACCCAAGGCGTCACTTTCGCCCGTCCCGACGGCGGTGACAGGATCATCGCAATCGCTCGAAACATTGAAACGACGATCGAAGCGGAGGTCGGGCAGTCCGACGGCGAAGGCGAAAACGCCGCGGACACGGTAGCCTCTGTGGTGGAGGTTTCTACGGAGACCGCCACAGATCACGCCAACCAGGCTGGAGCAACGGAGTAATCGATGAGTGAGAAACCGAAGACGGAGGCCACGCGCCCTACGAGTGGGCAGACCGAGGCCGCCGATACCCGCAATACAGGTTTCAAAGCGGCAGCGGCAAAGGGGAAGGCCGCATTGGGGGCCAAGTTCGCAGCCGACCCCCAACCGAAGCAGTCAGTGGGCATTCGACGGGTGAAGATGACGATCTCGAAGGTCGACCCCCTGTCAGCCCTCAAGATTGGCTTCATCACATCAGTCGCGATAGGCATCATGATCGTCGTCGCGATGATGATCCTATGGTTCGTTCTGAACAACATGAAGGTTTTCAGCCAGATCGACGACCTGCTTCAGACGCTCAACCAGCCCGACCTGCTCAGACTCGGCGAGTACCTCGAGTTCGGGCGGTGGATGAGCTTCGCCGTCATCATCGCCATCATCGACGTCGTGCTTCTGACGGCGATGGCGGCCGTCGGGGCGCTGCTGTACAACCTCATAGCATCTCTCGTCGGAGGCCAACGCATAACCGTCACCGACGAGTAGCGGTCGGATCCCCGGAGTTGCGCCCGCTTCCGTGGGCTTCGACGCCGTCGATCGCGTCGGCGTCGTCCTCGCGGACTCAGTGGCCTGAGGTTTGAGGCACCGCACACATCCCTCGATTCAGGTTTGGAAATCGGCGAAACACTGGGGTAATCTAGACCGGCACCCAGAAGTGCGAGGGCCTATAGCTCAGTCGGTTAGAGCGCTTCCCTGATAAGGAAGAGGTCGCTGGTTCGAGTCCAGCTAGGCCCACGCAAGAACACGGAGGGAATGAATCATGAAAAAGATCGCAGTCACGGCCCTCGCATTCGTTATCGGATATGTCGGATGGGTTGGCGTCCAAAAGAAGCTTCAGGATCGGGCAGTCTGGTACGAGGTTTCCGATCCCGTCGAATAGTCCGGAAAGCACCTTCCTGTAACTGCTGCCGGCTCGGGGCTATGGCGCAATTGGTAGCGCACCTGCTTTGCAAGCAGGGGGTTACGGGTTCGAGTCCCGTTAGCTCCACTCATCCCCAGTTCGACCTCCCTCGGACTGGGGATGCTTGTGTTCGAGTTTCAACTGTCCGTTCAAAGGCTCCGTCATCGACGGCGGACGTCAATCGCCTTGATCGCTTTGATCAACACGACTCCCCCGATGACGCAGGCAATATTGCGTCCTACAGCCAGGATCTCCTCTCGTGACGTTTTGAATGAGCATTCCACCTTCGGCGGCCACAATGCGACGTTGCATACGAGTTCCATGCCCATCAGCCTACGTCGAATCGGCCGCCGAAGGAAATGGCGGGAGGCAGGCGATTGAGTAGGAGGCAGGCGATTGAGCGCGAGACTCGAGATCTTAAGCTCGAGACTCGAGATCAACGATGTAGGCGTTGTAGGGATTGCCCTCTACGGGCGCGAAGCCGCACTGCTTATAGAGGTCGACGGCGCCGTTTCCCTCCTCGACGCTAAGGGACACTCTCTCGACGCGGCGATTCTGTGCCTCGCCGAGGAGAGCGCGCAGAAGCGACCGGCCGACGCCGCGGCGTCGGTAGCCGTCCCACACGGAAATGCTCAATTCGGGAACGCCGTCCGCTATATAGCCGAAGCCCGGATCCGTCGCATCGAAGAACGTCAGCCACGCCAGGCCGACGAGCCGGTCGTTTGATTCGGCGGCCAGCCCGAAATCGCCCGACGACTCGTCGAATCGGAAGTAATGGCTGAACTCCGGCGTCGAATCGATGTCGGCGTAGGTGAATCTGCGTGAGCCGGTCCAGTTCATGTTCGCGAGCGTCGCCGCTCGCATGAGCTCGCGGTCCGAAGACGACAGAGGTCTAAAGGTCAGGTCTGAGGCTTTCACCTGTCCAAACTATCAGGACTGACGCGATCGAGCCGCGGACCGTCTCTGTTTGCCCTTGCCGCGTCGCTCGGAGCCCTTGACTACAAAATCGAAAAGGGCGTGCGGGAGACGATTCAGAGTATAAGCCGCTCCTTCGATGAAGGAATGCCAATCATCTCGGCGTTCCGTTTTCAACTGAAAAGATGGGTATTGAAATCCATCGACGCGGGCGTCGGAACGATATATGATCAAAACGTTCTAAAGCGGTAGGGATGCCGCTTCGCTCACCACCACGTTCCTCGCCGTCTGCCTCTAATATGGAGGGAAAATGTGTAATTGAAAAAGAACTCCGAGTTCTTCGCGGCGACGGCTGCCCACGTGAGGCCCGCGACGCGATATCTCGCGCGAAATCGGACTCTTTGTCACGCCGCGTGCATTGATTGACGCAGCGGTGGTTCGAACTAAAGTCTAAATTGCCTCGCAACATGGCGGAGACGCCACCGCATTCCCTATGCGCGCTCATTGCACGCCTTCATTGTCACCATGGAGGAGATCATGTCCACCTCTTTTAAAAGATTCTCTTATACCGCGGCTTTCGCCGTTATCGCCGTGGCCACGTCCGCGTTGGCTCCGGCGGCTGCAGCCACGCAGGGCGCCGACGCCCCGAAGGCCGCGACCGTTCTAGGCACTCGTCTCCCTGCAGACAGGACCGACGACCCGAACGGCCAGAAGCACAGCCCGAACGGCCAAAACGACCCCGACGACGCTTCGCCTCAGTCAGGCTCCCCGTCGGAAGAGTCCGAGGCCCCCTCGCAAAATCCTTCAAACAACACCGAAAACAAAGCATCTCCGGGATCCCCCGGCGCGACTCCGGCGGACGCCCCGAGCGCAAGCGCGGCGCCCGCTGACACGCCTTCCACGCCGACCGGAGATTTCGACATTGACGGCAACGGGAAGCTCGTGCGATACAAGGGATCGGCCACGGACGTGACGATCCCCGACTCTGTGAAAGTCATCGGCGAGTACGCCTTCAAGCAAACCGGCGTCGTGAAGGCGAAGGTCCCCGCCACCGTCGTCGAGATCGAAAAGGGAGCCTTCTTCGGCTGCAGCGCCCTGACGACGGTCGAATTCGAAGACACCGACGCCAAACCGAGCCAACTGACCAAGATCGGCGAGCTCGCCTTTTACAGGACGGGCGCCTTCAAGGAGACGGCCCTCCCGCGTTCGGTGACGTCCCTCGGACGAGCGGTTTTCAGCAAGAGCGGGATTCAGAAGATTTCGCTGCCCGCAGGGGTCACGGAGATTCCCGACGAGGCCTTCTTCCGTGCAAGCCACCTCAGCGACGTCGCCGTCTCGGACAACGTTGAGAAAATCGGATACAGGGCGTTCGGCAGAACAGGCAGTCTCAAGGCTCTCAAGGTCGTTGGGGCGAACGGACAGGTATCGACGGGTTTTCCGTCAAAACTCAAGGCTATCGGCAAGTACGCTTTCTGGTACTCGCCGATCACAGAAGTGACTTTCCCCGCGGGAATGGAGTCGATCGGCGACGACGCATTCGACCGCTCGAACTTGACCAAAGTGACCTTCAACAAAGATTTGAAGTCCATTGGCGATGGGGCTTTCGCAGGCACAGACATCACCGATCTGACGATTCCCGATTCGGTCGTCGAAGCCAAAGGCGCGATGAGGGCCATGAGAAAACTCGTGACCCTTCACATCGGCAAGGGCGTAGGGCCCGATCAGCTTGACGGTTCGTTCTTCGGAACCAAATCTCTTAAGACGATCACCGTTTCCCAGGAAAACCCAAACTACAAGACAATCGCCAATGTGCTGTTCAACGGGGAAGGCACCAAGCTCATTGCGATTCCCCTAGGCCGCACTTTCGACAACGACACGGTGAAAAAATACAGAGTGCCGGCCGGCGTGAGAGAGATCGCCAGCAGTGCGTTCTCAGGCTCCGATTTCAAGGAGATCGATTTCCCAAGCAGCGTTCGAACCATCGGCGACTTTGCTTTCAGCCATTCGGCGCTCAAGCGGCTGGAGCTTCCCTCTAGCGTCGAGAGCATCGGAGAGAACGCCTTTTCGGAGTGCACCAGTTTGGAAAGCGCCGACGTCGGAGGCGCCGTCAAGATCGGCGCGTCCGCCTTTTCGAACGATTCGGCGCTTAAGAGCGTTAACTTGCATCCCGAGCTAAACAGGCTCAAGGAGATCGGCGCCTTTGCCTTCTTCTATTCAGGATTGGAAAAAGTGAAAACGCCGGATTCTCTGGCGACGATTGGCGAGCGCGCCTTCTGCGCCAACCAGAGCCTTCTCGAGATTCGCTTCGGTTCTGGACTGGCGACTATAGGGGAAATGGCTCTCGCAGACACACCGAAGCTTCGCTCGATAGAGGTGGCCGAAGGCAACCCCGTCTTTAGCGACGATTCGCGCAAGATGCTCTACGCCAAGCGCGAGAACGGCTTGCACCTCGTTGCGTGTGCCGGGGGTTCCGTGGGCTCAGACGTTCGAGTCAAGGACGGCACCGTGGCGATTGAAGCCTCTGCATTCTTCGGCGTTGCGTCTATGCGCTCACTCCACCTGCCGGAGGGCCTCAAGACTTTGGGAAGCCGTTCTTTCGAGGACGCAACAAACCTGAGCAACGTTGATTTCCCCGACAGTTTGGAGGTCGTCGGCGGCTTCAACAACACTGTGTCCCTTCACAAGGTCGATTTCGGCACTCAAATCACGTCAATCGACAGAGCCTTCACCGGAAGGACTCCCGAGCGGATCATCGTGCGCGGAGGCAAGAACGGAAAGTACGATCAGACCTATGGGAACTCGAATGAAACCGTGTCGGCATACTTTGGCGAGGGAATGACGGACATTCGCTACACGGACGGCCGCTTGCCGAAGGTCCTCGTCCTGCCGAGGACCTTGAAGGACTTTGAGCTAGGCGGTGACACGTCGGGCAACGAGGCGCGGAGGGCTTCGGCGGTGTTCTACGTGGCTGCCGAACCCGGTTCGTCTGCGTGGAAGCTGGTTCGGGAGAAGATGTCGAACGCAGGCATGGATCCGAACAAGCAGCTCAAACGGTACGCGCCGATGAGCGTGACCACTCAGTCCCGAACCTCTCAGGGGAAGGTCACCGTTACGGTCAACGTCCGCGGCGGCGTGGCCGAGGGTTCCCACCAGGCGCGCATCCTCACCGTCGGTTCCGGTTCGACGAAGGCTTCGGACTGGGTTGAAGCAAAATCTGTGGGCGACGGCTACCAGGCGACTTTGACGTATGACGTCCCCGCCTCGGGTCAGAAGATCAAGGTCGAGGTCCGCGACCACACGGAGTTGACAGTTCAGAAGGACGTCACTGCGGGCAACGATCCGGGGCCGAGCCCGACGCCGACGGCCTCGCCGACCGCTTCGCCCACGGCAAGCCCGACTTCTACATCCAGCCCGACTGCCACGGCGTCGCCGACCGCCCAGCCCGGTGCGCCGTCGGCCGAGAATGCGTTCGTCATCGGCGGCAAGGAAGTGCTCTTCGGCCGTGCAGGCGACACGCCTTTGGTGGGCGACTGGGACGGCGACGGAATCGCCACCCCGGGAGTCAAGCGCGGAAGCACCTACTATTTGGTCAATTCGATTCGGGGAGGGAAGGCCGACGTCGTCTTCTCCTACGGCCGTGCAGGCGACACGCCTTTGGTGGGCGACTGGGACGGCGACGGAAGCCAGACGATCTCGGTGCGCCGCGGGCACACCTTCTACCTCAACACGGGGCTCGAAGGCGGCAGCGCCGAAGCGACGTTCATGTTTGGGCGCGACGGCGACACCCCGGTCGTCGGCGACTGGAACGGGGACGGCAAAGACACTCTAGCCGTCAGGCGTGGATCCGTCTTCTACTTCACCGATCGGCTGGCGGGCGGCAAGGCGACGAGCGAGTTCACCGCAGGCGACGGCAGGGAGGTCGCGTTGGCCGGACGCTGGATCTCGGGTCAGAAGACCGACACCATCGGCTTGGTCTCCGACGGAACCTTCCAAATCCTCGATCAGAAGGGCGCGGGAGGATACTTGTCGCAGGTGGCGCGTGCTCCCCGATACCTTTCCGGGGTGTTCGCCGACGAGGCGCCTGACACCCTTGCACTGCATGGGTGACAATGGCGAGCGCGTCGGCGCCGGATAACTGACGCAACGCGCGCAGGCGACTTGGGGCCGGG
>ERZ773059.60-NODE-60-length-51738-cov-14.748892_pt1 | contig 51738 bp, 51 predicted proteins | sample MGYA00580514_ERZ773059 | MGnify/ENA primary metagenome ERZ773059 (study PRJEB29015, sample SAMEA2737981) | human oral metagenome | biome: human oral; feature: human-associated habitat; material: dental | place: China | collected 2056 ...
CATGCGTAGCGTGCATCTTGATGCACGACCAAATTACGCACGGAACGTTATTTAATTCTTTCGGGTATTCATGATTTCGTGCAACAAGTTGCACGCTACGATTCTAAACCCTACTTAAATATTAGTCTCTGTGTTGCACAGAGCTTAAATTATTTAATTTGGGCACAAGACGAACTGTCTTTGCAAATTATACCTTCCATTATCGGCAAGCCTATAAGAACAGCCTTGGTCAGGGGAATAATCGTTAAATCCGTTTCGTTTAATTGAGCCAATACTGTTTTACCACAGGGGAAAATCCTTTCACTATGTAACTACTATGTAACTTGCGTAGAATGATGGGGTAACCATCCAGCTTCTGATTTACTCAATAAAGTTCAGAGATACGCCGTCAAATTGTGTAATGATCTGCTGTGTTTCCTGCGGAGTGTAATAGCATGTTAAGCGAGTCAACCCGATAAATTTTAGTAACAAGTGACAATCATGTGTATGAAATGTACTGACATGTTGTTTTTTCGTCTTTTTCAGTATGTAAATTACTCACATAGTACAGATTACAAACAATAAATCCTCATTTTTTATGTGACTTAAGTCACAGATCACCAAAAAAGTCATTTACTAATAAACACGCCACCTATATTTTGTTAACAATTATATAACAAAAGGAGGTTTTCTCATGCAATTCACACTATCAAAACAATATAGCCCTATTCGCCAAGCGATCACTGCAAACTATCGTTTAGATGAGAAAAGTGCGGTCGATTCTTTAGTGAAAACATTAGATTTTTCTCCGGAACAAGAACAACGCATCACAGACAATGCGATTAAATTAATTAAAAAATTACGCCAACTGAAACAAAAACAATATGGCGCTGATGCTTTAATGCAAGAGTTTTCATTAAGCAGTGAAGAAGGGGTAGCGTTAATGTGCTTGGCTGAAGCCTTGTTACGTATTCCTGATGCACAAACCCGCGATGACTTAATTTATGAGAAATTACAAGAAGGGAACTGGAAATCTCACATTGGCAATTCCAATTCGTTCTTTATCAATGCAGCCAGTTACGGCTTACTGTTTGGTAAAAAAATCAGTGAAAGCTTGGATGAAAACAGTTTATCAAACGCACTCACCCGTAGTTTCTCCCGTTTGTCTGCGCCTATTATGCGTATGGCAATTATCAAATCTATGCAGATTTTGGGTAAACAGTTCGTTACCGGCGTGACCATGCAAGAGGCGTTGCAAAACATCAAACCACGTTACGAAAAAGGTTTTACGTTCTCTTTTGATATGTTGGGCGAAGCAGCCATGACAGAAGCAGATGCACAACGCTATTTCAATGACTATTTACACGCCATTGAAGAAGTGGGCAAAGACGCAGCCGGCCGTACCATTTATAACGGCAACAGTGTTTCCGTCAAACTCTCCGCGATTCACCCGAAATATAGCCGTTCCAAATATGATCGTACCATCAATGAGCTTTACCCTCGCTTAAAAGAACTCTTCTTATTAGCCAAAAAATACAACATCAGTATCAATATTGATGCGGAAGAGGCCAATCGTTTAGAGCTTTCCCTCGATCTTGTGGAAAAATTATTAGATGAACCGGAATTACAAGGCTACAAAGGCATTGGTTTCGTAGTACAGGCTTACTCCAAACGTTGTCCATTTGTGTTGGATTACTTGATTAATTTAGCTCGAGAAAAACAAGGCTATTTGATGATTCGTCTTGTTAAAGGGGCTTATTGGGACAGCGAAATCAAATGGGCGCAAGCGGACGGTTTGGACGGTTTCCCGCTTTACACACGTAAAAATCACACCGATATTTCTTATATTGCTTGTGCGAAAAAATTATTTGCTGCACAAGATGTTATTTATCCGCAATTTGCCACCCATAACGTGCAAACCATGTGCACGATTCACGAATTAGGCCAAGGTAAAAACTTTGAATTCCAATGCCTACACGGCATGGGGGAATCTCTTTATGACAATATTGTGGGGAAAGACAATCTGAATCGACAAGTGCGTGTCTATGCACCGGTGGGGACACACGCTACCTTGTTAGCCTATTTAGTCCGCCGTCTCTTAGAAAACGGTGCAAACTCCTCTTTCGTTCACCAGCTGGTTGATGAAAACATTCCGGTCGAACAACTTGTTACACCGCCATGGAAACTTTATGCCAAATCTCATGGCGAGCCGAATAAGTCGGTTCTTAAACCGTTAGAATTATTTAAAAACCGTAAAAACTCTGCCGGTTTCGATCTGAGCAATGAATTGGAATTAGCAAGATTAGAACAAGCGCTGAATGCGGCAACCATAGAAAACGCTACCTCTTTGGTTGCGTTTGAAAATGCTGAAAATGCCCCTGCCCATCAAGTCACCAATCCGGCCAATCTCAATGAAACGGTTGCAGAAGTCGCCTTTTTAGCTGTGAATCAGGCGGAAAAAGCGTTTGCCGCTGCCGACAATACCCAATGGAAAGCCAAAAGTGCGGTGGAAAAAGCTAACGTTTTACGTAATGCTGCCGACTTATATGAAGAACATTTCGGCTTATTGATGAAACTCGCCGTGGTTGAAGCGGGCAAAACCTTGCCAAACGCCATTGCCGAATTGCGTGAAGCCGTGGATTTCTTACGTTATTACGCCGTTCAATTAGAGCAGCTCGCAACACAAAATCACCTTGCCGAGCCCCGTGGAAAAGTACTTTGTATTTCTCCATGGAACTTCCCATTAGCCATCTTTACCGGCCAAATTGCCGCCTCTTTAGCGGCTGGCAATGCAGTGATTGCAAAACCGGCAGAACAAACTTCATTAATTGCGTATGCCGCCGTGAAACTCTTACACCAAGCCGGCATCCCGAAAGAAACCCTACAACTGGTGTTAGGGGCGGGGGATTTAGGGGCTGCGTTAGTCCAACAAGCTTTTGATGGGGTGGTATTTACCGGTTCAACCGAAGTGGCCAAACTCATTGAGCAACGTCTGACATTCGCAGATAACGATCCGGTGTTGATTGCGGAAACCGGCGGTCAAAACGTGCTTGTCGTTGACTCTTCAGCCTTGCCGGAACAAGTCGTTGCTGATGTTCTCAGTTCAGCCTTTGACTCGGCAGGTCAACGTTGTTCCGCATTACGCATCTTATTATTACAAGAAGATGTGGCAGATCATTATTACAAAATGATCACGGAAGCCATTAAAGAATTAAGTTTAGGCGATCCACGTTTATTGGAAACCGATATCGGTCCTGTGATTGATGAAGAGGCTAAACAAAATCTAGAAAACCACAAGGCAGCCATGCGCAAAGTTGCTCGTGCTTATGCGGAAATCGACACGCCGACTCAAGGGCATTTTGTGGCACCGAGTGTGTATTTGTTGGATAACCTCGATCAAGTACAGCGTGAAGTCTTCGGTCCGATTCTACACATCGTACGTTATAAAAAAGATAACTTACTCAATGTCCTCAAAGCGGTAAATGAAAAAGGTTATGCGCTGACCGGTGGTTGCCATACCCGTATCCGCAAACAGATGGATATTGTGGAACGCCACTTAAACTGCGGTAACTTCTATATCAACCGTAATATTGTCGGTGCGGTGGTTGGTGTTCAACCGTTCGGTGGACACGGATTATCCGGCACAGGGCCGAAAGCCGGCGGTGAATTCTATTTGCAACGCTTAACCCGTACACCTCGCTATTACAGCCAATTTGGTGATGAAAATACGCTAGGCACAACCAAACCGGTATTAGAAAGTATCACCGGTGAACACAACTCCCTAGCTTATCTGCCTTGTGAAGTAGCCATTCTCAACGGTGACTTAGCGGCAGCAGAAAAAGCGGCAGAAAAATTGCTTGCCAAAGGTTTTAGCATTTTGGTGGAACCGCAGCATCCATTAGCCGCCAAAGCCAAACCGGGCATTCGTGTTGATACGAAGTTAGGTCATTGTCAAAAAGGCATTTATTTGACCGCACTTGATAAAGCCAAACGTCAATGGTTGGCTGAAAACAGTAAAGCTATTTTCAAATGTTACGACTGGCAAGATACCCAAGATTTACTGCCATTGTATGATGAATTTTCCCGCAGTTATAACACCACTGCGGCAGGTGGAAACACCTCATTAATGTCCTCTCAAGAAGAATAAAAGGAGTGTTTTATGCAAATCTACATCACCTTTGGCCTCTATTTGGCAATTATTTTAGGCATTGGGTTATACGCCTATCGTTCCACCAAAAACTTTGATGATTACATTTTGGGTGGTCGAAAAATGGGAAGTTTCGTGACCGCCATGTCTGCCGGCGCTTCCGACATGTCCGGTTGGCTATTAATGGGGTTACCCGGCGCGATTTTCTTATCAGGCCTTTCCGAGGCATGGATTGCTGTCGGCTTAACCGTTGGCGCCTATCTGAACTATCGCGTTGTGGCAGGACGCTTGCGGATTTTCACTGAGAAATATAGCAATGCGCTGACCTTACCTGAATTTTTTGCACAACGTTTTCCGCGTCAGAAAAAAGCATTAAAGATTATTTCTTCAGGCATTATTCTCTTCTTCTTCACCATTTACTGTGCTTCCGGTGTGGTAGCGGGAGCGAAGTTATTCCAAAGCTTATTGGGCTTGGAATATTCCACCGCACTTTGGTTAGGGGCATTAGCGACCATTACGTATACCTTTATCGGTGGCTATTTAGCAGTTTCATGGAGCGACACCATCCAAGCCTCATTAATGATTTTCGCCTTGATTTTGGCACCGGTCATGGTATTGCTCAACATCAGCTGGGATGAAATCACGATGTCTTTGGAAGCGAAATCTGCTGTCACCGGCATTCCTTACAGCAACTGGCTGCACAATGTTTCCGGTATCGGTGTTATCTCTGCATTGGCTTGGGGCTTGGGTTATTTCGGACAACCACACATTCTTGCCCGTTTCATGGCAGCAGACTCTGTGGCCTCTCTCGAAAAAGCCCGTCGAATCGGAATTTCTTGGATGTTCCTCTGCCTTGGCGGCGCCGTTGCAGTGGGCTATTTCGGATTGGCCTATTTCACCACCCAAAATATTGAGCTATACAATGCAGAAGCGGTTTTCATTGAGTTAAGTAAAGCCATGTTTAACCCTTGGATTGTCGGCATCGTCTTATCCGCTATCTTAGCCGCGGTGATGAGTACCCTGTCCGCTCAATTATTAATGTGCTCCGCTGCAATTACGGAGGATTTCTATAAAGGCTTCTTCCGTAAAGGCGCTTCCAGCCTTGAATTGGTCTGGGTCGGTCGTTTAATGGTATTGCTAATCTCTGTGGTTGCCATCGCTATTGCACAAGATCCAAACTCTAAAGTAATGGGCTTAGTTTCCTATGCATGGGCAGGTTTTGGTGCCGCTTTCGGCCCAGTGGTGATTCTTTCCCTGTTCAACCGCAATATTAGCTCCAAAGCTGCATTATGGGGCATGTTATCCGGCGCTATCACCGTGGTGGTCTGGAGTCCATTAATGAAATACTTGGGCTGGGAAGATTTGTCTCACCTCTATGAAATCGTCCCAGGTTTCTTGGTTTGTTCTTTCATTACCATTACCTCTTCCGTGTTCGCACCGGTGCATCCGAAAGTGATGGAACAATTCGATGCCGCTTTAGCTGAATTTGAAGCAAGACGCTAAAAAAGTGCGGTCATTTTTAAATGTAAAATAGGGCGGAAATTCCGCCCTATTTTATTTACATAATTAAATAAAAAATGACCTGCGCCCCAAACGTTGGACTCAACATCCAACCATTGAGGTGCAGATTTTTTATGGCTAAATGCAATAATCTTCTTTTAACAGATGACGATAGGCATAAAGGTAAGAGGCGCCGACAAATGCTGCACCGCCGGTGACATTGCCTAGAAAGACCGGAATCATGTTAAAGAAAAATTGGTGCCAAGTGACATTGGCGCCGGCAAAAATGCCTGCCGGAATAATAAACATATTGGCGACAAAGTGTTGTAATCCAACAAGAACGAAAATCATCACCGGGAACCACATGGCAAGGATTCGGCCGGAGGTTTGTTTCGCACCGAAATAGAACCAAATGCCCATACAGACCATCCAGTTACAGGCGATGGCGGAAAGAAAGGCTCGACCAAAATCCATTTGTACTTTGGCTTCGGCAATGGCGATAGTTTTTGCGGCAGCAGCGCCTTCTGAAAGTCCGACATAATGCCCTAAGAAATAGGCCATAAATAACGCACCGGCTAAATTTCCTAAGCTGACGACAATCCAGTTACGAAAGAGTTTCTTAAAGCTCACTCTTCTGGTTAAACGGCCTAATGCCATCATCATCATGTTGCCGGTGGCCAATTCACCGCCGCCGATTAAAATACAAATTAAACAAATTGGGAATACTGCCGCGCCTAGCAGGGTGGCTAATCCACTCCATTCTGGTGGAATGCCGCTCACCACTTTTAAATAGGCCATATAACCAAAACTGACATAGCCACCGCCTAAAAAGCTTAAAATCGCCAGCGTTTTTAAGCGTCCTTCTGATTTCGCATAACTTTTTTCAATGACATCTTGTAAGATTTCATGGGGGTAAAGATCACGGTGTTGCATAGGTTTTCCTCTAATGAAATAAGATAGTAAAAATCTAGCAAAGCAAAAGAAAAAAACGAAAGAATTGTTAAGTATATATACGGCGTTTTAGTTATAACGAAATTGAATAAGCGTTGGGCGTGTCATTGTGCGGTGAATTTTAAAAATGTTCGGTATTATGTATCAGTTGCACAAAGGTTTAACCGATTAAAAATCTTAAAATTCCTATTGAAAATTTAACTCAATAGGGATGTAGTGATCAGCTAATTCAACAGTCCCCGATAGGTTGTTTTTGTTAAAACAGGTGGCAAACCTTAATTGTAACGATGTGGGCGAACAAAATTGTAATACATCACATAAACTCTCACATCGTCCATCGCTTGCCCCAAGGTTATATAGTCGCCCTCTTTGCATCCATTCATATTTAAAGCTGCGAAACCAACGCCCCATTGGGGCATTATCCCAACAGTTACCTCGGCGACTCATACTTTGGGATAAAGCACTTCAGCATTAATCCAATTCACCCAAGTGTTTTCCAATAATGGAATTAAGGGGGTGCTATCTTCAACTACAGTATTTAAGGCAGATAATACCTCTTCTAAAGACGAAGGTTGTTCTTGTATATAACTTAATAGCCAAAAGTCAAGTTCAGATAAGCGTTGTTGCAGAATATTAAAATCGCTATCCCGCCATATAACAGCCTGTATAGGGTTTTCATCAAATTGTTTAAAATCGCTTGATAAAAAATCAACTTCATAGCGTTTTAAATAAGCAGCATCAGATAACTGCATTACGCTATGCTTATTCCACTCAAATTTTTTAGGTACTTTTGCTAAAGAAACTTCTGCAAGTAATTGTGTATTTTCAAAATCCATCAATGCCAGTATATTGGTATCAAAACTCTCTTTTTCTTGACAAAATAAGAGAAATTCTCCTGCAATATCTTGAAAATAAGGCGAATGTGGTTTTCCTGTTAATACAAACGCTTCTTTTGTCTGAGACCAACTCTCAGCAGAAACGTGTTTAGGTGCTTCAACAAAACAACGGTCAATAAAACCAAAGATGTTATTTCGAACTAAGCGAGCATAAACAGCAAGGCGATTCGGAGCATAACCATTTAGAGGTTGAGCATGAGCCAACCGAACTGCTGTGGCAAGTGCTTTTTGTGTTTCAATAAGCGAAGGTTTAGGCTGCATAGGATATCACCTCTTTTTGAGCATATTTTTGCTGTAGTTGTGCAATATGTTCAACTTCAGCATAAAGTTCTGCAAATGGAGGGAAATTGAAATCACGCTCTAATAATGTTGGCGGAATGACAGGTAGTCGTTGATAGGCATATTCTAATAAATCCCACACAGTACCTTTTACTGCCTCACCGTGCGTATCAATTAATAACTCTGGTAAATGGCGATATGCCCCTTTTATTTTATTAAATGATTCCCCTTCTAAATCCTCTACAACTTGTGCCGCAGAATGTTCTTCGTCGTGTCCGGCAATATGAATGTAATTGACACGTTTCACATCTACTTGATCTAAGAAAACATAAGGATCAAGTAAACCGTGATTGACGCCATTTACATAAATATTATTTACATCTAAATGAATACCACAATCCGCTTCTTGTGCAATAGCATTTAAAAATTCTACTTCATTCATTGTGCTGGTGGGAGAGTGTAAATAATAAGAGGTGTTTTCTAATGAAATTTGTAATCCTAAAAAATCTTGTACATAGCGGATTCTCTGTGCTACGTGTTTTACAGCTTCTTCTGTAAATGGCATAGGTAATAAATCATATAAATGCCCTTCACATTCACAGTAACTCAAATGTTCAGAAAAAAATGTCGAATTATATTGAGTCATTAATGCTTTAGTATTTTTTAATAACTCGCGATCAAGTGGTGCTTGCCCGCCTAATGAAAGTGATAGTCCGTGTACCGCAAGTGGATATCTTTCTGCTGCCTGATCAAATTTATAACGAGCAGCTCCCCCCATTTTTACCCAATTTTCTGGAGCAACTTCCATAAACTGAATCGCATTATTTGATGATAGATTCAAAAAATCATCCGCTAAATCTCGACGATACCCTAATCCTGCACCTTGTAACATAATTATTTAGTCCTTTTAAAACAACACTGGCGTAAATTTACACCAGTGTCATGATGGCATCTAGATTTAAATACGATTATTTAGAACCGCATTTACCTTCACCACATTTACCTTCTGCGGCTTTCGTTTTGTTTGCGCCACATTTGCCTTCTCCGCATTTACCTTCTGCAGCTTTTGTTTTCACACATTTATCACCCACACAAGGTGTTGCAGCTTTATCTGTACTGCTTGATTTTGGCTCAGCGTGTGCAACAGTAGCTGCTGTCATCGTTAATGCTCCTGCTAATGCGGCTAAAGTGGATAATTTTTTCATTTAAATCTCCTAGAGTTTGATATTGAATATATAGTTAGAGGAATTTCAACCAGCTTTTAGTTGGATAAACCTTCTTAATAAGCGTGTCTAAAGAGAGTTTCCCCGCTCCCTGCGTAATTAAGATTAATAAAGTTACCACATAAATTAAGGGTAATTTATAACCATTATCACAAACGTTATAACCTGAATCGGCGTGAATGCTATACCACGCGACAGAGATTAAAATCGTTAAACTTAATGCACTAAAACGTGTTAGCACCCCAAATATCAGCAAGAATGGGAAAATTAATTCAGATCCCATTGCAACGTGCCAATTAATATCGGCTGGAATAAGATTAAATGGAAAAGGAAAACGATCTTGTATTTCTGTAAACCAATTTTGACCATTCCATTTTTCTAACCCTGCCTCTAAAAACTCCCACGCAAGAAAAAGGCGTAAAATCAATAAACTCACGCCGCTGCTAATACCTTGCATCTTACAATCTTTCATTTTTTTCCTCTGATTGATTAGCTATTTTATGAAATTATTTAGTTCATTATGGTAGGAAATGCTTCCTTGTTATTCTATTAGTCGGAGATAAGCCTTTTTTCTTACACTTTTTTTTCAAAAAATTGAAAATATTATTTTTTGTAAAAATGCAGATAACATTAAGGGCAAAGATTCTAATAATCTTCGCCCTTTTATCTTTTACTAATTAATGTAGTAATCAGCTAATTCAACAGTCCCCGATAGGTTGTTTCTGTTAAAACAGGCGGCAAACCTTGATTATAACGATGTGGGCTAACAAAATTGTAATACATCACATAAGCTCTCATATCGTCCATCGCTTGCCCCAAGGTTAGATAGTCGCCCTCTTGCATCCATTCATATTTAAAGCTGCGGAACCAACGCTCCATTGGGGCATTATCCCAACAGTTACCTTGGCGACTCATACTTTGGGTTACCTGAATGAAGGTTGGGAGGAATAGGTACACCTTGAGTTTGAAAAAATGGAAAATTTATGCGGTAAATTAGTCAATTTTCGGACTTTGTGCAACAGCTACATAATACCGAAAATGTTTTTAAAATCCACCGCACTTTTTATGTGGGGAGAGGGGGACATTTAGCGTCTAAACATTCCGCCTAATCCGCCGAGGCCGCCGCCCATTAAGCCTTGCATGCCGCGCATCATTTTTGCCATGCCGCCTTTACGCATTTTCTTCATCATGCGTTGCATTTCATCAAATTGTTTGAGTAGCTTGTTTACATCTTGCACCTGCGTGCCGGAACCAAGAGCAATGCGACGACGGCGAGAACCTTTGATGATGTCCGGATTGGCGCGTTCTTTTAAGGTCATGGAATTAATGATGGCTTCGAGTTTGTTGAACATTTTGTCGTCCACCTGATTTTTCACATGATCCGGCAGGTTTTTAGCACCCGGTAATTTTTCCAACATGGACATCATGCCGCCCATTTTTTTCATTTCGCGTAATTGTTCGCGGAAATCTTCTAAGGTGAAATCGTCGCCTTTTTTGAATTTTTGCGCCATTTTTTCCGCTTTTTCACGGTCAACGGAACGCTCTAAATCTTCAATCAAAGAAAGTACATCACCCATGCCAAGAATACGCGACGCCACACGATCCGGGTGGAACGGCTCTAACGCATCGGTTTTTTCACCCACCCCGAGGAATTTAATCGGCTTGCCGGTGATTTGGCGAATAGACAACGCTGCACCACCGCGGGCATCGCCGTCCACTTTGGTGAGGATGACACCGGTAAGTGGCAAAGCCTCATTAAAGGCTTTTGCTGTATTTGCCGCATCTTGACCGGTCATGGCATCCACGGTGAAGAGTGTTTCAATGGGATTTAACGCAGCATGAACCTGCTTGATTTCATCCATCATTTCACTATCAACGTGCAAACGACCGGCGGTATCCACAATCAGCACATCGTAGAATTTTAATTTCGCGTCTGCCAACGCGGCTTTCGCAATATCTACCGGCTTTTGTTTCACATCTGACGGGAAGAAATCGACATTAACCCCTTGTGCAAGGGTTTCTAATTGTTTGATCGCCGCCGGACGATAGACGTCGGCAGAAACAACAAGCACTTTTTTCTTATGACGTTCACGCAGAAATTTGGCCAGTTTACCCACGCTGGTGGTTTTCCCCGCCCCTTGCAGACCTGCCATTAAAATCACGGCAGGTGGTTGGGTGGCTAGATTTAAACTTTCGTTGGCTTCACCCATCGCCGATTCTAATTCGGCTTGGACGATTTTGACGAACTCTTGTCCCGGCGTGAGGCTTTTATTGACTTCTACCCCAATGGCACGTTCTTTTACATTGTTAATAAAATCGCGCACGACCGGCAACGCCACATCGGCTTCTAACAATGCCATGCGAACTTCGCGCAAGGTTTCTTTAATGTTATCTTCGGTTAAACGACCTCGACCGCTGATATTGCGTAAGGTTTTGGAAAGACGATCGGATAAATTCTCAAACATAATATTTCCTGTGGTTAAATCGGAAAGGTATCATCGGTAAAATGCCGTTCATTATACTGAAATTCCGCGCATTTTCACGTCAAATAAAGTCATGGCGATTTTCTCCTGATCTCGTTAGAATAAAACGCCAACAAAACAAAGGAAGCATCATTATGTGGTTTGCGGTTTTATCAATTCTTTTTTACCTCATTAGTGTATTACGCATTGCCCCGATTTTATTAACCTCGCAAGTGGCGGGCGCGGATGTGAAACGTCAAAAAACACCGTTTTTTTTGACCGCACTTTTGGCGGTGGTTTTTCACCTGATTAGCACTTTCCCACTATTGGGAGACTTGGCGGAAGGGCAGAATTTCAGCATTATGGAAGTGGCTTCGTTGATGAGCGTGATGATCGCTATACTCGCCACGATCGCCATGTTGCGCGTCAATACCATGTGGTTTGTGTTACCGATTGTTTATTGTTTTTCCATTATTAACTTGATTTATGCGACTTTTCTACCAAGCCACATCATTCAATTGTTGAATCAAAATACATCAATGCTTTTTCATATCGGCTTGTCGATTTTTGCTTATGCCGTCTGCTGTATCGCGACCCTGTATGCGATTCAGTTGGTCTGGATTGATCGTCGTTTGAAAAGCAAGAAAATGACTTTTTCGCCGATGGTACCGCCGCTTATGACAGTAGAACGACATTTTTTCCGTTTATTGGTCAGTGGTGAAGTATTGATGACATTCACCCTTATCTCCGGTACCTTTCATTTGGTTAACGCGATGACGCCGGATAATATTCATAAAGGTTTATTTTCGTTATTCGGTTGGGTTGTATTCGGCATTGCGATTTTAGGCTATAAGCACTACCGCTGGCGTGGAAAAAAGATGATTATTTACACAATTTCAGGTATGATTTTACTTACGGTTGCTTATTTTGGTAGTCGTCTGATTGTGTAATATCAGTAAATGAGAGAAAAGTGCGGTGAGTTTTTCCCGCCTTTTTTATTTTTAAATTAATGCAAGGATTTCGCTTTGGACAGTATTCCCCTTAGTACGTTATTTATCATTTTAATTGCCTGTTTAGTCCTTTCTGCCTATTTTTCCGGCTCTGAAACAGGTTTACTTTCTTTAAATAAATATCGCCTGCGTTTTTTAGCAGAGCAGGGCAATAAAGGCGCCAAAAAAGCGGAGATGTTGCTTGCTAAACCGGACAAACTACTGAGTTTTATTCTTATCTTTAATAACCTTGTGAATATTAGTGCTTCGGCGATTGCGACCGTAATTGGGATGCGATTATATGGCGATGCCGGTGTGGCGATTGCCACCGGTGCATTAACGTTCGTGATGTTGATTTTCTCTGAAATCTTCCCCAAAACGGTGGCAGCGATGCACCCGGAAAAAGTGGGATTGACCTCGAGCCATCTATTAACCCCATTACTCAAGGTTTTTGCTCCTTTAGTTTGGGTGATGAATGTGTTCACCAAATTTTTAATGCGTTTAGTGGGCTTAAAACCGGATCTGAAGAAACAAGTCATTAGCCGCGAAGAATTGCGCAGCATCGTTTCCGAAGCGGGAGAAGCCACACCGGATGAGCAACATCCGCAAATGTTGCTGTCTATTTTGGATATGGAAACCGTGACCGTGGATGACATCATGGTGCCGCGCAATGAAATCGGCGGCATTGATATTGATGATGACTGGAAATCTATCATGCGCCAGCTCAATCATGCGGCACATAACCGTGTGGTGTTGTATAAAGGCAGTATGGACGAAAACGTGCTCGGTATTTTGCGCGTACGAGAAGCGTTTCGTTTGTTACTGGAAAAAAATGAATTTACCAAAGAAACCTTGATTCGTGCTGCCGATGAAGTGTATTTCATTCCTGAAGGCACGGCTTTAAAGACGCAATTAGCTAATTTCCGTAATAAAAAAGAGCGTATCGGCTTGGTGGTGGATGAATATGGCGATATTAAAGGTTTGGTGACGTTGGAAGACATTTTGGAAGAAATCGTGGGTGATTTCACCACCTCTAACACGCCGACCATTGATGAAGAAGTGATGACACAATCTGATGGTTCAATGATTATTGAAGGTTCTGCCAATTTGCGTGATTTAAATAAAATGTTTCATTGGAATTTGGATACCGAAGATGCCCGCACATTTAACGGTTTGATTTTGGAACATTTAGAAGAAATTCCTGAAGAAGGCACCGTCTGTGAAATTAATGGCTTACGCATTACCATTTTAGAAGTGGGTGAAAATATGATTAAACAGGCAAAAGTCGTGAAATTATAGCGCGCCTTGATGAAGAAAAATCCGCACCTAAAACTATCTTAACAGAGAAGACAAGGTACGGATTTTTGTTTTTTTAAATCAATACGGCATGTCATCAGCCGCAGAATACGCGAGATTATTTTTCAATAATCTGCTTCACCAAGGCTTGTAATGTTGGAATAACTTCCTGTGCAAACCAAGGATTTTTCGCCTGCCAGAGTTGATTTCGCGGGGAGGGGTGCACTAAGGGCAAAAAGTGCGGTAGAAATTCGCGGTAGTTTTTAACGGTATCTGTGACATTTAGGCGATTTTCAGGCAGGTAATAGCGTTGCGCATATTGCCCGATGAGAATGGTCAATTCAAGTTGGGGGAGTTGTGCCAAAATTTGAGGATGCCATTTTGCGGCAAAACCTTTACGTGGAGGTAAATCACCGGATTTGCCTTTGCCCGGATAATAAAAATCCATGGGAATCACGGCAAATAAGCCGGAATGATAGAATAGATCGCGATCTACACCGAGCCAATGACGAAGTCGATCACCGCTTTGATCGTTCCAATACAAGCGAGTATTTTGTGCTTTCAATCCCGGCGCTTGCCCCACAATGTTAATACGAGCGGTGACAGGTGCCGCGAACAAGGGCGCAATGCCGCTGTCGGTGAAAGAACGGTTTGCCGGATCTGCCATGATGGCTTGGGTGATTTGCTCTAGTGTTTGCATACTTCCTCGAACCTCGTTAAAGATTACGCATGTTTCTTTTCTAATGCGTCTAACAGCTTCTGATGAATACCACCAAAGCTGCCGTTCGACATCACCAAAATATGATCCGTCGGTTTGGCTTCAGCTGCAATGAGATGAACAAAGTCATCCAAATTATCGCTGTCATACGCCGGCTGAGTTAAATGCGCAGCGATTTCCGCTACTTTCCACGGAATGGTGTCCGGTTGGAATAAAAATACCGCATCCGCTTTTTCTAATGCCGGTGCGATGTCCTCTTTATGTACGCCCATTTTCATGGTGTTAGAACGTGGTTCCAGCACCGCCAAAATACGTTCATTTTGCCCCACTTTATCGCGAAGTGCGATCAACGTAGCTTGTATTTCTGTTGGATGATGGGCGAAATCATCGTAAACCGTCACGCCCTGAACATTGCCCTTCACTTCCAAACGGCGTTTTGCGTTAATAAATGTCCCCAGCGCCGCACAAGCATTTTCAATACTAACACCCGCATGATGCGCCGCCGCAATCGCCATCAAGCCGTTCCGCATATTGTGCTCGCCTACAATATTCCAATGCACCTCTGCCACTTTTTCACCGTTATGGAACACAGCGAATTCCGTGCAATCGTGTTTAATGCGCTCCGCATACCATTCCTGATCGCAACCGACATATTGGCATTCAGACCAACACCCCATTGCCAAGGTTTGTTGCACACTTTCTTCGTTTGCAAAAGAGAGAATTCGCCCATTGTTTGGAATGGTGCGAATCATGTGGTGGAACTGACGTTGAATGGCTTTCAAATCGTCAAAAATATCCGCATGGTCAAAACCAATATTATTAATAATCAACGTTCGCGGGTTGTAATGCACAAATTTAGAACGCTTGTCAAAAAATGCCGTGTCATATTCATCCGCTTCAATCACGAAATACGGGCTCTTACCTAAACGCGCGGAAATCCCGAAATTGCCTGCAATGCCACCGATTAAAAAGCCCGGTTGTAAACCGTTTTGTTCCAAAATCCACGTCAACATCCCGGTGGTAGTGGTTTTTCCATGGGTGCCTGACACTGCCAAAACCCAACGATCACGCAATAGATGATCATGCAACCATTGTGGCCCGGAGGTATAAGGCAGGTTGTTTGCCAACATATATTCAATACAAGGATTACCGCGTTTCATGGCATTGCCCACAATCACCATATCCGGCGCCGGTTGCAGTTGGCTTGGGTCAAAGTGCGGTATGATTTCAATATTATTTTCTGCGAGGAACGTACTCATCGGCGGGTAAACGTTGGTATCAGAGCCGGTGACATGGTAGCCCATTTGTTTGGCGATCATGGCAATACCGCCCATAAACGTGCCGCAAATACCTAAAATATGAACATGTTTGGTTGTCATTTGGAGTCCTTATGCATTCCAATTTCTGATGTAAAGGCGAAAAATGTGTTGTGAATCACAGAAATAGGAATCTTTTTAATCATCTGAAAACGGAGCTGTTATAATAAGGCAAGTTACGATTTGAGTAAATTTATTCATCAAATAAGGAAAAAGTATGAAAACGTTAGGCGAATTTATTGTAGAAAAACAAGCGGAATACCCAAATGCGAAAGGGGAATTAAGTGGCATTTTGTCCTCCATTCGCTTAGTGGCAAAAGTGATTCACCGCGATATCAACAAAGCCGGCTTAACTAACAATATTATCGGCAACTCCGGTGTAGAAAACGTACAAGGCGAAGCGCAAATGAAATTAGACTTATTCGCTCACAACACGATGAAACAAGCCCTTATGAGCCGCGAAGAAGTGGCCGGCTTTGCTTCCGAAGAAGAGGAAAATTTCATTGCCTTTGATACAGAGCGTGGTCGCAACGCGAAATACGTCATTTTAACCGACCCATTGGACGGCTCCTCCAACATTGATGTGAATGTTTCCGTTGGTACCATTTTCTCTATTTATCGCCGCGTTTCACCGGTAGGCACACCGGTCACCTTAGAAGACTTCATGCAACCGGGCAATCGCCAAGTGGCAGCAGGTTATATCGTGTATGGTTCCTCCACCATGTTGGTTTACACCACAGGACATGGTGTCAATGGTTTTACTTACGATCCATCACTCGGTGTGTTCTGCCTCTCCCATGAAAACATTCAAATTCCGCAAACCGGCAAAATTTATTCTATTAACGAAGGGCAATACCTCAAATTCCCGGTAGGCGTGAAAAAATACCTGAAATATTGCCAAGAAGAAGATAAAGAAACCCAACGTCCTTACACTTCTCGTTATATCGGTTCTTTAGTGTCCGACTTCCACCGCAATATGCTTAAAGGCGGTATCTATATTTATCCAAGTGCCACAAACTACCCGAACGGCAAATTGCGTTTACTCTATGAAGGCAACCCAATGGCGTTCCTCGCAGAACAAGCCGGCGGCGTGGCAAGTGACGGTTATAATCGCATTTTGGATATTCAACCGACTGCATTACACCAACGCGTTCCGCTTTTCATCGGTTCTAGAGAAATGGTGAAAAAAGCCGAACAATTAATGCGTGATTTTAAAGAGTAATCCATTAAGTGCGGTCAGAAAATGACGTATTTTATTTAAAGAAACGTTCATAAAAAAACCTCCTCAATTCTGAGGAGGTTTTTTCTTACCTAAATAACGCATTACATCAAATACGCAAAATTTGCCCACAATGGCAAGCTGGCCGTCATAAATAAGAGAATGAGAAGGCTGTTATAAGACAACGCCCATTTTTTGAAAACATGGATTGCCAACATGGCGGCCATCACTAAATGCAATAAGAGATAAAGTAACAAAGCAAATTCGTTGCTAAAAACCACCGCACTTTGTTGAGAAAGAATGAATAAATTCACACATACAAACAGCGCATTCAGTGCCAGGAACGTAATCGCTGCTAACATTAACAATGCGATAAACCCTTTCAAGCGATTGCGAGAAATCACTAAAGCTAAATTCGCCAAAATAATCCCCAACAGGATTTGTGCTACAGAATTAAATTGAATGAAGTTTGCTTCGTCAACCAGCATCAAGCCATAGCCAATGACACCCAACATGCCGATGAAACCGGCGATTTTTAATAAGAGATGACGTAATTTAACCTCAAACGGTTGCTTCCATGTGATGATAGTCATTGCCAAACCACAAAGGCAAACCAAGTCCATGAATACATGGTGATAGCTTGCCCCTAAACCGAACAACAGCCACACCACCCAAAACAGCCCAAAATAAAGGTTTGCCCGCCCTAAACGGGAACGTTGCCCGTTACAAATTTCACCTTTAATAAAGGCAAGCAAACAAATCAGCTGTGCCGTTAATACACCAAGCGCCAAATGTGACATTGCGTTGGACGGCAGCTGCAACCAAAAGGCAAAAAAATCAATAACGAGTAACAAAAAAATGGGTAAGAAAGACGAAAGTGCGGTTAAAAATTTAGGTTGTTCTTCGGACATACGATTTCCTTGTGATAAACAAAGACAAAAATTGCCGTGCATTATGCAAGAATTCCCCAAAACGGTCAAAAGCTAGGACAAAAGTGCGGTTGAAAAACACAACGTTTTTTCAATTCTCACAAGGCAAAATAAAGTTATGATCTAAAACATGGTATTTTGCCCTTTCTCTCTCTAAAATAACGCAAAAATTCACCGCACTTTAAGGAACCTTATGCTGCTCAGCATTCTCTATATCATTGGTATTACCGCCGAAGCCATTACCGGCGCCCTTGCCGCAGGTCGAGAGAAAATGGATATTTTCGGCGTCGTTATTATTGCCAGCATGACCGCTATCGGTGGGGGCTCTGTGCGCGATGTGCTCTTAGGGCATTATCCGTTAGGCTGGGTAAAACATCCCGAATATTTTATTATCGTGGCCTCGGCTGCGGTGTTAACCGTATTTATCGCGCCTTTTATTCGCCATTTCATGCGTTATTTTCACACCATTTTCTTGGTGCTGGATGCTGTCGGACTTATTGTGTTTTCTATTATTGGTGCCCAAATCGCGTTAGATATGGGGCATGGCACGACAATTGCCGTAATTGCCGCCATTATTACCGGCGCATTCGGCGGGGTATTGCGTGATTTATTGTGTAATCGTATTCCACTCGTTTTCCAGAAAGAGCTATACGCCAGCGTAGCATTATTGGCGACAGCTATTTACATCGGTCTACAACATCTACAGGTAGATCAAAACATCGTCATTATCATTACCTTGATTGTCGGCTTTATTACCCGCTTACTGGCAATTTACTTTGAATGGGGCCTGCCGATTTTTGATTATCAGGAACAAGATATTTCAACGCATCATAAAGACGACAAATTACCGCAAAAAACGAAATAGGAGAAAAAATGTCCGTCAATTTAATTGAAATGGGAAAACAGGCGAAAGAGGCTGCTTTCGTACTTTCCCAACTTTCCCAACGCGAAAAAAATAAAGCCTTAGCGTTTATCGCCGAGCAATTAGAACAAGAACAAGCTCGTATCTTAGCCGCCAATGCACAGGACATTGAAACCGCCAAACAAAACGGTTTATCCGACGCCATTATTGATCGTTTATTGTTAACGCCTGAGCGCTTACAAGGTATTGCCAACGATGTGCGTCATGTGATTTCCCTTGCTGATCCCGTTGGGCAACTTATTGACGGCGGTGTGTTAGATAGCGGTGTCAAAATTGAACGTGTTCGCGTGCCTTTAGGAGTTATCGGCACGATCTACGAAGCGCGTCCGAATGTGACAATTGATGTGGCAAGTCTCTGTTTAAAAACCGGCAACGCTGTCATTCTACGCGGCGGCAAAGAAACACAACATTCTAATAAAATCTTGGTGGACGTGGTGCAAACTGCCTTAGCGCGTGTGGGCTTGCCTAAAGCGGCGGTTCAAGCGATTACTGATCCCGATCGTGCGCTGGTCATGGAATTACTTAAATTAGACCAATATGTGGACATGATCATCCCTCGTGGCGGTGCAGCGTTGCATCAATTAGCCAAAGAGCATTCCACCATTCCGGTGATTGTTGGTGGCATTGGCGTTTGTCATATATTCATTGAAGAAACCGCCGACTTGGAAAAAGCGTTGCCGGTAATTTTCAATGCAAAAACACAACGCCCAAGCACCTGTAACACCTTGGAAACGCTGTTGGTGCAACGTAGCATTGCGAATGAATTCTTGCCTAAACTGGCAGACACATTGAAAGAGAAAAACGTAAAATTACACGCAGATCCGACCGCACTTTTCTTGTTGCAAAAAGCCGGTGCAAATGCCGTGCCGTTGATGGAAGAAGAACTGAAACAGGAATGGCTGTCATTGGATTTAAATGTGGTTGTCGTTGAAGATTTAACACAAGCCGTCGCTCATATTCGTCAATATGGCAGTCAGCACTCCGACAGTATTTTGACTTCTTCGCAAAAGCAGGCACAGCAATTTATCGCGCAAGTGGATTCAGCGGCGGTTTATGTCAATGCCAGCACCCGTTTTACTGACGGGGGACAGTTTGGTTTAGGGGCCGAAGTGGCGGTAAGCACACAAAAATTACACGCTCGCGGCCCAATGGGATTAGAGGCACTCACCACCTATAAATGGGTGTGCGTAGGCGATTATTCGATCCGTTCTTAAAAAAGAGAGTATTTTTTAAAAATTATTCAAAAATCAAAATTAATTGTTTGACAAAACTCGGGTAAATCAGTATTTGTAGAGTAAACACACTAATCATACTTATTTATCGGAGTTTTTTTATGTCTCATCTTTCAGTTGCTAAATTCGGTGGCACCAGTGTCGCCAACTACCCCGCCATGCAATCTTGCGCCAACATCGTGATTGCCGATCCCAATACTCGCGTTGTTGTTCTCTCTGCTTCCGCCGGCGTTACCAACTTATTGGTCGCCTTAGCAAACGGTTGTGAAGAACCGGAACGCAATAAATTGCTAAATGAAGTGCGTCAAATTCAAGAAAACATTTTGACAGAATTAAAAGACGACAGTCGCGTGCGACCAAAAATCGAAGCCTTATTAGCCAATATCACCTCATTAGCGGAAGCCGCAAATTTAGCCACCTCCTTGGCATTAACCGATGAATTAATCAGCCACGGTGAAATGATGTCTTCCTTGATTTTTGTGGAAGTGTTGCGTGAATTACAAATTGAAGCCACTTGGTTGGATGTGCGTACCATTGTTGCCACAAACAGCCATTTCGGCAAAGCCGCACCAAATGATGAACAAACCCGTCAAAACTGCGATAACCTCTTGAAACCGTTAATCGAACGCGGTGAGTTAGTCATTACTCAAGGTTTTATCGGCCGTGATGAACAAGGTAAAACGACCACCTTAGGACGTGGAGGAAGCGACTACTCTGCTGCTTTACTCGCTGAAGTGCTCAATGCGCAAGATGTGTTAATTTGGACGGATGTTGCCGGCATTTACACCACCGATCCTCGCATCGTGCAAACTGCACAACGCATTGATACCATGAGTTTTTCCGAAGCGGCAGAAATGGCAACCTTCGGTGCGAAAGTGTTGCACCCGGCAACCTTACTCCCTGCCGTGCGTAGCAATATCCCGGTCTATGTCGGCTCCAGCAAAGCGCCACAAGACGGCGGTACTTGGGTGACCCGCAATCCACAACCTCGCCCGACATTCCGTGCGATCGCCCTACGTCGTGACCAAACCCTGCTCACACTCTCCAGCTTAAATATGCTGTATGCACAAGGTTTTTTAGCGAATATTTTCACGATTCTAGCCAAACACAAAATCTCCGTAGACACCATCACAACATCGGAAGTTAGCGTTGCCTTAACCTTGGATAAAACGGGTTCAGCCTCTTCCGGTAAAAGCTTACTCTCTCAGGAATTAATCGAAGAATTAAGCCAATTCTGCACGGTGAAAGTGGATACTGGTTTGTCTTTAGTCGCCTTAATTGGCAATGAACTCCACACAGCCTCCGGTGTCGCCAAACGTATTTTTGAAACCTTAGATGCGTACAATATCCGTATGATTAGTTACGGTGCCAGCACTAACAATATTTGCTTGTTGGCAGACAGCGATAAAGCCGATGACATTGTTCGTTCCTTACATCGCTCTTTGTTTGAGTAAAACGTATGAAAAAATGACCGCACTTTGCGGTCATTGATCCGTTGGAAAAACCTCACGTCTGTTTGATGTGGTAAAGGGGAGAAGATGAGATGTCATTTTCTCCTCTTTTCATTGGATTTGGCGATGTTTTCTCGCCGGTTATTTTATTAAGAGGTGTTGCTTACGAAGACCCAAGACCAGCAACATGCCGCCATAAACGATTGCCGCTAAAACAATCAGCCATGCAAGCCAATGTACGCGGGTAAGAAAACTCATGGCATTCCATTCAATGAGTGTTGGGCTGTTATACCAAACTAACAGTCCCATCATGGCGGCGGCACAAAAAACTTTCAGAAAAAACACCGCACTTTGACGGCTAAAATGATAAACATCCGCTTTTGCCAAACCACGATAAAGCAGATAGGCGTTTAAGGTTGCAGACATGGCTGACGCTATCGCCAAGCCTACATAACTGAAAGGGATCGCTAACAAATTGAATGCCATGTTGCTCATCATGGCGATGATGCCAATTTTCACCGGCGTTTTGGTGTCTTGGCGGGCATAATAACCGTTCGCCAAAATCTTGATTAACATGAAACTCAGAAGCCCTGCGTTAAAGCCCCACAGGGAATAAGAGGCTGATTGCACATCGCTAAAAGTAAAACTGCCACGCATAAACAGCACCAACAACATAGGCTGAGCCAATACAGCGATACCAATCATTGCCGGCACACCGAGCAATAAAATCATGCGTACGCCCCAATCCATTGTGTTGCGAAAATCCACCGCACTTTTGGCATTATCGTCACGGTTCACATGGTGGCGGGCAAGGGTCGGCAAAATCACCGTAGAAATGGCGATACCGAACAACCCAAGCGGAAACTCTAACAAGCGGTCAGAATAATATAGCCAGCTGATGGAGCCCGTCATTAAGAAACTGGCGATAAAGGTATCAAGGAGCAAGTTGATTTGGCTCACGGAAACACCAAATAAAGCAGGGATCATCAGTGTGCGGATTTTCTTCACGCCTTCGTCATGCCACGCCCATTTAGGTTTCACTAATAATTTGGCTTGATATAAGAAAGGCAGTTGAAACAGAAATTGTAATAACCCGCCGAGAAAGATCCCGATAGCTAAGCCTAAATCCGGATTTTCTAACTGCGGAGCCAGCCAAAGTGCGGTGGCAATCATGGCAATATTGAGCAACACCGGCGAGAACGACATCACGCCGAATTTACCGATGGTATTCAGAATTGCACCGGACAACGCAACGAAGGTCACGAACCATAAATAAGGAAAGGTGATTTTGAGCAGCAACGAGGCTTGTGTGAATTTTTCCGCATTCGGCCCGTCATTCAACCAATCCACAAACCAACCTGTGCCGAAAATTGCTGCCACCACCGGCGAACCGATCATCGCTAATAACGTAACGACAGTGACCAAACCGCCTAAGGTGCCCGACACCTTACCGATAAATTCACGGGTTTTTGATAAATCTCCGGATTTTTGATATTCCGCTAACACCGGTACAAATGCTTGTGAAAACGCCCCTTCGGCGAATAATCGACGGAGAAAATTAGGAATACGGTTGGCGAATAAAAACACATCCGCCGCTGCGCCGGCACCGATTAAATTAGCAATCACTACATCGCGAACCAAGCCTAATACACGCGAAACAAGCGTCATCCCACTCACGATCATGCCGGATTTTAATAATCTTTTGCTCAAAACGAATTACTCTGAATGATAAAATTTGCCTAATTGTATAGAAATTTCGTTTTTACGCTATATTCTAAGGGAAAAAACTGTTAAAATCCCGCGCACATCGTTTGTGTGAGCCCATTTAGGAAGCACTTGTTAAGAATAACGATGCTTACTTTCGGTTGTGTCTCACCGAAATCAAAACAAAATCCCCGTTGACAAATGTATAAGAAATCGGCATATTTACGCCCCTATTTTGTCACTATTAACTAACAGAAATTTTTAGGAGTTTGACCTTGGCTAATATCAAGTCAGCAAAAAAACGTGCGGTTCAATCTGAAAAACGCCGTCAACACAACGCAAGCCAACGCTCTATGATGCGTACTTACATCAAAAAAGTTTATGCCCAAGTCGCAGCGGGTGAGAAAGCAGCAGCTGAAGCAGCATTCGTTGAAATGCAAAAAGTTGTTGACCGCATGGCTTCTAAAGGCTTAATTCACGCTAACAAAGCAGCAAACCACAAATCTAAATTAGCTGCACAAATCAAAAAATTAGCTTAATTTTTGCCTTTTTATTGTTAAAGAAAAACCGCTCATTTGAGCGGTTTTTTGTTATAGCCAGCCAAAGTCTGGCTATAAAAATCATATGCTATTTGTATGGAGTCCTTCCTCGTAGCGTGCAACTTGTTGCACGAATAATTATTAACCTCGATACGTAATTTACGATTTTGTGCGTAGCATACATCTTGTTGCACGAATAATTAACCTCGATGCGTAATTCACGATTTCATGCGTAGCGTGCATCTTGATGCACGACCAAATTACGCACGGAACATTATTTAACGCTTTCGGACATTCATGATTTCGTGCAACAAGTTACACGCTACGATTCACTAAAATATAGTGATATAAAAATAAATACGGTGACCAGTTTTCACAAGCTCCTTGAGGGGGGTTGTGAAGTATAGGCTCTTATAGGGGAGTCTAAAAACTGAATGTTTTACGTGCGGATTGTTATTTTTCTTTTTTGATAGGATGAGAGGTAAAGTGCGGTGAAAAAACATTTCATTTTTCAACTGCACTTTCATCGCATTAATGTAGCTCTTTGCCTTTTAATTCCGGCACTAAACACACCGTTGCTAACATATCAATGACATAAATCACCGCTAAAAAGGCAATGGCAGTTTGGAAGGAATAAGCGGAAACCACTGCCCCCACGGCGACCGGGCCAAAGCCGCCCACCGCACGCCCCAAGTTAAACAACACGTTTTGTGCGGTAGCGCGTGCTTGAGTGGGATAAGCTTCTGCCATTAAAGCGCCGTAGCCACCCATCATGCCGTTAACAAACATCCCTAAGAACGCCCCGGCAATTAACATGGTATTCGGATCCGTTAATTGAGAATAGGCGATGATACTGACGACAGCCCCCGCTTGGAACAATAAGAAGCTCGGTTTACGACCAATGTGATCCGCCAAACGTCCGAAAATCCAAATGCCCGCCATCATGCCGCAAACGGTCACTGCCGTCCATACACCGGATTTCGTCAAGCTAAAACCAAGTTGTTTGGAGAGAAAATTCGGCATCCAAATCATAATGCCGTAATAACCGAAGTTTTGCACGGAGGTCAGGATGACCACGCCTAAACTGACTTTGGCGGTGGCTTTATCTTTCACTAATAACTTGAATGACTCCAATTTAGACGCCCAACGGTTTGTTGGTTTGGAAAGTGCGGTCTGTTTTTGCACAAAAATGTCAGGCTCATGCAAACGGGAGCGTAAATACCAAGCCACAAATGCCGGGAAAATCCCCACCAAAAACATGCCACGCCAGCCAATTTGTGGTAATAATAATGGGGTTAACAATGCTGCCGCTAATACACCCACTTGCCAACCAAGTGCCACATAAGAAGCCGCTTTTGCACGATGACGTGCCGGCCAAGCTTCCGCCGCTAATGCCATGCCGATCCCGAACTCGCCACCTAAACCAATACCGGCAATGGTGCGATAAATCAGTAAATCCCAATAACCTTGCGCCAATGCGCATAAGCCGGTGAATACCGCAAAAAGAATGATCGTCCACGTTAACACGCGCACACGGCCATATTTATCACTCAATGCACCGAAAACAATGCCACCGAAAACCGCACCAACCAATGTCCAAGTTACTAAAGAACCGCCTTGCGCCGGGGTTAATCCCAAATCGGCAGAGATGGCGCTTAACATAAAACCGAGAATAAGAAGATCGAAACCGTCCATCGCATAGCCGACGGCAGAGCCTAGCAAGGCTTTCCAGCCATAGCTATTTACTTTTGTAGTCATGTTGAATTGTCCTTCTGTTACTCACAGGTAACATTTAAAGTTTATAAAGAAGTGATTTTTTAGCTTGCAGAAAACAAGGCCAAAAAATTGTGCGCTAGTTTACTGCTTTTTAAGAAAATTTCAATGAATGGCATGATAAAATCGGTAGAAGATTTGGCGTTCCTCTCGTTAAATTTCTTACACGGTGGTACAATCGCCGCTTAATTTTATTCGCTAAGAGATACGTTATGTCCCGTCAGAAAAAGACCCGTCGCGTGACGGATATTATGCCGACCCGCAAAACCGATAAAAAACCGACCGCACCACGTTCAGGTCGTCAGGCAACGCGTTATGAACTTGATGCAAAGGCGCGTGAAGAGAAGAAAAAACGTAAACACAAAGGATTAGCCTCAGGTTCCCGCCATAGTGCGGTGAATGCGAAAGCCGAAAATCAAGCGTTGGAGATGAAAGATCCGCGCATTGGTAGTCGTAAAAAAGTGCCATTGATGGTGGAGTTCGTCAATAAACCGCAAAAAGCGCAAGTAGCATCAGCTGCAAAATCTGAGCCAAAAGCAACCTTGGATCCGATGCTTGAATTAGAACAATTAGAAAATAATGAATGTTTGAACCAGTTGCTGGATCAATTGGACGAAGGCAAAAAATTGTCCGCTGAAGATCAAAAATTTGTGGATGCGTGTTTGGCGCGTGTCGCGCAATTAATGGACGAGTTAGGCATTGCGGATGATGAAGAAAACGATGAAGATTTATACCGCACTTTTGAGACAATCAACATTAACCAATTCAAATAAACCCGTTATTTATTATGTGGAAGACAGTGTTATTGCTTGTGGCAGTTTGTATCATTGTGGGGATGATAGGCTATGCCACCTATTTATTACTTGCCTTGCAAAAGCAAAAGAAAGCGTTGCAACAAGCTCGTCGAAACCGAATCAATCGTATTAAGGAAAGCATAGAGATCATTGCCAAAGCCATGCTGAATGGCGATTGCAATCTTTCCGAGGGCGTGTTGCGCCTGAAAATGCTATTAGAACCGGTGGGAATGAGCATTAAAAACCATGTTACCATGCTGCAGTTATATGAAGTGGTTGAAACGATGCCGACACATGAGGCGCGCAACGCATTAAAAAAGAACGAGCGTATGCGTTTAGATTTGCAACGTGAAAGTGCTGAAGCGGCACTTGAAAAAAACATTAAGTTGGAGTTACATCAGTTATTGGCTGATATTGAAAAATTATAAAAAATATTGGGGGAAATTTAATGTCCGAGATTATTTGGGATTTGGCATTAATTCAGAAATACAATCAATCCGGTCCGCGTTATACGTCTTATCCGACAGCATTGGAATTTAATGAACATTATACGAACGAGGATTTTATTGCTGCTACACAGCGTTATCCTGAGCGCCCGCTGTCTTTATATGTACACATTCCGTTCTGTCACAAACTTTGTTATTTCTGTGGTTGTAATAAGGTCATTACCCGCCATCAACATAAAGCGGATATCTATTTGGATTTTCTTGAAAAAGAAATCAAAGCGCGGTCGAAATTATTTACAAACCGTGTGGCGACCCAAGTGCATTGGGGCGGCGGCACGCCGACCTATTTAACGGAAGCACAGTCTGCCCGTTTAATGAATATGCTACGTGAACACTTCAAGATCGCTGACAATGCAGAAGTGAGTATTGAAATGGATCCGCGTGAAATTGAGCTTTCTATGCTGGACCATTTGCGCAACATTGGCTTTAACCGTATTAGTATGGGCGTGCAAGATTTCAATAAAGACGTGCAAAAAGCGGTGAATCGCGAGCAAGATGAGGCATTTGTCAATGCTTTATTGGTGCACGCCCGTGAGTTGGGTTTCCAATCGACTAATTTGGATTTAATTTACGGTCTTCCGTTGCAAACCGTAGAAAGTTTTATGTTCACATTGCAAAAAGTGATTGAGCTCAATCCTGATCGTCTCAGTGTGTTTAACTATGCCCACCTGCCAAGCCGTTTTGCCGGTCAGGCGAAAATTAAAGAATGGCAATTACCTAAACCGGAAACTAAGCTGGAAATTTTGCAAAAAACCATCGAAACCTTGGGCAATGCCGGCTATAAATTTATCGGTATGGATCACTTTGCGAAACCGGATGATGAACTTGCCATTGCACAGCAAAAAGGCATTTTGCATCGTAATTTCCAAGGTTACACCACACAGGAAGAATGTGATTTGCTGGGATTGGGTGTGTCGGCTATTAGCTTGTTAGGCGACACTTACGCACAAAACCAAAAGGATCTGAAAACCTATTATGCCCATGTGGAGGAAAATGGCATTGCCTTACACAAAGGCTTGGCGATGACAGAAGAAGATTGCCTGCGTCGTGATGTGATTAAACAATTAATTTGTAACTTTAAATTAGCGTATGCGCCATTAGAAAAACAGTACAACATTAACTTTAAACAACACTTTGCAGAAGATTTAGCGTTGCTAGCGCCTTTGGCAGCCGACGGTTTATTAGAGATTGGCGATGAACAAATTGTCGTTTCTCCGAAAGGCCGTTTGTTGATTCGTAATATTTGTTTGTGTTTTGACACTTACTCTCGCGTACAAGCCAAGCAACAGCAATTTTCGCGGATTATTTAAGAAAAGCCGACATCGTATTTCCGGCTTGCTTTTTGCCGGGAAAAGAGTAAAATCCACAGGCTTTTTGTCTATATATACAGAGAAAAAAGTAAGTTTAACTCTCATTTAACTTTCGATATTTGAGGGTTTTCTTTTTGTAATTAAATTATTAGAGGAAGGTTATGGTAACCATTCGTTTATCTCGTGGCGGAGCTAAAAAACGCCCATTTTACCAAATCGTAGTTGCTGACAGCCGTTCACCGCGTGACGGTCGTTTCATTGAACGTGTGGGTTTCTTCAATCCAATCGCACAAGGCAATGCAGAACGTGTTCGTATCAATTTAGACCGTGTTAACCACTGGGTTAGCCGAGGTGCTTCATTGTCCGATCGCGTTGCGAGTTTAGTAAAAGAAGCGCAAAAAGCCGCGTAATTTTACTTTTTTGAGGTGATGAATATGCAACAACAAAGAATCGAAACTGTCGGCAAATTAGGTTCGACTTATGGTATTCGCGGTTGGTTACGTATTTACTCATCCACAGAACAAGCTGAAAGTATCTTTGATTATCAACCTTGGTTTTTGAAAATCAAAGGGCAGTGGCAGCCAACCGAACTGGAAAACTGGCGTCATCATAATCACGAACTGATCGTTAAATTAAAAGGCGTGGATGATCGTGAAGCGGCGCAAATTCTTGCCAATGTGGAAATCGGTGTCGATTTATCTGTATTTCCAACCTTGGAAGAAGGGGATTACTACTGGCACGATTTAATTGGTTGTGCGGTGGTGAATCTGGAAGGTTATGCCATGGGAACCGTGACTGAAATGATGGAAACCGGTTCTAATGATGTATTGGTGGTAAAAGCCAACGTAAAAGATGCTTTCGGAAAACAAGAGCGGTTAATTCCGTTCTTGTATGAACAAGTAGTTAAAAGAGTCGATCCCGCCACTAAGACAATTACAGTGGATTGGGACGCTGGTTTCTAATCTCAGGTATGCCGTAGCGCTTTGCGGTAACATTAACATAAGGCTCAAAAGTTAAGGCTAAATTATGTGGATTGGGGTAATAAGTCTGTTCCCTGAAATGTTTAAAGCAATTACGGAATACGGGGTAACCGGCAGGGCTGTTAAGCAAAGTCTGTTGCAAGTGCAGTGCTGGAATCCAAGAGATTTCACGCACGATAAGCACAAAACCGTGGATGACCGACCTTATGGCGGAGGCCCGGGAATGCTGATGATGGTGCAACCGTTAAAGGATGCTGTTGATTCGGCGAAAGCTGCGGCAGGCGAAGGTGCAAAGGTGATTTATCTCTCGCCGCAAGGTCGTAAACTCGATCAACAAGGCGTAGAGGAATTAGCGCAGAATCAGAAATTGATTTTGTTATGCGGCCGCTACGAAGGCATTGACGAGCGTTTGATTGAAACGGTTGTTGATGAAGAATGGTCGGTAGGTGATTATGTCCTCACCGGCGGTGAATTGCCGGCAATGACGTTAATTGACGCAGTTGCCCGATTTATCCCGGGAGTGCTTGGTAAACAAGCTTCCGCCGAGGAAGATTCGTTTGCCGACGGATTACTGGATTGCCCGCATTATACGCGTCCTGAAGTGCTTGATGGATTAACCGTGCCTCCCGTGCTGATGTCGGGACACCATGAGGAAATTCGCAAATGGCGGTTAAAACAATCGTTATTGAGAACATGGTTACGACGCCCTGAGCTACTGGAAGGCCTAGCTCTGACTGACGAACAACGTAAGCTGTTAAAACAGGCGAAAGCCGAATATAACAGTAAACTCAGTTAAATCTAGGATCAAAAAGGATCAAAAATGTCTAACATCATTAAACAACTTGAACAAGAACAATTAAAACAAAACGTACCAAGCTTCCGTCCAGGTGACACATTAGAAGTGAAAGTATGGGTCGTTGAAGGTAGCAAACGCCGTTTGCAAGCGTTCGAAGGCGTGGTTATTGCAATTCGTAACCGTGGCTTGCATTCTGCATTCACCCTACGCAAAATCTCTAACGGTGTTGGTGTTGAGCGTGTATTCCAAACTCACTCTCCGGCAGTGGATAGCATCGTGGTGAAACGTAAAGGTGCGGTACGTAAAGCGAAACTTTACTACTTACGCGCACTTTCCGGTAAAGCAGCTCGTATTAAAGAGCGTTTGGGCGAATAATTTCGTATATTTAGAAGAATCTGCACGCGAAACGTTAGATAACATAACTCACGGACTAAGGTGCAGATTTTTTTATTTGTTAGCGTCCGACTATCGCCTCAGCCACAGGATTTCCTTTCCCTCTTTTCTTCCTATTCTCTCACTTGTTTTCTCCTTAAATCACGTCATTAATGCTTTTAACCTATTGATAAGTTTTGATTTACAAATCATTGAAGAGGATTATAATAAATGCGACTTATTATCAGTTAAAGAAAATTCCTATTCACAGTTTTCTTTTACTTATTTTTTTCGAGCCTATCCAAAGGAAAAACAAATGCCACAGATTTTTGACTTTTTACAAAAGTACAGTGATTACATTATTATCGGTTTATTGCTTTTTATGAGCGTCTTAATGCTCGCCATGGTGATTGAGCGTTTTATTTTCTTAGCCCGCGTTAAAGTCAGTCGATATTCCACCATTCATGCACTTGAAATTGATTTAAACCGCAATCTTACCGTAATTTCTACCATCGGCGCGAATGCACCTTATGTTGGTCTGCTAGGAACCGTTATCGGTATTCTTTTAACCTTTTATCAAATCGGTCAAGCCGGTGGTGAAGTCAATGCCGGCGAGATCATGATGCATTTATCTTTGGCGTTAAAAGCGACCGCACTTGGTATCTTGGTAGCTATTCCGTCAATGATTTTCTATAACGCATTAGGACGCAAGGTTGAAGTTAACCGTTTGAAGTGGAAAGTCTTAAATTCTCAAAAAGATAAAGAAGAAACCGAAGCATAAGGAATTCCTGTGAAAAAGTTTGATGAAATCAACATTATCCCTTTCATTGATATTATGTTGGTATTGTTGGCTATCGTGTTGATTACTGCTTCTTTTATTTCACAAGGAAAAATCCAAGTGAATGTACCGAAAGCAAGTGCTTCTGTGGCGTTTAAATCTAGCGAGCTGGCAAAATTATTAACCGTTACGGCAAAGGGTGAGCTGTTTTTTAATGACAAACCGACCACGCTTGAAGCGCTGGAGACTGAAATTGCCGGTTGGGATAAAACCCAAAAAGTGACCTTAAAGATTGATGCGGATGCCACATTCCAAGATTTTGTGTCTGTCACGGATTTATTGGCGAAAAATGACATTAAAGATGTCGCCATTGTGGCAACGAAAGATAAAGGTGGCGAGAAACCCAAAAACACGAATCCGCAGGCGCTCAAATCAGTGGAATCTCAAGGGACAAAACCTGCAGAACAAGCTGTCGGTGCCGGCAAGTAGGAGAATGTGAATGCAGAATGCAAAACGTTCACTCTTGAGCTTTCTCTTATCTGCCGCGATTCATATTGCGATAATAGTTTGGCTTTTTGGCAGTCATGTGAATACCACGGATACGAGTGCGAACAGTGCGACCGGTGAAATTTCAACCAGTATTTCCATGGAAATGATGATGGCCATGGTAGAGGCTGATCCGCCGCCGGTGGAAGAAAAAGCCCCGGAGCCGGAAAAACAGGAAACCGTTGAAGATCCAACCGTTAAACCGGAACCGCCAAAGGTTGAAAAACCAAAAGAACCGGAAAAACCGCAAGAGCCGAAAGAGAAGCCAAAAGAAAAACCTAAACAAAAGCCAAAAGAAAAACCGAAAGTCAAACCAAGCCCTGATGTGCCGATAGGTGACAGAACCGTTGAATCTAACGCTTCTGTGAATTCAAAGGCAACGACAAGCGGTCCGGCAACGACGACGAATCCTAACTTAGTGGGAAATGGCGCCAGCGGCAGTGAGCTTGATGCTTACCGTTCTGCGTTGCGCCGTGAAATTGAGCGACACAAACGCTATCCTGCTCGCGCGAAAATGATGCGTAAGCAGGGCGTGGTGACGGTTTCCTTTACTATTGGTGCAGATGGTTCTATCACTGGCGTAGCGATTGCGAAGAGTTCAGGGGTTGAAGATTTGGATAATGCAGCGTTAAGTGCGGTAAATAGCGCCAGATCGATTGGGCCTCGACCGGCAGGCATGGGCGCATCGATTTCTGTGCCGATTAGTTTTAAAATCGATTAGTTTTTCTGACTGACAAAAATATGCCTCGGGATTGTGTGACAACCTGAGGCGTATTTTTTGCGGTTAGCCTTAAAAAGAAAAATAGGCTAAAATCAGGGCATTTTTAACCACGAGAAATTCCTTTATGTCAGTAAAAACTCTTGAAAATCAGACCGCACTTTTACAGCAACAAGAACAACAATCATGCGATGCGGTCAGTCTTGCCCTTGAAATCGCCCAAAAAGCCGGTGCGGCCGCCGAAGTGGGTGTGACGAAATCCGGAGGGTTATCGGTTTCTACCCGTTTAAAAGATATTGAAAACGTTGAATTTAATAATGATGGCGCATTAGGCATTTCAGTTTATTTAGGTCAACAAAAAGGCAATGCCTCCACTTCCGATTTAAGCCCTGAAGCCATTAAAAATACCGTAGAAGCCGCATTAGCGATTGCGAAATATACCTCACCCGATGATTGTGCCGGTTTAGCCGACAAAGCATTAATGGCGTTTGATGCATCGGATCTAGATTTGTATCACGCGGCAGATATTGATGTGGATCGTGCTGCGCAGTTGGCATTAGAGACAGAAAACGCGGCGCTAGAATTTGACAAACGCATTGTCAACAGCGAGGGCGCGTCCTTCAATGCGCATACCGGTGTGCGAGTGTATGGAAATAGCCATGGTATGTTGCAAAGTTATTTGTCTAGCCGCTATTCGTTGTCTTGCTCAGTTATCGCTGCACATGATGATCAACTGGAACGGGATTATGAATACACGGTTTCTAGAGATATGAATGCCCTGGAAAATGCACAATGGGTGGGTGAAAATGCCGCACGAAAAACCCTTGCCCGTTTACAACCGCAAAAAATCGCCACGCAGCAGGCACCGGTGATTTTTTTAAATGATGTGGCGACCGGCTTAATCAGCCATTTAGCTGCGGCTATCAGTGGTGGCAGTTTGTATCGTAAAGCCAGTTTCTTATTGGATCACCTTGGCAAACAAGTATTGCCCGATTGGTTTCACATTAGTGAAAAACCGCATTTACTCGGTCGCCTTGCCTCAACGCCATTTGATAGCGAAGGCGTTAGAACACAGGATTTGGAGATTATTCGTCAAGGGATTTTGCAAACCTATTTGCTTACCAGTTATAGCGGTCGTAAGTTGGGTATGCAAAGCACGGGACACGCCGGTGGCATTCACAACTGGTTGGTCCAGCCCAATTCATCTGGAAAACTGACCGCACTTTTACGTGAAATGGGACGCGGGTTATTGGTAACAGAAGTGATGGGGCAAGGGGTAAATTTGGTTACTGGTGACTACTCACGTGGCGCCGCCGGATTCTGGGTGGAAAACGGTGAAATTCAATATCCGGTGGCTGAAATCACCATTGCTGGCAGATTGCAGGATATGTTACGTAATATTGTGGCAGTTGGGGATGATATTGAACATCGTTCAAATATCCAGACCGGTTCGATCCTGTTGGAAAATCTGAAAATTTCCGGAAATTAGATCTTATTTTATTAAATGATAATAATTCTTATTGACAAGAATGAGATCTCTGATACAATGCGTTCCATCTGTTAAGTATTGCAGTTAAGGTGATTGGTTTCATTTTAAAGTTTGCATCATGCTCCATAACAGGTAGAGTAAAAAGTAAATTCGTTAGGGTATTCAAAAGACTGAAGTTTAAACTTCAGTCTTTTTTTTGCTAAAATACCCGCACTTCACTCCCATTAAAAAGGCGATTATTTCATGAAAAAACATCACGTTGACATTCTTATTTCCGAACAGGATGTGCGCAGTCGCATTGCGGAATTAGGCCAAGAAATTACTAATTTTTATCAACATAAAAATATCCATACGCCATTGGTTGTTGTCGGCTTGTTACGTGGTTCTTTCATGTTTATGGCGGATTTAGTACGCGAAATTCACTTGCCTGTGGAAATCGATTTTATGACCACATCCAGTTACGGTAATGCCATGAATTCCAATCATGATGTGCGTATCAGCAAAGATCTTGATGGCGACATTAAAGGCAAACATGTGCTGATCGTGGAAGATATTATCGATACCGGCTACACCTTACAAAAAGTGCGCGATATTTTAAATCTACGCGAGCCAAGTTCGTTGACCATTTGTACGTTATTGGATAAACCTTCACGCCGTGAAGTGGATGTGCCGGTTGATTGGGTAGGATTCACTATTCCTGATGAGTTTGTTGTCGGCTATGGTATTGATTACGCACAACGTCATCGTAATCTCGGCTACATTGGCAAAGTGATTTTGGACGAATAGATAAAGGTAGCAGATGGGAACATCAACAGATGCTGATTTCCCATCTTCAATGAGGCGGATTAATAATCGCTATTATTGTCTTTAATCCCTGTCACAATAGCAATACCGGCACTGGCACCAATGCGTGTTGCGCCGGCTTCAATCATCGCAAGCGCTGTTTGCGTATCTCGAATCCCTCCGGAGGCTTTAACACCCATGTCTCCAACCACCTGTTTCATTAGTGCTACATCTTCGACGGTAGCGCCGCCCCGATTAAAACCGGTGGATGTTTTAACAAAGGCGACCCCTAAGGCTTTACTGATTTCACAGGCTTTTACAATTTCCTCTTTTGTGAGCAAGCACGTTTCTAAAATGACTTTTAACGGTTTACCCTGACAGGCCGTTAATACGGCTTGAATATCTTCTTTTACAGCGGCCCACTGATTTGATTTAATCCATCCAACATTGATGACCATATCAATTTCATCCGCACCGGCAGCAATGGCGGCTTGCGTTTCAAATACTTTGACCGAGGTTAGATTCGCACCCAATGGAAAGCCCACGACAGTACAAATTTTTATCGGCGTGCCGGCCAATTTTTGTTTTGCCAAAGGAATATGACACGAGTTAATACAAACAGAAAAAAACTGATATTCAATGGCTTCATCGCATAATGTTAGGATATCCGCTTCTGTTTTTTCTGCGGTTAGCGCGGTGTGATCAATGTAGTGAGCGAGGTGCTTTGCGTTCATTATGAAGACTCCTGTTATTGTAAATAAATAGAAGTAAATTATAACGCAAAGACCTACCGGGTTTGTGATCTGGGTTACATTTTGTATGTTTAGCGATCATGAATGTGATGTTTTACATACACATCAAAGCGGTGATTCTTCGTTTCGCGCGAAAAGTGCGGTGCTTTTTGCGCGAGAAAATCAGCGTAGTCGGGGCGCTTGACCACGACGCGCTGACGGGCGAGTTGGAGTGCGGGCGCGAGCAGTTCGTCCGCATCTAAATCGGCACCGACCAAATGTTGAAACACGCGCATTTCTTTTTTCACCAAGGCGCTTTTGGCTTTGTGTGGGTACATGGGGTCGAGATAGACCACATCCGCAAAATCCGTTTCAGGATCCAGTTGATTGATATGTTGATAAGGCAACAGTTGCATATTTTGTTGCATCCATGGGCCGATTTCTTCGTCGGCATAAGCACGTTGTAAGCCATCTTGTAATAACAAACGTACGACCGGATGGCGTTCAACCAGTTTCACTTGGCAACCGAGCGCCGCCAATACAAAGGCATCTCGCCCTAAGCCTGCCGTGGCGTCAATGACTGTCGGCAAATTATCTTGTTTAATGCCTACCGCTTTTGCCACCGCCTCACCACGACCGCCGCCAAATTTGCGGCGATGTGCCATAGTGCCACCGACAAAATCCACAAATACCGCGCCTAATTTTGGCTCGTCTAATTTGCGTAATTCCAGGCGTTCCATGCCTTCCGTTTCCGTCCACACTAACACCAACGGGCTGTTCGGATCATGTGTTAAGCCGGCTTCGGCAAAAAGTGCGGTGGGTTTTTGCGGTGTTTGGGTTTCGCAGAGGAGTTGGATGTTCATGTTTATCCCTTTCTCACTAACCAAACGCCCGTTTCCATGTGTTCCGTGTAAGGAAACTGATCGAACAATGCGGCTTTTTCAATACGATGGGTTTGGCTGAGTGTTTTCAGGTTGTCACACAGCGTATGCGGGTTGCAGGAAATATACAAAATACGCTCATATTGTTGCACCAGTTTAACGGTCTCTGTATCTAAGCCGGCACGTGGCGGATCAACAAAAATGGTGTTGCATTCATAGGCTTGCAAATCAATGCCTTTTAAGCGATTAAATTCGCGCACACCTTGCATGGCTTGGGTAAATTCTTCGGCAGACATGCGAATAATCTGTAAATTCTCTACCTCGTTGGCGGCAATATTAAATTGCGCAGCAGCGACCGAAGGTTTGGCAATTTCTGTGGCTAGCACTTTGCGGAAGTTTTGCGTTAAAGCGATAGAAAAGTTGCCGTTGCCGCAATAGAGCTCTAATAAATCGCCGTGGCTATTGCGGGTGCAATCCACCGCCCATTCCAACATTTTGCTGTTTACTGCCGCATTGGGTTGTGTGAAGCTGTTTTCCACTTGGCGATAAATGTAGTCTTTGCCGTGAACGCGTAGGATTTCATCCACATAATCCTGTTCCAGACAAATTTTCTGTTTGCTGGCACGTCCGACAATTTGTACGTTAAAACCTTGCTGTTGGAGTTGTGAACGCAAGGTTTGCGCCGCGGTTTGCCAATCTTCATCTAAGGCTTTGTGATATAACAAGCTGATGATAATCTGTTGGCTTTGCGTGCTTAAATAATCGATTTGGAACAGTCTGTGGTGTAATACCATTTGCTGTTTTAACAACGGTAACAATGCCGTCATCATGCGATTAATCAGTTCGCTGGCGATAGGGAAATTATCCACCCGATAACGTTGTTTGCTCTGTTGATCGAACATGATGTGATAGAAATCATCGCCTTCATGCCAAATGCGAAACTCTGCCCGCATGCGGAAATGCTGCGTTGGCGAGGCGAACACCTGCAAATCAGGTGCAGCAAATGGTGATAAAAGTGCGGTCAGTTTTTGCTGCTTTTCTGCGAGCAATTCGGCGTAACGATCAACGGGTAAATTAAGCATAGCATTCATGGAATTGACGGTTGTAAAAACAAAAGGCTCGGAATCCCAAGCCTTCTGATTGTTGTTTAAGTGATTAGTCTGCCGAGTAGTCGTCCAGATTGTCCACGCCAACCACACCGGATAAGGTGTAAAGGCGTTTGTTGGTGGAGATACGGTTGCGATATTTCTGCCAAGTTTTTTCGAAGAAAGTTTCCGCAGCACGTTCACCACGACAGAAAGCCACAAAGTCTTTCTCTTCTTTGGTTGATGGTTTACGTTCGCCTGAATCTAATGCTCGGAAGGCTTGTCCGTATTGTTCTAAAGCTTGTGCTTCTTTGATGGTGTAATCACCGTGACGGGCAAAACCGCGCGGATAATTTTTGTCGTCAAAAAAACGACGGGTTACGCTAAAACTCTCAGCCATATAATCCTCTAAAATGGGTATCGAAAATAAAATCGGCAGGCATTAAACCAATTTTTGTTTATTTTTGCAATAAACCTTTTACGGTTTGTACATATTCATCCACAAAACTGTTTTCATTATGGGCTAAGCCTTCCATATTCACGCGATATTTGCCGTTAACATAAAAATCCGGTACGCCACGCACTTGGTATTTTGCTACTAAGTTTTGCTGTTTGCTGACCAAACCGTTGACGGCAAAGCTATTAATGCCACCATCGAATTGCTCAGCAGAAATGCCGTTATCAATGAAGATTTGACGAATGTCATCCATGGATTTTAATGCATTAGCCTGTGCCGCTTTAAATAATGGCATTCTGACTTTTTCTTCAGCGTTAATGGCTAAGGCTAATGCCCATGCGCGAGTGAGGTTTTCTGATTGACGACCTAAGAAGTCCACATGGTATTGTTTGAATGATGTGCCTTCAGGTAATGCCTCGGCAATTTTTTGCGGAATGTGATATTGCGTTTCAAAAGCATAGCAATGTGGGCAATAGAAAGAGAAAAATTCGATCACTTCAGGTTGTGCGGTGCGCTGTTGTCCTTCGATGACAAGATATTGTTTACCTTCTGTTAAATCCAACGCGTGTGTAGAAAGCGAAAAGGCAGCAGCCATTGCTAAAAAGAACCATTTTTTCATGTGTCATCCTCAACTAATTGATTTATTTAATAATACCGCGTGCTTTTAATAACGCAGTTTTAAAGTCTTCTTCGTAATCTTTTTTAATGCCGGGAATCGGCTCGAATTTATCTTTGCCGGCCATTTTTAAGTGATAAATAACGACTTCGTCAGGCAGTTCCGCAAGCGGTTTGTCAAACCCGGCTTCATCAGCGATTTTTTGTAAAATCTGCATTAATGAGAGATCGGCGTCTTTAGACCAATAAGGTTGTAAAAGTTCCAACACTTCATTCAGGCGATGACATTTCATACGCATTTCCTTATTATTGAAAAAAATTAAGCAAGATCATACTGTAATTAACCTCGGAAGAAAATATGACAATGTCAATTAGTGCCGTCATTTTAGCCGGCGGACAAGCCAAGCGAATGGAGGGGGCGGATAAGGGATTGCAATTATTGCACGGTAAGCCGCTATTTCAATTTATTTATGATCGCCTACGTTTGCAGGTGGAACAGATTTCTATTAATGCTAATCGCAATCAGGCGATTTATGCCACAGCAGGCGTGCCGGTGTTTGGCGATAATCTCGAAGGCTTTCAAGGGCCGTTAAGTGGGATTTTGACGGCGTTGGAACGAGCGGATTCCGATTTTGTTTTATTTGTTCCTTGTGATAGCCCATTCTTCCCGGACAATTTACTGGAAAAACTCAAAAGTGCGGTGGATTTTCACGGCGTTTCTATTGCTTATGTGCATGATGGCGAACGTGAACATCCTACGTTTTGTTTAATGGCGCGCAGCCTAAAAGACAAGTTGGCGACTTATTTAGCCTCCGGCGAGCGCAGAATGTTGCGGTTTATGCGTCAAAACGGGGCGGTGAGTGTGGACTTTTCGGAAAATAAGGCGGCGTTTACCAATATCAACACATTGGAGGATTTAGCCTATTTTGATAAACATAACGATTTTTCGGGGTTTATTGCTAAATAGGGGAGCTGCGTTATAGAATAACGGCTTATTTTTATTTATGGTTAAGTGAAATTTAAAGGTTTCTCATGTTAAAAAAACTTTCTATTTGTTTTTTAATTGGCACGCTGAGTGCGTGTTCGTTTTCCTCTTATTTGCCTTTTTCTTCCGCGCATAAAAAAACGGTGATTAATCTAGAACAATCAAAAATTGATAAAAAATCCTATGCCACGGCTTATGCGGCAACGGTGGAAACATATGAAGGTCGCGTTGATCGTGATTATTATGTGAATTCTTTTGCCAGTGGAGCGAACGACTGGTATTTAGGCAGAATTCTTGTGCCGGTGGAACAAATCAAAGAAAAATTACATAAAGGCGGGCATGACTCGAATATCTATGCGTATTACAGCGGCGTGATTCATGCCGCAGCGTTACAAACCAATTTTGGTAAGCTGAATGCGACATGTTGGAGCCATATTGATACACCAAGCGTGACCCAAGGTATTTATGATGCCATGTTAGATTTACAACGTGGCAAAGTGCGGTCTGAAAATGACGAATATATCGTGCAAGGTTCCGAGGAATTACTCAAACTTTGCGGTGGCAAATAATCAAAAACTGTCGGTTTTTACCGGCAGTTTTTTGTATTTTAAACCTTGGCTGAAAGGTTTTTGCACTATTCAGCACCCAATTTATACCCTCGTAGCAACAAGGAGACAGAATGTTTAATTTACCCGAAAGTAACATTCATTTGGCGGCGAGTGCCGATAATAAACAGCAAGCCATTACGCTGGCGGCAAATGCCCTTGAACAGGCCGGTTATGTGGAAAGCGGTTATTTACAAGGCATGTTAGGGCGCGAACAACAAACATCGACCTTTTTAGGCAATGGCATTGCCATTCCGCACGGCACGTTAGAAACCCGTGGTATGGTAAAAAACACCGGCGTGCAGATTTTCCAGTTTCCACAAGGGATTGAATGGGGCGAAGGCAATATCGCCTATGTGGTGATCGGCATTGCGGCCCGTTCTGACGAACATTTGGCATTATTGCGTCAACTGACTCACGTGCTCGGCGATGAAGACACGACCGCCAAATTAGCCACGCTCACTGATGTGAAAAAATTCCGCGCGATTTTAATGGGCGAAGCAGACGAATTGAATGTGACTGCCGAAAACATCAGCTTGGATGTGGACACGACCAGCTTGCTCACTTTAATTGCCATTAATGCCGGCAAATTAGAACAACAAAGTGCGGTCAATCATCAGTACGTTTCAGAAGTGATTGCTAATCCGGCATTGCCGTTGGCGCAGGGCTTATGGGTGACCGATGCTGCAGTCGGCAATCAAAAAAATGGGCTGGCGTTCAGTCGCGCAAAACAGGCGTTTAATGTGAATAATAAAATGGTGCATGGCGTGGTGACGGTGGCTTATGCCAACGAGCAAATTGACGAAACGTTAGCTCGTCTGTTAGATACCGAAGTACAGCAAATCTTGTTAAACGGTGACAGCGATCAAATCGTGGCGGCATTAAATGGCAAGCGGATTCTGCAAGTAGCGACACAGACAACATCAACCATTTCTGTCACGCCATCTGTCACCGGAAGTCGTGTTGTCGGCACCTTTACCATTCGTAACGAACACGGCTTACACGCCCGTCCTAGTGCCATTTTAGTGAACGAAGTGAAAAAATTTACTGCTCAAATGACCGTAGAAAACCTCACGCGCGGCAGTGCGCCGGTGAGTGCTAAGAGCTTGATGAAAATTGTCGCTTTGGGCGTGACGCAGGGGCATCGTTTACGTTTTGTGGCAGAGGGCGAGGATGCGCAAGCCGCAGTGGAAGCTATTGGCAAGGTGATTGCGTCAGGACTTGGCGAAGCGATTTCTTCCGTGCCACCAAGTGAACCGGACACCATTGAAGTGATGGAGCAAGTTGTACCAACCACTTCTGAGCCAACAACTTCTGCGCCAAGTGGTGAAAGTGCGGTGGAAAATCTGAGTGAATCTGTGGAAGGCATTTTTGAAGTAAAAAATGAACACGGATTGCATGCGCGCCCAGCGGCGATTCTCGTCAGTGAAGTGAAAAAATATAACGCCAATGTTGCCGTACAAAATCTCGATCGCAATACGCCATTTGTCAGCGCAAAAAGCTTAATGAAAGTGGTGGCGTTAGGTGTAGTGAAAGGCCATCGTTTACGTTTTGTGGCCACCGGGGAGCAAGCACAACAAGCTATTGAGGGTATCGGGGCCGCAATTAACGCAGGATTAGGGGAATAATGATGGCAAACGTCGCAACTATCACTTTAAATGCCGCTTATGACTTGGTCGGGCGTTTAAAACGTATCGAATTGGGCGAAGTCAACACCGTGGAAACCCTCGGACTTTTCCCAGCGGGCAAAGGCATTAACGTGGCGAAAGTGTTAAAAGATTTAGGCGTTGATGTCACGGTGGGCGGTTTTCTTGGCGAAGACAACCAAGGGGACTTTGTTACGCTTTTCGACAAACTGGGATTACAAGACAAATTCCAACGCGTGCCGGGCAGAACCCGAATCAACGTGAAAATTACCGAAACCGATGCGGATGTGACCGATTTAAACTTTTTAGGCTATGAAATCAGTGAAAGTGCGTGGCAACAATTTGTGGCGGATTCTCTCGCTTATTGCCAATCCTTCGACATCGTTGCCGTGTGTGGCAGCTTACCGCGAGGCGTGACACCGGACTTATTCGCCGATTGGCTAAAACAACTCCATCAGGCGGGCATAAAAGTCGTGTTAGACAGCAGTAATGCAGCGCTAACTGCGGGCTTGAGCGCTCGTCCTTGGTTGGTGAAACCCAATCATCGCGAATTAGAAGCCTGGGTGGGTTATACCTTAAATTCACTGGAAGAAATTGTGTCTGCCGCCAAAAAATTAAAAGCGCAAGGCATTGCCAATGTGATTATTTCCATGGGCGCCCAAGGTTCCGTTTGGTTAAGTGACGAGGCTGTGATCCAAGCACAACCGCCAAAATGCGAAAACGTGGTGAGTACCGTGGGCGCGGGCGATTCTATGGTGGCGGGGTTGATTTACGGTTTAATTAACGACCTTCCGCAAAAAGACACCCTTGCCTTTGCCAGTGCGGTGTCCGCTTTTGCCGTGTCGCAAAGTAACGTGGGCATTTCTGACCGCACTTTGCTTGAACCAATTTTAAACAATGTCAACATTACTGTCATTGAGGGATAATCTTATGCATATTTATTTAACCCCAACCGCCAATTTTGGTCATGCAAAGGCCTTTTTATTGCGTGAAATGCTAAGCAAAGCCGCGCAAGCGCAACATCAAATTGTGGACAGTGCCGAGGCGGCGGATCTGATCATCGTTTTGGGGAATGTTTTACCCAATAATGCTCAATTCAGTGGCAAAAAAGTGTTTTTGGCAAAAATTGACGAACATTTCAACGCACCCGAAAACTTATTAGACCAGGCCATTCAACAGGCGCAGGATTATGTTCCGCCTGCTGAAAGTGCGGTCGTTTCTAACGGTAAAATGAAAAATATTGTGGCGGTGACCGCTTGCCCGACAGGCGTCGCGCATACGTTCATGTCTGCCGAAGCCATCGAAACCTACGCCAAACAACAAGGTTGGCAGGTGAAAGTGGAAACCCGCGGACAAGTGGGTGCGGGCAATGAAATCACGGCAGAAGAAGTAGCGGCAGCGGATTTGGTGTTTGTGGCGGCGGATATTGACGTGCCGTTGGACAAATTCAAAGGAAAATTAATGTATCGCACCTCCACCGGACTTGCGTTGAAGAAAACCGCGCAAGAATTCGATAAAGCCTTTAAAGAAGCGAAAATTTACGAAGGCGGCGCAACGTCCGCGGCGAAAGCCGAAGAGCGCGGCGAGAAGACAGGCGTCTATAAGCATCTCATGACCGGCGTATCGCACATGTTGCCATTGGTGGTGGCGGGCGGTTTGCTTATCGCCATTTCCTTCATGTTTGGTATTGAAGCATTCAAAGACGAAAATATCGCGGGTGGCTTGCCGAAAGCTTTAATGGATATCGGTGGTGGCGCGGCGTTCCACTTAATGATCGCGGTGTTCGCAGGTTATGTGGCGTTCTCCATCGCCGACCGTCCGGGACTTGCCGTGGGGTTAATTGGCGGGATGTTGGCGACGACCGCAGGCGCGGGGATTTTAGGTGGCATTATCGCCGGTTTCCTTGCAGGCTATGTGGTGAAAGGGCTTAATGACGTGATTAAATTACCACCAAGCCTGATGTCCCTTAAACCGATCTTAATTTTGCCGTTATTAGGGTCTTTCATTGTCGGCTTAGCCATGATTTATCTCATTAACCCGCCTGTCGCGAAAATCATGACGGCGTTGAGTGAATGGCTAAAATCCATGGGCGATGTAAATGCCATGGTGCTTGGCGTGATTATCGGCACCATGATGTGTATCGACATGGGTGGTCCGGTAAACAAAGCCGCTTATACCTTCTCCGTGGGCATGATTGCCTCTCAGGTTTACACCCCAATGGCAGCGGCAATGGCAGCAGGCATGGTACCGCCAATCGGCATGGCCATTGCTACTTGGTTAGCGCGCAATAAATTCACTGCGAATCAACGTGATGCGGGCAAAGCCTCTTTTGTGCTTGGTTTGTGTTTTATCTCCGAAGGGGCATTACCATTCGTGGCGGCAGATCCGCTCCGTGTGATTATCAGCAGTGTGCTAGGTGGTGCGACTGCCGGCGCCATTTCCATGAGTTTAGGCATTACCTTGCAAGCACCGCACGGAGGCTTATTTGTGGTACCGTTTGTTTCTGAGCCGTTGATGTATCTTGCGGCTATCGCCATAGGTTCTGTCGTCACCGGTGTGATTTATGCGGTGATTAAACCAAAGGCGGAAGCATAAAGTTGAACAAAGTGCGGTAGATTTTTACCGCATTTTTTATCTTATGAGGAAATCGTATGCCATTGAGTGAAGAAGAAAAACGCAGCCTTTTAGCTGAAAAAGGTATCGGCGCAACGATCTTAAAGCGTTTAGAAGAAATGGGATTAGATGACGTCAAAATACTGACGGCAACTAACCCGGATTTTATTCTCCAAAGAGGCGCCGAAATCACTGGGTCAACCTGTTGGCGAAATAGCCCACAAGCCCGAAAGGCGATTGAAACAGCGGTAAATTGGGCGAAAGAACGCTCTCAAAAATAACCGCACTTTAGTGTCGGTTTCCAAAAGGCGGTTTGGCAAACCAGACCAAAATAAATAACACCAAAAACAGCACGGCGGATAACCAAAAAATCTCGTTGGCGCCGATGATAAAACCTTGCGATGTAATGTTACGGGCAAGCAGGGAAGAGGTTTGTTCTTCGCCCATGCCAAAACGCTCCATCATCTGGTAATACTGTTGTGCGGCGGGGTTATACGGCGTAATGGCTTCGCTCAGTTGTGTATGGTGAACGGCTTCGCGGTTATACCATAAGAAGGTGGTCAGCGATGTGCCGATGGAACCGGCGAGGGTTCGTAAAAAGTTAAACAAACTGGAAGCGGAGGCCATTTTGTGTGCCGGTAAATCGGATAGTGTAATGGTGGTAAGTGGCATGAAAAAACAGGCGACGGCTAAGCCTTGCACCATTTGTGGCAGTGCTACATCGGCAAAACTCATACCCGGTTCAAAGGTAACGGCACGCCAATAAAAGGTAATGGCATAGACCACAAAACTGACGGTGACTAAAATACGCATATCGATTTTATGTCCAAACTTACCGATAAGAGGGGATAGCAAAATCGGGAACAGTCCTACGGGCGCGGATGCTAAGCCGGCCCAAGTGGCGGTGTAGCCAAAAACCTGTTGCAGCAACAAGGGAATTAACACCACGGAGCCGAGGTAAATTAAAAATGCCAAGCTGGTGGACAAACAGCCCACAGTGAAATTGCGTTGCTTGAATAGGGAAATATCCACCACCGGGTTGTCGTCCGTGAGTTCCCAAATGACAAGTGCGGTTAAAGTAACGGCGGAAATAACGGCAAGGATAATGATTTCAGTGGAGTTGAACCAATCCTGCTCACGTCCTTGATCCAGCATTAATTGCAGGCTTCCCACACCTAATACCAACAAGATTAACCCCATCGTATCTATAGGTTGGTGCTGAATTTTACTTTCTCTCGGCATTAAAATTTTCCAGCTGGCACCGATAATGACAAGCCCAATCGGTACGTTAATAAAGAAGATCCAACCCCAATGTAAATTATCACTGATCCAACCGCCGAGAATGGGACCGAAAATCGGTGCAACGACTACGGTCATTGACCAAAATGCCAATGCCATGCCCCGTTTTTCCGGTGGATAGTTATTGAGTAGCAAACTTTGTGATAACGGAATAATCGGGCCTGCCGCCAATCCTTGGAAAATTCGGCATAAAATCAACATTTCTAAGCTATGAGAAATGCCGCATAACCAAGAGGCCAACACAAAAAGTGCGGTGGAAATGAGGAATAATTTTACTTCCCCGAAACGTTTGGCAAGCCAGCCGGTAATGGGAATAGAAACCGCATTGGCAACACCAAAAGAGGTAATCACCCAAGTGCCTTGGCTGAACGATGCACCGAGATCGCCCGAAATCGTGGGAATCGCCACGTTTGCAATGGTGGAATCCAATACTTGCATGAACGTGGCAAGGGATAGCGCTAACGTAATGATACCAAGGTCTGCGCCTTCAATAGGTTTTTGCATGATGGGCAAGCCTTAGTTTGTGTTATCGCGAATAATTTTTTCGATGAGATTTTCCACCGCACTTTGATCATAATTCAACGTATTGGTGGAATAGAGCGGCTCAGTACGTTTTTGTTGTGACAACATTTCGCCATTGGTATCTGAAATATTCACTTCAACCAAGGTAGATAAGCCGATACGCAACGGGTAGTTAGCTATTTGTTCTGCATCTAGGCTAATGCGGACAGGTACGCGTTGCACCACTTTGATCCAGTTGCCGGTGGCATTTTGTGCAGGGAGCAAAGAAAATGCGCTGCCGGTACCCATTTCGATACCTTCTACTTTACCGTCAAATTTCACATCATGACCGTATAAATCAAAGGATAATTTCACCGGCTGCCCGATTCGCATATCTTTTAATTGTGTTTCTTTGAAATTGGCATCAACCCACATTTGTTCGTTGGAAACAATCGCCATCAGCGCGCTACCCACGGCAACTTTTTGTCCCACTTGTGTGCTTCGGCGCGCCACATAGCCATCGACCGGGCTAGTGATTTTAGTGCGTTGTAAATTGAGCCATGCCTGTTTGACGGAACTGATGGCTTTTTGAATTTCCGGCTGTTCTTTCAGCGGCACATTCATTAATAAGGATTGATTGGCAGCAAGTTGGTTTTTTACGGCTCTTAAGTTGGCTTCCGCGGTCATTACCGCTTCTCTCGCGTGTTGTAGCGATTCTTTATCAATTGCTCCGCTTTTCCCTAACTGTTCACGGCGTGCTAAATCGCCTTGTGCTTTCGTTAACGCCGTCTGGTTGGCTTGAACCGTTGCTTCCAGTTGTTTCACGGTGTAGCCAAGCTGCGAAATTTGGCGTACTGCACTTGCTAAGGTACTTTGCGCTTGATTGAAACTCAGTTGATAATCTGTGTCATCCAGCTCAAGTAACACATCTCCCGCGTGCACAAAATCCATGTTTTCAACATTAATTTGTCGCACATTTCCGGCAATTTGCGAGGAAATCATGACTTGATTGCCACTCACATAGGCGTCTTCGGTGGTTTGATAATTTTTAATAAAATAGGACCAATATAATCCGGCGAGGATCGCCATGAGAATAAGAAGAAAAAAGAAAATGCCTAAGGCTTTTTTGCGTGTATTTTTTTGGGGGGAAGCAGTTGGTTGGCTTGCGTCTGTCATTTATGTTCCTTTTTTAATAGCTTTTGAAAATGATTATTAGTCATTTAATTCTTATAATCTATCGATTCTATTCAGTCTAACAATTGGCACTATTATGTGCTTTTTTCTATACTTACGCCAACAAAAACGAACGGTGTTAAGGTTTTCAATCGTTCATCTTTTTATAAATTAACAAAGTAAAGTATAGGAGAACATATCATGTCAAAAACATTTATTGGTTTAGATACCGCAAAATCTGAAGAATTAGCTGCAAAATTAAATGAATTATTAGCCACTTATCAAGTCTTCTACACCAACGTGCGTGGTTATCACTGGAACATTAAAGACGTGAACTTCTTTGAATTACACGCAAAATTTGAAGAAATTTACACCGATTTAGTGGAAAAAGTGGACGAAGTGGCAGAACGTATTTTGACCTTGGGCTACATCCCAAACAATGCGTTTAGCCAATATTTAAGCCATTCTCGTATTAAGGAAGATATTGCTGTGAGCACTGCAGTTGCTTGCTTAAGAGGTACACTAGAAGGCTTTAAAGTGTTACTGGCTCAACAACGTGAAATTCTTGCTTTGGCGGCAGATGCCGGCGATGAAGGCACCGTTTCACAAATGAGTGATTACATTAAAGCACAAGAAAAATTAGTTTGGATGTTTCAAGCCGCTTGCCAAACTTGTGCAAACTAATTTGTGTGACTAACTAAAGAAAAACCTGCTTGATTGAGATTAAGCAGGTTTTTTTATGGACAAAAGTGCGGTGAAATTTTAGAACGGTTTATCAAATAAAAATCCTCTCATATTTCACCGCACTTTTTTGTTTCAATAAGTTGAATTGCAATTAAGCGCATTGGAGAGTGGTACTGTCGTTATTTGTGCGTTTGGATAAATTAAGGTTGGAAGGCGAAGAAAAGTTGATATAATCACGCCCTTATTCATTTTAACATTGTACAAGAAATAGACATTATGACGAAATTCACTTATTGGCAACGTGCGAAAGTTGCTTTTCAATACATTATGCCGCAGCTGTATTTAACCCAATTAGCCGGCTGGTTTGCCCAACAAAAATGGGGGGCAGTAACACATTTCGTGATCAAGATTTTCGCAAAGAAATACAACGTGGACATGAGCGAAGCAAAAAAAGAGAACTTTAGTGATTATGAAAGCTTCAACCAATTTTTTATTCGTGAGTTAAAAGACGACGCACGAAAAATCAATGAAAATCCGACCGCACTTTGCTTACCGGCGGATGGTCGAGTGAGCCAAATCGGGCATATTGACGATGGACGTTTATTGCAAGCCAAAGGGCATTTTTTCAGCCTGTCTGATTTATTAGCCGGCGATGAAGAATTAGTTAACACCTTTAAAAACGGCGAATTTGCCACAATTTATTTATCTCCGCGTGATTATCACCGCGTCCACATGCCGTGCGATGCAACCTTGCGCAAAATGATTTATGTGCCGGGCGATTTATTTTCGGTCAATCCGTTCTTAGCGGAACACGTGCCAAATTTATTCGCTCGCAATGAACGCGTTATTTGTGTTTTTGATACCGCATTCGGGCCGATGGTACAAATCCTCGTGGGCGCAACCATCACTGCCAGCATGAGTACGGTTTGGGCAGGCGTCATTAATCCGCCGCGTACCGGTGAAGTCAAAGTCTGGACATATCAAGGGGACAACGCCATCAAATTAACCAAAGGCCAAGAGATGGGCGCATTCCAATTGGGTTCAACCGTCATTAACTTATTCCCGGCGAATTCCGTGACCTTAGCAGAACATTTAGAGGTGGACGTTCCGGTAAGAATGGGTGAAATCTTAGCCACGATGAAATAGTTTTATCAACAGAAAGGAAAACAACATGACAGCAGAATTTTTCAATCAAGTGACATTAGACGATACCGAAGCCAAAGGCAGTTATGGTATCGGTTTGCAAATCGGTCAACAATTATTGGATAGCCAATTGGCGGTGAAAGCAGAAGCGGTAGCAAAAGGGATTTACGATGTGTTAAATCAACAGGCGCCGGCATTAGATTTCAATGAAATCAGCCAAGCGTTACAACAATTGCAACAACAAGCCGCGGAAGCCCAACAAGCGCAATTCAAAGAAATTGAAGCCGCAGGTAAAGCTTTCTTAGAGGCGAACAAACAAAAAGACGGCGTGCAAGTCACTGATTCCGGCTTGCAATATGAAGTGTTAGTTGAAGGCAACGGCAACGTGCCATCGACAACCGATAAAGTACGCGTTCACTACACCGGTACATTACCGGACGGTACCGTATTCGACAGTTCCGTCGCACGCGGTCAGCCTGCGGAATTCCCGGTTAACGGCGTGATCAAAGGTTGGATCGAAGCGCTTTCCATGATGCCGGTCGGTTCTAAATGGCGTTTGGCAATTCCACACGAATTAGCCTATGGCGAACGTGGCGCAGGCGCAGCCATCCCACCATTTAGTCCATTAGTCTTTGAAGTGGAATTGTTAGAGATTCTTTAATTTATCCCTCTCATAAAAAAGCCACACGCGATATTGACGTGTGGCTTTTTTTATTCCTATTTGACGACGGTTCCCACAATACTTCGGGTCGTTTCCCGAACGTCAGTGAGTTGTACGCGAATTCGGTCGCCGATTTTGTATAACCGCTGATCTTTCACATAAAAAGCGATCTCATCAGGATTAATCACAACCTCTTCTTTATTGTCGTGCAGCGTTGAGGCGGGAATAAACATGGAAGCACCGTTTTCCAGAAGTAACACGCGTAAACCGCCACGGGTAACATCTTGCACTTCCGCTTCAAATTCCGGTTTTTCAGCGACTTTATCTGCCAAATAACGGCAATATAACCAGTCGGCAATATCACGTTCCACCAAACGATTTTGGCGACGGGCTTCTTGTAAACGCGCGAGTACGCTTTCCTCCGGTTTAGCAAAATCTCGGCCCGCTAAATGGGCTTTGATTAAGCGATGGTTCACCATGTCCGAATATTTTCGGATTGGCGATGTCCACGTGGCGTAGCCGTTTAAGCCCAGGCCAAAGTGCGGTGCCAATTCTGCTTTAAATTCTGCGAACGTGAGAAAACGACGCAAACGGAATTCCAAATAATCCTCTTCAATCGGTTCAATATCATGGCGCATTTGGCAGTAACCTTTTAAGGTTGCCAAATTTTCTGGTGCATAACGACTTTGTAACTCCGCTTTGTTTTCCTCATTGGCTAAATTAGCTAACAAGAAATGGTGGGCGTTTTCCAAGAATTTTTTATCGAATCCGCTGTGCGTGTTGAAAATGCCGCATTGCAGGTTTTCATGTAAAAATTGGGCGGCGCAGATATTGGCGATAATCATGGATTCTTCCACGATTTGGTTGGCAATACGACGGTATTCCGCCTTAATTTCTAGCACTTTGCCGTTTTCTGCCAGTACGAAAGAATAATCCGGTTTTTCTTTAAAAAGCAGTGCGTGGGTTTTGCGCCATTGCGTTCTGGTCAGAGTAAATTGGTGCAACCAGTGAATTTGCTGTGCTGTTTCCGGATTTTCCGGCTGCCAAGCATTGTCTTTGCCTTCTAGGTAATCGGAAACATTGTTATAGGCTAATTTGGCTTTAGATTGCACTTCTGCCAATACAAATCGTGAAGGCGCGGTGATGTTGCCAGCTAAATCTGTTTGAATATAACACACCAATGCCGGACGGGGTTCATGAGGTTTTAAAGAACAAAGCTCATCGGAAAGTTCGCGCGGCAACATTGGAATATTGAAGCCGGGCAGATAATTGGTGAAACAACGTTGTTTGGCGTCTTTTTCTATTTGTGAATTTAAACTAATGTAAGCCGTCGGATCGGCAATGGCCACCACTAATTGCCAGCCGGTTTGTTCACCGTTTGAAGTGAGCGGCTCAATATACAAGGCATCGTCCATGTCCTGCGTGGTTTCAGAGTCGATGGTGATGAAGTGAAGTGCGGTCAGATTTTCGCGTGTTTCTTGATCCTGCATTTCATAGTGATCTTGTCCTTGTACCGGTTCACGCGGTTGTTCGTGACGCGCAAGGGTCACCCACCAAGGTGCCAGTTCATCATCGGCGTGGCAAATAAATTGAGTGATTTGCGCATAGAAAAAACGATCGTCGCGCAAAGGGTGGGTTTTTAAGGTTGCCACAACCCAATCGCCTTCCTGTAATTCGTCTTTGACGACGTTGCTTTGTGCGGCGCCAATCGGCTGATTAATGTTAGGGTGATCAACAAACACCTGTAATTTCTTGTCTTTATTGAACCGCACTTTCGCGATAAAACGGGTAAGCATCGGCTCGATTAAGGCTTCCGGCTCCGCTTGTTCTTTATCGCCTTGTTTTTCGATAGTGGCACTGATTTTGTCGCCGTGCATGACTTTTTTCATGTCAGGTGGCGCAATAAAGTAGCTTTTTTTATCACATTCTAAAAAGCCATAGGCTTTATCGGAGCCTTTTACCGTGCCTTCTACACGTTCTTTGCTGTCATGAATTTGTTGTTTGAGTTGTGCGAGTAATGGGTTGTCTTGGAACATAATTATTTTTATCGTAGGGCAGAGTG
>ERZ773059.61-NODE-61-length-51651-cov-6.870455_pt1 | contig 51651 bp, 60 predicted proteins | sample MGYA00580514_ERZ773059 | MGnify/ENA primary metagenome ERZ773059 (study PRJEB29015, sample SAMEA2737981) | human oral metagenome | biome: human oral; feature: human-associated habitat; material: dental | place: China | collected 2056 ...
GCAGTATTCCGGCATACGCCAACGATATCTACTTCCAAGTCGGTTTCGTTACGGTAATGGGTTTGAGTGCGAAAAATGCGATTTTGATTATCGAGTTTGCCAAAGACCTGCAAGCGCAAGGTAAGAGCGCGCTTGAAGCTGCGCTTGCCGCTGCACACCTGCGTTTCCGTCCGATTATCATGACTTCGTTCGCCTTCATCTTGGGCGTGGTACCGCTCTATGTTGCCAGCGGTGCCAGCTCCGCCAGCCAACGTGCGATTGGTACGACCGTGTTCTGGGGTATGTTGATTGGTACGATTCTGTCTGTGTTCCTTGTGCCTTTGTTCTATGTGGTTGTGCGCAAATTCTTTAAAGAAACTGCACACGAGCATGAAATGGCCGCCAAACATGCTGCTGAAGCCGGCATGATTGAAGACGGTAAACACGATTCAGACAAGCACTAAAGCAAAGGCCGTCTGAAAACTTTTCAGACGGCCTCAAAATGCTAAAGGATTCTAAAATGAAGAAGATTACATTCAAACCTGTACTGACTGCCGTTGCCGCCGCCGTGGCTTTGTCGGCCTGTACCATGATGCCGAAATATGAGCAGCCTCAAGTTGCCGTGGCCGATACGTTTAAATACGACACCGTTGACGACGGTATCCGTGCCGCTGAATTGGGTTGGCAAGATTACTTTGCCGATCCCCGCCTTCACCGCCTGATCGACATCGCATTGGAACGCAATACCGATTTGCGTACAGCTGCGCTGAATGCGGAAATCTACCGCAAGCAATATATGATTGCGCGTAATAATTTGTTGCCAACCGTCAATGCCAGCGGTACAGGTTCGCGTCAAGGCAGCTTGAGCGGCGGCAGCGTCAGCAGCCAATACAGCGTGGGTTTGGGCGCGGCCTCTTATGAACTTGACCTTTTCGGGCGTGTCCGCAGCACCAGCGAAGCCGCGTTGCAAGGTTATTTCAATGTGGCCGCCAACCGCGATGCCGCCCATCTGACCCTGATTTCTACCGTTGCCAAAGCCTACTTTAACGAACGCTACGCCGAAGAAACCATGGCATTGGCACAACGCGTATTGCAAACCCGTGAAGCGACTTACAAGCTCTCGCAATTGCGTCATAAGGCCGGCGTGATTTCCGCCGTTGATTTGCGCCAACAGGAAGCCCTGATCGAATCGGCCAAAGCCGATTACGCATCCGCAGTGAAAAACCGCGAGCAAGCACGCAATTCCTTGGCTATGTTGATTAATCAACCTTTGCCTGAAGACTTGCCTGCCGGTTTGCCTTTGAGCAAGCAGTTCAAAATGACCAAACTGCCTGCCGGTCTGAGTTCGGATGTATTGCTCAACCGTCCGGATATTCGTGCGGCTGAACACGCGCTCAAACAAGCGAATGCCAATATCGGCGCGGCACGTGCGGCGTTTTTCCCACGCATCAGCCTGACCGGTTCGGTCGGTACAGCTTCCGGCGAGTTGAGCGGCCTGTTTAAGAGCGGCACGGGTATTTGGGCTTTTGCACCGTCCATCACCCTGCCTATCTTTGACTGGGGCACAAACAAAGCCAATCTTGACGTAGCCAAGCTGCGCCAACAGGCACAAATCGTTGCTTATGAAGCCGCTGTTCAATCCGCATTTAAAGATGTTTCCAATGCTTTGGTTGCGCGCGAACAGCTGGATAAAAGCTATGAAGCGTTGAGTAAGCAAAGCCGTGCTTACAACGACAGCCTGCGCCTCATCAGCCTGCGTTACAAACATGGCGTATCCAGCGCATTGGATTTGCTGGATGCCGAGCGCAGCAGTTACAGCGCAGAAACTGCTCTTTTGGCTAATCAGCTGACCCGTCTGGAAAACCTTGCCGACTTGTATAAAGCACTTGGCGGCGGTTTGAAACGCGAAACCAAAGCTGCTGAATAAGTATTTGCTAAGATTAAAAGGCCGTCTGAAACATTTGGGTTTCAGACGGCCTTTTTGTTCAACAGCGATTTTAAACTTTTAATTTCTCGCTTAAAGAATCGACATAGGCTGCGCGTTCATTACGGCTGAGTTCGGGCTGGTGTGTGTTGAGCGAAGACCATTTGCGGTTGCTGCGCGCTTTGTTGAGTTCGCTTGGCAGTTTGGCCGCATTCCATGGCGCTTTGCGTTCGTTTAACTCGATATGCGATTGGGCGGCATGGCCGCGCGTTTGCAAGACGTGCAACAAATCCAGTGCGCGTGCGGCGAGTAGGGTAAGGGTTTCCGGATCGATATGCAGGGTTTGTCGACCGTTGATTTTGTCGGTGATATCTTGGGCATTGGGCAAAATACCACCCAATAGTCCGCCGATGGCCGTACCCAAGCCAAGTGAGCCGCCAAGTGTAGCAATGTCCAAGCCTAAGCCGATGAGCGCGCCTGCGGTTGCGCCGGTGCCGGTACGGATGCCGTAATGTTTGAGCAACTCGCTGTCAAACGGATCTTGTTTGAAGGCTTTGGGCATCCATGTGCTGTCGCTGCCGACTTCGTCATGATAGAAGCGGTAAAGTGTGAACAGGCGTTGTTGCATTTGCCTCTCGAGTTGGCGGATTTCCGATTGCATGACTTCCAAAGTCGGGGCAGGGTCGTCGTTTTCGGCAATTTCTTGGGTGAATGCGGCGGCATCCAGCAGAAAATCGGCAATTTCACGGCGCGCTTCCGTATCCAGCCGTTGCCACTCGCGACGGCGCATATTGATGAGGCGGTCGAGGATGTCGCGCTTGGGTAACATGGTGGCAAGGTTGTCCCACAATCGGATTTCACCTTCAAAGTCGAAGGCAACGGTATCGAAACCGGCGTAAACATGCAAGGTTCGGCGGGCGAGCATATTGGTCCAAGCGGTCAGGTCTTGATTTTGGGTGAAGTTGAACACGGGCATGATGGGCTTGGCGCACCATGACAAAATGGTTAGTTCGTCTTTGTATTTGTCGAGGACGGGTTCCCGCGCATCGATGACGTACATGGCCATATCGCTTTGCATGACTTGGCGCAGCACTTTGGCTTCTTGGTTGAACTCGTGATGCGCCTCATGATTGCTGAGGAACTGCTGGATGCGCTCAATGCCGTCATCGCGTGCGGATGTATGGGTTTCCAGCCAGTCCAACACGCCGCCGGCATCTTCAAGGCCGGGGGTGTCGTAGAGGTAAACCAAGCTGTCGTCGCCGTCGTTGATAAGGGCTTCTTCGACATGGCGCGTGGTGGATGGCGCGTTTTTCACTTCGCCGAAGGTACTGTCGCGCAAAAGTGTACGTAAGAGCGAGGTTTTGCCTGTGTTGGTATGGCCGACAACGGCAAGGGAGAGAGGGGTGGTCATGGTCTTTGGCTTGGGTTGATATGACTATGAATGTGTGAGTATGGAGCCGTTTATCTTTAGTGGCAATATATTGTTTCAGACGGCCCTAAATTTTTTATATATGGGCGAAAATAGCAAGAAAAAGAGGGGAATAGCGGATTTGTTGTTTTTTAGCAAAATACTTGAAAGTAGATAGAAAAGCAGTTGACAGACGGGTAGAAGACAAGGATAATTCGCGCCGTTGAGTTGCTTGATGCAGCTTGATTTTTCTCCTCTATTTCTCCTTTGTAGACTTGGCGCATATCGAAACGGTATGCGCATTTTTTTATCTGCATTGAAATATGATTACATTTAAAATTTGTTAATCGAATAATTAAGAAATTTTACAAGAAAAATGCTTGCGCAATTGAATCTCTTGTTGCATAATTCGTTTCGTTAGCTGGTTCGAGTAGTCAGTTAATAGTTTCTCCTCTATTTCTCCTTTGTAGACTTGGCACACATTCTGTCGGATGTGTGCATTTTTTTTTGCCTATTTAACACAAAGGCCGTCTGAATGTTGTAATCTTTCAGACGGCCTTTGTTGGTTGAATAGAATTAGATGTCTAATACCACTTCTTCTTTGACTTCTTCCATGACAACATAGCTGCGGCTTTCGGACGCAGCCGGCAGTTGCAGCAGGATATTGCCGAGCATATCGCGATAGGCGGACATATTGGGCAGGCGGACTTTGATAAGGTAGTCGTATTCGCCGGAGACCAAGTGACATTCGAGAATTTGCGGAATCTTCAGCACTTCGTGTTTGAAGTCTTCAAAAATATTGCCGGATTTGGAGCGCAGTTTTAGTTCGACAAAAACCAAGAGGCTTTGACCTAAAGCATGAGGATTCAGATGGGCGTGATAGCCGGTAATAAGGTTGTCGCGTTCCAAGCGGCGGACGCGTTCGGTTACCGGCGTGGTGGAGAGGCCGACTTTTTCAGCCAATTCGGTCATGGGGATGCGTGCATTTTGTTGTAGGAGCTTGAGAATTTTTAAGTCGGTTTTGTCGAGTTCTTTCATGGCCTTGATGTCTGTCGTTTTCATTTGGATTGAATCATAACCTTAAAACAGGCTGAGAAGAAGCATAAATGCCTAAAGGAGAGCATGAGGTCTAAATTATGAATAGATTATTCTTGTGTATTTCATGGAATCCTGTGTGGTTTTTGACCTATAATATTTGCTTCAAAGTAATAGGGCAGGCCGTCTGAAACGGAATGCCAATAAGAGGAATACATTATGCGTCCGCTCAATGCGCAAATCCGTTTGGATAATTTACGTCAAAATTATCGTTTTCTCAAAGAGTTGCACGGCAATAAATTGTTGGCTGTGATTAAGGCCGATGCTTACGGGCATGGTGCGGTCAGATGTGCACACGCGTTGGCGGATATTGCCGACGGCTTTGCGGTGGCAACGGTAGATGAAGGCGTGGAGTTGCGTCAAAACGGCATTAAAAATCCGATTGTTTTACTGGAAGGCGTATTTGAGGCTGAGGAATATGCGGATGTTGACCGTTATGATTTGTGGCCGGCAATCGGCAGCCAATGGCAGTTGGAGGCGTTTGCGCATCATGAGTGGCAACGTCCGACAACCGTATGGCTGAAAATGGACTCAGGTATGCACCGTGCCGGTTTCTTTCCGCATAACTATGCTGCCGCCTATACTGCATTGAAACAATCCGAATCGGTTGAAAACATTGTGAAATTCAGCCATTTTGCCTGCGCGGACGAGCCGGAAAACGGCATGACTGAAATGCAGCTTGAAGCGTTTGATTTGGCGTGTGAGGGTTTGGAAGGTGAAGAGAGTTTGGCCAATTCCGCCGCGATTTTGAACGTACCTGAAGCACGCCGCGATTGGGGACGTGCCGGTCTGGCTTTATATGGTATTTCGCCTTTCGGCGGCGTGGATGAGCGTTTGAAACCTGTTATGCGCCTGACCTCCCGCGTTTTCGGCGAGCGTGTGTTGCAGCCGCATTCTCCGATTGGTTACGGCGCAACGTTCTACACCAGTAAATCTACCCGTGTCGGTTTGATTGCCTGCGGCTATGCCGACGGTTATCCGCGTCGTGCTTCTACTAATTCCCCTGTGGCGGTGGATGGCAAACGCAGCCGTATTATCGGCAGGGTATCTATGGATATGATTACGGTTGAGCTGGAAGCCTCGAAAGAGGGCTTGGGCGCGGAAGTCGAGCTTTGGGGCGATGTGATTAATATCAATGAAGTTTCTGAAGTTGCCGGTATGATTCCATACGAAATCCTCTGCAATATCAAACGTGCGAAGTTTACTTATATTGAGTAATCAGTAAAAGATCAGGCCGTCTGAAATGTGTTTTCAGACGGCCTTTTTGTTATCTGCAATTAAAACGATTCGTCAGCGCGTAAATAACGCCATTTTCCCGGTGGCAGTCTGCCGAGTTTGACTTTGCCCATGCGGATGCGTTTCAAACCGACGACACGCAGGCCGACCAGTTCGCACATGCGGCGGATTTGACGTTTTTTTCCTTGTCGCAAAATAAAGCGCAACTGGTCTTCGTTTTGCCATTCGACTTTTGCGGGGCGCAATTTTTCTCCGTCCAAACTCAAGCCGTGGTTGAGCAGGGCGAGGCCTTTGTCGTCCAGTTTGCCGCGGACACGGACGAGGTATTCTTTTTCACTGCTGCTGTTTTCGCCAATCAGTTGTTTGGCGATGCGGCCGTCCTGGGTGAGTACCAACAATCCGACGGAGTCAATGTCCAAGCGGCCGGCAGGGGCTAAGCCGAATTTGTGCTTTTCACTGAAAGGGATGCGGCTGTCGTCGCCTTCCCAATGGTTTTCAGCGGTAATGAGTTCGGCGGCGGACTTATAGCCTTTTTCTGCCTGCGCGCTGACGTAGCCGACAGGTTTGTTCAGTAGGATGGTTACGCGCGTGGCTTGTTTTTCATGGGCTTGTTTGTTGAGGTCGATGCGGTCGCGCTCGGTGACTTTTTGACCGAGTACGGCGGTTTGGCCGTTGACTTTGACCCAGCCTTGCTCGATGTAGCTGTCTGCCTCGCGGCGCGAGCATAAGCCTAATTGCGCCATGCGTTTGGAGAGGCGCATGGTTTCGGAATCGTTGTTTTGCATGGTATGGCAATATAGAGAAATGGGAATGTCGGATTATAGCATTGACCGTTTGTCAGGCCGTCTGAAAACTGAAGATTTGGGTTTTCAGACGGCCTTTCACTTGCGATATGTTAAGAAATTTTTAGTTATAAAGTAAAAACTAAAGGGTGTATTGTCTGTTTGTGTTAACCTTACGAACGAACTAATCATTTTGTTTTCTGTCGAATTTGGGTTGAAATGACATTTCACTCATGAAATCATGAAGACTATAATGATTAGTCGTTCTGAAGCGCATTAAGGCAGTTTGTCGCTAAAGCAAGCCTTGGTGCATCACGTTTTAAGGATAAATCAATGAAATCGCTCAAATCATTTTTGATCTGGGGCATTGTGGTTTTGGTAGGCTTGGCCTCCTTTACTACTTTAGCTCTCAGCCGTGGCGAGCAAGTCAGTGCGATTTGGATGGTTACGGCCGCCATTTCGGTATACTGCATTGCCTACCGTTTCTATAGTCTTTACATTGCCAACCGTGTGATGCAGCTTGATCCTAACCGTCTGACTCCGGCAGAACGCCACAATGACGGCTTGGACTATGTGCCCACACATAAAGGCGTACTGTTCGGCCACCACTTTGCCGCTATTGCCGGTGCAGGCCCTTTGGTTGGTCCTGTATTGGCAGCGCAAATGGGTTATCTGCCCGGTACTTTGTGGATTATCTTCGGCGTGGTATTTGCCGGTGCCGTACAGGATATGATGGTACTGTTTGTTTCTATGCGCCGTGACGGTAAGTCTTTGGGCGATATCGTGAAACAAGAACTCGGTACCGTTCCCGGCGTGATTGCATCCATCGGTATTTTGATGATTATGGTCATCATCATGGCGGTGTTGGCGCTGATTGTTGTGAAAGCATTGGTTCACAGCCCTTGGGGTACGTTCACCATCGCAGCGACTATGCCGATTGCCCTGTTTATGGGTATTTACACCCGTTATATCCGTCCGGGCAAAATTGGTGAGATTTCCATCGTCGGCTTTATTTTGCTGATGTTGGCCGTGATTTATGGTGAAGATGTTGCCCATAGCTCCTTCGGTCATTGGTTCGACCTTGACGGCATTCAGCTGACTTGGGCGATTATGATTTACGGTTTCGTGGCTTCCGTATTGCCGGTTTGGCTCTTGCTGACTCCGCGCGACTATCTGTCTACCTTCCTGAAAATCGGTACGATTGCAGCTTTGGCTTTGGGTATCGTTATTGTAAACCCGACTCTGCAAATGCCTGCAGTTACCCACTTTATCGATGGCTCAGGTCCGGTATTCTCAGGTGCATTGTTCCCATTCTTGTTCATTACCATTGCGTGTGGTGCGGTTTCAGGCTTCCATGCGCTGATTTCTTCAGGTACCACACCAAAAATGGTGGAAAACGAAACCCACGTCCGCATGATCGGCTACGGTGGCATGATTATGGAAAGCTTTGTGGCCATTATGGCTCTGGCTGCCGCCGCTTCGCTTGATCCAGGCGTGTACTTCGCGATGAACAGCCCGGCCGCGCTGATTGGTACAGATGCCAACACAGCTGCCGAAGTCATTACCACTAAACTGAACTTCTCTGTTGATGCCGCAACCCTGTTGCACACTGCTAAAGAAGTGGGCGAAAACACCATTCTGTCTCGTGCAGGCGGTGCGCCAACCCTCGCAGTCGGTATGGCACACATTATGAGCCGTCTGATTCCGGGCGAAGCCATGATGGCGTTCTGGTATCACTTTGCCTTGCTGTTTGAAGCCTTGTTCATCTTGACCGCGGTTGACGCCGGTACACGTGTTGCCCGTTTCATGATTCAAGACTTGGGCAGTATCTTCTACAAACCATTCGGTAACACCGACTCTATCCCTGCCAACTTGGTTGCAACATTCTTGGCTGTGGCATTGTGGGGCTACTTCCTCTACACCGGCGTAACCGACCCTCTGGGTGGTATCAACTCGCTCTGGCCGTTGTTCGGTATCGCCAACCAAATGCTTGCAGGCGTAGCGTTGATTATGTGTACCGTTGTATTGGTGAAAATGAAACGCGACCGCTATGTTTGGGTAACTTTGGTTCCTGCTTTCGGCGTATTGTTTGTCACCTGCTATGCCGGTTTGCAAAAACTGTTCCACAGCGACCCACGCGTCAGCTTCTTGGCTCACGCAGGCAAATACCGCGATGCCTTGGCTTCAGGCGAAGTCCTTGCTCCAGCTAAAGACATTGGCGAAATGTCACAAATCATTTTTAACGACCAAATCAATGCCGGTTTGACCGCTTTGTTCCTGGCAGTTGTCGTGATTGTCGCCGTGTACGGTTTCCGTACCGCCATGAAAGCCCGCAAAGTCGGCTGGCCAACTGCTAAAGAAATTCCAGCAGTGTACCGCGACGGTAAACAGCCGGAGGCTCAGAATGAAGCATAAGCTTGCATCTTGGTGGAAAACCATCAAACTGACAGCAAACTTGATGGCGGGTGTCCCAGATTATGAAAACTACGTTGCCCGCCAGCGCAGACATAATCCCAACGCGCCGGTCATGACTAAGCTGCAATTTCAAGACTACTGTCGCAAACGCCGTTGCGGCGGCAACGGCGGACGCTGTTGTTAATTAAGGCATGAAAAAAAGGCCGTCTGAAAATATTTTCAGACGGCCTTTCATTATAGAATATCAATAAACATCAAAAACTTTTTCTTGTCATCAATATTTAATCGAACAACTTGTCGATATTTACTCTTCTTCGAGTAGTACCAGCGGACGCTGTATTTTTCTGAGTTCTTCCACCTCGTCTAACAGCCGCATAATCAGCCCCAATGCGGGAATGCCGGCCTCAAAATCACGGCTTAAGCGTTGTGCGCGACGGATGCGGGCAAGATGAAAACCACTGAAGGTGCTTTTTTCGGGCGCGCCATCGATGCTGATGATGTCTTCTGCTATAAGTTCCAACAGCCAATCGCGACGGCAGCGGCTGGCAGCAACGATTTCTTCAAAAGTAAGGGTAATATCGGAGGACTGAATCATAATTTATCCTTTCTCTTATGCTTGTTTCGCGGCAAAGTGTTCGGCCAATTTTTCCCATGCGGCACGGTCGGCTTCGCTCTCTACTGGCGGAACATTAATGCGGATGTTGAGATAAAGGTCTCCGGCTTCTTTTGCAGGAATACCTTTGCCTTTAAGGCGGATGCTTTTACCGCTTTGGCTGTTGGCAGGCAGATTGACCTGTAAGCGGCCTGAAGCGGTAGGGACGATGATTTTGCCGCCCAATACGGCTTCCCAAGGTTTAACATCTATTGTTTGATATACGTCTTTCCTGTTTTTGACATATAAATCAGGTTGGTCGTGGAACTTGATTTTTAAGTACAAGTCACCGTTTTCACCGCCGTTATATCCCGGCAAACCTTGACCGGCCAAACGGATTTGTTGGCCTTCTGCAATACCTTTGGGAATTTTGACGTTGAGGGTTTTATTTTGATAAACCGCACGTCCGTGTTCGTCTAGAGTCGGCACATTCAAAGTCATGCTACGTTCTGCACCGACATACGCTGCGTAAATATCAATACTCAATTCAGCATGTTGATCCTCGCCTTTTATTGGGCCGTAGGGTTGCTCGGAACGATTGTGGGATTGGCGGAATGATGAAAACAGATCTTCAAAATTGAAGTCCCCCGCTCCGAACGGCTCGCCTTCATGACGTTCATAGCGGAAGCCACCACCATTGAATCCATTGCCAAACGGATTGCTTCCTTGACCAAACGGATTGCCTCTGGTGCTGCGTCCATAAGGATTAGCCAACATTTCATCGTATTCGGCCCGCTTTTCTTTGTCGGAAAGCGTTTCGTAGGCACGGTTGATTTCTACCGTACGTTCGGCTGCGTCAGGTTCTTTGCTGACATCGGGGTGGTATTTGCGCACCAGTTTTCGGTAGGCTTTTTTGATTTCGGCCTCATCCGCATCTTTGGCAACGCCCAGTATTTCATAATAGTTTTTTTCTGCCATGTTATTCCTTTGACTGCTCATATACAAAATTCTTATAGTTTTAATAATTGAGGGTAGATATTCTAAAATCAAGGGCGTTGGAAATAAAATTCTCTATTTCTGACAATGATTAATGGATAATTTATTTCTTTGTTCCTAGAGAAATAGAAAATATATAGGCCGTCTGAAATACGGTTTTTCAGACGGCCTTTATCAAATTGGGGTTTTATTTATCTTGAGCGTTTTTTTGTTCGCGGACCACCCATTGGGCAATATCTGAACCCAATACTTTAGAAGTGCGGTTCAAGACGGCGCAAGAGCTTTTATAAGCGCCAAACATGCCGCCGGAAGAGTTGCGGGTGAAGGTTTTTTTATTAACTTGTTTGCCGTCAACATACAAAGCGGCTGAAACCGCCATACCTTTGGCGTGACCGATAAAGGCATTGCCTGCGCTCATGGCGGAAGTAATGGCGATATCTGCGTATGTGCCTTGTTTTTTACCGTCACGGACAACAGTTACATCACTTTTGGCTGCAGTTTCTTGCAAAGATTTGGACATAATGCTGCCCACTTCTAAACATTCAGAAACGATACGGGTATCGATTTCTTCTTTGTCGCGGTAAGGGATGCTTTCATCAATATGGACATCTGCGCTGGCGAATGCAGAAGCAAATAAGAATGCGGTTGCAAGGATGCGATTAGGAGACATAGTAGGGCACAGAATGTTAAAAAGAATTGTCATTGTATAACGGCGTTCTCACTCAATCAACATAAGTTAAGTTGGTAAACGCTTTGTTGAGATGGGTGTTATGATAAGACAAATCAAAAGGCCGTCTGAAATAAAGTTATTTCAGACGGCCTTTAAATTGAGGTATTAATTTGTTCTGGTCAAATAAGGCAGAGGATCGACTGCTTTGCCGTTTAGACGTACTTCAAAATGCAGCTTGACGTTGTCTGAATCGCTGTTGCCCATGGTGGCGATAACTTGGCCTGCTTGGACTTTTTGATCTTTTTGTACCAAAAGCGTGTCGTTGTGGGCATAGGCGGTAATGGTGTGGTCATTGTGGCTGATCAAAATCAGCTTGCCGTAGCCGCGGACTTCTTCGCCAACGTAGATAACGGTACCGGCTGCGGCGGAGCGGATTTGTTGGCCTTGTGTGCCTGCAATATCTATGCCTTTGCTGGTGGTGCCGTTGTAGCGTTGGATAATGGAGGATGAAGCGTTATCGGTCGGCCATTGCAGGTTCAATCGGTTGATCGGGGTAACGGCAGTGGTTTGGCGTTGCTGCGTTGCAGTGCTGCGTGAGGCAACATGACGGCGGACGCGCAATACTTGGCCGACTTCGATTTGTGAGGCGTTGGGAAGGTTATTCCATGCAACAAGTGTGTTGACATTTTGTCCGTAGCGTTTGGCGATTTGGGTCAGGGTATCGCCAGGGCGGACTTTGTGGTAGCCGTCAGGTACGGCGCGGTTGGAAGAGGTATTGTTGCCGGCGCAGGCTGCTAAGACGGCAATGGTGCTGATGAGTGCCAGACGTTTCAAGGCCGTCTGAAAGGTGGAAATAAAGTTTGTATTCATGGGATATTTCAAAATGTATCGTTATGCTGTGTATGATAGATAGGAAGAGTGAAAAAAGGTTCACTCAAAAGGCATGGGATAAAATGCGGAAAGGCAATATAGTACCATTGAGAATTTGTGGGTATGGCAGAATCTTTTTATATCTTTTTGATGCAAAGGGACTTTTTTGAAAAGGTAAAAGAACGTGAAAGTTTTTTCAGACGGCATTGAATAAGACAATAAAAATCCCCTGCCGGGATAAACGGGCAGGGGATTTTTGTCTTATCGAACTTATTTGTTCAATTCGTTAGCCAGATACAGCCAGGTTTCAATGACGGTATCAGGGTTGAGCGATACGCTCTCGATACCTTCTTCAACCAGCCATTTGGCAAAGTCCGGATGGTCTGATGGACCTTGACCGCAAATACCGACGTATTTGTTTTGTTTGCGACAAGCAGAGATTGCCAAGTGCAACATCACTTTAACGGCAGGGTTGCGCTCGTCGAAGGAGTCGGATACCAAGCCGCTGTCACGGTCGAGGCCGAGGGTCAGCTGGGTCATGTCGTTAGAGCCGATGGAGAAGCCGTCGAAGTATTGCAGGAATTGTTCTGCCAATACGGCGTTGCTTGGCAACTCGCACATCATGATCAGGCGCAGGCCGTTTTTGCCGCGTTCCAAACCGTTTTCTTTCAGAGCTTTAACAACAGCTTCTGCTTCACCCAAAGTACGAACGAATGGAATCATGATTTCGACGTTGGTCAAACCCATTTCATCGCGAACGCGTTTCAAGGCTTTGCACTCGAGTGCGAAGCAGTCTTTGAAGTTATCGGCTACATAACGCGCTGCACCACGGAAGCCCAGCATTGGGTTTTCTTCGTGCGGTTCGTAGATGCTGCCACCCACCAAGTTAGCGTACTCATTGGATTTGAAGTCAGACATACGAACGATGGTTTTGCGTGGATAAACCGAAGCAGCCAAAGTTGCCACACCTTCTGCGATTTTATCGACATAGAAGTCAACAGGAGAGGCGTAGCCGGCGATGCGGCGGGTAATTTCAGCTTTCAACTCGTCGTCTTGTTTGTCAAATTCCAACAAGGCTTTAGGGTGGATACCGATTTGACGGTTGATGATGAATTCCATACGCGCCAAGCCGATACCTTCGCTAGGCAGGTTGGTGAAGCTGAATGCCAATTCAGGGTTACCAACGTTCATCATTACTTTTACAGGCGCTTTAGGCATATTGTCCAAAGCAACATCGGTAATTTGTACGTCCAGCAAGCCGGAGTAGATGAAGCCGGTATCGCCTTCGGCACAAGATACGGTAACTTCTTGGCCTTCGGACAGCAGATCGGTAGCGTCTCCACAACCTACAACAGCCGGAATACCCAATTCACGCGCGATAATCGCTGCGTGGCAGGTACGGCCGCCACGGTTGGTAACGATGGCAGAAGCACGTTTCATTACCGGTTCCCAATCCGGGTCGGTCATGTCGGTAACGAGTACGTCGCCTGCTTCAACGGAATCCATCTCGGAAGCATCTTTTACCAAGCGAACTTTACCTTGACCAACTTTTTGACCGATGGCTCGGCCTTCGCACAATACAACTTTTTCGCCGTTGATGGAGAAGCGGCGCAGGTTGCGGCTGCCGTCTTCTTGAGATTTCACGGTTTCAGGGCGCGCTTGCAGGATGTAGAGTTTGCCATCCAAGCCGTCGCGGCCCCATTCGATGTCCATTGGGCGGCCGTAGTGTTTTTCGATGGTCAGCGCGTAATGAGCCAACTCGGTTACTTCGGCATCGGTAATGGAGAAGCGTTGACGGTCTTCTGCAGGTACATCAACGTTGGTTACAGATTTACCGGCTTCGGCTTTGTCGGTAAAGATCATTTTGATTTGTTTCGAACCCATGGTTTTGCGCAGGATAGCCGGTTTGCCTGCTTTCAAAGTAGGTTTGAATACATAGAATTCGTCAGGGTTTACCGCGCCTTGTACGACATTTTCTCCCAGACCGTAAGAAGAGGTAACGAAAACGACTTGGTCGTAACCGGATTCGGTATCAATGGTAAACATCACACCGGATGCACCGCTGTCGGAGCGCACCATGCGTTGTACGCCTGCGGAAAGGGCAACGATGTCGTGTTCGAAGCCTTTGTGGACACGGTAAGAAATGGCACGGTCGTTGTACAGGGAAGCGAATACATGGCGCATGGCTTCTTTAACGTTTTCCAAGCCGTTGATGTTCAAGAAGGTTTCTTGTTGACCGGCAAAAGAAGCATCCGGCAGGTCTTCTGCTGTTGCGGAAGAACGTACGGCAACGGAGATGTCCGCACCGCCGGCATCGGCAACCATTTTGTTCCAAGCTGTTTCGATTTCAGCATCCAGCTGCTCAGGGAACGGAGTATCCAAAATCCATTGACGGATTTCTTTACCCACGCGCGCCAACTCGGCAACGTCTTCAACATCCAGTTGTTTCAGGGCTTCGGAAATACGCTCGCTCAGACCATTGTGAGCCAGGAAAGCACGATAAGCTTCGGCTGTGGTTGCAAAACCGCCGGGAACGCGCACGCCTTTTTCAGTCAGTTGGCTGATCATTTCGCCCAAAGAGGCATTTTTACCGCCCACTCGTTCAACGTCAGTCATACGCAGGTTTTCAAACCAAATAACGTAGTTTTCGGCCATTTGTGTGTCCAATCCAATCCAAAAATGTTAAAAAAGAAACAAATCCGCCTGCTTATTGTAGCCATTCGTTTGATGGCTGTCATGTGTTTTATCTTTTTAAAAATCACAAATTCGTCTGTGATATTGTGCTTTTCAGGTGTGTAGCCTTCTGAAATACGAATATCAGATTCATGTTTTTACGTGTTATCTTCTTGTTAAATATGGAAAACAAAATAAGTTAATAAATTTAAGAATCGAAATTTATTTCGCAAACTTGGAATAAAATTCTAATAAATCTAAAAAAATAAAATTTTGCGCCAATTTAAAATTTGTTCAAATTTGTTGTAATCCTGTGTAACCTGTCGGGAATCGCTTTATTGCAAAGGCTGTAACTGCTATGATTGCCGTCTGAAACGTTACCCTCAAGAGGATTCATTATGACTGATCCACGCCAAGTCTTCTATATTTCCGACCGAACCGGCCTGACCGCTGAAAATATCGGTGAAGCCTTGCTGAACCAATTTGGCAATGTTGAGTTCAAACGCCATACCTATCCGTTTATCGATACGCCTGAAAAAGCGCGTGCTGTTGTAGACAAAGTCAACCAGTCAGCTGAAAAATTCGGCGTGCGCCCGATTGCTTTTGTCAGTGTGGTCAATGACGAAATCCGTGAAATCATCAAGAAAGCCAATGCGTTCCATATTAATTTCTTTGAAACCTTTCTCGGTCTTTTGGAAAAGGAACTCAATACGGAGGCGGTTGCCGCCCGGCAGGGGCACCACAGTATCGGCAATACCCAACGCTATGATGCGCGTATGGAGGCGGTCAATTTTTCACTGAATCATGATGACGGCGTCAGCGATAAAAACCTGCAGGAAGCGGATGTGATTTTGATGGGCGTGTCCCGTTCGGGCAAAACGCCGACTTGTCTCTATCTGGCTCTGCAATACGGTATCCGCGCCGCAAACTATCCATTGATTCCAGATGATTTGGAATCGACCGATTTGCCGCGTATGGTCAAACCTTATAAAGACAAGCTGTTCGGCTTGACCATTCAGCCTGAGCGTCTGCAGGCTATCCGTCAGGAACGCCGTCCTAATTCGACCTATGCCAAAATCGATACTTGCCGCAGCGAGATTGCCGATGCGCAAAATATGTTCAAACGCCACGGAGTGCCGTTTACCAATACAACGGATAAATCTGTGGAAGAACTCGCCGTTCATATCTTGCAGGCTTGCAAGCTGAAACGCCGTTTCTAAATGAAATGATAAAAGGCCGTCTGAAACTTCAGACGGCCTTTTATCATTTTGTATATTAAGTCTTAGGCAGGGTAACACCGGTTTGACCCATGTATTTGCCGTTGCGGTCTTTATATGAAGTTTCGCAGACTTCATCGCTTTCAAAGAATAAAACTTGAGCCACGCCTTCGCCAGCATAGATTTTGGCAGGCAGTGGGGTGGTGTTGGAAAACTCAAGCGTCACGTAGCCTTCCCACTCGGGCTCGAACGGGGTAACGTTGACGATGATGCCGCAGCGTGCGTAGGTGGATTTGCCCAGGCAGACGGTCAGGACGTTGCGCGGGATGCGGAAATATTCAACTGTGCGCGCCAGTGCAAAGGAGTTGGGCGGAATGATGCAGCAGTCGTCTTCGACTGTAACGAAGTTTTTCGGGTCGAAGTTTTTCGGGTCGACGATGGTGCTGTTGATATTGGTAAAGATTTTAAATTCGTTGGCACAACGGATGTCGTAGCCGTAGCTGGATGTGCCGTAGGAAATGATGCGTTGGCCGTTGGCCTCTTTGATTTGATTGGGCTCGAACGGCTCAATCATGCCGTGTTCTTCGGCCATGCGGCGTATCCATTTGTCGGATTTAATGCTCATGGTGGTTGTCCTGGGGTAAGGGTTGTTTGGAAATTTTTTGAAATCAATACAACAGCCTTTAGGTGGGCTTGTTCATTGATGTTTCAGACGGCCTAGAAGATGGATAAGGCCGTCTGAAAGGCTGTTTATTTGGTTTTGGAAGCAGATTTCTTAGGCAGTTTGACTTCTTTAATCATACCGTCTTCGCATTTCATGATGAAGACGGGTGTGCCGTTTTGGGAGGCGGTAAAGTTTCCGTGTGCTTTGCCTTTTTTGAACATGCCTTCCAGCGTCATATTGCGTAATTTGGCGCTATTGGAGGAGAAAGGTTCGATAAAGGTTTCGCGGTTGCCGGAAACGGTATATGCGCCTTTGCCGTCAAATTTGCCGTTTTTAAATGAGCCGACATAGCTGCGGCCGTCTTGGCATTTCCATGTACCTTTACCGGACGGTTTGCCGTCTTTGCCGACATCGCCATCATAAGCGCAACCTTTTTCCTGATAAGGATTGATGGTTTCGGCAATGGCAGGCATACCCAGCATGAAGGCGATAGGGAGTAGGGTGAGGTATTTCATCATTCATTCCTTTTTGCAGGCGGTTTCAGACGGCCTGATATTGGGATTCAAAAGTCAGCAGGGTTTCAGCAATACGGCGTGGCAATATGGCTAAAGCGTGTTCACGCATGGACGTAGGGATACCGTAGTAGGCTTCGGCAATACTGCTGGTAATGGCTGCCAAGGTATCGCTGTCTCCGCCCAGGGAAACTGCCAGTCGGATGGCGTGTTCAAAATCATCGCTTTCAAGAAAGGCGGTAATCGCTTGAGGTACGGTTTCCTGACAGCTTTCGTTGAAATGATAATGCGGGCGGATTTGGTCGCAACTTCGGCTCAAGTCGTAGCCGAATCGTCGGGTAATGTTTTCTTTGATTTGCGCTTTGCCCATACCGGTACGCGCCCAAAAGATGGCGGCGGCTACGGCTTGCGCACCTTTAATGCCTTCCGGGTGGTTGTGCGTTACAATGGCGGATTGTTCGGCAAAATGCAGGGTTTCTTCCAATGTGGCAAATGCCCAACCAACGGCAGAAACACGCATGGCCGAGCCGTTGCCCCAGCTATTATAAGGTTCTGGATCTTTCCATTCTATCCATTGTGAGAAGCGGCCGCCATATGCGCCTTTTGGACAGGGATATGCCCTACACCAGCTTTGCAAAATAGAAGCCAAATTATCGTTGCAGCCTTGTAAAACCCAATCGGCAATGGCAACAGTGCAAATCGTGTCATCGGTAAAGTCGCTGTCGGGGCTGAAAATGTCAAAATCGGTGTGACGGTAGTTGTCAAACTCGAATCTTGATCCGGCAATATCGCCAATGACTGCGCCCAACATCATGACATCCTTTCTGATACTTCATTTATATTTCAGACGGCCTTTGATATTTCCCAATCAAAAGGCCGTCTGAAAAATTATTCTTGCCAGCCGCCTAAATAAGAAACCAGTTCTTCCAACATGGTGCTGATGGCTTCGGTCATCAGGATCTGCGAGGCAAAGGCGAGGCTGGCGGCATCGTCGCCGTTGCTTTCGGCCTCTTCTTGCAACACGTCCAGATACTGGATGCGTTTGAGCGTAAAGTCTTGGGTGAGGATGAACGCGATTTGTTCGCGCCATACTAAGCCCAGTTGGGTAACGGTTTTGCCGTTTTTGACGTGTTGTACCACTTCATCGGCGGTCAAGTCTTGTTTGGAAACTTTGACGACCGGAACAACATCGCCTACGCCTTTAAGTTCGCAATCGCTGTCCAATTCAAAACCGCCTTCGCAATGGCCTTGCAGCAGCCAGCTGGTCATTAGGGAAGAGGGTGATTGTTTGGTGTTGGGCAGGGCTGCTTCAAGACCGCCCAAGGTTTCGCGCAGCTTAGTCAGGATATTTTCCGCTTTGGCAGATGCGGCATTGTTGACCAAAAGATACCCGTGGCGCGTATCGAAAATCGCCTGTGTGCGGCTGCTGCGCGTAAAGGCACGGGGCAGAAGGTCGTCAGTAATCTGTTCTTTCAGCTCTTGTTTTTCCTTACGGCCGACATTGCGCGCTTCGTTGTTTTGGATTTCCAAAACCTTTTCATCCAAAATATCGCGGATGACGCCGGCAGGCAGGACTTTTTCTTCTTTTTTCAGAGCAACGCGCCAAGTGTAATCGGCAGGGAAAACCAGCTCGGGCGAAAAGGAAACCGGCGTGGCAAAGCCTTCGCTAAACCAGTCCAAACCCTGACAATGGGCAAATTCGGATTGCGCCAATTTGTCGGCAAGGACTTCCAATTCGGGCAACTTGTCTTTGTTGAGCGGATAAAAACTGATTTGCTTAAACCACATGGCGAGTTTTCCTTTTTATTAAAACCGGCATTATACAGGGAAAATAACATACGGAAATCGGCAGCACCTTTAAAAATGCAGTAAAAGCGTTGACAGAAGAAAAGGCTTTCTGTATAGTTCGCGCTTCGGTTACGCGCCCATCGTCTAGAGGCCTAGGACACTGCCCTTTCACGGCGGCAACCGGGGTTCGAATCCCCGTGGGCGTGCCAAAATTCTTAAAAAACGCTCCTGCTTTTTGCAGGGGCGTTTTTTGTTTTCAGACGGCCTGTCGCTGTGAAAATATCTTTAAATTGGTTTACAATAATGCCATTCCGAATCTTAACGAGAGAAAACAATGTTAGACATCCAATTGCTCCGCAGCAATACCGCCGCAGTTGCCGAACGTTTGGCCGCCCGCGGTTACGAGTTTGATACCGCGCGTTTCAACGCTTTGGAAGAACAACGCAAAGCCGTTCAAGTGAAAACAGAAGAGTTGCAGGCTTCGCGCAACAGTATTTCCAAACAAATCGGCGCGTTGAAAGGCCAAGGCAAACACGAAGAGGCTCAAGCTGCAATGGATCAGGTTGCTCAAATCAAGGTGGATTTGGAGCAGGCTGCCGCTGATTTGGATGCCGTTCAGAAAGAATTGGACGCATGGTTGTTGACCATTCCGAACCTGCCGCACGAAAGCGTACCTGTCGGTAAAGATGAAACTGAAAACGTTGAAGTCCGCAAAGTCGGCACGCCGCGCGAATTTGACTTTGAAATCAAAGACCATGTTGATTTGGGCGAGCCTTTGGGCTTGGATTTTGAAGGCGGTGCGAAGCTGTCCGGCGCGCGCTTTACCGTGATGAAAGGCCAAATCGCCCGTCTGCATCGCGCTTTGGCTCAGTTCATGCTGGATACGCACACGCTGAAACACGGCTATACCGAACATTACACGCCTTACATCGTGGACGATCTGACCCTGCAAGGTACGGGCCAACTGCCTAAATTTGCAGAAGATTTGTTCCACGTTACTCGCGGTGGCGATGAGAGCAAAAAAACGCAATATCTGATTCCGACCGCCGAAGTGACGCTGACCAATACTGTTGCCGACAGCATCGTGGCCGGCAGCGATTTGCCGTTGAAATTGACTGCGCATTCCCCATGTTTCCGTTCCGAAGCAGGCGCATACGGTAAAGACGTACGCGGCCTGATTCGCCAACACCAATTCGACAAAGTGGAAATGGTGCAAATCGTTCATCCGGAAAAATCATACGAAGCGCTGGAAGAAATGGTTGGACACGCTGAAAATATTTTGAAAGCGTTGGAACTGCCATACCGCGTGATTACTTTGTGTACCGGCGACATGGGTTTCGGCGCAACCAAAACCTACGACTTGGAAGTTTGGGTTCCTGCGCAAAACACCTACCGCGAAATTTCCAGCTGCTCCAACTGCGAAGATTTCCAAGCACGCCGTATGAAAGCGCGTTTCAAAGATGAAAACGGTAAAAACCGTTTGGTACATACTTTGAACGGCTCAGGCTTGGCAGTCGGCCGTACTTTGGTGGCGGTATTGGAAAACCATCAAAACGCCGACGGCAGCATTAATGTTCCTGCTGCGTTGCAACCGTATATGGGCGGCGTGACCAAATTGGAAGTGAAATAATCGCTGTTTAAAAAAGGCCGTCTGAAACTTGGGTTCAGACGGCCTTTTCTATGATTGAACAATTATTTGTTGTGTTGACGGAAATATTCCCATTCTTCGACAACGGTACCGTCAGGCAAGTGGCACACGCCGTATTCGCCACCGTCTTTGTCTTTTTTGATTTCGGATTTGCCGCCTTGTTTGACGCAGAATTCGGAAGCCGGATTGGACATGCCGATCTTAGGAGATTCTTGTTTTTCAGAAGCGGAGCAGGCGGCCAAAGCAGTTGCGGCAGCGAGGCTGAGGATAACGGGTTTGATCATGGCGAATCTTTCATTTAAATAAAGGATAAAAACAAGCGGATTATAGGGGACGCTTAAACAGATTAAAGGCCGTCTGAAAAGTTTTCAGACGGCCTTTAGTTTAAGAAGTCATACCGGATTATTTGGCTGCTTCGGCTTTTTCGCCTTCTTTAGCAAAGTATTTGGCGTAAATTTTGTCGTATTCGCCGCTTTCGCGTACTTTTTTCAGCGCATCATTCAACATTTTGATGGTTGCTTCGTCGCCTTTGCGTGCAGCAATACCGTAGTTTTCGATGGTGAAGTCAGGCAGGGAAATGAAATCCAAGCCTTTGGTCGGGTTGTTTTTCACATAGTTGGCAATGACCGCGCTGTCGCTGACTACTGAATCCAGACCGCCGTTTTCCAATTCTTTGATAATCAGGGGAACGCTTTCAAAGCGGGCGATTTTCGGATTGTCGTTACCCAAGAGTTTGGAAACGGAGAAGTCGCCGGTGTAGCCGGTTACCACGCCGACTTTGGCCATGTTTTTCAGGTCTTCGGAAGAGGCCACTTTTTTGCCTTTTGGAACGAGGACGACTTGGGTGATTTCAAAGTATGGATCGCTGAAGAGCATGCTTTGTTTGCGGTCGTCAGTGATGGTTACGCCGGACATAACGATGTCCACGTCGCCGTTGTTCAGAGAAGGGAAGAGGCTTTCCCATGGCTGGTGTTTGAATTCGACTTTGAAGTTACCGGCTTTAGCCATGGCGTTCATCAAGTCAACATCAAAACCTTCCACTTTGCCTGCAGAATCCAAAGATTCAAATGGGGCAAACTCGGCGTTAGAGCCGACACGGTACACTTTATCGGCAGGAGCAGAGGCATTGTTGCTTTGACCGCCGCAGGCAGTCAGGGCAAGGGCGGAGCAAGCGAGGGCAGTGGCCAGCCATTTTTTCATGTTCATGATATGTGCTTTCTTAATAAAATGTTAACGGATAAAATCTTAGTTTAGCATAATTTTGCGAACATGCTGGTCGAAATCAGTGGTCTTTTTCTCGGAAAAATGCGTAGGTTACGTCATGGAAGAGGTCGGTGTGCGGGCTGTCTTCGTAGCTCAATTCTGCCAACGCGTCTTCAAAGGCAAGCTGGATGGATTCTACGGCATCGTTGGCCATGTCGGAGGGCAGGGAGCGGATAAGGCCTTTGAGTGCGGTGGCGAGGACGTGGTTTTGCATACGCAAAGCGTCGTTGGCCTCTTCCAGATATTCGAGGCGTTGTTCGATGCTGCTCATGATGTATCCTTGGGTATTAAATAAAATAGTGATTATATAGCGAATTAATATTAAAATGTGACGCTTGCGCCGGCTTGCCGGATATGTCCAACCATCGGCCGTATTTCAAGTGATTTTAGGCTTGAATGCGGTTCACAATAAAAATGAAAAAACGAGATTATTATGGAAAACAACCGTCTTGACCCCACAGCCCTCGAGGAAGAAGACCTGAATTGGGAAAAACGCCTGGAAAGATTGCGTCAGGCACGACAATTCAATACCGCGCCGACTCATGCGCCATTGGTCAAAAAATCGGACGAAGCTGCGCCCAAAACTGCACCTAAAAAAGAATATAAGTTGGATGCTGACAATCGTGAAAAAGTATTGGAAGAATATTTGTACCGTTGGCAGCTGGAACACAATACTGCCCTTGCCGACGAGGGCGAAGCAGTGGAAACCGATGCGATGGTGGTTTTGCAGGACAACTGGTTGAGTGCGCAATCGGCATTGCAGGCCGCGGCTTCAGAGCGTCATATCGAATCAACGCGTACCGTCAGACTGAATCCGAAATCAGGTGCCGTAGATTTTGATGTGCCTGAAGTGGAAGAAACTGAAAAACCGGAAAATGATGATGCGGAAGCGGCTGAAGAGGCGGTTTCAGACGGCCTTGAACAAGAACCGGCCATCAATGTCCATATCAATGTATTGAACCCGCAAGCGATCGGCCGTCGGGAAGTATTCTGCGTTTCTGAAAAAGAGTTGACCGAGCGTCTGATTAAGCGTTTGCGCCCCCATGTGGCCGATGCAGTCAATGGCATGATTCGGATTGCCGTGCAAAAACAAATGGCCTTGTTCACTTACCAGTTGCAGCAAATGCTGAACGAGCAGGCGCCGGGCTTGGTGGATGATGTATTGGAACACAACGTCAAACGTATTTTGGACGATATGAAGACTGAAATGAAATACCGCCGTTGAGTATCCAGGCCGTCTGAAAAGTTTCAGACGGCCTTTGGCGTAAAATTCCCTTAAAATCTTACGAAGCGTGTATAATAGCGGCTCACGTTTTCGTGATAAATATCCTTTCTAAATAGTTGATATGCCCGATGCAGAATCGGGCATTTTTTTTGAGATTGTTATGAATAAAAATAAAATCATTGTATTGCTGATTGCTTTGGTTGCCGTATTTGCCTATAACAAAATGCAAAACAAGCAGCCGGTACAATCGCAGAATCAGCAGAAAATAGAAGCCGTTCAAAAACAAAATAATACGGGTAAAAAGAATGCCGATACGGCTCAGCAGCAAATCGGTTTGGGCAAAGAATCAGCCGAAGCGGTTTTGAAACAGGCGTTTGAAAACGAGCAAAGCGATATCCAGGTTGAGGGCGAGGGCACGGTATGGAAAACCCTGCCGGATGACAACAAAGGCACGCGCCATCAACGCTTTATTTTGAAGCTTTCCAGCGGTCAAACGCTTCTGGTGGCACACAATATTGATTTAGCCGATAAAATCAAAAGCTTGAAAAAAGGTGATAAAGTAGCGTTTTATGGTGAATATGAATGGTCGGAGCAGGGCGGCGTTATCCATTGGACGCATCATGATCCGGCAGGTCGTCATGAAGACGGTTGGCTGAAGCACGGCGGACAGGTTTACCAGTAATCGTTCAGACGGCCTCCTGCTTGAAAGATGGTAGAAATCGGCGCAAAATGTTAACAAATTAAACAGGCGCATTGTTTACTGCGCCCATCGCAACATATAGTAGATTGAAAAACAAATGAGCAAAAAACTTCATCCTCAAACGCTTGCCATCCGTAGTGGCAAAGAGCAAACCGAATACCGCGAACACAATCAGGCATTGTTCCTCACCAGCAGCTTCATGTGGGAAAACGCCCAACATGCGGCTGATTTGTTTTCTAAAAAAATCAAAGGTTTTACTTATACCCGTACGGCCAATCCGACTACTGCTGCCTTTGAAAAACGCATTGCCGCATTGGAGGGCGCAGAGCGCGCGGTAGCCACTTCGACCGGTATGTCCGCAATTCAAGCAGCGTTTTTTACCTTCTTAAAAGCCGGTGATCATGTTATTTCCAGCCGCAGTCTGTTTGGTACGACTGTCGGTTTTATCAATAATATCGTAACTAAGTTCGGCATCGAGGTCAGCCATGTATCGCCGGTTGATGTAGATGAATGGAAAGCGGCAATCAAGCCCAATACCAAACTGTTTTTCTTGGAAACCCCGTCCAACCCTTTGGGCGAAGTTGCCGACTTGGAAGCGTTGGCCGAACTGGCACACAGTATCGGCGCGCTTTTGGTGGTGGACAACAGCCTCTTGTCGCCAGCCGGTTCGCAGCCTTTGAAACACGGTGCGGATATTTCCGTGTCTTCCGCAACCAAAGCCATTGACGGTCACGGCCGCGTGATGGGCGGCGTGTTGGCCGGTTCGGAAGAATTGATGACGCAAGTTGCCATGTATTGCAACTCTTGCGGTTTGGCGATGTCTCCGTTTAACGCATGGCAGCTGTTGAGCGGCGTGGAAACCCTGTCGCTGCGTATGGAAAAACAATACGACAATGCGCTGAAAATCGCGCAATGGTTGAAAGAGCAGCCACAAGTCCAAGCCGTGTACTACACCGGTTTGCCCGACCATCCGCAGGCAGAGCTTATCCGCAAACAGCAAAACGGCGGCGGTATCGTCATCGGCTTTGAAGTCGCCGACCAAGAAGAAGCATGGAAAGTCGTGGACGGCGTGGAGCTTTTCTCCCGTACTGCCAACCTCGGCGATGTGCGCTCGACCATCACCCATCCGTGGACAACCACGCACGGCCGGATGCAGCCTGAAGAAAAACTCGCTGCCAATATCCGCCCGGGCTTGATCCGCCTCTCTGTCGGTTTGGAACACATCGACGATTTGATTGATGATTTACAACAAGCATTGAACAAATAATCTAAAAACAAATTTCAGACGGCCTTAAATTTTAATAGGCCGTCTGAAAGCAATTAAACACACATCTTAAGAATAAAAGGAAAAAATAATGTCTGAAGCAGAATTCGCCTCATGGGCAATGAAAATCCTACTGAGCGGCCTGATTATCTTTTTGGGCTTTATCGTTTGGAACTTGGGTAAAGAATCCAAAGCCGGCAAATTCGGCATTGCCATGCTCTTCTTGGTTTTGGGCTTGGGTGTGTTTGGATTCGTATTTAAAGAATTGCTGATTAGCTTTTTGGTATTGCCGAAGTAAGCAGAAAGTTTATAGATAGAACAAGGCCGTCTGAAAAAATGTTCAGACGGCCTTTTCCTGTAAGGCGGCGGCAGCTTTTGCACGAATTGGCAGTAGCTTTTGCACCGCCGCCGCGTAAGAAATTGTATCAGCTTTTGCATCAATTAATTCCCGTTTAATGGTCTGTTAAACGGGAATTATCTTATACCTTTAAGCAGCGGTTTGCAGGGGCTGAAAAGTAGCCATCAACTTTTCCGCGATCCAGCGCGCAACCGGCGGACAGACGGCGTTTCCGGCAGCCCGAGCCGTTGCAAAGTTGGCTGCATCCAATCCTTTGCAAAGCCCATCATCTGTAACCGTTCTGCCCCGCTCAACCATCTCACGCCGTCCGCCGGGGACAACGACAATATCCGAGCCCGCTCGGTCGATACCGCTTGGCGCGATGCCTGCAAGCAGAGTACGGTGGGGTTTTTGCCGCCCCGCGCCACCCTTGCCTGCCACGCTGCAAACTGCTCCGGCGTCAGCCATAAACTCGATTGGGGGCTGCTCTCCCAGTCCGGCCACGAGAAAGACCCGCCGCCGTGCCGTGGGTACTCCGAAATACGAAGCATCAAGCACCCGCCAGTATCCCACATACCCGCATTGGGCAAGGGACTGGACGACCGTTTGAAAGTCTCGGCCATCGTTGCTATTGAGCAGCCCCGGGACGTTTTCAAGCACCAACCAGCGGGGCTTGAGGGCGGACACAATGTTGAGCGCATCGAAGAAGAGGCCGGTGCGCTCGCCGGCGAGGCCGCGCCGTTTCCCTGCCATGCTGACGTCTTGGCAGGGGAAGCCGCCGATGATGACGTCGGTGTGCCACAGCTCGGGCAGGCAGGTTCGTACGTCGGTAAACTGCTTGGCATGCGGGAAGTGGTCGGCGAGCACGGCGCGGGGGATGTCGGCGATTTCAACCTGCCATTCGGTGCGGAAGCCGACCTGCTCGAAGCCGAGGTCGAAGCCGCCGATGCCGGCAAACAGGCTGCCGACGGTGGGATTAACGGGGTTTGTTGCGATTTGGGCATCCATATTTTCCTTTCTCGGATGGATGCTCAAAGGCATTCTCGGTTGTTAAAGAACTGAATTGGTTTACTGTTTTGCAGCGTTGGCACTTGATTTGTACGGTGCCGCTGCCTTTGGCCAACAGCTTGTGGCAATGTGAGCAGCGCAGCTCGCGGTAATTAACCATCTTGCATTTACTCCGCTTATGTTAAAATTCCGCCGCTTGTACAAGCAAGGCGGCCTTAGAAGTCAATGCAGGTATGCTCTGCTTGGCTGGCGTTACGGTGCTGTAACACCGTAACGTCGCCGTCCCTCGAATCATCTTTGTTTAAATCTGCATCAATCTCCTTTTACCGCCATCGCTAATTTTTGCGGAGAATACCGCCACGGCTTGATAAGGCCGAATGCTTGAGCGCACCATTCGCTGCAAAACCAGCGGCCTTTGCTGGGCGGTGTTTTGAGTACCGTACCGATTGCACCCGACCAGTCATAACGTGCGCCTTGTGTGCGGGCATATAAACCGACGGCGGACTGGATACAACTTTCCGGCAAGGGGATCAAATCCCATTTTTCGGCCGGCAGCGCCATCACTTTGCAGCGCACGCCGCCATCGCGGGCGCTGGCGGAGTAGCATGTGTAAAGTATTTTAGGATGGACTGTTACGGCTATCTCGCAATGGCTGTATGGACTGCGGGTTACGGTACGCACAAGCCAGTCTCTAAACCGCGCCCATCTTACTTTGAGGCCGCGGCCCTCTTTTTTGCCCTTATACAAAGCTAAATACACCTTGTGATTACTCATCTACCACCTCGGTCGTTGTAGTTTGTGATGGCGGTGTGGTGCAAAAATCGCATTGCACGGCGGCAACATCTTCGGGGGTTTTGGCAGCGTAGATTTTGTCTTCGGCGGCTTGTCGCAAACCGGCTATATGGGCGGTCAACATCTCAAACTTAATCGCCTTTTCATAAGCTTTTTGCTTGAGCACGTCTACCGGCACACCCCGAGCGTCCGCAATCGCATCCAGCGTAGGCGTGGCGGCGGCGTTATCGGCGTGCCATGCCTTTGCCTCTAGGGCTTGGATTGTCCACGTCGAGACCTCAAAATCGGGCACTCTGTTTAGTCCTGCCGCTTGGTCGATACAGGCTTGGGCGGCGCGGTTGATTTCGGCCAGCTTGGCAGCCTTTACATCATCAAGCTGTTTTGCCGCCGCATCCGTCGTTAATACCCACTCGCTGTCTTGCAAAACGTGGTAACGACTGGGTGCAGGCGGGATAACTGCAACAGCATCATCTTTGACGATTAATGTGCCTCGCCCGTTATGTTGGTAGTAGTAGGCGGTTTCGCCGCGGTCGGCCAAATCCTCGTGATTCGGCTCGTGGTCGCAGGTGCCGACGTGATGGCCGTCTGAATTAAAAATATGCCAAGTCATTTTTACTCCTGTTATTTGACGCCAATGCAAATGTAATTAACTTTTCCCAGGACCCATCCTTGGTAATTGCTATCGGGATTTTGATCGCTACTGCCATGATAGACTTTGGCGATCACGGTGCGGCCGCGTGTGTAGCATCGGTAGTAGTAGTGTTTTGATAAGCCGCCCTCGCTTATATCCCAGCTGGTATAGTTGGGGTCGTCCTCAGCCATTGACACTAACCACTTACATTGATCCTCGCGGTATCCGGGCGGCAGCGGTATTGTGCCGCCGTGATTAAGCTGACCTGTCAAAACGGCAACCTCCGAAGCGTCGGTAATGCCGTAACCCGCCCGCGTACTTGACTTATCAGCTTTGCCCGCAATTTGCTGCAACACTTTGTTCGCAAAATTAGCATCGTTGCCTAATGCCGCTGCAAGCTCTCGGATAGTATCTAGTGCGGCAGGGCTGCCGTTGACAAGTTTTCTTTCGAGAGTATCAACGGCTGACTGCATTTCTCCCGGGCTGACGTTTGTTTTTTGCCATCCTGTCCACCCGCTGCCGGTTTGGTTGCGGGCGTAGATGTCGGTACCATCAAACACGGAGTAAATCTGCTGCACGCCATAGGCCGACGGCATTACCAGCAGCGACCCTGCTTTGACCACAGGATAATTTCGGCGGGTTTGGGCGTTGCTGCTGCTAGTTTGACCATACAAACCTGCTTTGGTAACTGTGTTTAAATCACGGGTGGTCAAATCACTGTCAATCGACAATGCACCGATTTGCTCCGTTACCCAGCTTTGGTAGGTAACGCTTTGTTCGGCTAATTTTTTACCCATTGCCGCCGACAAAGGCTTATCGGCATCGGCGGATGTCAGGTTGTTTACCACTGCGCCGCTGAATATCTGTTTGATTGCATCCGCAAGCTGGTTGGTTTTAGCCTTATCGGGCTGAATACCGGCAGCGGTCAGCACGGCCAACAGCTCGGCCTGAATCTGATTGAGCCACCATGCGGGCAGGATGGTGCCCAGCTCGCTGGTACCGTTGCCGTCTTTAAATTGTTTATCGGGGGTATCGATAGCGTGCATTGTCTATGCCTCATAAGTAAATCGCACTGCGGTATGTGCGGGTTTTAAATCTTGGATAACGGTCTCAATCACGGCATCGCCGTAATCGGTCAACCTGTCGCCCGCCGCCGAGATACCGGCGCGGAATCGGGTAATGCGGTTGTTGCCGCCGCGCACGTTAACGTGCCACACCCACATGATTTCCTGCGGCGCAAGACGGTCACCCGCACGGTTGACACCGGCGCGGAACGGCTGCGGTTCGTCAATTTGGATTTGATAGCCCGCCGCCTCGGCCAAACGCACAAAATAAGGAATACTCAAGCCGCCTGTTTCGTTTAGCTTGGCCATGACGGCCAACACACGGCGCTGGCGGTTTTTGCCCGTACCGTCCAAACCTAATACGCGCTCCCAATCTGCCAGCATTTGGCCGGCGCTGCGCGGGTCGACGGCATCGGCAACGCTTTGAGCCGATTCCGCCACCGCATCCAGCGCTGCGCCGTCTATTTCTGCCTGCGCCCGCACACGCGGGGCATTGCGGGCATACGACACGGGGGGCAACAGGCCCCGCAAAATGTCTTGATAGCTCATGACGGCATCTCCGTCACATTAATCGCGCCCGCTTTAAACCACTCGATGCGGTTAACCGTATCGGCGGCACGGTTGGCCGTCGGCGCAGTCAGACGGCGGTCGATCACACCATCCACATTGCTGATAGCCGCCTCGATTTGCGACACAGTCAGGCCGTCGCCGGGGATCAGGGTGTCGAAATATTCTTTCAGAGCCGTCCGTATGCGGCGCTTGGCCTCGTCCAAGTCGATGCCGTCGAGCTTGACTTGCACGCTAACAGGCACCGCCGTTACGGTTGGCTTGAGTACCAGCGCATTTTTTGCCGTTACCGGGCGCATCTCGTCGATATAATCCTGTACGCGGCGCACAGTTTCTTCCGACGGCACACCGTCGGCGGAGGTAATGGCAATATCCACCGTACCCAAGCCGCGACGCAGCGGATAAACATATGCGCTGGTTACGCCGTCAACACTTAACGCCCAGTTTTTATAGTCGTAACGGTTGCCGCCTGCGGGCGGTCGGCGGATGATTTCCAACAGACGCGCCAGCAGTGAGGCATCGCTTTCTTGGTCGGTGCCGCCTTGTACGGTAAGGCGGCATTCGGTGGCCACACCGGCGGGGGCGGCCATCAGTTGCGCCTCGCCGTCGCGCACATTGGCGGCCGCGCCCGGCTCGTCGGCGATTGCCGGTATTTCCGCCGTGCCGCCGCTGCCGATAACGGCGCGGGCGGTAGTGCGGTAAAAACGCTGGCCGATACGCACTTGCAGGCCGTCTGAAAGCATGGATTGCGCAATACCGCTTACGGTCAGCGTGCCGCTGGCCGTGGTAGGATTGCGGCGGCGCAAGCCGCGCATGGAGGCATGCCGCTCCAAATACTCGCGGTCGGCGGTATCAGGGAAAATCTGCCGCACAATCCAGCTTTGATGCGCATATTGCCCTTCGGCGCAGCTGGCCAAACGGCTGGCGTGCACATAATGGTCGCTGTCGGGGCTGATATCGGCATCCGGCCACAGGCTTTTGGTATCGCGCAGGATACGCTCGCGGATTTGCTCAAATGTCGGCGTTTCAAACACGTTTAAAACCTCTTTAAATCACGGGCACTTCGTGGCGGTAATCAAACCCGCCCGCCGCCGTATCCACCCGGATACGCAGGATCAGGCGGCCGTCGTGCGGCTGCTCTGCGCGCACGGTAATCTTGTCGGCACGCCCGCTCTTAACAATCGGTTGCAGTGCCTCATCGGCATATTGCTCGGCCAACAGGCTGACCCGTTGCAGGTCTTTTTCGCGCTGCAACAAATGCAGCAGCGAGCCGAGCGTTTTATCCGCCCACCAGCTGCCCAACGGTGTCATCAAGCGGATATACACGGCATTTTGCAGCGTATCGACGGTGCGGCCGGTATAGTCGCCGGTGCCGGGGTTTAGTTCTTTGTCCATGTTGGCATTTTGCCGTTTTCAGACGGCCTCACGGAGTACACGGGCTTCAATCCCGCACGCACAAAAAAAGCAGCCCGAAGGCTGCCAAAGGTCTGCTTGTCTATGCCGGTTCCGCTGATGAGGTTTTGCCGCCGATGCTGTCGGTATGCGGGTGCTGGCGCAACGATATATCGCCGGCCACCACGTCGCCGTCGGTGTTAAAGCTGCCGCCCGTTTGGTTAACATCGCCGCTAAAGGTGGCTCCGTCGCCGCCCTCGACGGCCATGCCGCCGTTGCCGTTGATTTGGCCTTGCGCCGTCAACACTGCACTGGTCTCCACCAACGGAGCGTTAAATTTGGCATCCGTGGCCGCATTAACCTCGTATTGTTTGCAGTTAACCCGGTACACGTCGCAATCGGCCTCAATGATTTTGCCTTGCTTAATCACGATTTTTGCACCCTCATGATTAAAAATCGCCGTCTCGCCGGGCTTAAGGTTTTTGATGCGGTAGCTGCCGTGCTGGCTGCACACAATCACACCGTGCGAAGTATTGCCGCCCAGCGGTATCACTACCGCTTCGCTGCCGTCGGGCGGATGGCTGGCAAAGCCGTATTCCTGCAAATGTTCAAGGTCTTGCAGGGTTTCGTCGGCCAAGCCGCTCAACTGCACGCGCTGTATAGGCTCGGACGACACCACCAGCGTGATTTTTCCCCGAAAGGCCGCGCGCAGGGTTTCGCCGATATTTTTAGCAGTTTGTGCCGTTTTTTTCGCCAATTTACTCAAACTCATTCAAATACCGCCGTTTCTGCTTGTTTTTTACCGCCTTTTTTGCCGCCTTTTTTGCCCTTATGGCTCACGCCTTTGCGTTTGCCTTTGCGCTTGCGCGCCGCCTCGGCCTTTTTGGGGTAAGCGTCGGGTGTCCAAATACCGTCCTCTTTGAGCCGCAGCTCGGTTTGCGTGCCATCCATGCGGGATAGCATAAACCGCCGCCCCATCAGAAAAAACACCGCATCGATACCGTGCTCATCGTCGATCACATGCACACGCTGGCCAGGTTGCCACAATACGCCGTCGCGGGTTTTATGGCCGCCCACGGTTATCGTGAGCGTGAATCCCTCCAGCCGCCAGTCGGCCAGCTGCTTTTTAGCCTGCTTTTGCAATGCGGCCAAATTGTCGGCATCGGACACCACCACCGTTTTGGGGCGGTGCAGCGTCATGGTCGGGTCTTTGTACACCCACTTTAAATCGTGTTTGGCGCTGTCGCCGCTGCGGCCGTGCGATTGCGCCAAAAAAGTAACCTCGGAAAAGCGGTTGTCGGTATCCCACTCAATGTCCATGCGCTCGATATTGCGGCGGTTGTCGGTGCGGCTCCAGCACAATGTCGCCACCGGCGGGCTGCTGTAATCCGCCCCGCCCACCACCAACGTGCCGTCCGGCTCCAGCCACGGATGCAGCCCGACCGAGTTGGCAATATGGGTTAATGCCTGCCATACGGTTTCGCCCGGCTCGATGTCGATTTTGTCCAAAGCGGGGTTGTTTTCGGCCTTAAGCACCACCGCTTTAATCTGCGGCCACGGCGCGGCCAGCTTTTTGGCTGCATCCAATACCGTCATGCCCTTTACATTGAGCTGCGGCGCGGAGCAGTCGACCAAAAAACCGGCTAAATCACGCCCGCTCAAGTTCAACTCGCGGCTGCCCTTGCTTTTGCCGTGGCGCTGGCTGCCGATGATGCCCGTCATCACGGTTTGGCCGTCTATCACTACCTCGCAGCTCTCTCCGCTTAAATCGGGTATGGCCGCCTCCGGCCCCGACCTGCCGATGACAAAATCGAAGCTGTCGGCAGGGATTAAAAAGTCGCTGTCGATGTCGTAGCGCTCCCAGTGGCGGTGCTCTTTACCGCCCACGCGCACCGACACGGCATAACCGTATGAATTATTTTGCATAGCTGTTTACCAAAGTGCCGCGCTTGATAAACGCGGGGTGGTGGATATGGGGATTGAGCCGCACCAGCTCTGCTGCGCGGCTGATATCGCCGTAAAACTCATGGGCGATTTGGTGTATCGTGCCGTCGATTGGGGCTTGGCGCACAATCAGCGGCGGCTTTTGGTTGATGGCCGCCGCAACCAACGCATTCAGACGGCCTGCCGCCGTGCGCAGCGATTCAGCCGTTTGGTAAGCCTCGGTATACACGGCGTTGGCCGTCAGAGTGCCCGACCCGGCAGCAGCCGTCTGCACCGCCCGCAAGGCGGCAATCTCGGCCTGCATACGGCGGCGCATGGCGCGGTTAACCTCAATCAAATCAGGCGCGGTCATCTCTTCGCCGTGCGCCTCGATTAATGCCGTTGCCACCGACAACAGCGATGCCGTGGATAACAGGCGCACCGCCTGCGCTACCGGCTGCACTTGTTTGGCGGTTAAACGGTTCAAGCGGCTTTGCATGCCGTCTGAAAAACGGCCGGTTAGCAAATTATCAGGGATAGCGGCGGCACGGTCGGCAACAGCCGCAGCCCCGTCAAACCGCTGCCGCGGAGACCAACCGGCATGGTGCATGGCATTATCGGCCAAACCCGCCTCACGGCGTATGCCGGTATCTACCATGACCGCCATATCGGCAAACAGCTTGGCCGAGCCGCTTTTAAACGCCGCTGCGCTGTATCCGCCCCGATCGGGAAAGGCAATTTTGTCCAAATCAAACAAACGGCGCACCGCGCCAAACGTACCCGATGCCGCACTCCAAATGCCCAGCGCGCTGCCCCATAAAGCCGATACGCCCGCATCCACCGCCAACACCGCATCAACAAAGCCGATAGCCGCCTCGCGGTAGGTGTCGATATCAGCAATCAACGCCTCAAGCTCGACCAAAAAGGCGTTTTCAAATACAAAGATTTCTTGCGCTTCGGCCTCCTCGCGGAAAGTAATATCGATGCCGGCATAATCCACATAATCAGCCTCATGGCGGTAGCTCCATGATGCCGCAATCATGTTGTGCATCCGCCCCCAAACAGGGTGCACCAGCACGCCGCCGCCCGGCTGCTCCAGCGCATCCAGCAGCTTTTTCAGACGGCCTGCATAGCCCTTGCCCCAAAACACCGCATTAATCTGCACCTGCCGCCCGGTCGTGCCCATGTCTTCAAGGTCGATACCCTGCACAAACGGCCTTGCATGATCGGCCAATGCCTTGCCGTTGCTCTCGTCCACCGCCTCAATATCAAAGCCGACGCCCTTGTAAGATGCGTCCTGCAATAAGGTATGCCATCCGCTCATTATTGACCCACTCCACGGCCGAACATGGCCACTTGATACCGCGATACCTCTTGGGCGATCACGCGCCCGTCAAGCGTTACCGTCATATTATTGTTGATGGTTTGGTTGGCCGCCGCCAGCGTGCTGTTAATTTGATTCAGCCCGCCCGTTACCGCCGCCGTATCTTCATTCAGCGCGGCTTGGTAAGCGGCGGTTTGCTGGGTAATCGCGGCTTGATAAGCGGCGGTTTGCTGGGTGATAACGGGCGCAAGCGGTTCGGCGGGTTTAAGGGGTTCGAGCGGGCGCAATGGTTGCAAGGGTTCGGCAGCCATGCCCGCAGGTTTGGGCGGCGGGTTTTCTTTCCACGCATCGGTAATGGCCGCTGTCAACAAGCCGCCGCCCGCCCCAATTGCGGCACCGATGGCCGTGCCGATACCGGGGATAATCGAGCCGACGGCCGCACCCAAAGCCGCGCCGCTTAAAGCAGACTCGGCATATCCCGCCGCGCGGCTGTTTAGGCCGCCCTCTGTAAATCCCTTACCCTCATTGCGGTTGATGCGGCTGTTGGCATCCCATAAACCCAAACCGCCCGCAGCAGCACCGATACCGACAAGGCCGAAGCGTGCGGCTGTGCCAACCGCCGCCGCACCGCCGCCCAAACCGCCACCACCCAACACACCCATCAAGCCTCGAGCCGCAGCAGCAGCCATCGCGGCAGCGGCAAGCGTTTGCAGGGCTAAGGTTGCATTGGGAAATTCGGCAATCAAAGATTTCAAGGCTGTTTCAGCCTTGATTAAAGGTTCCGTAAGCGCATCTTGGTCAAGTAATGCTTTTGCTTCTGTCTGCTCTTGCCTGTAGGCGGCACTACTCTCCATAACTGCCAATTTTTTATCCACTAAACTGTTTTGCGGATTCAGGCCGAGCAAGCCTTGCATATATTCCTGAACCTGTTGCGTATCGGCTGCCGCCAGCAAACCGCCTTTGGCTTGAATATCCGGTAAGATCGACGACAACACAAAACCCTTCATAATATTCATTTGGCTTTTAGCTGTTTCGTCGCCTGCATCCGCTTTTTTCTTAAAAGCTTGGTATTCGCTGTCTTTTTCCAGCATGGAATCTGCCAATCGCGCCAACACCTGCACCGCACTCTCGCCATTTTCCTTACCCTTTAAAACCGATGCCCGCCAATCAATACCTTTGCCCGGCTGTTGCGGATTAACCATTTTCGACAAACGTTTGGTAGTATCGGCAGATAAGGTTTTTTCCAGCAGATTGCGCACATTATTGGCCGCCTCGCTGTTTGACCCGGCTTTATTGGCCGCCGATTGCAAAGTAGAAAGAAGAAAGCCGAAACCTTGCAGCCCGTCCATACCCGCCGCTTTCGCGGCAGGCAGCAAGGCAGGTAGCTCGCGTACCATGTCGGCAATTTCAAAATTGCCCTGCATACCCGATTTCATCGCATACTCAAAGGCTTTGGATAATTCATCGCCTTTAAAGCCGAAGTCGGAAAGCACTTTAAAAAGTTTGGCCGTATCTTGCGGATTATATTGTCCGACTCCTTCGGCGGAAGCCAGCATAGCCCTATGAGAGGACTGGGCATTAGCGCGCGCTTGCTCAAAGCTCATACCGTTGGCCATCATGCTGTTAATCAGCTGTAAAGCTGCGTCCGCCGTTCCACCGTTGGTATCCACCAATTCCTTAACCAATGCTCGGATTTCGCCTTTACCTTCTTTGGCAATCCAGTCTGCCGACTTACTGTTATCCTCTCCATAAGCCTGCCAAGCTACTTGAGTGATATTGGCATCCAATTGTTTTTGGTTATCCATTGCAGGTTTTAAAACGCCATACGCCGCCGCCCCCCCGGCAAACACTGCCGCGCCCGCAGCCATGCCTTTTTGCAGACCGGCACCTCGCCCCAATTCTGCATTTAGCTCTTTCAATTTTTGCTTATGTGCTTGTGCTGCGCGCGCCAAATCGTTTTGCGAAGCCGTGCCACTGCGTTTAAGGCGGTTGTATGCCGCCTCGGTCAGTTTAATTTCGCGCTGTATCGCTTTTTCCGATCGAATACCCGCTATTTCATAAGGTTTGTGCGCGCGCGCCATCTGCATACGCGATGTAGCCGTGCGTTGCAATTGCCGCTCGGTTTCGGCCAATAGCCGCTTTGCACCGTCATCCCGACCGGTCAGCGACAACACCAATTTCATCAATCCGCTTGCCATAAAAACAGCCTTTAAACTCACATTAACTCACGGTTAATTATGGTTTAAAGGCTGTTTTAATCGGGATTTAAGGGGTTTCAAGCCCTAATCTTGTCCGAGGAAAACGCCGCATCGCCGATCACTTCTTTCAAACCATCGGTAGGGAAAGAAACCAAAGCGGCCATGTCAACGGCTTGCAGTGCGGCCTTGCTGTTTTCCGTTTCATACAGCAGCGTAGCCAGCATATTCAATGCGGAATGCGCTCTAACCAGCGTGTCGAAAGCGTCTTCACTTATCCAATATCCCGTTTTCATCGCTTAACCCTCCAAGCCTAAAGATTGTTGGCCGTTTGCCGCCGCCAGCGCGTGGCGGTTGCGGTATTTTGGGTCGGGGCGGTAATCGGCCAAGCCCAAATCGGCCAGCTGCTTCAGGCGGCGGCGCACATTGGACGGTGCAATGCCCAGCAGCTTGGCGGCTTCCGCCTGATTCAAGCCCATTTCCAAATAGCGCAGCAGACGCGCCATATCGGGACACACGGCCAGATAAGCCTCTTCCAAACGCTCGGCGCGGTCGAAAGCGTATTGCAGCGTGTCGCGGTCTACTTGCAGCATATCGGCGGCAGGTTCGGCCAGCTTTTCCTTTGCCCATGCGCGGAAGGCTTTGGCGTTGGGCGTGTTGGCGAAGAAGCTGAGCAGGTTGCAGCCGGAGTGGGAGAAAATGCGGTGGTCTCGAATTTTTCCATCAACGGCGGTCAATTTGACCGTCGTTGTGTCTTTCTCTGAAAATTCATCGATATGGCGGCGGTACAGACGACCTACACCGTCATTGGCATTGTTTGGCGAGAAACCCAAAGCCAAGCCGAGCTGTTCGGCAGTGAGCCATTTACCGCCGTTGTGGTCGATGATGGCGATTTGGGACGGGTTGAATTGTGATACAAGTGTGTTCATGGTAAAATTACCTTTCTTTATGTGCATTCATGGAGACACGAGAAAGAATATTCGCGTATTGCTTTCTCACTGTTCCGCCCAAGTTCGCGCTTGGGCGGAATTTCATTTACAGCGGTGTTTTGCTGTTGGGATAATAATATATCGTTACCCCGATATTTGCAACTATTTTTTTAACTCATCCTCAATTTTTTCTTTAACCCATTGAGAAAAATCTACTTTTTCTACAAATCTCAAAAGATGTAATTCTTTTTCAAGGTTAAATGAAACTCTTTTATGGACTCGCTTGGCTTCATATTTTTTTCTATATTCGGCCAATTTTTCTTTTTCTGCCATAAGCATACTCCTTGATTTCTAATCAGGTTGAGTTACAATAGCAGCAGGTCTGAAGCAGAAAGGGCGCGGTGTTCTGCCACCCTTTCCAAAGTTACTTAGTTTTTAAATCCAGCCAAGAATTTTCAAAACCAAGATAACGATAGCTAAAATAAGCTGCTTCATTTGCTGCTCCTTTCCATTCAGACTTAACCTGCCCCGATTGGTTGCCGCCTTTCGGGGCTTGGTGTTTCTGAATGCTTGTATTATATCGTTACCCCGATATTTGGTCAACCCCTTTATGCCAAAAATCCCACGAAAAAGCACAAAAAAAGGCCGTCTGAAACAGCATTGCAACTGTTTTCAGACGGCCTTGTGCTATGCCGGTTACCCGTTTAACTTGATTCCTTGCTTGGCTTAGGCATCCGCCTCGAGATAATCACTCCGTCATCCGTGGGCTTTTTAACGCCTAAGCTGTCCAAGATATCTCCAAACCAAGCCACCAGCTCGGCGTGGCACATACCGGCCACGGCATCGGCGGATATACCCGCTTTGGCCATCAAGATGACGGATTGGCGGTAATTGCGGTGGCAGTTGCGGTAGTTTCGGGACTCGGTCTTTCGGCGGCCGCCGTGGTGTTCCCGGGGTTTGCCCCAGCGGCGGTGTATTTTGCCCGCAGGTCGTCCTGTGCGGCCAAGATGATGCCGTAGTCTTCGCCGGTCAGGTTTTCCGCTAGGTATTCGGCGGTTAGCTGCTCGGGGGTGATGCCCTCAACGGTAAGCTGCTGCGCCCAATAAGCCAAAGTTTCGAGCATCAGGGCGCGGGCTTTGCCGCTTTCGCTTTGCGCTTCGCCCAAACCCATATCTTCCAACGCAGCCTGCCCGCGCAGTTCGCCGCCGATGGTTAATGGCCGCAGTGCGGCACGTTTGGCCACCCCGCCACCCGGCAAGGGCAGGCCCCACACCAAATCAAACTCGTGCTTCATTCTTGATTACTCCTTGATTTTGTGCAGCGCAACCATCTCAATGTCGATACGGGCTTCGTTGTCGACTTCGTATTGTTCGCTGGTATCAACGGTAAAACAGTCCAAATAAGACGTGCGTCTGCCTTCGTCGTTGATGGGGTAAATCGTAATTTTGGCTTTGGTGATGTTATCCCAGTCAATTTCCGTACCGTCGATCGGAATGGCGGCGGTAACGCTTAATTTGTGTTCGGTTACGCCGTCACAATAACCGTTGACTCGGCCGTTGCGGTTCATCGTTTTGACCGGCTTGCGGCCTGTAGTGGTTTGCGGCTTGATGCTGATAATCTCAACGTCGCGGCCGTTCACCTCCATAATCACCGCGCCGGCATAGGTAGCGTCGCTCATGCTTTATCCTTTTTTAAGGTTTCAGACGGCCTTTAAACCTGTTTTAAACGCCGTCTGAAAAGGGTTACAAAATCAAATCAATGCGCCCGGCAAAGACGTGCAGGCCGTTGACCACATCGGCGGGGATAATGGCATTAACACGGTTAGGGTCGTTTTGCGCACGCGCCACCACCAGCTTGCCTTTGTTGGCCTCGGCGTTTTCGATGATTTCGGCTTGGTCGAGCTTAATCAGCACGTCCAAAATCTCGCTCTTAACCTTGGGCAGCAGGCGGTCGCTCAATTTGTCGCGCGGAAAACGCAGGGCAATGCGCTCTTTAACGCTGCGGCGCACATAATCCAGCGTGCGGATGGTGGTAATGTCGAGTAGTGCCGGGTCGTCGGTGTTGTTGGCCGACTTGGTATAGGTGGATACGGCACGCATAATCTGCACGCGGTTGTTGACCACTGTGAGCGGGGTCAAGCCGTTGTACAGCGCATTGTTGCATTCTGCAAACAGCGGCCATTGCGCATCAGGTGTAACGGCCAGCCCTTTGATTTCCAGCGTGTTCAGCGGCTTGGCAGGGTCTTCTTCAAAGGCCAACACCGCCGCATAACCTGCGGCGATGATGCCGTTTGGCTCTACCGCACCTTTGTACCAAGCACAGGTAATGCGGCCGTCGTTGATTTTGCCGGTAGCGGTGGTGGTCGTGCTCAAGGTCGCACTCATACCCAATACGCCGATACAGCCGCGCTGCTCGATGGCGTTGGATACGTTGGTAATATGGTTGCTCAAGGCTTTGGCGTTGGCGTCATCGCTAAACGGGCTGCAAATAATGTGATAATGCTTGCCCGCCACTTTGGACAAGGCCGTGGCAATGTCCGCATTTTTGGCACCGCCGGTAAAGGCATTGGCTTGATAAGTCAGGCCGGTATTGCCGGTGCTCACGGTTAAGCCGCTCTCGTTGCCGATCTCGCCTTTGTGTTTGGCCGTCAGCGTAACGGCTGCGCCGCTGCCGGATGCGGTAACGGTTACATCGGCGGCAGTGATGGCGGTTTTCAGACGGCCTGCCACTGTGGCGGCGGTCTCGCCGGTGTTAACGGCCGTGCTTACCTGCTTGCCGCCAATCGTGATTTCCACCACGCCCGGCGCGGTGGCCGTGCCGGAAAGGGTAACGGTTGCGGTTGCCTGCACGCCTGCGCTGTGGTCGGCAATACCGATAACGGTCAAATCCAAATAAGGGTTGTTGGCAAATGCTTGGCGCACCATCAAATGCGCCAGCGAGCCTTGTCCGAACAAATCGGCCGCCTCGGCATCGCTAAATAGTTGCACCGGCTCTAAGGCGGGCTGTATGCCCGCGGTCAGCATGGGTGCAACCATCAATACCTTTTGCGGATTTTGCGGCAAACCTTGCACGGCATTGCGGGTGTTAAATTCAATATACTGCCCGGGCACGCGGATGCTGCCCGGAATCGTGTCAAAATCAATATGGGGCATCATTACTCTCCCTTAGTATTGCGGGTTTTGGTATTTGGGGCGGCATCCTCAACCACCACCAAATCGCCGTCATCAATCATGCGGCGGTAATACAGGCTGTTGCCGTCCACCTCCACCGGCTCTTGTCCGATATATTCGTGCGGGTTGTGTTCGGTCGGCACACGCAGGCCGTCTGCCGCCGTTACTTTGATTTTGCTCATTGCTTATCCTTAAGGGTTAGGTTTACAGGTATTTCATCGGCGGATTGCGGGTCGTAAATTTTGCCGTCCAACCCCTCGAAATCAGGCCACGGCTCGCTCAATGTAACCTGATACTTGGTAAAGATATGGTCTGGGTCGTCGGGATTGTCGGCGCGTTCGGGGTAGCGGTCATTTTCCAACCCGCAGGTGTTAAAGCGGATGGCATACTCAACCGCATATATGCTTACTGCGGCGTTTTGCACCAGCACATGATTGGCAATCGCGCGCACCGCTTTGGGCACCAAGCCGCGGCTATCGGCAAAACCGAGCCGCTGGCCGTCAAGCAGGCGGCGAACAGCGCGGATTAAATCGTTGCTGCCGATTTCGCGGCTGTCGATGCCGCCTTGCCGCTGCGCCTGCTCGTTGCGCAGATTGCGGGCCGCCACCATCACCACAAATTCGGCGGTATCCTGATAACGTCCGCATACGCCGCCGGTGCTGGCAGGCTCAACTTTGCTGCCGCCATACGTTACCCAAACCGCAGGCAGCGTATGGATTTGCCCCGCCAAATCGTCGGCCTCGCCGTTGTAGCTTTTAATCGTGCGAACCATGCGACCCAAGCCCCGTTTCAGACGGTCTGTTATCGCTTGCTCAATATCAGTGATCACGCCCGAACACCTTATTTTTACCGTTTACAAACACAATACCGTCTTCTCCCGCGGCCACTTCTTCGCCGCTATCATCCACGCCCAGCTGCACTTCGCCTTTGGCCATAGCACGCAGCAGGTCGAGCACGTCGATTTTGTAGCGGTTGCGGATTTCGTCGGTAATCAGCACGCCGTTGGCGGCGGTAAGGCGGTAGCGGGCAATATCGCAACACAAGCGCTTGAGGATGGGCGGCACATCGGTAAACGGACGTTTAAACCGACCCAGATAAGCGTCTATTTCTGCGGTGGCATCGGCCAGTGCCACTGCCGCCACATCCTCGTCAATCAAGCCGTCTTGGTTGCGGTCGGTCAGCTGGATAACCTCCAGCTCGCTGAAACGCGCAACCATATCCTCAACCGTCGCGTATGCCATTACTCGACCGCCTTGCGTTGCAGCATAGGCTCGGCGCAGATTGCCTTCCACACCGCTTCGCCGACTTCGGCGCGCTTCACTTCGCGCCAGCCGCCGTCAAACAGCAGGCCGCCGCGCCAAAATTCTTTGTCGTCTGCGCCGGTACTGACGAGCATCACATCGCGGCTGTCCGCCAAAGAGTCGGCGGCGCGTTGCGTATGCTGCGCTTTGAGTTCGGCAAGTTCGGCGGACAGTGCCTTTTTGTCGTCTTCGGCTTTTGCCAAGGCTGTGGTCAGCATTTCGACATCGTTTCGGGCGGCGGCAAGCTCTGCCTGCACGGCGTCCAATTCGGCTTTGATGTCTTCAAACGACGGGGTGGCGGTTTCGGCGGTTTCTGGTTTGTTGTTGGTTTTTGCCATGATGACTCCTTGTTTCAGACGGCCTTTAAATAGGTGTTAAAGGTCGTCTGAAAACGGTTCGGGGTTACAGGTGGACGCAGACGTGCAGTTTCAGACGGCCTTTGAAGGTATTGGTCGTGCCGTTGATTTTGTCGGCTTCCAAGAGTTCGCGGGCTTTGTCTTCCAACTCGGGCGGGACGACCAAGAGGCTGGGTTTCACGTTCAGCACATAGCCGCCGTCGGCTTTGATTTTTTGCATTTTGACGATAATGGCGGCAAGGTTTTCGCGGGTCAGCGCGGTTTTTTCTGCCATGTGCATCAGCTGCCACAAACCGAAACCGGCATTACAACGGCGGCGCGAGCCATACAGATATTCGTCTTCCATAAACACGCGGTCGGATTTGGACGGATCGAATTTGGTTTCGAACTCTGTTTCGGTGCGGTTTTGGAAAATCAAAGGCTTCAGGGTTTTGGTGTCGTCAACAACGTAGAATGTAGGTGCGTCGTTGTCTGTACCGGTAGTCAGGTTGGAATAAGGCGTGTTTTGACCTGTGCCATCGTGGTTTTCGAAAACTGGATGGTCAACGTCGAAGAAGTATTGGCCGTCGTAGCCAATGGTGGTTTTACCTTTTTTGAGCAGCCCCCACACCAACGTATCAGGCAGAGCGGCAGCAGATTCACCCATTGCGGCCATCATCGGACGGTACATACCTACTTGGTCGTCTTCGATGTCAGTGCGAGCCACGCCAACAGTCGCTTCGAATTTTTTATTTTCCAAGCTCATTGCCTGATTGCTCATTTTTTTGATCTGACGTGAGCCAACCCACTCGCGCATTTGCGGAAATTTGCCCAGCCACGCATAAGTATTTGTCGAAGTTGTTGACGGAATAGTCATAGCGATAGCAGGGTAGTCAGGCTTAACCGAATCTAAGCCGGACTGAAACTCTTTGCGGAATGCTGCCGTCAGGGCGGCTAAAATTGCTGCCTTATTCATTACTTACCTTCGCTTTCTTTGATTTTTACAAATTCTTCGCCGGACATGCCCAGCATTTTTGCTGCGGCTGCCTCTTCCGCAGTCAGTGCGGCGACGCGTTCGTCGGGTGCTTTGCCGCCCGTTTGCGAGCCTGCCAGTGCAGCGACCGGCTGGGCGTTTTCAATAAAGCCGGTTAGAAATGCCAAGCCGTTTGGCTGTTTCAATACGCCTTCGGCCCATTCTTTTTGTGCCGGCAGCAATTTACCTGCACTCAAAGCAGCGGTAATCAGCTCTTGGCCTTTATCGGCTTCGCGTTCGGCAGTCAGTGCAGCCACTTGGCTTTGCAGCTCGGCCACTACCGACACCGGCGCATATTGAGTCAAATCAGGCTGGCCGCCTTGCGCAGACAGCGCGGCGATTTTGTCGTCTTTATCGGCCAAATCTTTAAAGATAGCGGCAGACAAAGCCACATCTTTCGGTTTGGCCTGCAAAAGCGCAGTCAGGGCTGCGGTTAATTCGGCTTCCTCTGCCTGCGGCAGGCCGAGCAGTTGTTGCAACAACTCTTTCATCGGGGTTTGCTCCGTTTCAGGTTTGATAAACTGTGCCGACGCAGCCGCCAACACCTCGTCCATGCCGTCCAACGCAGGATAATTGGTCAGCGCGGCATGGTAGATTTTGCGGACGTAGCCTTTAGTGTCGTAAGAAAACACCGCCGAGACATAGCGGTATTCCTTGGCCGCAATCGCAGCCGCCGCTTTATCCGTCCACTCGACATCGGCGAACAAGCCTTTAGGCGTAAAATCCAGCCAGCGCATCCAACCGGCGGCAGGTGCGGGCTGGCCGTTTTTTTCCTTATAAAGCGTCTGGTGCTCATAATCGACCACCAACTGATTACGCGAAGCATTGGCCAAAGCCACGACATCATTGCCGTTTTCCTCAGTTAAAAACCAAGCCGGCACATCATTCGGGCGGCCGTCCACCGCGCGAAACTCACCATAGGGCAGCAGCTGAATGCGGCCGTCTTTCGGCTGCACCTCAAAGCTACACGCAGCGAGACTCAGTTGTTGTTTGTCTTTAGGCATATTCCACTCCTTGTCGATAGTGGCCATTTTCCGGCTTTTTTCACACCATAAAGAGCGGACACGCTTCAAACCTGCCGCCGACATTCAGCCGATAGAATTAAATCCGTTTCAGAGCCTTTTTAAATTCGCCTAGGATTGCGTTTAAATCTTCTTATAGGGGTTTGCCTTACCGTCATAAAAAAACGCGCTAAAAAGCGCGTTTTTCAGGCCGTCTGAAAATCAGCCGATCAGATTGGCGAAATAATCCTGCACATCATCCATTAAAGCCTGCTTGTCGTCGTTGCTCAAAACCAAAAATTCACGCTGCGGAATACGCACCTTGCGGCCACGTCCCGCCATGCCGCCGAAATTGTGAATCGCAGCATAAACCAGATTGGTGCCAACCAGCGCGGTGTCATTGTCGGAAAAGGTACTGAAGCTGTTGCGCAGCGCACCGGTATCGTTCAGCGGCTTGCCGTTGCGGTATTTCAGCCCCAACCATTTCGGACGGCCGCCCGCGCGGAAATTATCACGCACGCCTTTGTGCATGGTTTCCGATAAGCGGCGCATAAGCAGATAGCGGTTTTCCACGCCACTGCCCAAACGTTCGAGCTGGTTTTGCACCACAAACAGGTTGTCGATTTGGACTTCAATCATGCTATAATCATCTCAAGACATCGGAAAAGCGGTGATAATCTCGATACCGCAGCCTACCCGAAAGGGTGACCGAGAGCGTGTGCAAGTGATTTCGAGCCTTGCCCGATGTCTTACTTCAACACTTCTTTCTTTTCCATTAGTTTTCTGATTTCTTTCTCATTACTGATTCGGTACGACTGCAAATATACTTCCTCCACGTCGTCGATATACTTCAAAACCGCCCATAAATATTCCTGATTGCGTTGAGTTGTAAAAATCAACTCTCTGCCATCTCTGATAATATGGTCTGGATTAGCCAAAAATTCAGGCAGAAAAGCATAATAATCCTCCGCAAAACCTTGCCCCTCTCGGCTATCCACCTGCTTAATCAGTGTATCGTCCGATAACCAAACAGTCGCCCGCTTCAACCCCGTACGTTGTTGCACTTCTTTACTCAACACACCTGCCGCAAATTTCACTTGCCGCGACAACTTGTTGCGGATGTCGATTTTTTCGGCATTATCAGGCTTGCCGTCAATTTTCAGACGGCCTTTCACTTCATAAAACTCTTCCGAAAGCTGTTTAAACACCGCCTTAAATTCCGCACCGCCCATTTCCGCCTTTGCAAACTCATGCGCCAAACCACGGTCGTATTGGTCTAAATTCGGCCGGTAATTCATGCGGCCGGCATTGTAGCCAAAACCACGGTCGGTGGTGTGCAGGCTGCCGTCGGGTGCTTTATAGGCAATCGTCGGGTAGCTGTCGCCTTTTTTGTTGTAGACCTTATGGGTCTCCACCAAATTATGTTCGCCCGACTGGCTCAACACTTTGCCGTCGCGTTGCATATCGCGCTCACTCAACGCAATCACCGAGCAGCGGCAGCGATAGCCGTTGGGCGGGTAAAAGGTTGCCCAAAACGGGTCGTCGTAGCGGTACACCAAGCCATCCATCGCCGCGTGTGCCGGTCGTGTGCGGTGGTCGCCCACTGCGTCATACATCCAATACGGGCGGCTGTCGATGTTGGCCATATAGCCTTGATATTGGCCGGCACTGTAAGCCGTCTGCATATTGGTGCGGTAGATATTTTCCAACCGGCGCGGCGCACCAAATACTTCGCCGCTGGTCGGGTCAATAATAACTTTGCCATCGTGGCCGTTAGGGTGCAGCCAGCCTTTGTTTTGCAGGTGCTGCAAGATGTCTTTGCGCCAATCGGCAAATGCTTGCCCGTTGTCGGCCGCCTTAATCATGGATTGCTTGATATCGTTGAGCATATCCAAATCGGTTATGCGGGCGATGGTGTACACCTTGGCGATTTCCGAGGCCGTCAGGTTGCGGTAGCTTTCGGCGGTCACGCCTTTGGCTTGCAGCCACTCAATCGCTTTTGCAGGTTTGAGGCCGAGGGCAAACTTAATGCTTGGCATTGGCTTGCCCCAACAGATCGCTCAAAAACAGCGCATTTTGCATATAGCCTTGCAGGGTTTGGTTATCCAACTGCGGGTAGAGCGCGGTCAAGGCGGCATCTGCCTCTTCGTAGCTATCACACGCTGCCAGCGCGGCCACCGCCTGTTTGATAATCGGATTGAGCTGCGCGTTAAAGTCGGGCATTTCCAACGCCTCGTCCAATGCGCCGTCCAATACCTGCTGCTCGCGGGCGGCGGGGCGGCCTGCCGGTATGCGTGCGGACAATGCCGCCAGCGCAGCTTGATGCACGGGATTATCCGGCACCACACGCGCCAGCACCCGCTCGCCCTCGGCAGGCTCGGGAATTACCAGCTTGTCGCGCACCCAACTCTCCGGGATTTGAACGCCCACGTCCACCAGCTTAGGGATGGCTTCGGCCATTACCGCAATGTCCTCCGCCTCGCGCGTATCAAACTCAAATTTGGGTATGCGGTTCTGGTCGGTATTAGGATGGTTGATTTGCAGGTAGGGCAAGATAATCTGTTGGGTAATGGTCTGTGCCACTTGCTTGGCATCCGACACCAGCAAATCACGGCGCACCTCGTTGTGCACTTTGCCCAGCGCATTAGTGCTGCTTTTGCCGTCGGCTCCGCTGGTGAGCGTTTGCCCCAAAATCAGGCGCGCGGCGGATTTTTCGCACCAGTCGGCCATCTGCAAAAACGGGTTGCTGGTGGCAGTCGTGCCGCTGGCCGCTTGATGCAGCTCGACTTCCATGCCTTCGGGCATGATGCCCGCCGCGTTGTGGCCGATTTCGGCAACCGCGCGCAACAGCGTGCGTTTTTCTGCCTTCGTTGCACCCGCCCCGTATTTGCCGATACGGATGGGCATGCCATAAAGCTCCAAAAACTCGGCAAAATCATGCACGGCGTAATGCTTAAACATATACAGCCAGGCAAGCGTGCGGAAAAGCCCGTTGCGCGCCTGCTGGACGCTGCGCGATTTTTGGGTATGAACGACCCAGCCCAGCGGCCACAACGCTTCGCCTTCCGGATTTTCGCGGGTACGCAGCAGCAGCCCGTCGTCTTTGTCCCATTTGAACCAGCTTTGCGGGCGGTGGATAAAGTTTCGGGGTAGGTAAAGGCCGTCTGAAAATACCCACTCGACCTCCAACGCAGAAAATCCGTGCCCGACAGCGTCCATCAAATCCATAATCAGGTCTTCGAGGGTAGGCAGGCTGTCCATCATTTCGTAGGCTTGGTCGGACAGCTTTTCTTCTTCGGGCGTCGCATTTCGCGGCGGGGCGACGCGCCAGTTGAGCGTCAGCAGCGCGCGTTTGCGCGTACCCATATTTGCCGCGATGTCGCTGTCGCGCTCCTCAATGTCCGCGAAAAGCTCGTGTTGGGCGCGGATGTCGCCGCTTTCCGCGTCCTCGAAGAGGGCGCGCATCTTTTGTGGCGTAATAAAATTGGACGGATGTTCGGCGATAACTCGACCGGTCGCCGTAATTTGAGCCACGTCCGTCTGCAATGCAGCTTCGGGCTTTTGGATTTTAGTTTTATTGTTCTTTTTTGCCATTATCGGCTCCATTTACTTTTTATCTCGTCACCAAAATCGTTATCGGTAGGGCTTTGCCATTCTATCGGCACACAATTCGCCACCGCCACCGACCACAGCATATGCAGCGCATCGGGGCCGTCGTCGTGGTCGGCATCGGGAAACTCCCGCAACTGCTCAATCAATACACGCTGCTCCGGTAACAGTTTGATAAATCCGTTGGCAAAATGCGGCTGGATACTTTCAATTCTCATCACTTTTTCTGCGCTTGGTTTGACTCCGCGCGCAGGAACATGCGCCCCCTGTTTTGCCGCCTCTTTAATCAGTTCGTCCTTGAAGAACTCCTGAAACTGAACGGTTTCGATGACCCACAGTAGGCAGCTGTACTGCTTTTGCATTCTAATGACATCCTGAATAATCAGGCTCGGGACACGCTTCTTGATGGACGCCTCCACCACAAACAGCGTGCCGGTGGCGCGTTGGTAGCCGCCGACCAGAATGGCGGACGGGTCGGCTCCTTTACCCTGTTTGCCAAGCGAAGGGTCAACCGCACCAAAATACACGACATCATGCGGCAGTGCACGGTAATAACAGTTGTCCAAATAATCAGCAAAAATCGCATTTTCGGGATTACCCGGCTGGTTTTGGTACTCGCAGTTGAAGACATGGATACCGTCGCGGGCGCGGATTTTCATCAAGGTGAGCAACGGTCGTTTGCTCCAGCTCACTTCGCTGCCTTCCAACATTGCCGCTTCGTTTGCTTCGTAAAATGCCTGAGCCGCCTTTTCGTTGGCACGGTTTTCTTTCGGCGTGTTACGGTAGATGTTTTCCCATTCCGCCCACAAATCCATATTGACAGGCCACTTCATAATGGCAGAAAAGCGCACACTGCGCCAAAACGGATTTTTCAACACCCGAGCCAATACACTGTCCAAACATAAAATCGTACCGACATACAAAATGTCGCACTTAGCGCCCGCACCACCCAAAGGATTGATGACACTGCCTATCCACTTGGTCAGTTTGTCGCGCAGGCGGATGTTTTCGGAATGTTTTTCATTTTCCAAGTCGTCGAGATAGACCGCATCGGGGCGCACCTCGCCTTTTTTCGCGCCGCGGATGCCCTGTCCCGCGCCATAGGCTTTAAATTGGTTGTTTTGGCGGGTTCGGATTTCACCGATACGCCATACCTGCCCCTGCCCACAGACTTCGGGAAAATCCAACTGCAATGCAGGATTGTCTGTCAGTTCGGTTTTGATAGCTTCGACGATGGCGTCGGCTTGGTCTTCGGTGTCAGATACGATGACGGTATTGTGTTTGGCATTGCGCACTTCGCGCCAAAGGGCAAACGCCTGTACGGTCAGCGATGTTTTCGCTTCGCCGCGCGATGCCGCACAACCCTGCAAGACCGACTCCGGCTCTTTTTCGATTTCGGGCAGCTCTGTGTATGCCCATGTATGGAAAACAGATTCGCTGTCGTCGGGGAAATAGTGCGGCAGATAAGTCTTGCAGAAAAAACGGAAAGCCTCGGGCGTACACTGCATCACTTTGGCGCGACGCTCGGCAATATCCGTAGGCGCAGCAGACAATCCGATATCCGCCGCACTGATGCGCCGATTGATGTCTGCCCGGATGGCGGACATTCGGGCACGCAGTTCGGATTGGCTTAATTTTCCCTGCATAATTAAAACTCTTTCTCAATGACAGTTTGAAAGCCTTGTAATACCGTATCAAACGCAGCCAACATATCTGGATGTTGGTCGGCAATATAAGCAAACAGCTTTTCGATAACTTTAATGGCAACCGCAGATTCTTGAACTTCAGGCAATACCCGCTTGTTTGCCGCCACGGTCTTAGTAAACGCATCCGACAGGCTCGCCAACAATTTGGCGCGCTCGGACGGCATCAGATCCTCGACCGACGTGTCTTGCAACATCGTCATCGTCGATTGGTACTGCACCAAAAACCCCGCCAACAGCGAGCGGCTCAAGTCTTCGATACCTCCGCCCGCCAGCGTGTAGGCTGCGCGGACTTTATCCCAATCGTCGCCGGTCTCTTTCGCAGCACGTTTCCAACTGCGGGCAGTCGCGGTCGGGATTTCGCACATCATCGCCGCGATTTCGAGCGTCTGCCCGTCGCTGACGTACAGTCGGCGCAGCTTTTCGCGGATTTCTTTCGGGTGTGCCATATCAGCCCCCGAACTTGGCTCGCAGCAGCTCCCAGCCGGTCGTTACAATCACGCCGCCGAGACCGCCATAAACCGCAGCAGATTTCTTGCAGTCTTTCTTAATTTGCTGCAATTCCTCGTCCATGCGCGCCTGATTGGCAAGCAGGTCATCCTGCTTGGCTTCGATACGCGCCAAGGCTTCCAAAATCGGGTCGCTCATGATTTGTCCGCTTTCCTGTCCAGTTTTTCGTTTACTTTTTCCAACTTGTTTTCAATTCGTCCCAACGAAGCCGCAATATTGTCGCGGTCTGCCTTGGCATCTTGCTTGGTGTGATAAGAGAGCTTGACCGCGTGCAGCTCTTCTTTAAGGTCGTCGATACGCTTGTCCGCCTCTTTCAGACGGCCTGCAATGCCGTTGACCCAAAACCAAAATGCCGCCGTCGCAATCGGCCACAGGGTTTTAAAACCAAATTCAAAGTCCATTTAAAACCCCTTTAAACCGGCACATCGCCGAATACGATACGGACGGAGTAGCCGTCAGGATGACGGCTTGCCACTTCGACCTTTTGTCCGTCAAAAAAGACTGAGTAATATTTCTGCAAAATACCAATCACATCAGCAGGAGCGGTCGCGGAAAACTCCACACAAAAGGTCGTCTGAAAATCCTTATCCATGCGTACCGCGTACTCAATCCCCGCCTTATCCAACAACGAGGACACATGCTCGACAAACGGCTTTTGCTCTCTTGCTCTGCTCAAGCCCAACTCTAAATCGGCATGGCGGCAGGCAATCACACGTTGCACCAACTCTTGATAGGTCATTTTGCGACCTCCGACGGACTATCAATTTTGAGTTGACTGTTGACCCAATCGCGCCAAGCCTGATTTTGGTTTTCAAGTTCGGCAACATAGCCGCCAAACTCAGCGGCGTGCTCCAACAGCGTTGCCGTCTTACCATCTTTCGGCGGATGCGGGCGCACCGGCGCGACCATCAACGCAGCGGGCGGTGTCGGCATGACCGCCTTTTCAATAACCTTAATTTCCGTAGCCGAGGGCGCGCTTGTAGAGCTGCAGGCCGTGATGGCCAAAGCCGTCAATACAATTACCGCTTGCATTTTTACGGTCTTGAGTAAGGACATTTTCGATTTCCTTTTTATTTTCCGTTTTCAGACGACTGACTTCCGCCTGCTTTTGTGCCAACGCTACGCCGACGGCGTGCGCTTTGGCTTCAGATTCTTTGGCGGCTGCGCGGGCTTGTTCCAGCTCGCGAGCGTAGTTTTGAGCCGACAGACGCAAGGCTTCCGACTTGTCTTTTTCCATCTTATCGATGACTGCTTGCTGCGCTTGGTATGCCGTCTTGTACCCTTGCTTGTACGATGCCACCAAAATCAGCCCTAAGATGGCAGCCAAGCCACTCAGCACCCATTTATTCGTCAACAGTTTGAGCGTCATTCTCGACCTCCTGACGTTTGACACTGACCAGCGAGCGCGCCACGGCATAGCCGCCGACTATGCCCAAATAAACCGCCCAAATCTCCGCCGACGGGTCGGGCAACATGACGAACTTAACCGTCCCTGCCGCACAGGCGATATTTGCCCACAGCTTCGAGTGCGACACATTGCCTGTCGCAGGGTTTTTAAAAATGTCTAAAATGCGCATCTTAATAACCGTCCCAACCGTCTATCATATTTCTTACTTTCTCGCTTTGCGTTTACGCGCCGCACGTTTGGCGGCTGCCACACCTGATTTACCCAAGCGCAGGCTCGGATGTTGTTTCAGATTGCCCACGCGGGCAGGTTTAATCTCAAATTCAGGCACCTGCGGTTTCAATGCCGCCAATGCCAGAGCAATAAAAGACTTTTTCATGCCTCGCTCCTGCTCAGTGCCGCACCGCCCAATGGCAGGTCGTAACGCTCCGGAGCAGGGTCAAGAAGCGCACCGCCGACAGACGGCCATACATACGCAGCCACACGGGACGTCGGAAATGC
>ERZ773059.63-NODE-63-length-51231-cov-6.127501_pt1 | contig 51231 bp, 54 predicted proteins | sample MGYA00580514_ERZ773059 | MGnify/ENA primary metagenome ERZ773059 (study PRJEB29015, sample SAMEA2737981) | human oral metagenome | biome: human oral; feature: human-associated habitat; material: dental | place: China | collected 2056 ...
TGCAGGGTGTTCCCCCTGCACCCCCGCCTCATCCAAAAGCTGATAGGCGGCTACGTGGGGCAGGGCAGGGCGTTGTGGATTTCCCAGTACTCACTGTGAGGACGAAAATTGTATGTACAAAATTTGCAAAAACACTTGATATTGTATGTACATTGTGCTATAATAAAAATGTAAAGAGAACATAGAAAACACCTTTCTTTTGTGGTATGATGAAGAAAGGGGAAAGGCAAAGTGTTACATGGATAATATGAGCAGGGAAAAGCAGTTGGAATATTGCCGCTTTGCCGTGGAAATGGTTATCCGCTATGCAAAAGAGCAGGGAGTTAAACTGCGTTACAGCGATTTCCCGATAGGCGGGAAGCGTCTTGCCCCCACACACAATACGGTTGACTTTTGGGGAAATGTTGTGAATGTGTTCATTTCCAACGAGGGGAGATGGGCAGCACAGCTTAGAAAGGCAAAAGATAACTTCCTCAACTATGTCAATGCCCGTGTACTAGGGACGGGCGTTTGGTTCTCATTTTCCATCAAAGAACTGGACTTAATGAGAATGAAAGACGTGGAAGCAGACGAAGATATGGAGAAAGTGATTCGCAGAATCACAAAACTGTTAGCACTGGCTGATTTGGAGCATAACCCCTCTGAAAACGAAGCCATATCTGCAAGTCTGGCGGCACAGAAACTTCTGGCGAAGTACAATTTATCCATGGCAGATGTGACCGGGGAAAAGCGTGAGGAAGATATTGAACAAGTGGTTGCAGATGTTGGGACAGGCAACAAATGGAAATACGATTTGTCGGTTGCCGTGGCTGACAATTACGCTTGCAAGACCTTTTCCTATGAAGCGGAAATGATTGTATTCTATGGGTACAAGGCTGACGTTCTGATTGCCAGACGGGTTTTTACCTATCTTTTCAAAGTCGGAAACCGCCTTGCCAATCAGTATGTAAAGAAGTACCGGGATGAACAGTGGGGGAGTGCGGCAGGAATTTACAATTCCTTTGTGTCCGGCTTCACAGCCGGAGTAAGAAAGGAACTGGAAAAGCAGTGTACAGCCCTTGCCCTTGTGGTACAGCCGGAAGTGGAAGAAGCATGGAATGTTTATTCTGCAAGTTTTAAGACGGTAAACCGAAGCGTTGCGGCAATAGATGATATGGCATACAGAGAGGGAATCATAGAGGGTAAACGGGCATTGAACGCACAATATTTGGAGAATGGGGAAGCGGACGCATAACGTCCGCACCCTCAATAATATAACGGAAAGGAGCAACTTGTATGAACATAGAAACCGTTGATAAATGCCTTAATTTTGCGTCCGGGGACAAAAATCATCAAGTTGCTACCGGGATTAGGAACAAGGAATTTCCAGAGAACTTATTAAGGGGTAATGCAAAAGAAAGGGAATTGCGGCGATACAAAGAGAGCGGCGTACCCTTGAATGAACTGAAACGATGGCAGGGGCAGTCCACCACATCCGGGTATCGTTACATCATAGACACAATGCAACGGAAAGAAGAACTGTATAACGCATGGGCAGAGTTTTGGAGTGAATCCGAAGAAAGAATTCGTCCCATGCGGCTTTCTGCGTTGTGCGAGGACGTTACAGACGAGGAAATTCAGAGTTTTCTGCGAAAACTGGAAAGTTTGGGTGTGGTAACAGTGGAGGATTTTCTGATTGACTGCACCACACTGACACTGCAAAAAATGCGTGACAAATATGGGCGAGGAACGCCCGTTATCAGAAAATCAAGACACACGATTATCCAGAAAATCAGAGAATGTTATCCTCACAGTGAGGACGGAACGGTGCTGATTTAAGAGTAAAAGCCCTACGGGGCTTTTATTTTTTTACTTTATTCTTGTCAAAACACTTGATAATGTGTGTACATTCTGCTATAATGAGAATGTAAAGAGGTATGCTACCACAGAAAGGACGGTATTCGATATGGCGATTATTCAGCAGGAGTTTGAAAAACTGGTTACGGGACACGGGACGGAAAATTGCGATATGAATGTTTTACTGGAAAAGAGCCGGGAGATTTCCCGGACGTGGACAAATCATATTGTGAAGAACGAGGAAGAAGTGAATTTCTCCCTTGACCGGGACTTGAGATTTCATTACATGACAGAGCAGGGAACGAGAAAGGAAGCGGATATTACGCAGTTTGCCTTTTCACAGCTTTGCACCCGGATTGGTGTACCCGGCAAGTACATTGACAAATGCTATAAATCCGGGAAACAGGAACTTGCACTTCAAAACTTCCGGGAATGGGCTGATGAAGCAAAAGGCAATATGCTTGTCCGGGAAAATGACGGCGTAGTGAGAGCGGTTCTTTCAGAAAGCTACGCACCCTTTGACAGCTACAAGGTATTGCGGACACTGAAATACACGGCAAACATGAAGCGTTTTCTTCCTACCCAAGTATTTCTGTCCGAGGACAAACTTGTGGCACGGTTCGTGGATTTCACGCCGCTTCCCGTCAAAGACGGTTCTCCCCTTTATGTCGGCTTTGCGGTATCAAGCAGTGATGTGGGGCGAGGGGCTTTGTCCTTGCGGATGTTCATTTACAGAAGCGTGTGCCAGAACGGATTGCTTATTTCCTCTGGAAATGGGACGCTTTACAAGCAGTCCCATATCGGGGAGAGCATGACGGAATCAAAAATGCAGATTTTCCAGAGAGCCTTTAACAACATTGATGTTGTGACCGGGGAAATGTTGCAGAGAATCCAGATTAGCCGGGAAAGAAGTCTGAAAGACTTTGAAATGCAAATTCTGGTGGAGAAAGCCAAAAGGGAACTCAAACTTTCCAAGGAAAAGACGGAAAAGTTTGAAACTCTGGTGGGAAGCTATGAGCCTACCAGATGGGGAATCGTCAACAGCGTGACCGAGCTTGCACAGGATTTTACCCTTGACCGCCGGATTGAACTGGAAGAATGGGCAGGAAACTTGTTTACAGCGAAAGCCGCATAAAAAGAAAGGAGATGGGACGGCGGCAAAAGCCGCCGTCCTCACAGTGAGGATGAAAAAACCTATTTTTGGAAGCGTGATGTTTCTGTGTGCCTTGATGTTGTCCGGGTGCAGTATCAGCTTTTCCGATGGAATCAGCTTATCCGGGGAAAGCACGGAAGAAACTTCCCTGCCTACGGGGGCAGTGGAACAGTTGGACGGAAACGAGATTGAAATGCAGGATATTACTTTGCGTCTCCTGGATAAATACCACTTCGGTACGGATGATATGGAGAGCGGCAAGGTGTATTATGTCTGGAACACGGATGAAGAATACATTCTGCCCACGGATTCAGATGTAATCATGTACATCTATGAGGGGACAGACCTTGCTTCCCCGGACAGCAGCTTAGAGGAAGCAGACGCAAGAATATCCATGACGCAGAATTATGTCCAGATTTTCCGGCAGATGGTAAGCGGTTCGGTTATCTGTGACCCACAGGCAATCCTTAACGGGGAATGGTACGCCCTGCAAATAACGGGCAACAGCGGAGAATATCTTTTCACAACGTACAATACCCTTTGCTATCCCAAACAGTATTACGGTATCTATGCAGTGCAGAATACGACAGACGAGGACAGCAATCACAGAAGATATTACGGGTTTGTATTCTCCAATGACAGTACGGGAAACATTATCACAGAGCAGGAATACAACAGCCTGATTGAGCAGATAAAGGAAGCCTTTACTATCTCAACATTCTACACAAATCCGCAGAATGAAGCCTATTATGACCCGGCGATTGATTATTCCAAGGGATATTCCTACAGCCAGATTGAGACGCTTTTCAAGAACACGGAAAACTATTACGTCATGCTGAAAGAACAACAAGCGGCTGAAGCGTCCAAAGAGCAGGAAGAAGCCGCTACGGGGGAGACGGCGGAGCCTTTGCAAACGCCGGGGGAAACCGCCGTAGAAAACAATGGTTAAGCTGATTGCCGCCGTCTGTATGTTGGTAGACCATATTGGCTACATCTTTTTCCCGGAACAGCTTATATGGCGGCTTATTGGACGGATTTCCATGCCCCTCTTTGCCTACAGCATAGCGAGGGGGTATGAATACAGCCGTCAGAAGAATACCATACCGAGATATGTAAAAAAACTGGCGGCTTTTGCCGCCGTCTCACAGCTTCCCTATTCCCTTATGGCAGGGAACAGATGGAATATCGGCTTGACGTGGCTATTTTCTCTTTTACTGCTGATTTCCATTGACCGTGAGGACAGAAGCCGCCTAGTAAAAGGGATTGAGGTAATGGCGATACTTGCGGCGGCTTACCTACTGAACATTGATTACGGCATTTACGGGGTTTTAATGCCCCTTGCCATGCGGCAACGGAAGTATTATAATATGTTTCTGTCAGTTGTTGTGTTATGGGCGGTCTATACGCTTATGAACGGAATTGCAGGACTAATTCAGATTGCTTCATGTGCCGCAGTGCCAATCCTATATGCCGTTGTGCCGCAGGACAGCAGGATAAGACTTCCCAAGTATTTTTACTATGTGTTCTATCCGGCACACATCCTACTATTGGTAATTCTGAAACAGATTATATAGTGAAAGGAGAAAGACCATGAGTGATGAAGTAAAAGTAATGCAGGACGGGCAAGAGAGCGTGGAGGACATGGAGCAAGATGACATTGTGCTGACCCTCATAGACGAGCAGGGAAATTCCTATGACGCAACACTGCTTACCACATTTCAAGCCGGAGAGGATAAGCAGGACTATGCGGCGTTCTTGTCCCATGTCCCGGATAAGGATGGAGCATACCCCGTCCAGATTTTCCGCTACAAGCTGACCGTCCGGGACGGGGTAGAGGGAATGGAGATTGACAATATCCGTTCCGACCTTGAATTTGAGACGGCTTACAACGCTTTGTTGCCGCTGATTGAGCATGTAAATATGGAGCAAAACACTTGACAAATGCTGTACATTATGCTATATTAAAGCCAGTAATACTCGACAGTAATACTCGACCTTTTTGGTGGGGTGTTCTCTTTACAAAAAATAGACGGCTTCCCTTAACCGGGCAAGTCGTTTATTTTTTTTATAAAAAGGTATTGACAAATCAGCTTTCAATACCTATAATTTAGCTATCGGAGACAAAAAGAAAGGACAAAAGGTTAAAGGCTACCAACCACCCCTTTTATCCTGTAGGCGTATCTGATAATTAGCATTATCAGATACAGGCTTTTATTTTTGCTTTCGTACCGTTATAATAGCACTGGCAAGCCGCTTTGTCAAGAGGGTTGCAGAAAATATTTTAGCATACAGTACATACATTGTCCAGAAAATTATAACGGAACGGGAATAAAAATTTCAAAAAGCAACTTCTTTTTGCCATCCGGGAAAGAGAGGTTGCTTTTTATGTTAGGGCAGAGTGCAGGATTACAGCAGAGGAAAATAGACGATTTCAATAGTGTAACAGACTATATCCAGTACCTTTTTACGGGTATCAGAGGGTGGATTTGCCGGGGGCAGATTGCCGGAGAATACAGTCAGCAAATGTACCGTTTCAACGGGCTTTTGGGGAGCAATCACGCAGGAAAGAACATCTATATATCCATGAATACGTTTTTCAAGCCGGAGCGTACCGTAGACAAGCTGAAACGTCTGAACGCTCTCTATGTAGACATTGACTGTTACAAACTGGGCTTGAATAACCTAGCCGTATTCTATCAGTTGGAGCATGAGTATTTCGGAACGGAAATCCCCGTTCCAACCTTTGTGATTGACAGCGGCAGAGGGCTTTATCTTATCTGGAAACTGCAAAACGAGGACAGAAACGCCCTGCCACGTTGGACGAAAGTACAAAAGTATCTCACGGACAAGCTGAAAGATTTTGGGGCTGACCCTGCTTGTAAGGACAGTGCCAGAATTTTAAGACTGCCCTTTACCGTCAACGAAAAATCCGGGACAGAGGTATCTATCCTGCAATTTAACGACCTCACTTACAAAATCGCAGAAATTCAAGACGAATATCATATCGAGCAGAAAAAATATAAGCGGAAAGACGGAGAAAAGACACATCCCTACAATACCGCCACGGAACCCATGCGGCAGTATGCCACACAGCTTGCGGACAAGCTGGGGGCAGAACTACCGGATTTTGAGGACTTTGCGGCAACACGGGAGTGGATTTCCAAAATGCGTGTCACTGTGCCGTCCCGTCCTCACAGTGAGGAAAAAGCCGTCTACATAAATCCCCAAACCGATACAACCATGTGCCGTATCCTGCAAGGATACTGTGCAGACATAGAGAGCCTTTTTGCCATGCGAAAGGGAGCGGATTGTAAAAGAGAAATTGCCCTTTTTCTTTACCGTTTGTTTACCTATGACATAACCGGGGACAAAGAATATGCGTTGGAAAGAACCTTATCTTTCAACGCCGCCCTGTCATGCCCATTTTCGGAAGAATACGTTATCCGGGCAACCAAAAGTGCGGAAACCAAGATTGACAAAGGGGACACCTATCACTACAAGTTGGAAACCATTATAGACGTACTGGATATTACCCGTGAGGAAATGAAATGCCTTGTGTATCTGGTAAATCCGGGACGCAGGAAAGAGCGGAAGCAGGAAAATAACCGCAGGGCATATATTGACCGCCTTACGGCGGCAGGAAAGGAAACAAAGGCAGAAACGCAGGAGAAGCGGCGTTCTGCCATCATTGCCATGCAAAAAGAGGGCAAGAGCCGGGAGGAAATCATGGAAGCCCTTTCCATCAGCAGGGCAACCTATTACCGGGAAGTGGCGGCAATCGCCGCTAGAAACGCCCTAGAAGCCGCTAGAGAGCTGATTGACGATGGTGCGGAGATTATCAGGGAAGCGGCAGAAAACGCCGTAGAAACGGCTGTAGAGAGCGTCAAGGAAGCGGCAGAAGTGATTGCCGCCGCTTTAACCGAAAAGGATAATACGGCAGACACAACGGCTGTTCCATGCCAGGAAAAGCCGTCTGTTGGCTTGCAAAAAAGCAGGATGGTGTGTGTCTCAAAAATTCAGCTTTATAATTGTAAACGCACTGCGAAGCAGTGCCGCACCGCCCCCGGAGGGGCTTTATCAGCCGGAGATACCTCTTAATTCGGCAGTGTGTGTCCGGGAAGATAGGGCAGGGGAGTGGATGGTAGGTGGTCTGTCCCCCTCTTTGTGAGAGTAGAGCCGGAGAGCCAAGGGCAGATTTTCTTTTTGCCGCTGAAAATGAAAGGACTGATGTTCTGCGTCCGCTGTGGCTTGTGGGCGGTCAAGTGCCGGGTAGTATTTTTCCCTGCGGAAAAAATCTCCACCCTGCGGCGAAAGCCGCCACATTGACAGCCCCCATTCTCCCCGTTCCTACGGCTTCGCCGAAAACGGAAGCTGATAGCAGAGCCAGTCAGCCCCCGTTTCCGTCTTGCCAGTATACGGGGAGAACCGCCGCTGCTACATGGTGGCAGACGGTAGGTTTTATGCAGGGTGTTCCCCCTGCACCCCCGCCTCATCCAAAAGCTGATAGGCGGCTACGCGGGGCAGGGCAGGGGCTTCTGGTTTCCCCCGTCATCACAGTGAGGACGAAAATTGTATGTACAAAAGTTACCAAAACACTTGACAACGTATGTACATTATGCTATGATGAGAATGTAAAGAGGACAGGGCAGAAAGCCCACCCACATGAAAGGAGATTTTATTATGTACACAAAGGGAACAAAGAACTACGTCACTTTCTTCAACAGCGACAAGGACAGTACGGAAAAGGTGGTCTATGGGCGTGTGTCGGAATCGTTCAAAAAGACCGGGGCAGACGGACAGCCGCTTATGCAGGACGGCAAGCAGGTGTATGAGTTTGAGACATGGAGTGTTCGTCTGGTTGGCAAGGCAAAGGAGAAATACGACAAAGCCCCTCTGAATGATAAGACTTCCATCATCTTAACCGAGTGGGCGGCACACATTGACTACAACAAAGAGAAAAAGCAGAGTTTCCCGTACCTTGTCGTTATGGACTACGATATGAACGACAGAAACGGACAGTAAAGAGCAGGGGACGGGGAGCGGTTTTCGCTTCCCGTCCTCACTGTGAGGACAAGAAAGGGGCGTTGATTATGCAGACTTGTGAGCCGATTATAGTACTGGCAGAAGATATAGAAGTTGTTGACGCTATTATTAAAAGCCGTCATAATGGTAAGGAGAAAGACATTTTCAGCCGGGAAATGCGGAAAGCGTTGATAGCGGAACGGAAAGCCGTTATCCATGAGATTTTCACTTACTGGCAGGAAAAAAAGTTTGAAAAATCTTGCCAAAACACTTGACGTTGTATGTACATTATGCTATAATAACAATGTAAAGAGAACACAGCAGGGCGAAAGCCCAAGGTTAAGAAAGGAAAGGAGTGTTACAGCACATGACAAAAAGAGTAGCCTTTATCAACGGTAAGGGCGGTTGCGGAAAGACCACTTCCATTTTCCATGTATCGGGCGTTCTGTCCAAGCGTGGGGAAAAGGTTCTGGTAATCGACCTTGACAAGCAGAGGAACACAACTTCCATTCTGCTTATGAACACGGAAATCCCGGAAAAGACAGTGCTTGACTTTATGACCGGGGAAGCGGAAGCAGAGGAAGTGACCGCACAGGCGTTGTTCCAGACAAGGGGAAACGCAAAGCCCAAGCATTACGGCGTGGACGTGATGGGAAGTGATGTTCGCTTGCAGGATGAAGCGGAACTTTCCAGAATAGACGGGGAAGCCGTGGGAGAGCGGTTGCAGAGGTTCATTGAACAGCAGGGGTACACATGGGTACTGGTGGATATGCCGCCATCCAATATGACCCTTAACAATATCTGCTTCAAGTACCTTGTCGATTATGCTATCATTCCATTTTCCAGTGACATTTTCTCTGTAGACGGCTACGGCGATATAATGGACGTTCTGGACAAGGCGAGAGAGGAAAACCCGACCTTGAATGTGTTGGGCGTATATCTGGCAAGATACATGGGACAGTGTGGACTTGATAAATACATCCGGGAACAGTTGCTTGAATATCCCACTTTCATTGACATTCAGATTCCCCTTGCAAGTGATGTGAGGGAAGCGGTAATGTTCGGCAGACCTATCAGCTATTACAAGATGTTCAGCAACAGCAAGTCCGCTTATGAGCGGCTTGTGGACGAAATGGAAATCAGAATGAGAGCGTAAAGAAAGCGAGGATATGAAAATGGCAAAGTTTGATAAGGCAGGAGCAAACAAGAGTTTTGGCGAGGTTGGCAAGAAAGCCGCTGAAAAGGCTACCGTCATTACCATTCAGAATATCAGCACGGAAAATCTTCTGGATAACCCGGAAAACGGCGAGGACGTAACCGTTACGGAAGATTTGGAGTTGTCCATGCAGGAGAACGGCTTTACTGACCCGTTGGAAGTGACGGACTTTGAGCAGGAAGCCGGAAAGTACATGATTCTCTCTGGACACCGCCGCAGACGGGCAGGGCTGAAAGTCGGATTTACCGTGTTCCCGTGTTTGGTACGGCATTTCAACAACAAGAACGAGGTCAAGAACTATATGCTGTCCTCTAATGCACAGAGAGACAGTGCGAAAGACCCGTTCCTTTTCTCCAAGCGGTACAGACTGCATGAGCAGTATCTTACCGAAAGCGGATTCAAAGGAAATATCCGTATCGAAGTCGCAAGGAGGTTGGGACTTTCCGTACAGCAGGCAGACCGCTATAACATGATGAATAAAATCATTCTCCCAGTTTGGGACATGGTAAGGGCGGAAACCGTTGGAATGAGCAGTGTACAGCCCATGGCAAGTCATAGCGAGGACGAGCAGAAAGAAATCCTCTCTATCATGGAAGAAGCCTTAAAGCAGGGCGTGACGCTGACCCGTGACACCATGAAGAAGCTGATTGACGGCTACCGGGTAGGAAAACGGACATGGGCAGAAATCGCTGACTTGCCAAGGGACAGCGGACTTCCCTTGAATCCCTTTATGAACACAGAGCCGGGGGAGACGAAAGACCCGGCAGAGCATGACCGAAATGACGAGGTACGCCGGGAATATGACCCTATCGCAGAGGAAGCAGACCGCATGGACGCTGACCGGGAAGCATGGGAGAGGGAGCAAGCAGAAGCGGCAGACGAGGACAGCGAGGACGAGGAACAGCGGGAAAAGAAGCCGCCGCTGACCGAGGGAGAGAAGCAGTTAAAGAGAGCAAAGGACATTATGACGGCACTTCACAAACTTGACACCTACTTGCAGGAGATTTACCAGTGCGAGGACAAGGAATCCGGGCAGGAAATGCTTGAAGCAATGGGCAATACCGTTTCCGTCCTCATTGACGAAATGAAGAACATTTCCGAGGAATATGACATGGACGAGGACTTCAATACCAAGTGTGGCGTTATCAGTGACGTGCTGAATCAGTACATCTAAAGGAGAGAGAGGGACGGAAAGCCCGTCCCCCTTTTTCGTCCTCACAGTGAGGACGAAAGCCCTATTCCGCACAGGCTCAACTTGACAATGTATGTATGTTATGCTACAATGTGAGAATCAGAAAGGCGAGGTAGGGATATGGAAGCGAAAAACGAATATTTGAGTATTCGGATAGAGCCAGACCTTAAAGAGAAATTCTATGAGTTTTGCGAGAAGTCCGGCATATCCGTATCGGCGGCTATCAATCAGCTTGCCATTAAGAGTATGGAAAACGGTTCAATCCCGTTCATAATACATGTTATAGATTATGACATTAAAAAAAGCGGTAAGACTTGCCGTATTTCTATCCGCATGAGAACAGAGTTGCGGCAGGGATTTTCAGAAGTGTGTTCCAAGACTGGAATCCCCATGAGTACGGTTGTAAAGATATTTATGTTACAGTGCATAGCCAAAGGGAAATTCCCTTTTCAGCCATAAAAAAGAAAAGAAATACGCTCCAACAGCATGAACGGGGCGTATTTTTATGCCCAAAATGCGGTATAGCTGCTAGAAACGTCCTAGAAGCCGCTAGAGCGGCTTTTCTTGTGGGACGATATTTTTATTGGCAATGCGTTCAAACTGCCCCCTAGGACGTTCCTAGAGGGCAGTTTTTTCTTTGTCCGGCAGGAATTTTGTGAAAATAAAAGTAGTGTTATTGTGTTATTTGCTGATTTTTATTGATTATAACAGAGGTATTTAATGCTTGTATCATACTTTATTTTAGATTATATAATACTATTATTTGCGGTATGTGTGTGTTATTTCGTAAAAAGAGGGCAGGAAAGCGGCGGTTCTCCCGGCAACAAATATTATATGTACAAAATGCGTCAATGCACTTGACAACGTATGTACATTGTGCTATAATGAGAATGTAAAGAGGACAGGGCAGAAAGGAGTTATTACTATGACAACAGCGATTGACACAAGGACGGTACAGAGAGAGGAAGCTATGAGACGCTTAAAGGCGTTACGGTTGCATGAGAATGTCGTAAGGGACTTTGCTTCCGGGAAGCTGAACCTTTCCGAACGGGCAGTGTTTCCGGGGAACAGAAAGAAGCCGTTCGGAATCCTCTACTGGCTGAATGAGGACGAGAAAAGAGCGGTAAAAGAATTTGAAGCAGAGTATGAAGCGGTCATGAGGAAGAATGGGAGATGGACAGAGAAGAATTGAAAGAGGGTAGCGGCTGTGCCTTTGTGACAGACGGCTTTATCGAGGAATTGGGGCTTGTCGGTTTCAAGGAGAGCGGCGGCGGTCTGGTAAGAATCTGGTAGGACGGAATTTGCCGGGGGCGTGTCCCGTCCCCCGGCTTCCGGGTTGACATTGTATGTACAGAGTGGCACAATAAAAAGTGCGAAAATCTCGTCAAAACACTTGATAGTGTATGTACAATATGCTATAATGTACATACAATACAGGAAAGGAACGCAGGGCATGAGTTTTTTAGATTCTATCAAAGCTGTCCCGGTCACAGACCTTGCACAACGCATGGGGTACAGCCTTGTGAGAAAAGGGCGGTATTACAGCTTAAAAGAGCATGACAGCGTGATTATCGACACCACGAAAAACTGTTTCTGGAGAAACAGCCGTTTTTCGCAGGGTTTTAAGGGCGGTGCAGGAAGCACCATTGATTTTGTCATGGAGTTCGGGGGAGAGCCGGACTACAAGGCGGCTATGCGGCGAATTGCCCTTATGTACGGCATTGAGGGAGACAAGCCGCCAAGCGTGGCATATCAACGACCGGAGCCGCCGCAGACGGGCAGGAAGCCGCAGACAAAAAAGACCTATCCCAAAACGCTTGTCCTGCCCAAAAAAGCCTTTAAGGAAAAAAACGAAACTGTATACCCTTATCTCTTATCGAGGGGCATTAGCCATAGCGTTATCCGCTATTTTCTGGCAAGGAAGATGTTATACGAGGACAATCATAGAAATTGCGTGTTTGTTTCCCCGAAACGGGATTTTGCTTGTATACGCAGTACCGGGGACACCCGGTTTGTGGCAGATGTTGAGGGGAGCGACTATCAGAAGTGCTTTTTCTTCAAGGGCGTAAACGCCAAGAAGCTGTATGTGGCAGAGAGCGTCATTGATATAATGTCGGTTATGACATATTTACAGATACGGAGGGAGAGAAGCAGTGAACAGCCGGAACGGGGAGACTGGTGCGGCAATCACGCCTATCTTGCCCTATCCGGCACAAATAAGATTCAATCCCTCTTTTATCATATCAGCCAAGAGCCGGACATACGGGAGGTGTATCTTTGCCTTGACCGGGACGAAGCCGGGAGAATCGCTGACGAAAAAGCGGTTGAGGGGTTGAAGAACATGGGATTTCGGGGCGTTTGCCGGATTCTGAAAGCCCCGGATGAACGGTGCAAGGACTGGAACGATTTTGTAAAATCGTTACTGTGACTGTTGTTTGATTGATTTTCGTCCTCACAGTGAGGACGAAAAAAGAAAGGAGATTCACATGAATGTAGCAGAAACGGTTGTACGCAAGCACTCACACGATTTTACAGTCTGTGTGACGGACAAGGGGGCAGTGACCTATTCCATTGACGGTGGAGAGGAACGCCACGCCAAGTTAAAGGACGGGAAGCTGTTATTTATAGGAGTGCAGGAAGTAGGCGTTCGGGGCGAGTTGCAGAAATGGCGTGAAATGGAATTGCCGGACGGGGATTTTGCACTCTTGCAGGACGCACAGGAACGGGTGCTTGCCGCCATAGCGGAAGAAAAGACCATGGAGCGTCTGAAACGGGAAGATAAAAGCACCATTCTGAAACGGGTGGACAGATGGAAGAAGCGTGTCCGGTATTACAAGAGGGATAAGAAGCGTTATTCCTATGCCATCCATGATTTTACCATTGGGGCACAGTCCTACCGTTTCTTTGAGCGGCGTATGGACACGCCTATGTCATGGGATGGAATTATCATCAATCCTGCTTACCGGGTAGCCCGTATCATGCCGGGTATGGGGGCTGTCCCGGTTCAGAAAGGGGAACTCACTTTCTGGTTTTACCATGACGAGGAACAAGGGTGGTTCAATGTCCGGGAACTGACGCTGAATGAAATGATTTGTACGGAAATCATTCACTCTTACGGTATGGTTCGTGAGGGAAAGATTTAAAACGCTTTTCTTTCTTTCTTTGTCGCAATATGTAGTACTGGTTGCCTTACGGCAACACGGCAGAGCCGTCCTAAAAGCCCTCTAGGGCGGTTTTTACTTGCAGATGATAAAATCCTCATGGAAGATGATAAAACCCGTCTAGGAGCGTCTAGGAGAGCCAGAGAGGGGAAAGAAAGCCGACCGGGAGAGCCAAGGGCAGATTTTTCTTTTTACCGCTGAAAGAACTGGCGTACTGCGTCCGCTGTGGCTTGTGGGCGGTCAAGTGCCGGGTAGTATTTTTCCCTGCGGAAAAAATCTCCACCCTGCGGCGAAAGCCGCCACATTGACAGCCCCCATTCTCCCCGTTCCTATGCAGGAAAGTATGGAAATGGAGAGAAGCAGAAAGGTTTTTGAGCAGAGCCTTGTCCGTATTGCGGACAGTCTGGAACTGCTTTTGAAAGAGCAGGAGAAGCATACAAAGATGTTGAAGCAGGTCATTAAGACAATGGAAGATGTGGCTGAAGCACAGACAAGAGAAAGGATAGGGTAAGGCATGGCAAAAAACGCAGTAATCAATTTTAGAATTGACAAGAAAGTGAAGTCCGACATGGAGACGGTATGCAGGAAAATGGGAATCAATATGACTACGGCATTTGACTTCTATTGCCGGAAAGTCATTGAGGAAAAGAGAATCCCGTTTGATGTGGATTGTTTCAGTGTGAAGAAAGGGGCAGAGTAAATGAAGCGGCAGACGAGGATAGAGGAAGTAAGAAGCATTGCAAAGGCACTTCTTTACATTGACATTGCACCGACCAGACTATCCTATATCGCTTCCCATCCGTTTACCAACACATGGGGCACGGCACTGCCAAGGGAAAAGGGCGGAAAGACGCTTATAGAGTTTGTGGATTTGCGAGAAGCGGAGGGGCAGAGACAGTGGCGTGAAGCCCTTGAAAGCCGGATTGAAGAAGCATCCCTTTTTGCAATCCTGTCTATGCTGAATAAGCCCTATATTCTGACGTTTTTGAAGTATGCGAAAGGGGCAATCAGCAACGAGGATTTGGGCGAATGTTTACACCGCAGTTGGAAGTTGATTGAGAACATTTCCGCAGACGTAAACGTGAGCGGCAGGGAACTTGTTTCCATGTTCAAGAGAGCCGCAAAGGAAACACTGATGGAAGAGAGCGAAGTGGCGTTCCTTAATCGTCTGCCAGATACCGTTACGGTTTATCGGGGAGTAACAAAAGTGAATCAGACACGGCAGAAAGCCGTATCGTGGACAGTTGACTATGAAACCGCCGTATGGTTTGCTAATCGGTATCGGAACTATGAGACAGAGAGCGGCATACATGAGGTATGGACTGTTACCGTTCCGAAAGATAGAATTCTTGCTTCCTTTACCGAGGACGGAAAGAATAACGAGGGGGAAGTGATAGTAAATCTGTATGGAGAAAAATTTGAAATCAGACGGGAAGCTGTCTAAGCAGAATGAAGCCCGTGAGGGCTACAGAAAGGTTATCTTCCTGCTTGCCGCCTTTGCAGTTATCCTTGCCTTTAGAAGCTGTGTCATGGAGCGAGTGATTATCAGCGGCAATTCCATGTTTCCTACGCTGTGCAATGCAGACGTTTGTATGGCGTGGAAACTGGACAGAGAGCTGGAAAGGAATGAAATAGTCCTTGCAAAAGTGAACGGGGCGACGGTTATAAAACGAGTGGTAGGCTTGCCGGGAGATACCCTAGCCGTATCAGAGGGACGGCTTTTGATAAACGGGAACTTTGTAACGGACTATGATTTTGAAATCGAGGAACCCGGACTTCTGGAAGATGAATATACCGTACCGCCGGACAGTTACTTTCTTTTGGGAGACAACCGGGCAGAAAGTGTTGACAGCAGGGCATACGGAGCGGTTGAAAGAAGCAGGATAAAGGGAATCGTGATTTTACGGTTTTACCCTTTGACGAAAACAACGGTTTACTCACAGTGAGGACGAAGAAAAGAACGACTATGTATCATTGCAGACTGGACGCAGAAAGGATAAAAGAAATGAAAAAAATGAATCAGAAAGAAGTGAATGAAATCATGGAAAAAAGAAGCGGTGGAGTTGACGCTGACAAAAGAACAGCTAAAAGCCTTGAAACTGGTTTTGGGCGGTCTTGATAATTACTTAATCGGTCATGTAATCAATGGAGAAATGGACGAAGTGGAAGCAGGAAGCCATATCATGTCAATCTATAATCGGATTGTGGATATGGAGAAAGGAGGGAAATAGGATGTTTGAATTTTTCCGGGATGTGGCGATTGACTTAATGGGTGGAGACAGCGAAGAAGAAGCCAGAAAACGAAAGGAGAAAAAGGAGCAGGAAAAAGCGAACCGCATATTTCTTTCCAGAAGCACAAAACGGGTTGCCTATGTCTTTGGAATTCTTTATCTTCTGATGGGCGGCATAAGTCTGTTTGCCAGTACGTTACTGACCGGAACTATACAGATTGTGCCGACTGTAAAATTTGCAATCCTATCTTTGCTTGACATATCCGCTATGGTATGCTTGTCTATGAGGACGAAGAAAACAGAGATTGCCGCTATCATCCTTGCAGTGGCTTTTATGGCGGCAATGTATGTAACAACATTGATAACGCCGCTCTTGTAGCGGCGTTAAGAAAGAGGTGTGATTATGTTCAAGAAGAAGCCGAAGAAAGACAAGTATGAGGGACTGCATGGGCAGGAGTTGGTGGACGCTATCATGCGTGACGGTACGTTGGGAAAGCCAGTGACCGAGAGCCAAGCCAGAGCGAATGACAGAAAGATTGCGGAACTGAACCGCAGATACGAAAGGCAGTTGGAGTGGAAAGTGAGAATTGGGATGTTCCTAAAGCCGATTATCTACACGCCGCTGTCCGTTCTGTTTCATATCGTTACCTTTGTATTCCGTATCGTGGGCGGTATTGCTTCCGTTGCCATGATTTACGGGATTTATTGTGGTTATAAGGTTTTTACTGCATGGAGAGCCGGAGAAGCGTTTTCCGGGGATTTGAAAACGGCGGTCATGCTGGTTATTTTTCCTTTTGCCGCTTTTGCTATTGCTGTCATTGCGGAAAAGCTGTGGTCTTATTTTGAGGACAACCGCTACTAGGCGTAGCTTTCTTTCCGTAGGAAAGTAGAGGGGTAGGTATTATGCTTGTTTCATGTATTAGCAAGCATAGCCTTTGTGTCCCCACTAACGTGTGGTCACTCCGGCGGCTTGTTAGTCACTATCGTTGGGGCAAAGCCCCCTAAGACCCCCATTTCCCGGATTTGACGAAATCCGGCGTTTCCATTTGTGGATGGAAACGGGAACACACAACTGCGAATGATAGACTTGTCCTCACAGTGAGGATGGAAAGGAGCAAAGCTGTGAAAATCGTATTCTACTATTTTCTTGTCTGCGGCATTGCGGAGGCAATGTATTTTGGTGCTGTCAAAGCCAAGAAGAATGAGAAAAGACTTCTGTCCTATCTTTGCTATTTTGGTGTGTTACTTGTGATACTATTTTTTATTTAAGGTGGTGCAAGCATGAAAGAAAATGAGAGAGGAAGAAACAGAACTTTGAAGATACGCTTATTCCCGGAGGAAGAAGAACTTCTTGAACGGAAAGCGAGGATTGCAGGAAAAAACAAGTCTAATTATATCCGGGATTTCATTCTGTATTCCGAGGTTAAAAGCAGACCAATTTGGCAGGATGAAAATTTCAGACAGCTACTTTATGAGATTAACAGAATCGGGAATAACATCAATCAGATTGCTTACAATTCCAACTTGAAAAAATCAACCGGGCGTGAAGAAATCTATGCTTTAAGGGAGCAATACGAAGCGTTGTTGTCTTTGTATGAGGACGCCTTTATCTACCCGGAAAGCGAGGTAGAAAATGGCGACAACGAAGAATCATAAAATCACTGGAACGCTGAAACGTGCGATTGATTATGCCATGAATGACAAAATGGAAGATTCTCTAAAAGACGATATACGGGACAGTGTTGCTTATGCCATTGACGATAAGACCGGGAAAGTAACTTATCCTACTTATTCCACTGTGCTAAACTGCAAACGAGGACACCCGATAAATACGTTTAATGCCCTTATTGAAGAACACGGAAAAACGGAAGCGGAAAGAGGGAGTAGCCGCACAAAAGACGGCAAGCCCATTTTGGCGTGGCACTTCCATCAGAACTTTGAGGGTCATGTAGACCCGGTAATTGCAAACGAGATTGGAGTGCGACTTGCAAAAGAACTTTTTGGGAAATTTCCGGTAGTTGTCGGAACGCATACCAATACAGAGAATACCCATAATCATATCATCATTTGTGCATGGGATATGGATGGGAAGAAGTGGCATCAGCATAACGCCGCATATAGAAAGTTGCGGGAAGTGTCTGACCGCCTATGCGAAGAATACGGGCTTTCTGTTTTGCGTGATACGCAGAAACAGAAACTTATCCGTTGGGAAGATGAAAACGGGGAAGTCCATTACTACGAGCCGACAGAGCGAAAGAATGAACTTATCCGGCAAAGGGATTCTGGCGAATTAACTACGGATGATGTGGGAAGTTACCGCAACACTGTTTCCTACGATAAGACCATCGATAAGACCATCAGCAAGGAAGAAACAAACTGTGAAATCGTGCGGCAGGATATTGACCGACTGTTGCCCGTTGCCACGTCCTATGAACATCTTCTTGAAATGTTGCGGCAGATAGGATATTCCATCAAGGACAAGAAGAAGAACGGAGACTGGTTAAAGCATATCGTGTTCCAACCGCCTACAGCGGATAAAGGAACGAGAGATTATAAAATCGGAGACGGCGGCTTTTATCTGCGTGAAAATCTGGAACGTGTGATTGCAGAATTTCAAGCTGACCGGGCAGAGCAGGAGAGCAGAGAGGAAGCGGCAAAAACTTCCACGCAGAAAAAGTCCATGCCGCAGTATTACGAAGAATATGTTTACGGCGATACTATCATTGCAGACATTGACGAGGACGAGCGAACCGTAAAGGGGCAGGACGGAAGTTTTTCCACGGTTAAGAGAAGCGAAACAGAGCGGACAGTTATCCGGGATTTGAAAGTGATGGATTCTGAACTGCGACTTCTTGACACGTCAAAGATAGACCAAGCCATCAAGGAAAAGCAGAGCCAGAGACAGAAGCCAAGCCAACAAAGAGTTGCCCGGATTGAAGAACAGATAAAAGAGAGTTTTCACGTCCTACGCTTCATGGAAAAGCAGGATTTGTACAGCACGAATCAGATAAATTCCATAACGGCAAGCACATGGGCAAAGTACAATGAGTGCATGAAGAATCTGGACACCCTAGAGGGGCTTGTGGCACAGCTTGAAGCCGTTCTTAAAGTCCCGGACAAAATAGAAATCATTGAACAGCGGATAGAGCGGATGAAAGACAACCGGGATTATCGGGAAAATGAAATGGAAGCGGACAAGGAACAGCTAAAGAAATATCGTGCCATTTCAAATAAATTCGAGCTAAGTAGCCCGGAGAGCGTGGAACGGTTATCTGTCCGGGTATCGCAGTCAAAAGCAAAGATTGAACAGTTACAAGGTGTACTTGCTTTGCACCGGGACAGACTTGCAGAATATGACCGCTGTGTGGCTGTCCTTAAACGGATTGATAAAGAGCAGGGCAGGGAGACAGAGGATTATGTCATGTACCAGAAAATCAAACGGGATGGAGAGAGCGAAGCCAAGCAGACCGAAGAAAAGCGGAATAAAAGAAAGGCGGCAGAACGATGAAAAACAACGTCAAGATTTTAAGCGGCAAAGGGAATGAGTGGAGCGAAGCCGCCGCAAGTATTATGGACACATTTGCGGAATGGCTGTCTTGTTCCGGCATATCCAAAGAGGAACTTATCAAACGGATTGAACATCCCTCTTCCCGGGTGGATTTTTCAGACACCGAACAGAAAAGCGTTCTGTCTCTTTGCGACAAGGACGGAACGATAGGAGAGCCTTTCTATTGGGAAGCAGACAGCGGAATCCCGAAAGAACATTTCCTTACGGACGCAGGATTTTTACTTTTGCATATCTGTTCCCTTTGCACGAATGAAAAATCCCAAAAGAAGCTGAATGATTTTGTGTGCCATTTTGTTATCTGAACTTCTCAAAAACGTCCTCACGGGGAGACTTAAAAATCTTCTGAAATGATACCGTTTTCCCGTGAGATTTTCCGACATTTTCCCAAGAAAAAATTGAACAAAAAAATACATAAAAGGGCTTGAACTCTAGGGGCTTATCTATTATAATGTGTAATGGTGTTACAATACACCAATACTCTAGAATAGTCCTCACTGTGAGGACGGAAAGGAGATAAGGAATGAGCGATTTGGGAAGTGACGCTGGTAGTACCTCGTTAAGTCTCATGGCGAAAATTCTGGAAGCCATACTGCAACTCATTTCCAAGATTTACGAAGCACATCAAAAAGCCCCGGAACGGAAACTGACGCAGTTAAAGGTCAAGGAAGCAAAGACAAAGAGCGAGAAACGGGATGCTATCAAGAAACTGGACGGTAAGACCGGGTACGTCAATCACAAGTTACTCCAAAAGTCGGGAGAACCTTTATCCACCAACCTTTTAACCCTCACAAAAGAGGAAATGAAGCAGTTTTCCGCTATCTGTAAAAGGGAGGGCGTTCTTTTTTCCGCTGTGACAAATGCACAGCTAAAAAAGGACGGGGAGGAAGCCATCTATGCGATTGAGTGCAGACAATCAGACGTGGAGAAGCTACGGGCGGCAGTTGACCGTTTCAATGACGAGAAGCGGATTGCCATGATTGATGAACGCATGAAAAGCATTATGGATAAGGGAGAGGAAAACCTTACCCCACAGGATTATGCCGATTTAAGAAGTCTTACCAAGCAGAAAGAGGAAATCCAGAGAGCCTACGGCGAACGGCTGAACGCACAGACGCAGGAGCAAGTGATTCAAAATGCGTTTGACGATACCAAGTTAAAGCCTATGGACATTAGCGAAGCCCTCAACCGTATCACGGGACGCAGTATTGATAAAGACCAGTACAGCATTATTGCAGACGCACATGACCCGTCTAAAATCATCCGCTGTCACGGCTACGAAGCACAAGACCCGAAGAGGGGCAAACCCTATATCAAGACGGAGTATGAAGTCTACCATGCAGACCAGTGTGTGTTAAAGACCCATGACGGAAGATTTGAGGGTAGACCAGACGATTACTGGACGCAGGAAAAAGCCAAACTGGAAGCCGCCGCAAGTTTTTCCGGGGAATATTACAAATTCCACAGCGAGGAAGAATATAAGGCGTGGGCAGAACACGTTTCCGAGCAGAACCGGGGCGAGCTGTCCGAAATGGAGAAAGACCTGGAAAACAAGGACTACGACAAGTGCAGAAAAGACGCACACGCCACTCTGGAAGCGAACGGGGCAGAAATTAAGGACGGCGTTCTTTATGATAAGGAATCCGGCAAGCCAATGGATGAATACATTAAAGAACCTAATCTTACCCCGGAGCAAAAAGCGAAAGCGGCAGAGAGTATGGTTGTTTCCAAACAGCTTGCGAACTATGACAACATTGAGGGAATCCGTAATCATGCGGACTATGTGAACTCACAGCTTATCCTTGCCAAGCCGGGAAGCCCGGAATATGAGCAAGCAATGAAAGATAAGGAAGCTACCACGGAACAGCTTACCGCCGCTTATGCCAAGGATAAGGAACTTGTGGAAGAACGCAAGAGCCTAAACGCCGTTCAGTCCAAACAGCAGACCGAGCAGGAACGCCAGAATGAGCAGGAACAGCAGACCGAGCAGGAAACGCCGGATGGACGCACCGACCGAGAGCAGGAACATCCAGACGAACGTCGGACAGAACGTGTGGACGAACACGACCCGGAGCAAATGACCATGGAAGAAGCCAAGGGCGAAATCGAGCAGGAGAAAGCCAAGGACGGAGCCAAGGGTGCGGATGTGAAAGACAGACAGGTGCAGGAACAAGCACAAGTAAAAACGCCGAAGTCGAAAGACCGGGCAGAATAAAAATTGTCCTCACTGTGAGGACGGAAAGGAGTGTAGGAGTTGACACCAAAAAAGAAATCGTCCTCGTCCGCAACGCCGATTATCTATGGTATCTGCTTATTGGTTGTCCTATTTGTGGCACTTCACTCTGCTACGGTTTATGAATACGTCCTTTTCATGGTTGATAGGGGAGAAATTGAGAAATCTTCACAGATTCTTACTTTCCTTAACCTCTTGTCCGAGAGGTTGGTTTCAAGCCCGTTGGAAATCGTCATTACTTCTTACACGCAGAACTTCCTTATATGGGGCGGTTTTGGTTGGCTGATAGTCGTTCTGATGATTGAAAGCGGCAAAAAGAACTATATCCACGGCAAGGAATTTGGTACAGCCCGGTGGGGTACTCTTTCCGACATTAAAGACCTATTCGCAGAAAACATTATGAAAGAGGAAATCAAACGGGCGAATCAGATTAAGACCAAGTTGGGACGTTGGAAAGTCCGAAGTAACCTTTACAAAGAGTGTGAAAAGGACGGCAAGCTACTGGAAAAAGCCAAACTGGAAGCCCTGCAAGACCAAGAATCCGTAAGGAAGCAGAATGGTTCTTATAACAAGAAACTTCATGCGGAGGAAGTCAAGCGGATAAGGGAAGAAGTTAAGGAAACGGTACAGCTTGCCAAGCGGCAGGCGTGGAAGCCAGACCAATTAAAAGCGGATTACGAATCCCGGTTAGCGGAAATCGCTGACAGCCCATTGTATGATGAAGCGGAACGCAAGGAGCAGGAACAGAAAGCGAAAGCGGAGTACGAAAGCAAGCTGAAAGACTTCTTCAATACCTACTTAAAGATTGAGAAGATTAAGGCGAAGTACAAAGACGCTGATATGCTTTTTACCAAGACCGAGCGAATCAGTCTCTATAACTGGAAGCTGAACAACAATACGCTGATACTGGGTGGTTCAGGTTCGGGTAAAACGAGAGGATATGTTATGCCGAACATCCTTCAAGCACATTCCTCTTATATCGTAACCGACCCCAAGGGAGAAATCCTTGAAAAAGCTGGATATTTCCTATCGGAAATCAAAGGCTATAAAATCCGGGTACTGAATCTGGATGATAAGACCCTTTCAGACGGCTACAATCCGTTTATCTACATCCACTCCGAACGGGACGGATATGAGGAACGGGTACTGTCCTTAATTGAGACAATCATCATCAACACGGACGGCGGCGAGAAGAAAGGCGGTTCTGACCCGTTTTGGGACAAGGCAGAAAGGCTTTTCCTGCAAGCTATTTTCTTCTTCACTTGTGACGGCTTTGTGCCGGAAGAACGCAACATGAACACGGTAATACAGCTTATTGCCATGTTGCAGATAGCGGAGGATGAAGATAACTACGATTCAGACCTTGATTATTTTGCGGCAATCTTTGAAAGGAAGCATGGAAGCGACCATATCGGCGTACAGCAATGGAAAGAGTTTCGCCAGAAAGCAAGCGGCAAGACGGCAAAGAGTATCGTTATCTCTGCTGTTGCCAGACTTGCCCCGTTCCGTACAAGGGCAGTCAGAAAGATTTTCAGTTACGACACCATGCACCTTGACCGGGTAGGAGAGGAAAAGACAGCAATCTTTGTTGTCGTACCGCCTACGGACACAACCTTTAACTTTATCGCCGGAATGTTGTTTACACAGCTTTTCCAAGAATTACAGTATTGTGCGACCCAAGTACATAAGCATGAGGGGCAAAGGCTTCCCGTACCGTGCCGGTTCATTCTGGACGAGTTTGCCAATACCTGTACCATTCCAAATTTTGTAAAAATCCTTGCCTATGCTCGTTCTTTTGGAATTGGCATAACCCCGATTCTGCAATCTCTTGAGCAAATCAAGAATATGTATAAGAACGAGTGGGGTGTTATTGTGGATAACTGTAACGAGTTGCTTTACCTAGGCAGTATTACACACATGGATACTCTGGAATACATGAGCAAGCTGTTAGGCAAGGGAACATTTGATAAGCGAACCACGGGACGTACAAGAGGTAGGCAGGGTAGTTCCTCTGAAAACTTTGATGTGGTAGGACGTGAGTTAATGACTGCGGATGAAATCCGGCAGTTGAAGAAAGAAAACTGTCTGCTTGTCATTGGTGGCAGAAGCCCGTTCTACTCTGAAAAGTACGATTACACGAAGCACCCGAATTACCGTTACACCAGTGACGGCAATCACGCTTACAGCTATCACTACACGCCAGAGCCGCCGCCGGAGGAAAAGAAAACACATCCTCACAGTGAGGACGAAAACACCCCGGCAGTTGTCCCGGAAGTAGCCGTAGAGCCAAGCGAGAGGGCGAAAATCGAGATAAAGGAAACACGGCTTGTCAGTGACCCACAGATTATCCTACGGGAGCTGACAGCGAAATTTCCTGAACTACAGCCCGTATCGGATGAAATCTTGTCGGATGGGGAACTGTCCCCGGAAAGCGAGAAGAACTTCCTTGAAGCCCTGCTTGCGGAAGATGAAGAAGTCGAAAGCCGCATGGATTCTTTTATGGAGCCGTCCGAGGAAACAAAAGAATTTCTTGCCAACATGGATAAGGATTTGCCAAGGCTTGAAGGTAATCCCATTGTCCTGCTGAATACCATAGGACGGATTATGAGGGAGTTAGAGCCAATGACAGACGATATGTACGGCGAGGAAGAAGCCGCTTCCACAGAAGAACTGGTTCAAGCACAGTCCGAGGAAACCGTAGAGGAAATTCTCATGGACGAGAACAGCGAGGTTGCGAATCTGGACGAAATCAACGAGGACATTTTCTCTACCGTGGAGAATTTGCAGAACTTGATAGGGGATGACCCGGCGTTCAAAGAACTTTTGGAAGAAACGGCGTAGCCAACGGATTTTTCCTTTTTACCGCTAAAAAGGAGCGAAGCGTTATTTACCGCTTGTCCTCACAGTGAGGAAGCGGCGAATATAAAAAATTCTTTTAAGAAAAGGAGAATATTATTATGACAAGACAGGAAATCAACAACACCACCACCACCAAGGCACAGTCCATCGGCGTATTTTTCAACCGTCACGCCGCCCTGCTTGCGTGCGTCATGCTCATTGCGGTTATGATGTGCGGAACAGTGTTTGCTTCCGGTGCGGACTCACTCTGGCAGACGATTGCCAACCTCATTCAGACATGGGTAACACGTCTGGGCGGCGTTGTCATGTTCGTAGGCGGCATTATGTTTGGTCTGGGATGGAAGTCTGATGATGCAGAACAGAAATCCCGTGGTATTTCCACCATTATTGCCGGGGCTATCGTGGTAGCGGTTGCCGCTCTTACTGGTACTTTCTTTGCCTAATAGAAAAACGACAAACAGAAAAGTACAAAGGAAAAGCCGTTTGCCAACTCTGACGGCAAGCGGCTTTTCCTCTAATCAGAGCAAAATAAGGAGAAGTTTATGGGTGGATTAAAAGAAACACTTCTTAACTTGATAAAGTCTGCTATGAATGGTTTTGATTCTACGGTATCCAGTGCCCAAGACGTACTGACGGGCGGATTGTTTGATACCAATGCTGTATGGAGCAGTGTTCTTGCTTTATCTAACGCATTGAAGCCGTTCTGCTATGTCGTAATCGGGATATGTCTTTTGATTGAGATAGCCCAAGTTGCGGCTAAAGTGGATATTATCAAGTGGGAACACGGTCTGAAACTCTGTGTGAAGATGGTATTTGCAAAACTTTGTATTGATATTGCACCTACGTTTTTACGGGCTTGTTACAATCAAGCGTCCCTCTGGATTTCCAGTGCAATGTCGGTTGGCGGCTACACCAATTTGGGAAGCCTTATGACAACAGAGGTTGAGACACAGATAAACAGTATTTCCGGTATTTGGTCTGTAATCGGTCTGCTTGCGTCCTGCTTACTGCTATCTATGGCAGTTAAAATATGCGGACTGCTGATACAGGTTATTGCTTTTGGGCGAATGTTTGAACTTTATGTACTGCTTGCAGTATCGCCGCTTCCTTGTGCGTTCTTCCCGTTGGGGGACGGTTCGGGCGGCGGCATGAGCCGGATAACACAGAAATTTTTCAAGAACTTCATAGCCGTGTGTCTACAAGGCGTGATGATTATTATTAGTATTCGCATTTTCTATATGATTGTGGGGACGGCGTTGACCTCTCTTATTACATCAGCAAGCGGAGGAAGCGACCCAACCACCGTTGTAACAGATTTGTGTTACGTTATGCTACTGGCAGGAATCGTCCTTGTCATGGCAGTTGCAAAATGCGGTTCGTGGGCGAAAAGTATAATGGACGCTATGTAGAAAGGTAGAAAGGAGAAAAAGCATGATTGCAGTGAGAATCCCCGAAGAAATTCGGAAGTACAAAGAGAAGATTGCTTTCGGGCTTACGGCAAGGCAGTTGGTTTGTACCCTTGTTGCCCTCGTTATATGCGTCCCTCTGTACTGGTTCGGACGTAAATATATTCTGGAAGATATACTGGCATGGATTATTATTGCCATTGCCATTCCTCTGGAAGCAGTTGGATTTTTGAAAATAAACGGTATGCCAATGGAGAAATTCGCAGTTGCCGCTTTCAAGTTTGAATGGCTTTATCCGAGAAAGCGGAAATTTAAGACGGAAAATGTCTGGCGAAGTTGGCAGAACGAAGCAATAAAAGAAGAACAACCGAAAAGCCGCAAAGAGCGGAAAAAAAGGGACAAGATGAAGCGAGACGCAGAAATGGAAAAAATCTTCCTGCTGATGGAAGCAGAAGAAAACGGGACAGCTACATACCGTACCGACCCGAACGCTGAACGGGTAACGGACTTTGACGTAGACGCACAGGATTTACTCACCGTGAGGACGGGCAAGGGCGGCAACGGTAAGAATAATAAGAATAAGGACAAGAAGAAAAAGACTGTCCAGAAGAAAAGCCGCTTGCAGATAAAAGCGGAAGCCATTGAGGAAAAGATGAAGAACAATCCTCAGTATGTCCGCACCAAAAAAGAGGACAAGATTCTTGCTAAGTGGAACAAGAAGAAAATCGCACTGCGAAAGCAGGAGATTGTTAAGGGCAAGAAGATGGCGGCGAAGAAGTCAAAGCAGATGGAGAAGCGTAGGACGGCAAAAACCGTCATTCCCGACACTACGCAGAAATCCATTCCTTATATCGGGGACTATGAGGAGGGGCTTTTTGAGATTACCCCCAATAAATTCTCCAAAATGTACCGTCTGAAAGACATTAACTACCGGACGGGCAAAGAGGATGAACAAGTAACAATTTTCGTAAAGTTGGGAGAATTTCTGAACTATTTTAGTGAGGAAATGCGGTTTGCCTTTGTCATTGATAACCGTATCGTTTCCAAGGCAGAGCAGGAGCGTAAGGTATTCAAGCAGATGAAAGGCGAGAAGTACGACAGACACAGAAAGGAATACAATAATATCCTACGCCGTCAGATTATTGCCGGACGGAACGATATGCAGATTCAGAAGTATGTGACTGTGACGATTGACGCTGACAGCCCGATTGACGCATTACTGCGATTCCATAAGATTGACGCAGAGATTATCACGAATCTGCGGCGTATCGGTTCAGACGGAGAAGTGCTTTCCACGGATGAAAGACTGGAATACTACCACGATAAATTCAGACGGGGACGTGAGGGAGACTTCCAGATTAACTATGACTTTATCAAGGCACAGGGTATCAGCAGTAAGGATTATATTGCCCCGTCTATCATGGTATTCAACCGTAAGGACTTCCAGATTGAAGATGAATATTACCGGGTGCTTTTCCTCAACAATCTTCCGGCTTCCTTGCAGGATGAATTTCTGGCTGACCTTTGCGACAATGATTTCCCGGTAACGACAACCCTTTCTATTGAGCCAGTGGCACAGGACAAGGCGTTGCGGATTGTCAAAAAGCAGTTGACGGGTATTGAAACAAACAAGATTGACGCAGAAAAGAGGGCTATCCGTGCCGGGTACAGCCCGGAGACGATTCAGCACAGCATTAAAGACGCTCACGCACAAGCAGAAACCTTGTATGACGATATGCTGAACAAGAATCAGAAGATGTTCTTTGTTACCATTACCCTTATGGTGCAGGGCAACAATAAGGATGAACTGGAGGAAAACTGTAACGTCCTTATCTCCAAGGCACGGAAATATACCACGCAGCTGCAGGTGCTTACAGAACAGCAGGAAGAAGGCTATAAGCTGACGCTTCCTTTCGGTTATCAGTCCAAAGAACTTTGTGTGGAAAGGGCATTGACAACCGAGAGTACCTCTATCTTCATGCCGTTCTCCAATCAGGAACTTTTCCAGAAAGGCGGCTTCTATTACGGCTTGAATCAAATTTCGCAAAACCTTGTGATTGTAAACCGTACCAAGATGAAAACGCCGTCCGGCTTCGTTTTGGGAAGCTCTGGTTCTGGTAAGTCCTTTGCCACAAAGAGAGAGATTCTGAACGTGCTTCTGGATGATGATAAGACCAATGTTCTTATCATTGACCCGGAGAACGAATACGGAGATTTCTGCCGAGCCTTTGGCGGTACAGTGCTGAAAATCAGCCCTACGTCCGATACCTACATCAATCCTATGGATATGCCGGAGGATTACGGACTGGACGAGGAGGATGATGATGATGATAACGCCACAACGCCTATGAAAGTCAAGAAAGATAAGGCACTTACCAAGAAGTCCGATTACATCATGTCCATTGTGGAGCGTATGATTTCCGTGGGCAGCAACGAAAACACCACAAGTATTACGCCACAGCAGAAAACACTTGTAGACCAGTGCGTAAGGGCGGCTTACAAGGATTATCTGGAACATGACTTTGACCCGGCATATATGCCTACGCTTATGGACTTCCAAGCGGAACTTGATAAACGCAAGGAAGAATCCAAGGACAATGCGGATGTGGCAGACGGTGTGGCTTACTACACCAGAGGTAGTATGAATGTGTTCTCCCACCCGACCAACGTACACATTGAAAACCGCCTTGTGGTATTCAATGTCCGGGATTTGGGGCAGGCATTGCGACAGATAGGACTTATTATTGTCTTTGATTTTATCTGGAATCGAATGGTAGAAAACAAGGGCAAGAAAATCCGTACCTACTGTTACTGTGACGAGATTCACACCATGTTCAAGAGTTATTACAGTGCCGACTATCTGAATCAGCTTTATAAGCGTGGACGTAAGTACGGTCTGGTTATTACGGGCATTACGCAGGATGTGGAAGATTTATTGCGTTCGGATAAGGCAAAAGGAATGATTTCCAACTCTGATTTCATTATGATGCTGAATCAGAGCAGTGAGAACTTGAAACAGCTTGCTAAAATGCTGAACATCTCCGAAACACAGATGGGATTTGTCACTGGGGCAGACGCAGGAAGCGGACTTCTGTTCGCAGAAAAAGTTATCGTTCCTTTCGTAGACCGATTCCCGGAGGATTCCTATTTGTACAAACTCATGTCCACGAAGTTTGACGAGGATTTAAGCAAGGAAGAAATTCAGAGACAGATTGCGGAACTCATGGAAGAACACAAGACGGAAGCACCGCTTTCCGAAAAGGAAATTGAACGGAAGTTACAGCAGATTTACAGTGCATAGAAACGCAGGGTACGTCGTGAGGACGTACCCACTTGAAGAAAGGAGAGGGATATGGCAGATGTAAAAAAACCGTCGATAGCAAGTAGCGTAAGCTATAAAATCGGCGGTAAAGAATACAGTGCTAAAGACGTTTCCCAATTCAAGTCTAGTCAGACAGGAAACGTAAAGACCGGGACAGATATAGCCCATGAATCCGCAGGAAAGGTACAGAGCCAGACGAGCGATTTCTACAAAAAGGACAGCGGTTTAATCAAGAGCGGCATTGAAAATGAGGTTCAGAACACGCCTAGAACGGTGGAGAGTATTAAGACAAGTGCGGAAACGCAAACGCCGCAGAGTACGCCGTACAGACCGCAGGTGCAGACCCAACAGCCGCAGAGCCGCACAAGCACAGAAAGAGTTTCGCCCTCTGTATCTTCTCCTACACCGCCGCAGAATACAACGGGCAATGTAAAAACGCAGTCCTCTATCAGCAGGGAAGCAGAGCAGAAAGTACAGAGCCAGACGGACAGCTATCACAAGTCCGGGGCGTACAACACGCCACAGCCGACTATCCGGGACAGGGTAGACAGCACCCCTATGAATCTATCCGGCGTTCAGACTGGAATATCCAGAACGCCGCAGACAAGCCATTTTTCCCTTTTTAATGTTGTAAACAGTACAAATGGCAAGTCATTCAACCTTGAAAATGCCATCAACAAAGTAGGCGGCAAGGCACAGTCCGCTTTATCCCAACAAGCAGATTTGGGGGCAGAATCCGCAGGAATGGGCGTGTCCGCAGGGCTTGTGGGAGTACAAGCGTTCCGGGCAAGCCAGAAGTTTACCGAAGCCGCTCCTGCAATGGCGAAAAGCACCGCACATGGATTGTACAGTGCCGGAAAAGGCGTGTATCAAGTAGCTGTGACGGGCGGGCTTGCCGTTGTCACGGTCAGCAGAACGGCGGCAATGGTATCAGCAGGGCAGTTCCATCCACTAAGCCACGCTTCCATGCAAATGCTGAAAGCACAAGCACTGGCAGTTGGACTTAACAAAACCGCCTTGTCGCAGGGCATTATTCATTCTGTTACGGGAATCCATAACCGCATACAGAGCGGCGTTCAGACCGCAAAGCATATCGGAAGCACCATACAGACCGGGTATCATACCGTACAACGGGGCGTTAAAATCGTCCGTGGTGTTACCAACGGAACGATTTCTGCCACGGTTGCGGCAAATGCCGTTTCCCGAATGGCAAACAGAGCCGTCAAGTTCAGTGTGGGCGGCATAAAGACGGGCGTTTCCGTAGGCTTAAAAACGGGAAAAGGACTGATAGTAAAGGGAGTTACAAAGGGAATCCCGTTTGTGGCATTAAAAGGCGTACCGAAAACCGTCTCCTTTTTGCGTGGGGGCGGCTTAACACTTGCCGGAGTAATGCAAGGTTCGGACGATTGGGCAATCCGGGGGACTGGAACAGCTATCAAAGTTACGGACATTGGAGTGCGTACAGCCATTAAGGGAGCAAAGGCAACGGGATATACCGTCAAGACAGCGGTAAAAGGAGGAATGGCTACTGGCAGGGCTACCCTAGCGGCAGGACGCTTTATCAAGAATCAAGGCTTGAAAGCTGCATGGAACGCCGGAAGAAAGAAAGCCGCTACTGCGATTGCCAACGCAGGAAAGAGCATGGTAACAGCCATGATAAACGCAGTAAAGGCGTTGAGAAGCAAAATCATTATTCCCTTACTGATTGTGGTTCTGGTAATCATGGGCTTTAACGGAATCGTCATGGTTCCCGTGACGGCGGTATCCTCTATCTTTTCGTCCATGTTCTCAACGAGAGACAGCCACATGGACTACGATGTGAGTGAATACCTCAACACGATTGTACCGGGCTTATCTGCGGACTTCCAACAAGACTTAGCGAATCAAATGCAAGCAAGCCAGAGTACATACAATATTGTCCGTTTCTATACTAACACAGGCTCCGGAGAAGTAGTTGAACCTACGCTTGCAGGAATCACAAGCGTATTTCCGACAACTGACGAACTTTTGAATATGATACAGCCTGTATTTAATGCTGTCCTTGTTATGAATTATGAACTGGAACCAACAGAAGCGGAAGTTAAAACATTAACGGAAGATATTTTCTCACGTATGTTTACCATAACGACTGCGACAAGCACGGAATATTGCGGACAAAATCTTTTGACAGGAGAAGGAACGCCAGATGTACCACACAGTTGCGGTTCTATCCATGCTCATGATGATTGCCCAAATAAAATAACGGGAGTTCATACGCATTATACCTGTGATGATTGTTGTTATTACTATTGTCCAGGGCATGATGATGGAGATGGAGGGACCTATTACTGCGAAGGGTGTGAGTTTGCTTGTAGTGGATATACTTATTGCGGAGGACACTCAGTCATAGCCTATACCTTGTCGGTAGATGGTATTTATCGGTTGGAAGCTGAATACTTCCTTGACCCGATTGAACAGCTTTCCAACATCCCGAATCGGACGGAAGATGAAGAAGCCAAGTTGCAGGAATTAAAAGACTACCATGAAATTTTCCTTGAAATGATGTCGCAAGTCTCCATCAATTACGGCGGCGGCATGACAATGGCAGACCTTTCCGGCGTAGTCTTTATTGATGGAACAAGAAATTCCTGCCAAGCGGTCATTGACCTTGCACTGTCCCAAGTGGGACAGACCGGGGGACAGCCTTATTGGAGTTACTACGGCTTTTCGAGCCGTGTAGAATGGTGTGCTTGCTTTGTTCACTGGTGCATGAGAAATACACCGTCCGCAAGCGGCAGTTATCCGCAGACTTCCAATAATGCCTACTGCCAGACCATAGCCAATAATTTTATGGCAATCGGACAATGGGGAAACCGTGGGTACACAGACCTTGTTGCCGGAGACACCATTTTCTTTGACTGGCAGGGAGACGGACACACAGACCATATCGGATTTGTAATCGGTACAGACGGAACGAACGTCTATACCGTGGAGGGCAATTCCGGGGATGCCGTTAAAGTAAAATCCTACCCTATTAACAGTTCCGTGATTTACGGTTACGGACTGATGAATTATTAAATTCCGTCCTCACTGTGAGGACAAGAAAGCGAGGAATGAACATGAAGAAGTGCATTGCAACTATCTTAGCCGTCCTTATGTTGGCAGTTACACCGCTTACGGCGTATGCAACAGAAGTGGAGACGCACACGGAAAGCAACGCCAATGTGACGTTCTACATCACGGATGAAACGAACGGAGAATATCCGGGAAGTGCGTTTACCGCCATTATGACGGACAACACCGGGACAATCACGGACGAGTACACCTTTTCCGCAGGGAACAGTTGGGGAAACGCCCGTTATCCGAAATACACCATGACAGCCCCGGCTACCTATACGGTAAAGTTTGAGGGGTTGGACAGCGGATATAAAATCATTGACACGCTGACACGTTCCGACAAGATAACCTTTGAAACGACCATGGGCGGCAGTCCGCAGGTTTTGTGGTCTATCGTAAAAAGCGAGAGCGACACAGCCGAGGAAGAAACCGAGCCGACCATTGCTACACAAGCAGAATCCAATTCCTTTACGGTATCGGACGAGGGGGCAGATGAAGTTTACAATGCGTTTCTGGAAGCAACCGCTTTTATTGCAGAAGATACCGCATGGCAGAGCAATGTTCTGGCAGAATACAGCCTTTTTGAGAACAGATACGCCACATGGTACGCTTCCTATGTCGAGAACGGAACAGAAAAAGATTTTCTTTCCATGAGTTTGTATGACCGCTTTGTATGGGGGGAAACCTACCTCATGTTTGCATGGGCGGTCAATACGGGGACGTTCAGTGAATACTTTGGAAGCGAAGAAGTGTTTGCCAACCGCATTACGGACAATCTGGTAAACCGAATCCAGAACGCAAGGGATTTGACAAACGGACAGCAAGTGATTGACGCTTACCTTGCCCTTGCAGACTGGCAGTATAACTACGTCAAAGAAAGCGGAGTGCCGTTCAACTTTGTCAACAACCGCAGTTACCTTGAAGAAATCGGAGAAATGCCGGAGACAAGCGAAGAAACAAAGACAGATGAAGAAGAACTGTCCGAAGCGGCTGAAGAACTCTTAGAGGACGCAGACGATAAAACGAAAGAGGAAACGGAAAAGGGAATTTGGGATGATACCATGAACGCCCTTGCCCGGAACATCGTTACAGTCCTTGTCTTTATCGCTCTTGTCGTTGCCCTTGTGGTAGTTATCCAAAAGCGGAAGCGTCTCAACAAGGATGATGATACGGACGGAGATACCAACGTGGACACCACCACAGATAAATAACACGCAGAACACGGCAGGAAGCCCCTAGACGGGCTTTCTGCTTCCCCCTATAAACTTTATCGAATGAATGTAAAAATGCCCTAGAAGCCAAAATAGAGGGCATTATGGAAAGGAGAATCACTTATGGCTACGCTTGCAGAAAAAATTGAAATGGAAACCGCAAAACTGGCTACGCTTACCAAGAAACGGGACGACCTTGAACGAAAAATCAAAAAGGTGCAGGCGAATCTGGAGAAGTACAAGCTAATCCAAAATAGCAATAAATACTCTGCCATTGAGGAATCCGCACAGATTATTGGTGTGTCGATTGAGGACGTGCTTGCCGCTCTAAAATCCGGCGATATGCTGTCCTTGCAGGAACGCATGGAAGCCGCACAGGAGAAGCCGCAGGACGATACCGCAGGGCTTGTGGGAGTACCCCAATTAAGGAACTGAAAACAACTCAATGAGGTAGCATTATGTTGAATCTAAAAAGAGAGGGCAACAGCGGAGAGAACATCTATACATGGCAGTCTGTTAAGAATGATTTGGAACTGAAAATTATCCGTGGAGAATACAAGGCAGGAGAACGGATACCGCCAGTAAGAAAAATCGCAGAAATCTATGATATTGGCACATCTACAGCTACAAAAACCTTATCACAGCTTTGCGAGGACGGTACGATATACCAACGCAGGGGAGTAGGGTGTTTTGTGAAGCCGTATGTGAGAGAGAAGTTGATTGCAAAACATAAGCGGCAGCTCGAAAAAATCATTCTTAATGCGTTCGATTATGCTGACATGATAGGGGTTGACCCTATGCTTATCATCAACACGATTATGAAAACAGAAAACCGTAATGCCCGTTCCTCACAGTGAGGACGTGCTTATAAAAACGCCCTAGAAACTCGCAGGGCGTTTTTATTATGTCCAGCGATAAAATCCTTGCCGGACAAGGGAAAACCCCTCTAGGAGAGTCCTAGAGGGGCAGAGCGGTTCAATATCATCCCTATGGATAAGTAACCGTCCGGCGTATGCCTTTTTCTCGTTTCACCCAGGAATTAAAATCTATCATTGCCTTATAACCATACCCGATTTGCCCCGGAAACGCAACAGAAAGACATTTCTTTTTATTGCTGTATATTTGTGGTTTAGATAATTATTAAAATACCGTTTTTTGCGGTATTTTATGCTTGTAAAAATGCTTAATATGTGTTATTATATAATTAAGATAGAAATGTTATTGTAGTTTTTATTAACTTGTTTCTACCATGCGAGGTGTTATTATGACTTTGGATGAATTTAAGGCTATGTCTCCTGCGGAAATGTGCGAGAAAATGAATAAGCACATGGAGAGCCATACCGCACGGAATTTCAAAGGTGCGGATATGAATTTTTCTCTGGCACAAGCGGAAAAAGCGTTAGAGGAAAAGGGCATTTACAAGCTGGCAGGAGTATACCGCACAGAGGACGAAATGCTTTCTTTCTTTGAGCAGAAACAAAAGGAGCGCAACAAAAAGGAGCTGTCGCAGGATAACATAGAACAGCTTCTTGAACTGCTACAGCCGGAGACATTTCATAAGCTGAAACTGCTTGTAGAGAAGTACAATTATGTGTCCAGTTACATTCTGCGAGAGGAAAGGGGAATTCGCATTAAGACCGGGAGAGAAGATGATATACGTTCTTCTTCTGTCCGTGTCTATGGGGAGACAATGGACAGATGGAAAGAATTTGTCAAGCAGAATCGTGCTTATTCTGCAACCGACTTGTTAAATACTGCTTTACTTGAATTTATGGAGCAGCACTAAAATCCTCGCGGTGAGGACAGGAAAGGGGTAATGAGAATTGAGCGTTGCTATGTCAATGTCTGCAATTATGACAGACAGGTTTAAGAGGACGGGAGAAGTGTCTGTGCAAGAGTGTCCGAAAGGAAAAAAAGACTGTTTTTTGTGCGTATATAAATATCCCTGCAAAGTACACAAGGCATACCGCAGTTGGACGGGCGACCCCGTTTGCATAGCGGTAAAAAAGGAGGGTGTACATGAGTGATATGGATTATCTGTTTGTGATGGAAGATGGCGGCGGTTGGTGGCTTAAAGTTGACAGTATGGAAAAGCTGACGGATTATTTTGAACACACCTTGCCCGTAAAGTATGAGGGGGCTATCAATCTATACCGACAATCCCTGCTTGATAAAACCGAAGAAGAAACGGTTCTGGAACACATAATGAGTAAGCCGCTTGCGGAACGCATTGCCTTGATGAAAACCAATGATTTTCAGTTAATGTATGCGGCTATTCTGTTGGCAGAGAAGCAGGAACACGCAACCTTTCTTGACGGCTTCCGGCTTTTGAATCTGGAAGTTGGAGAAGCGGCAATAAAAAATTTAAGGGAGCGTGGGGCGGTTTACTTCAATTCCAAAGGCGGTAAGACCCACGGGGTAACAGCACGGGGTAACAGCGAAGCAGTTTTGCCGGAGAAAGAATCTGATATTTCCGCAGTACAAGGAATCAGACATACGCATATCGCAGTTTACGGGCGGCACACATTACTATGCGTATGTGGGCGATATGCAGATAGGAGACGGCGAAATTCTGAAATGGAACAGCTATGAGGAAGCATATAAAAAGGCTTGTGAAGCAGTCAGAAAGGAGTAGGGTAGGGCATGGAATGTAAGAAAATCTGCTTGACAGCGGCAGAAAAGAAACTGGTAGAAGAATTGGGAGACAGCACTTATACGGTTGATTATCTGGAAGCATGGATAAATCGCAATGATAACGTAGAGATAAATGCTGTTGCCGCCTTGTCTGCAATGGGGCAAAGGGATTTTACCGAGCTGTCCGTCTGATGGCGAACAAGAAATAAAGAAAGGCTGTAGAACGCTTTTTCACGTTGACTGGAAAGGCGTTTTTGTCTATAATAAGTGTAATGGTGTTACATTACACCAAAACACAAAGAGGATGAAAATATCGCAGAGTGTGTTTTGCAACGATATGGGACGAGACACACACAGAAACCTATGAAGTATTGGCAAATCGGAGACTGGCAGAGCGGCAAAAAGGAGAACTTATTTATGTTCTCATATTCCCAGAGACAAGGGCTATTGTAAATGCGGAATACGCTGTGCCGTATGATTTTATGGAGGATGGCTTATTTATGCTTCCCATCTGAAATCCTCACTGTGAGGATGGAAAGGACAGCAAAATGTATGGTTACGAATTGAGTAAAAATATTATATACGGAATGAATTACATTACGGCAGAGCAAATAAATGAAATATATGTGCGGTATGACGTGCCATTTCAAATAAAATCTGTAAAAGAATTTGATGAATTGAACACATATCTTGCAGAAAATTTCAGTGCGAATGACGGAGAAAGCGGTTATCAAAAATATATGTCTGATGTGTCATTTCAAAATCTTTGTGCCATGAAAGTAATGTTCAAATCAAAAAAACAATATTTTTATTTTTTGCACCTTGTTATTGAGTTTTCTAAAAGGAAAGGAGAAAAAAATAATGGGATATAAACTTTGCATGGCAGAGAAGCCGAGTGTAGCAAAAGATATAGCCGCCGTTATCGGGGCAAATAAACGCTGTGACGGCTATTTTGAGGGAAACGGGTATCGGGTAACATGGGCGGTAGGACACCTTGTAGGTCTGGCAGAGCCGGACGCATACGGCTTTGTGTCGCAGGAAGAAATGTACGACAGTAAGACGGAAGCCGCCTATGCGGAATTGCCGCTGATACCAGAGGAATTTAAGCTGATTGTCTTAGAGCCGACCAAAGACCAGTTTGAAATCGTGAAGAAGCTGATTCACGACCTGGAAGTGGACGAGATTATCAACTGTGGCGATATGGGGGCAGAGGGACATATCCTGCAATGGTTTATCCGGGAAAAGGCAGGATGTAAGAAAAAGGTACGCCGTTTCTGTGCCACGTCCATGACCGAAGAAGCTATCAGACAAGCGATGGCACACTTACGCCCGGAAGAAGAATTTGCCAATATCATCAAAGGCGAGTTTTGCAAGAAGAAAGCGGACTGGATAATGGGCATGAGCATGAGCCGGGTAGAAAGCATTAAGTACCATACGGGTATCAATGTGGGACGGGTGCAGTCCCCGACCCTTTACTTTGTCGTGAAGCGGTATCTGGAAGTCCAGAATTTCAAAGTGACGAATTATTACGGCATGGAAGCCGCACTTGCAGAGCAGTTTTCCGTTTCATGGAGCAAGGACAGCGAGGGAATCTTCCCGGCAAGCACAAAGGACAGCGAGAACCGGGTGCTTGATAAAGCCGCCATAGAAAACAAATGCCGTCAGATTGTTGCCGGGAGAACCGGGACGGTGCTTGAAGTGGACATGAAAAAACGGGGTACGGACAGACCACAGCTTTACGACATAACGGAACTGCAACGGGACGCAAACAAGAAATATGGCTATACTGCGGCGGTAACGCTTGCCACCGCACAGGCACTTTATGAGACGCAGAAAGTATTAAGCTATCCGAGAACGGACAGCCGTTATCTGACAACCGACCTTAAAGCCTATCTTCCTGCCCGGATAAAGGCGATTGCCACAGTAGGGGAGAAGTACCGGGCGGCGGCAGAATCCGTCTTGTCAGCCGGATTAAACATTGACAAGAAGATAGTGGATGATAGCAAAGTCACAGACCACCATGCCCTTATCCCAACGGAGAAAATAGAGGGCTTTGACATGACGCAGATGAAGCCAACGGACAAGGAGAAAAAGGACGGCGTGACCGCTGAAACAATGAAGAATATCCTTGACCTTGTGCTTTGCCGTCTGCTTGTTTCCATGTGCAAGCCTTATATCTATGAACAGACCAACATTGCCGTGAAGTTTGGGGACATTACCTTTACGGCAAGCGGCAGGAAGCCCATTGATTACGGATGGACGAGGGTGCAGGAACGGCTTTTGGGTAAAGAGCCGGACGAGGATAAGGACGCAGAGAAAGAGCAGATTTTCCCGGATATTAGAAAGGGGCAGACGGTAACGGTTGCTTCCTGCAATCCCGTTCCCAAAAAGACCACGCCGCCGAAGCTACACACGGAAGCTACCCTGCTTACGGCAATGGAAAACGCCGGGGCTACCATTGAGGGCGGTGCAATCCTAAAGGGCAAGGGCATAGGAACACAGGCTACACGGGCAGAAATCATCAAGAAACTGTTCGATACCGGGTACTGCGAGACGAAAGCCAAGGGGAAAACAAATTACATTATCCCTACGGCAAAGGGACTTACGATTATCCGAGTACTTCCCCCGGAACTTTACAGCCCGAAGATAACGGCAGACTGGGAGACAAAGATTGCCAAGATAGCGGACGGCAAAATGACGGAGCAGGAATTTATGGATGAATTTTGTACCTTTATCCGGGAGAAAGTGCAGGAAGTCAAGACGGCAGACACGGGGATTACGTTCAAAATGGAGCGGCAAGTGTATGGGAAATGCCCGTTTTGCGGCGGCGAGGTTTACCGTTATCAGGCAAAAGGAGAGAAGAAAATCAAGTTTTACTGCGGAAATAAGGAGTGTCCGTTCTCTGTAGATACGGAAAACCCGACTGTGACAGCATGGACGGAGAAGAAGCTGACGGAGAAGCAGTGCTTACAGATTGTGGCGAAAGGCTTTATCATTCTGAACTGCAAGAGAGGGGGCAAAGGGAAATTCAGCCTTATCACAAAACAGGTGGGAGACAAGGTTTTCACAAACCTTTCCTGCGTCCCGGTCAAAGATGAAAGAAAAAGGAAATAGTCAGAAAGGCAGGGATATTCCCTGCCTTTTTGCAGTAAAATCTATTGATTTTATAGGGGAAGTTGGCTATAATAACTGTAATGGTGTAGCACAACACAGATACAGTTTTAAGTCCTCACAGTGAGGACGGAAAGGAGTAATTATGCCATTATTGGAGAGCGGTTATAAAGCGGCGGCAAAAACGGAACTGGAACGGGATATTCGGGAACTGGAAGCCAAGGACAAGGCGGCACAGACCCGGACAGAGTTTGCGGAATCCGCAAGCGGCGTTCAGAGCAATATCACATTCGCACAGCGGCTCAACCTTATCAGCGAACAGCAGGCGGCAGAAATGAAAAAACGGGTAGAGACGGCGGTTGCCCAGAACAACTTCATGCGGAATGAGAGCGAGGAACGGACGGACGATTTTGAGAATCCAAGGGAGCGTTCGGAGCGGTATTTCAACATGGATACGGTGCAAGCGGAAATCAGCCGGGAAAGAGCGGCGGCAGAGAGTGAGAGGGTAAGCAATCAGAGCCAGACCAGAGAAACCCGTGAACCCGAAAGGGAAAAATGATGGATAGAAAACTGATAATGCCGAAAGTGACCGCTGACCCGGCGGCAATGTTCTTTGAGGACGAGAATCCGCAGGAAGCCGCCCTGCATGAAATCCAGTATGAAAACGCCCGTGTGCTATGGGACGCTTTGATTCACAGAGACGATTTCCAAGCGGCACAGTATTCTACACCAGAGGGAAGCCAGAGAATCCTGCACCATTCGCCCCGTGACGGCGTAGACTGGCAGTTATCCTATGTTGCCCCGGATGGAATACCCACCATGCACGGAGATTTTTTAGAGGATGGACATGACAGCCCACACAGCGGACGCACCATGAGGGAGCTTATGCAGGACTTGTCCACCGACAATGCCCGAACGGTAAAAGAGATAACTCTACTGCTTGCAGACGCAGAGAAAGGAGATAGAAACGTGGATGAAAGAACTTCTTCTTTTATCGCTGACATAGCGAAGCTATATGCCCTCAACAACCGAACGCCCATTGACCCGGAAGCAGACCTGTTCCGGGCTTTTGAGCGTAGAAACGGTACGGTTGACCGGGCAGAGTACAACCAAGTGCTGACCGACACCCTTATGACGGGAGCGGAGCCGCCGAAAGTGGCTGTTTTACAGCCCGTAATGGATGGTCTTATTTTCCGTCCCTATTCGGATGTGATACGGAATGACGATTTTAGGGCAGAGAATTACAATCTTATCTATCGGACAGACGTACCAGAAATTGTGCGTATGAATCCAGAGCAGATATTTGAGCATTTCAACAGCCCTGCACTCCGTCCGGGAGACTACTACGGGACAAGTATTTCCGTAGGGGATATTGTGGTAACGGAAAATGCAGGGGAGTTTAAGGCACACTTTGTTGACCGTATCGGTATGCGTGAGTTGCCGGAAGATTTTCTGGACACGCAGACCCGGCAGAAAATTCTATACGGGCTTGATGTACGGCAGGAACGTGACCTTTTACAGCGGTATGTAGAATTTGTTTCCAGAGAGGGTATCGACCTTGATGTAACGCAGGAGACGGAGAGAATCAGCCAGATAAACGGGGACTACGAAAGGTCTTTTGCAATGGCAGATATACGAACCGTGTTGCAGAACCATCAAAACACACTGGAAACCATTTACGACTTCCAAGAAGAATCCGGGATTGATTACGGCGTACAGTATTTTGACGGAACATATACTATCCGTTTAACCGGGGAACGGGAAAACAATCTTACAGCGGAAAATTACCAGACGGAAATCAACAACCGCCTTGCGAGAGCGGTACAGCAGATTTCCGAGGGAAAGGAAAATGTATGGAGAATGGAAGCGAACTCCGGCTACCGGGGAAACGCAGGGGAATATCCGTTCTTTGTACAGCGTTACCGGGCGGCAGAGCCGGGACACCTTATCCCCGAAGAAGTCTCTTTTTTGGGAGACGCAGAATCCGCTTCCTACTTTATGAACCACATCAACGCCAGGACGCTTTTAGGGGAAGCCTTGCAGGAAAATGTCTCCATGCGGCAGTCCCTAAATATGCCACCCCTAGAGGGCAACATAGATACTCTGCTGATAACGGACGTTGAAATGGAGAACCTTGACCTTTCCGACCGCATGAGGGAACAGACCGCCCGACTGAACCGGGCAATGAGAGCAGCTGGTTTTCGGGAAGAAGAACCCGTTGCGGAAGAAAGCCACATCTACTATTCCTTACGCCGTCCAGTCTCCATTGGCACATATCCTACCGAGGGCATGGTACAGTTTGAGAATTACGACAGCCGTACCTATATCGCAGAAATCGGGCAGGAAGCGTGGGGGAAGCTGACCTACAGCCGGGAACTGACACCGCAGGAACTGGCAAGCTATGAACTTGCCCCGGACACGCCGCAGATTACCCCTATCCGGGAATTTTTTGACGAGGACGGAAGAATCCTTGTGGGAAGCGACATAGGCTTAGACCGGGAGACGGGACAGGTAAACCTCCGCAGGGTGTATCAGGCGGTACAGATTTTCGAGGACAGAAACCGAAACCTCATTCAAGCCCCCGTGATTGACCGAAACGGCGATTACCTAGACCGTGAATTTCTCTACAGTGCATATAACCGGTATGTAGGCATGAGCCATAGGCAGGACAGTGACCTTGCCCCGTTCCGGGAACTGATAGAAAATGCCGCAGACATGGATTCACGAAACATAACCAAGGCACACTTGCAGGATATATACACGGCAGAAGTTTATTTTGCCCACCGCAACGGATTAAACCAAGACCAGATAGAATACATGGTAGTCAACAGTGCCGGGGTGGAATTCCCGTCCGGCACGTCCCTGGAGGAATCCATGACAAATATTCGATACGCCTTTGAGCAGGGCATGACGGAGGAACAAGTGGATTTGATAATCGGGCAGGAATCCTTTGTACAGCAGGAAATCCTTGCTTATCTTTATGACGGGGGAGACATGGAACGGGCAAGAGCCGTCCGTGGTGCGGATATGGACACCTCTTTCTACCTCATGCAGATGTACCGGGAACACAACCTTTCCCCGGAGAAAGCCGCCGCTTTTGTCCGGGCGGCAAATACCATGGAACAAGCGTTGCCGGACAAGACCGCAAGAACCCACAGCGGCTATGAAGCGAATGTGCAGATTCTTTCCGAGTATGCCGTAAACCAGAGCATAACCCCGGAAAGCATGGAGCGGATTGCCGCAGACTTTGCCGCACAGACCTGGACAAACAATCTAAGACGGTTTATCGAGCAGGGCGGCGGCATTGAACGGTACTATCCCGACAATAAAAACATTGTCCAGGTGCAAGCCGCCGTCATAAGCAGAGTGCCGGGGTATGTGGTACTGTCACAGTATGACCGGGATGTGTTCAATTCCCCGGTAAAAGTCTTTCTGGGGAAAGAAGAAAACTATGAAAACCCCAACGGGAGATATAACAATGCGGACAATTCCCTTATCCATGTATCGGACAATGGGAAAATGGCGAGTTTTCTTAGTGCCGGACAAGGATGGGTGCTGTCACAACAGCAGATGATTGACAACGGAACATTCACGGCAGAAGATTACCGGGAATATGACCGCATAAGACGGGAAGTGTTGCCACAGCTTCCCGAAGTGACGAATGAGGTACGCTTTTCTATCGGCACAGACAGAGAGGGAAGCGGCGTACCCTTTACAATGGACTGGCAGAACGCACAGGAACGTCCTCACAGTGAGGACGAAAAAGAAAGGAGCAATCAGAACATGGCAGATGAGCAGCAAGAAAGAACCACAACCCCGGAAGGTATCACACAGCCGGAGGAAAAGAAGTCCGCAAAGGATGAACTTTCCGAACAGCTTATGCAGGGTGTCCGCTCCATCATGGAGAGCGACAACTACAAGAACTGGCTTGCCACCAGTAATTCCTACTTTACCAATTCCTATTCCTTCAACAATGCTGTCCTTATCTTCATGCAGAAGCCAGACGCAACCTATGTGAAAAGCTACGAAGCATGGAAAGACTTTGGACGCAACGTAGGGCAGGGAGCAAAAGGGGCACAGATTTTCGTCCCGGTTATGGCGTATGACAAGACCGAGGGTGCTCTGTACCGCATGATTATGTCTAATCTGCGGAATCAGATTAAACAGAATCCGGGACAGATTGCGGCATTTAAGGTAGGTATGAGCAACCTTGAATTTACCATGAACGGCAACGGGCAGATTGGCTTACGGGTAAAAGGGCAGGAGAAAGGTATCTTTGCTTCCGAGCAGGAAGTGAAACGCTTTATTTCTTCTTCCATTTTGGGGAAAGTCCCGATGTACTATACCGTAGGCAGGGTATTTGACGTGAAAGATACCGTTGTGCCGGAGCATTTGTGGGTAAAGAAAGGCTATACCAAGGATGAAGTGGTAAAGGACAAGGACGGGAAGCCTATCAAGAATAAACGGGGAGAAGTGAAGATTGTCAATACCCCGGAAAGACAGGCACGTTTCCAACCGACCATGACGCAGGACATTCAAAGTCCGAAAGACCCGGCAAAAATGGCTATCCTCTATGATGTACTGAAAACCGTGAGTGCAAGAAACGGTATTCCCGTGACGGACGTTCCGAGGGAGACGGACGAGAACTTAAAGGGCGGTGCTGACGGGTATTTCTCCCGGCAGTTTTCCACCGAAAATCCGAAAGGATTTATCGTCATGCCGGACGATTTGGAGCCGACAAGGAAAGTTGCCGTCCTCATGCACGAAATGGGACACAGCGACTTACACGGCAACCTTGCAAAACTGGCGGCACAGATGGGCGAGGATAAAATCCCACGCCACATGAGGGAGATTCAAGCGGAATCCGTTGCCTATGCTACCGCAAGGCAGTTTGGCATTGAGACGGACACAAGCAGCTTCCAGTACCTTGCCGTGTATTCGCAGGGCTTTGAATTGCAGGATTTGAAGAAGTCTCTTGACGTGGTATACGCAGAGTGCAAGAAGCTGACGCAGGAAATCAGTGCGGAACTGGACGCAAGGGGACTGAACCTTGACTTGTCCGAAAAGGAAGTTGCACCCATGGAGAAAAGCACGATAGATACCCTTTGCAAGCAGTATACCGCTTACGCACTGGAACAGTCCGAGACGGTACAGACCCAGTTGAAAGAATTGCCGTCCCTTGCGGCAGACAACCGCAGTAACCCGGATTTGCTTAGTGTTGTCATGGAACAGTCAAAGTGCATGGATAGGCAGATGGCGGAGGTTGACGCTATCCACGAATCCGTAAAGGCGTTGCAGGGAGCGACCACCAGAGAGGAACAGAACGCCGCACTGGACAGCCTTGAAGCGTCCAGACGGAGCATTGAGGGCGAGAAGGAAACCTTTGCAGGGCTTACCACTTCCTTTGCGGAGATTTCCTCACAGTCCAAGGCAACGGTAAAAGAAGAATTTGCCCGTGACCCTATGGCTACGTTGGAAAGCATGAAGAAAGAGTATCCTGCCCTTGCCAGTCTGTCCGCTGTCCAGTTGGGCTACATTGCCAAGAGCGAGTACATCAGGAAAGAGTACGGCAATCTCTTAAAGACTGACCCGGCACAGTTTGTTAAAAAGGCGGCGGCACGGGCTGAAGCACTGGACAAGGCGATTTCCAAAAACGGTACGTTCGTGGAAGTGAACTTCTGCGAACAGTGGACGGACAAGCCCATTGTCCAGAGCGGAGCAATCATGCACCCGAAAGTTGCCGATACCATCATCAAGCAGGCAGAAGTCCAGATACGGGGACTGAAAACAGAAGCGGAGAAAGCCGGAGATTACTTCCCTTACAACAAGTGCGACCTTACCGTGTTCTCCAAGGACGGGAAAGACCTTACGGCTTACCGTACCCGTGTTGACATTGGGGATAATGCACAGACTTCCCTTTCCGACCACTTAAAGCAGTTGTGCGGAGAGGAAAGCACCCTTTACGCCGCCTTTGACAAGGCTACAAGGGAGCGTGGGGCGAAAGAGAAGATTGTGTTCAATGAAGCCCCGGAAGTTGCCACAGAGAAGCCGGAGAGAGGGAATGAGCCGGAGATTGCGGAAGCGTCTACCCATGCGGAATGGGCGAACGCCATTGCACAGGAAAAATCCGGGACGCAGACGCAGGAAGCCGCCCATGAGCCGGATAAGACCGTCCGAAAGGATAACAAGGAGCATTAAAGGAGGGTAACGTATGTTTAAGAATCTCTTTTCCCGGAAAGGGAAAGACACCAAGAAGAAAGGGGGTGGGGCGTTTGCCCCTGCCCCTGCAAAGTCCGGGGAAGCGGAAGCCGCAGACGAGGAATTTCAACTTCTTTCCCTGCACAGACGTTCTTTTGCCATGACCCCGGAACTGGAACGCCGCAGGGCAGAAGAACAGTTGCGGAAGCAGTATGAACTTACGCCGTCCAAGTCCGGCAGTTATCTCTGAAAAATGTTTGGCAAAAGAATTGACAATGTATGTACTTTGTGCTATAATTCCAGTAGAAAGGCAGGTATACTATGAGTTTAAGTATCAATGGTTCAAAGTTTGTCCGTGTCTACGACACAGAGATTAAGTTACAAGTATCTGATAAAATCGTCTTTGCCCATCTTTCCACGTCCCGGAAAACTGGCAGGGAGCAAGTTGACGCAGGGACAGGAGAAATCCTGCTTGCCGAGGACGGAAAGCCCTTGCCGGAACGCCGCCGTTCCTCATGGAATGCCCGGTTTGTTGGCAATGCCTTTGAGCCGTCTAAAGGTCTTGCACCGGGTCAGGCAATCAATATCCTTAACGGATGGATTACCAATGAGCCTTACAAGAAAAAGGACGGCAGTACGGGCTATGCCCTTGTTGCCACCATTTCTGAATTTGAGGTTTCGGACGTAGCGGACGGGGAGGACGAAGAAACGGCGGCAGAAAGGGATTCCGAATAAATGAGAGCAACGGACATGGAAATTATGGAACGTCTGCAATCTAGGGCAAGTGCTTGTGGTATTCGCTTGACTTTTACGCATAAGGTTTTCTTTTTGCGGCTTGTCGATTATGCGATTTCCGTCAATGATGTTGTCGGGGATGGATTGCGTATTTCTCTGTCCGAGGATGATATGGCGGCTACCTTTGCTATTTCCAAACGCATGGTTACTCAGTCTTTACGGGTTTTATGTGATTGCGGTATTTTACTCCGTTATACGGGTATGGTCTTTACGACCGTCGCGAAGAAAGAATTTTTTGAAAGGAGAGACAACACATGATTCAGCTTGACGTTTTTAACGATGATGAAAAGCAGTATCTTAACGCACTGACCAAGGGACGCTTTCGTGAGAAGATTTCCCGGCAGGATGTTCTGAAAGCGGTTGCGTTCGCAAGGGATGTGGCGGACGATACGGACACCATGATTCTTGACCTTATTGACGGGGTTTATTCCAAGGTCAACAATCTGTCGGATTCCGAGTGGGAGGATTTACGGGGGCTTTTGCCGTTCCCGGTTGTGATTTCTTCTGATGATGTGATGGACGTTCCGGCAGACGAGGATGATTTGACGGCATAATCTGTTTTTGAGCATGGCACAAATGAGAGGGGCGGCGTTTTTGCTGTCCCTCTCTTTTCCTCACTGTGAGGATGGGGATGCTCCTTTTGTTCTATCAGCTTCCCACCCCCACCCCCTAACCCCCTCTCTCCCCCAGAGGGGGGACAGACACGAAATAAAGGGGTTTTGCCTACGGCAAAAAGCCGTATGTCCCTAAAAGCGTCCTAGAGCCATCTAGGGCGTTCTTTTTATGCGGATGATAAAGAAATGGCAAAGGATAGGAAAAGCCGTCTAGGAGCGTCCTAGAGGGTGTTTTTTGCTAAGACAAAGCCGAGGGCAGATTTTCCTTTTTGCCGCTGAAAAGACTGGCGTACTGCATCCGCTGTGGCTTATGGACAGTCAAGTGCCGGGTAGTATTTTCCCCTGCGGAAAAAATCTCCACCCTGCGGCTAAAGTCGCCACATTGACAGCCCCATTCTCCCCGTTCCTACGGCTACGCCGAAAACGGAAGCTGATAGAAAAACCAATCAGTCTCCCGTTTTCGTTTTACCAGTATACGGGGAGAACTGCCTCTGCTACATACTGGCAGACGGTAGGTTTTATGCAGGGTGTTCCCCCTGCACCCCCCGCCTCATCCAAAAGCTGATAGCTGCTACGCCGGGGCAGGGCAGGGGCTTCTGGCTGTATCCCGTACTCACTGTGATGATGAAAAAAGTGCTGTTTTATGGGTAAAATATAACTGCTCTGTTACATTGTAGCACAAGGATAAATTATGAAATTTTACGGTTTACTAATGTATGTACATTGTGCTACAATTATCTTGTTATATCAAAGCAAACCGGAGGGAAATGGTATGAAAGATAGAATTGTGCGACAATTTAGTTCGGGGGGGGGTAATTTACCATATAATTCTCCTTTTCAATTACCAAAGTGGCAACGTATCAAGTATGACATTGAATTGAAAATTATAACGGGGGAATATCGGGCAGGGGAAAGAGTGCCGTCAGTCCGTAACCTTTCAAACCTGTACAGTGTAGGCACGTCAACGTCACAGACCATTCTTGAAAAAATGGCACAGGAAAAAACCTTGATAATGGAACAAGGGATTGGGTATAAAGTAAACGGCATGGCAGTAAAGCGGTTAAAGGACGAACACATAAAAAGGGTTATTGCCATATTAAAACAGGCTTGCGAATATGCGGAGCCATTACAGGTTGACCCAGTGGAGATAATTAATGAAATAAGAAATAATTGAGTATAAAATATGTGCAGATTAAGGTCAATGTATTTACATTGACCTTAATATATGCTATAATAGTCATCAAGGTAGATAGACTTAACACCAAGGGAGGAGCAAGATATTATGGCGAATGTAAATGTAACAATCCGTATGGACGAGGGCATGAAGCGGCAAGCGGACGAACTTTTTTCCGATTTTGGAATGTCCTTATCCGGAGCAATTACGGTATTTTTGAGACAGGCGTTGAGGGAGCAAGCGATACCGTTTCAAATTCGGCGTGATATGCCAAACAGGGAAACTCTGGAAGCAATCGAAGAAGTAAAACGCCTTAAAAGTGACCCTAATAAAAAAACGTATAATTCCTTTGATGAAATTTTAAGAGAGGTTGAGAGTGATGTATAAAATTGTCACAACCGGAAAATACTCACGGTGAGGATTTTAAGTGAGAAGAGTAAAAATGAGTTGAAAGGAGAAAAACGAAAAACAATAGAAAAGAAAGGTAATATTCAGAAAGTTGGAGGTAGAAGTATGAATAGAGAGAAAGTAAAGGGGGAGAATATGAGTGAGTGGAAAAAAGAAATTGAAATAGCAAAGCAGAAAGAAAGGCAAGCTGATGTTATGGACGATAAATTCAAAATGACAATCGAAGAAAATATTTTTGTTGCAAAAAGAAATATTATTGACTATATATGGAAAAGTGCAAATTTAGAGGGAATTGCAGTTACTTATCCCGATACGGAAGCTATTTACAATGGGCTAAGTGTTCCTAATATGAAAATTGATGATATTGTTGCCATAAATAATTTAAAACATGCATGGCGTTTTGTTTTGGAAAATATTGATTATCCTATTGATTATCCTTTTATTTGCGAAATTAACCGTAAAATAGGCGGAGATAATCTCATACAAAATGCAGGATTTGTGCGAAATGCTCCTGTTACAATGGGTGGAACTAATTGGCGTCCTGATATGCCTATTGAACCTCAAATAAAAGAACAATTAGCCGATATTCTTAATATTAACAGTGCTACTGATAAGGCTCTTACTTTAATGCTTTACTGTATGAGAAAACAGATGTTTTTTGATGGGAACAAAAGGACTTCTATGCTTGCTGCAAACCACGTTATGATTGCGAGCGGAGCAGGTATTGTAACAATTCCGATTGAACATCAAAGAGATTTTCGCGATTTGTTAATTGATTTTTATGAAAGTGGAGATATGAAGAAAATTAAAAGTTTCCTTTATGATAAATGCATTGACGGCATTGCTTTTCAGAATGAAAGAACTGAAAAAGCAAATAACAAAATTAAGAAGATTGAAAGATAATTTGCTATATGAGTTTTAACATTGGGGAAAATAAGAATAAATACGTTACTGTTAGTAATGTTACTATGCGTTTTGTATCTTCTGAAAAAGTATTATTCGCTGATTTAAGAACATCACGAAAAACAGGAAGATTTAAAATTGATAAACAAACAGGGGAAGCAATAACAACAAAAGATGGAACACCGGTTGCAGAGAGAATTTATAGTCATTGGGAAGGACGGTTCGTTGGAAATGCTTTAGAGCCTGCGAAAGAATTGCAAAATGGACAATCTATAAACATCGTAAATGGTTGGATTGAGAAAGAAAACACAACTGGTAAGGATGGTAAAAAATACACTAATACTATTGTTGTTATTACTGATTTTGTGTTATCTGATTTCAAATCTTATGATGATAGTATTGAGGAAATAAAAGTTATTCATATATCGGATTTTCCTTCAAATAAACTAATACTAGTGTTGTTATTACTGATTTTGTGTTATCTGCTTCCAAATCTTATGATGATAGTATTCAGATGAATGAAAAAGTTATTCATATATCGGATTTTCCTTCCACATTTACTTGAGAAGGTAGATATTATTGAAAAATTAGTTAAAGAATGGGTGGAGTGTTATTAAACCCACCACTCAGAGTTGATAGAATGTTAAAATTGGAATAGAAACGGTAGGTATTAAAAAGTATGCTTTTACCACCGTGTCTCTTCCTGGTTGAAAACAGATTGCAAAAAGTATATAATCACATTATTGCAACTTGTAATTTGTTAATGATATTTTTTGCAACTTAAAAGGTGATGGCGTATGGGAAATTATTATGGATATAACCGGGTAAGTACCAAGGAGCAACATTCTGACCGGGGAAAAGAGAGCATAGATAAGTTTTGCCGGGAACGGGGCTATAAATTGGAACGCATTTACGAGGACAAGCAATCGGGGCGGCACTTTGACCGACCACGTTACATTGTCCTCAAAGAAGATGTACTGCGTCCGGGAGACACATTGATTATCCCGGAGTATGACCGTTTAGGACGTTCAGAACAGACAAAAAAGGAGTTAGAATACTTTTCGGAAAGGGGTATTCGTGTTATCTTTCTTGATATTCCGACTACCTACATGGACTATTCCACCTTAAATGATGGCATGGCAAAAATGATTATGGAGTGCATTAACAAAATGCTGATTGAATTTTATGATTGCCTTGCCCGTTCGGAACTGCAACGGAAAGAGAAGCGGCAACGTGAGGGAATAGAAGCTATGAAAAGCCGGGGAGAGTGGGAGCGATACGGCAGACCCCGTAAAATGAGCAAGGACGATTTTGCCAGAGAATACAGCCGGGTATTATCCGGGGAAATCGGAAGTCTCGCTTTACAAAGGGAACTTGCCTTGAACAAAGACACCTATTTCCGCTATGTAAGGGAATATAAGAAAGACTATGCCGCAGAAACGTCCTAGAGCCGTCTAGGGCGTTTTTTTATGTAGATGATAAAGAACATGACAAAGGGCAGAAAAAGCCGTCTAGGAGCGTCCTAGAGGGCGCTTTTTCGAGAGGGCAAAGCCGACCGGGAGAGCCAAAGGCAGATTTTTCTTTTTGACGCTGAAAAGACTGGCGTACTGCGTCCGCTGTGGCTTGTGGGCGCTCAAGTGCCGGGTAGTATTTTTCCCTGCGGAAAAAATCTCCACCCTGCGGCGAAAGCCGCCACATTGACAGCCCCCATTCTCCCCGTTCCTACGGCTTCGCCGAAAACGGAAGCTGATAGCAGAGCCAGTCAGCCCCCGTTTCCGTCTTGCCAGTATACGGGGAGAACCGCCGCTGCTACATGGTGGCAGACGGTAGGTTTTATGCAGGGTGTTCCCCCTGCACCCCCGCCTCATCCAAAAGCTGATAGGCGGCTACG